>Ga0209382_10002020_pt1 | contig 30494 bp, 28 predicted proteins | sample SoiMetdeltSBSDD5_FD_187599 | JGI IMG/M metagenome (GOLD analysis project Ga0209382, IMG submission 187599) | Bulk soil microbial communities from a Populus tree surrounding site in Tennessee, USA - Soil MetaG P. deltoides SBSDD5 (SPAdes) (version 2) | ecosystem: Environmental > Terrestrial >...
GGAGCTCTCGGCGCGCCGCAGACCATCCAGCTTTCGGGGCCCGCGGCAACGATCGGGGCGTTCCCGAACCTCAACGGGATCGACGCCACCCGGGACGGGTCGGTGCTCATCGTCGGCCACAGCTCGTTGGGCGCAATGATCGCGGTCGACCCGGCCACGGGCTCCAGCCGGACGATCCAGGTGACCGGCGGGTCGATCACGCCTGACACCGCGGACGGCATCCTGCTGCTCGGCCACAGCCTCTGGGTGGTGGAGAACTTCGCCGAGCGGCTGGTCGAGATCCGCCTCAACCCGGACCTGACACAGGGCACGATCGGGACGGTGATCACTGATGCCGACGTGGGCGGGCTGTTCCGGGTGCCGACCACGGTGGCTGCGCACGGCAACCGCCTGGCGCTCGTCAACGCTCGCTTCGACCTCGGCCTGCCGCCGCCGTTCGGTCCGGGTGCGCCACCCGGAACGGACTACGACGTCGTGCTGGTGTCCAGGTCCTAGGATCTGTCAGGCCCGGCTACTGGTGCGCCCTTCGCGCGTTACCTCAAGCCGCTCCGGAGCGCGCTGATCAGCTCGCCCTGCTCGGTGTCACCGTCCAGCGACCAGATCATCACGCCGCCGAGTCCGCGGTCATCGGCGTACGACGCCTTCCGCCGCATCTCGACCGGGTCGTCGTAGGTCCAGAAGGTCGTGCCGTCGAAGATCCAGGCGAACCCGGCCTGGTTGTCGCGGTGCAGGGTGAACTGGCTCAGCTTGGACTTCAGCACCTTGTAGTCCTCGAAGCCGACCTCGAAGGTACCGGGCGCACCGCCGGCCGCGGGCTGGAACAGCCCGTTGTTCTGGTTGCGTACGCCGGTCCAGCCGTGGCTGAAGAACGGCACGCCCATCACCAGACGGTCCCGGTCCGCGCCACGGGCGAGCAGCGTGTCGATCACGATCTGGCTGCTGAACTTGTCCGCCGATGGATCACCGGCGGGGACACGCAGCGCCGACTGCTGGTTGGTGATCGGGTCCCACGGACCGTGGTAGTCGTACCCCTGGGTGGTGGCGAAGTCCAGGTAGCGGAAGATCTTGCGGACCTCGAAGCCGGCGTCGATTTTGGCCGGCGACGCCGGCAGGAACGCGGTCAGGTTGTGGTCCCGGCCGAGCTGGCGGCGGTACTCGGCCAGCAGCAGGGTGAAGTTCTGCTTGTCCTCGGGCCGGATGACGTTGCCTGGGTTACCTTCGCTGCCGGGCCACTCCCAGTCCAGGTCGATGCCGTCGAACACCCCGGCGCCGGCGCCGGCGGGAGCGCCGGGCAGGTTGCCCTTGAGCCACAGGTCGATGCAGGACTGCACGTGCGCCCGCCGCGACTCGGGTGTGAGTGCGGCGTCGGAGAAGTACTTGGACCCGGTCCAACCGCCGAGCGAGATGCTGATCCGCAGGTCGGGGTACTTCGCTTTCAGCTGCTTGAGCTGGTTGAGGTTCCCGGCCAGCGCCTGGCCTGGCGCGTCCGCCTGGCCGCTGACGCTCTCCTCGGCGGGGAACGGCCGCTGGTAGTCGGCCCACGGGTCGGCACTGACGCAACGGCCCTGCTCGTCCAGGAACCCGAACGCGTAGTTCAGGTGGGTGAGCTTGCGCGCCGAGCCGTTGTCGACCAGGTCGCGTACGAAGAAGCCGCGGGCGTAGATGCCCCACTGGGTGAAGTAGCCGACGATCCGTTCGTCGTCGTGTCGATGCCCGCCGCCGCCGGCCTGGGCGGCAGGCACGGCCGCGCCGAGGACGAGCGCAACGGCTGCGGTCACGACGAGAGCATGGGTCCATCGTTTCGACATGATTCACCTCGAGTGGGCGGCCCCGAGCCAGATGGTGGTCGTGACCACGGTAGAGCAGTGGTCTAGACCACGTCCAGAGGTCAGACCTCGCAGATAGGGTCGCGTCCATGGCCTTCGCCGAACGGTTCATGACCACCGCCGACCCGGTCGAGCTCGGCGGCCGGCGGGTAAAGCGGTATGAGATCCACATCGAGGACAGCCCGATCGACCCGGCGATCGTCGACGCCGCGTATGCCCGGCTGCCACAGCTGCTGCCGGAACGCACCGGCACCGTCCCGGCCTCGTTCACGGTGCTGCACCGCAGCGCGATGGGCGCCTACCTGCTCGCGTACAGCTGGACCCTGACCGACGTGCTGGAGTGTCGCGCGGTGGTGGCCGGCGTCCGCGTGCTCGGCTGCCCGGACGACGACCCGGCGCACTTCGTCGAGTCGGCCGGGCAGTGGATCGGCTGCGTCTGGGAGCTGGTACCGCTGGAGCACGAGCGCTCCGCCTGGGTCCGGCACATCCTGCAGCCGGACGCACCCGATCTCGACGGGTACGTGGCCGACCAGCACAAGCCCGGCCCGGTCGGTCTACCTCAGCAGTGATCCATGGCGTACTACGCCTCCAGCCGCGAGTCGTCCGGGTCGCCGCCGTAGGACCCGATCACCTCAGGGGTCACCTCAGTGGTAGAAGTGCCGGGTCCCGGTGAAGTACATGGTCAGCCCGGCCTTCTCTGCGGCAGCGATCACCTCGGTGTCGCGAACCGACCCGCCCGGCTGCACGATCGCCGTCACCCCTGCGTCGATCAGCACCTGCGGCCCGTCTGCGAACGGGAAGAACGCGTCCGACGCGGCGACCGATCCGGCCGCCCGGTCGCCCGCGCGGGACACCGCGAGCCGGCACGAGTCGACCCGGTTGACCTGCCCCATCCCGACCCCGACCGAGGCCCGGGAGGACGCGAGCAGGATCGCGTTCGACTTCACCGCACGACAGGCCCGCCAGGCGAACGCCAGGTCCGCCAGCACCTCGTCCGACGCCGGCTTCCCGGCGGCCAGGGTCCAGTTCGCCGGGTCGTCGCCCTCGGCCTGGAACCGGTCCACATGCTGCATCAGCACCCCGCCGCTGATCCCGCGGAACTCGACCGGGTCGGGGTGCCGGTCGGCCGGGCAGACCAGGATCCGGATGTTCTTCTTCGCGGTCAGCACCTCGACCGCGCCGTCGTCGTACGCCGGGGCGACGACCACCTCGGTGAAGATCTCCGCAACCTGCTCGGCCATCTCGACCGACACCGGCCGGTTCGTCGCGATCACGCCGCCGTACGCCGACACCGGGTCGCAGGCATGTGCCTTGCGATGTGCGTCGGCGATGTCGTTGCCGACGGCAATGCCACACGGGTTGGCGTGCTTGATGATCGCCACCGCCGGCTCGTCGAAGTCGAAGGCAGCCCGCCGGGCGGCGTCCGCGTCGACGTAGTTGTTGTACGACATCTCCTTGCCGTGCAGCTGTTCCGCGGATGCCAAGCCGCCGCGCCAGTGTTTGTACAGCGCGGCCGGCTGGTGCGGGTTCTCGCCGTACCGCAGCACCGCGGCCCGCTCCCAGGTGGCGCCGGTCCAGTTCGGGAACCCGGTGCCCTCGCTGGTGTCCGCGACCACGTTGCCGAGCCAGCTCGCCACCGCCACGTCGTACGACGCGGTGTGCTGGAACGCCTCCGCGGCGAACCGCTGCCGCTCGGCGAGCGTGAACCCGCCTGCCGCGACCGCGTCCAGCACCTCGGCGTACCGGCCGGGGTCGACGATGACGGCCACGTTGGCGTGGTTCTTGGCGGCGCCGCGCACCATCGACGGACCGCCGATGTCGATCTGCTCGATGCACTCGTCCGGTGTGGCGCCGGACGCGACCGTGTCGGTGAACGGGTACAGGTTGCTGACCAGCAGGTCGAACGGCTCCACCTTCATCGCCGCCAGCTGCTCGACGTGCGACGGGTTCCGGGTGTCGCCGAGGAGCCCGGCGTGCACCATCGGGTGCAGCGTCTTGACCCGGCCGTCGAGCGCCTCCGGGAACCCGGTCAGCTCCTCGACCTTGGTCACCGCGACGCCGGAGTCGGCGATCCGCTGCGCGGTCGACCCGGTCGACACGATCCGCACTCCCGCCGCCGCGAGGCCCTTGGCCAGCTCCTCGAGCCCGGTCTTGTCGTACACGCTGACCAGCGCACGACGGATCGGCTTACGAGCGTCCGAACTCACGGGATGGTGACCTTTCTTCCGGTGATGGTCCAGCCTTCGCGGACCAGGCGACCGACCGCGTCGACGAGCTGGCGGCGCTCGACGGACTTGATCCGCTCGGTCAGAGTCGCTTCGGTGTCGTCGTCGGCGACCGGTACGACCACCTGGGCGATGATCGGCCCGGTGTCGACGCCGCCGTCGACGAAGAACAGGGTGGCGCCCGCGACCTTCACGCCGTACGCGAGCGCGTCCCGCGGACCGTGGATGCCCGGGAAACCGGGCAGCAGCGCGTTGTGCGTGTTGATGTAGCGGTCCCCGAACGCGGCCAGGAAGTCCTCGCCGACCAGCTTGAGGAAGCCGGCGGAGACCACCAGGTCCGGTTCGTACGACGCGACCGACGCGGTCAGCGCGGCATCCCAGCCGGCCCGTTCCGGGTAGTCCTTCACCCGGTGCACGAACGTCGGGACCCCTGCCCGCTCGGCCCGGGTCAGGCCCTCGATGCCGTCCCGGTCGGCGCCGACGGCGACCACCTGCGCGCCGTACGACGGGTCCGTGCAGGCGTCCAGCAGGGCCTGCAGGTTCGAGCCGCCGCCGGAGACGAGCACGACGAGACGCGCGGTACGGGTCCGGGACACGGCTGAAACCCTATCTGGCGGTTCCTCAGCGGCCGCGGCGGAGGTTGAGCCTGGCCAGCCCGACCGCGGCGACCGCGGCGCCCAGCGTGACCGCGAGCGCCAGCGTGCCCGCCGCCGTCACCGCCCCCGGTACGCCGACGTCGGCCATCCGGCCCGGACCCGCGGCCCCACCCGCGAAGACCATCAGCACCAGCAGCACCGACCCGGCGATCAGCCCGGCCACCGTGGCCCGCCCGACCAGTCCCTCCCAGCCGACCGCCGTACCCCGTCGTCGTGTCCGGCGGGCCCGCCGGGCCAGCACAAGCCCGCCGGCGGCCCCGGCGAGCAGCGGGACCAGTGCGGTCAGCACCAGCAGGTACGACGGGGTGGCGCCGTCCCGCGGCAGCGCGGCCAGCAGCGGGAGCGCAGGCAGGTTGCCGAGCTCGACCCCGGACGGCGCGACCGCGGTACCGGTGCCGACCTGGAACCCGGGCCCGGCGAGGAACGCGACCGCCATCACCACCGCGTTCGGCAGCAGGACCGCGCAGATCGCGAACAGCACCGCGGAGCCGACCACACCGGCGTCGAGCGACTCCAGCAGTGCGGTCGCGCGGGAGAAGTGCACCAGCAGCGACACCGCGACCAGGACGGCTCCGGCCGCGAGCGCGGCGGCCGTGGCGGCGATCGCGGCCGGGACCGCGTCGCGGAGCCAGTTCGGCATCGTGTCGGCGATGTCCTTGGCGGCGCCGGACTCGACCAGCACCCCGGCCGTGCCGGCCAGCAGCGCCAGCGAGCCCGCGGCGGCGAGCGCGGCCAGCACCGGGACGCGGGCGTCGCCACCGGACGCGAGTACGGCGGTCAGCGCGGCACCGGCGCCGTACCCGGCCGCGAGCACGACGCTCGCCTTGACCAGGTCGCGGGTGAGATCCGCGGCACTGGCCCGGGCAGCGAACCGGCCCGCCCGGTACAGACAGACGACGACGCAGAGCGTGAGGCCGAGCGGCGGCAGCGAGAAGTGCCCGTCGCCGAGCTGGACCGACGCCTTGTGCGCCGCCAGCCAGGTGATCGCACCGGCCCGGACCGCGCTCGACGCTCCGCCGGCGGTCGCCGCGAGCCACCCGGTGACCGCGACCGCGGCGCAGGTCAGCAGCCCGGTCAGCAGTGCGGCTCCCGCCCCGACCAGCGCCGCCAGCATCACCGGTTTCGGTGCGGCCCCGGATATTCTCGCGGAGGCGCGCTGACGGCTCAGCAAGTCAGTCATCTGGACCCATGGTCGCCGCTGCTGACATCCTCGTCCCCGAGACACGCCGGTGTGGAAGACTTCGATCCCGCGTGCTCGGTGACTTGTCCGGCTCTGTACCGTCGGGTAGATCGCTCAGGAGGTACACGGAACACATGACCGGTCCTACCGGCCCGGCCGGCGCGAACGGCGCACGGAGGCTCAGCCGCACGGCTGCACGACAGGCCAAGCGTAAGAAGGCGAAGCGTCGGCATCAGCTGGTCGGAGCCGGGCTCGTGATCGCGCTGCTGATCGGCGGAGGCGCGTACGCCGCGGTCGCCGGTTCCCGGGGCGACGACGGTGCGCAGTCGGGCGATGACGGTACGACCCAGCCGAAGTCGGACGACAACCGCGACACCGAGCCGCAGGTGCTGGCCGACGAGACCTTCCTGCTGGACGCGGCCGGCGCCAAACAGATCGCGCCCGGCAGCTGGACGATCACCAACACCGCCGAGGGCTCGAAGGGACCGGAACGCTCGTTCACCTGCCAGTCCCAGCGGTTCGCCGACCCGGCCGGGGTGCGGACCTGGGTACGTCAGTTCAAGAACGGCGCCACCCAGACCGCGGTGCAGTACGTCGAGCTGTCCTCGGACCCGGGCGGGGCGCAACGCGCCTACAACACGATCGTGGGCTGGATGAGCGGCTGCGCGACCCCGAAGCAGCGGCTGGTCGCGAGCTACACCGCGGACGGGTTCGGGGATCGCGGGATCGTCGCGGTGTTCGCCCAGCCCGTCGGCGGCAAGCAGGTGCGGTACCGGACCCTCGCGGTGGCCGGCACCGGCGCCGCGACCATGGTCTTCGAGTACATCGCGGTCGCCACGAGCCAGCCGCGCACCGCCGGCACCGTCGGCGCGGCCGGTGCGGCACTGAAGCTGATGTGCACCGAGACCGAGAGCGCCTGCCCGCACACCCTGGAGCTCAAGCCGTCCCTGCTCACCGCGAACACCGAGCCACCCGGTTTCATGACCCCGATCGACCTGCCGGTGGTCGGCGCGCTGAGCCAGCCTTGGCTCGGGGTGGACGGAACGGTCAACGCCGGCAGCGGCTGCGAGCAGATAAACCTGACCAAGGCGAAGTCACGGAAGGCCAAGTCACGCACGTACCTCGTACCGGGCGCCAAGGTCCCGGCCGAGTTCGGCATCGACACGATGGTCGCCGAGTTCGCCTCGCCGACCGCGGCACAGGCGTTCGTCAGCACGGTCACGTCGGCGGTCGACAAGTGCGCCACCACGCAGTCCAACGCGAAGGTCAAGCGCACCAAGACCGTGCAGTACCGCGGCGGCATCAAAGGCCAGACCTGGCGGGTGGTCTACGACCTGGGCACCGGGTCCATCACGTACCGGGTCGGGCTGGTCCGCGCCGGCAAGCGCGCCGTACACGTGGTCTTCCCGGTCATGAAGGGCCTCGACATCTCCGACGACGCCTTCGCCGACGTCCTGGCCCGAGCCGGCCAACGCTCCTTCTACTTCAGGTAGTCCGCACCGCCCGCCGGCCTTCGCCGCTGTCTGGGCGCGATTGGACGCAAGTTTCAGGCGCCTCGTCCACTCACCTGCACAGGTGAGCGAGCGGGGCCTGACACTTGCGTCCAATCGCGCCGTACTACAGGGACTGCATGATCTCGCGCATCAGCCGGGCGGTTTCGGACGGGGTCTTGCCTACCTTGACGCCGACGGCCTCGAGGGCCTCCTGCTTGGCGGCGGCGGTACCGGAGGAGCCGGACACGATCGCACCCGCGTGACCCATCGTCTTGCCCTCCGGGGCGGTGAAGCCCGCGACGTACCCGACCACCGGCTTGGTCACGTTCTCCTTGATGAACGCGGCCGCCCGCTCCTCGGCGTCGCCGCCGATCTCGCCGATCATCACGATCGCGTCGGTGTCCGGGTCGGCCTGGAACGCCTCCAGCGCGTCGATGTGCGTGGTACCGATGATCGGGTCACCGCCGATCCCGATCGCGGTCGAGAAGCCGAAGTCCCGCAGCTCGTACATCATCTGGTACGTCAGCGTGCCGGACTTGCTGACCAGGCCGATCCGGCCCGGGCCGGCGATGTCGGCCGGGATGATGCCGGCGTTCGACTCGCCCGGCGTGATGATGCCGGGGCAGTTCGGCCCGATCACGCGGGACGTGCCCGCCTGCGCGTGCGCGAAGAACGCGGCCGTGTCGTGCACCGGGATGCCCTCGGTGATCACCACGACCAGCGGCACGCCGGCGTCCACGGCCTCGATCACCGCACCCTTGGCGAACTTCGGCGGCACGAAGACCACCGTGACGTTCGCCCCGGTGGCCTCGACCGCCTCGGCGACCGCGCCGTACACCGGGACAGTGGTATCAGGGCCGTCGAAGGCTGAAAAAGTCACCGTCTGGCCGCCCTTGCCCGGCGTCACGCCGCCGACGATGTTGGTGCCCGAGGCAAGCATCCGCTTGGTGTGCCGGGTGCCCTCGGCCCCGGTCATGCCCTGGACGATGACCTTGCTGTCCTTGTTGAGGAAGATCGACATCTCTGCAAGCCCCTTACTTCGCGCCGGCCGCGGCGAGCTCAGCCGCACGCTTCGCGGCGCCGTCCATGGTGTCCACCTGCTCCAGTCCGGGTAGCGTTCCGGCAGCCGCAGCCTCGCTGAGGATCCGTCGGCCCTCCTCGGCGTTGTTGCCGTCCAGCCGTACGACGAGCGGCTTGTCCACGTGTTCGTCGCGCGAGGCCAGCAGCTCGAAGGCCTGGACGATGCCGTTGGCAACGGCGTCGCACGCGGTGATGCCGCCGAACACGTTCACGAACACGCTCTCCACCTGGGCGTCGGAGATGATCACCTCGAGCCCGGCCGCCATCACGTCGGCGTTCGCGCCACCGCCGATGTCGAGGAAGTTGGCCGGCCTCTGGCCGCCGAACTCCTCACCGGCGTAGGCCACGACGTCCAGGGTCGACATCACCAGGCCGGCACCGTTGCCGATGATTCCGACCGAGCCGTCAAGCTTGACGTAGTTGAGGTCCTTCTCCTTGGCCTTCGCCTCCAGCGGGTCGTCCGCGCTCGGGTCGGCGAACTCCGCGTGGTCCGGATGCCGGAAGTCGGCGTTCCCGTCCAGCGTCACCTTGCCGTCCAGCGCCTCGACGGCACCGTCGGACAGCTTCACCAGCGGGTTCACCTCGACCAGCGAGGCGTCCTCCGCGATGAACACCTCGTACAGCTTGACGATCTGCTCCACCGCCGCGTCGACCACGTCGGGCGGGAACTTGGCCGCCTCGGCGATCTCGCGCGCCTTTGCCTCGTCGACGCCGGTCGCCGGGTCGATCGACACCTTGGCCACGGCCTCGGGGTTGGTGTGCGCGACCTCCTCGATCTCCACACCACCCGCGGCGCTGGCGATCGAGAGGTAGCTGCGGTTAGCGCGGTCCACCAGGAAGGAGAAGTAGTACTCGTCGGCGATGCTGGCCGCCGGCACGATGTTCAGCGTCTTGACGATGTGGCCCTTGATGTCCAGGCCGAGGATCTCGCGGGCCTTCGCCTCCGCGTCGTCCGGGTTGTCCGCCAGCTTCACGCCGCCCGCCTTGCCACGGCCGCCGGTCTTCACCTGGGCCTTGACGACGACCTTGCCGCCGATCCTCTCGGCTGCCGCCCGGGCCTCCTCGGGGGTCGTGACGACCTCCCCGACCGTCGTCCGCACGCCGTGCTTGGCGAAGACTGACTTCGCCTGGTACTCCATCAGATCCACGAGTCCGATGCCCTCTCTCAACCAGTCGGTTTCGGGCGTGGCGTCGTACGGGCTCTGGAATGGGCACCGCGGGTCGACGCGTCCCGTCGTGGCGAGACTAGCCATCGGCGGGCGTATCGCGACAGCCGGGGTGTGCCATCCCACAGTGATTCCACCGGGACTCCACCGGGATTCCACGGGCACTGCACAGTCCCTGAGACGGCAGGCAACCGTGTTCCCTGGCGCGTGACAGGCTGTCCCGTATGAGTGAGACCCAGACCAGACCAGCTGACGAGTGGTGGCGCAGCGCCGTCGTGTACCAGGTGTATCCGCGGTCCTTCGCGGACTCCGACGGTGACGGGATCGGGGACGTGAACGGCATCCGCGCGAGGCTGCCGTACCTCGCCGATCTCGGCGTGGACGCCCTCTGGATCAGCCCGTGGTACCCGTCGCCGCTGCTCGACGGCGGGTACGACGTGTCCGACTACCGCGGCATCAACCCCGACTTCGGCACCCTGGAGGACGCGGACGCGCTCGTGCGGGAGGCGCACGAGCTCGGGTTGCGGGTGCTGATCGACCTGGTGCCGAACCACAGCTCCTGGGAGCACCCGTGGTTCAAGGAGGCACTGGCCGCCGGCAAGGGCTCGCCGGAGCGGGACCGGTTCTGGTTCCGTGACGGCAAGGGGCCGGACGGCTCCGAGCCGCCGACGAACTGGCCCGCCGCGTTCGGTGGCGGCGCCTGGCAGCAGATCGGTGACGTCCAAGAGGACGGCCAGTGGTACCTGCACCTGTTCGACATCTCCCAGCCGGACTTCAACTGGGACAACCGCGAGGTGATCGAGGAGTTCGACGCGATCCTGCGGTTCTGGTTCGACCGCGGGGTGGACGGGTTCCGGATCGACGTCGCGGACTCGATGGCGAAGGACGCCTCGCTGCCCGACGTCGTGCCCGGCCCGGACGGCGTGGTCACCCGGGACAAGTACGTCGGCCACCCGACGTACGACCAGCCCGGTGTGCACGACATCCACCAGCGCTGGCGGATGGTCGCGGACACCTACGCCGATACGCCGGAGGGCCCGCGGGTCTTCGTCGCGGAGGCCTGGCTGTCCCCGGCGGACCGGCTCGCGCAGTACGTGCGGCCGAACGAGCTGCACTCCGCGTTCAACTTCGACGCGCTGCGCTGCCCGTGGGACGCCGAGGAGCTGCGCGAGGTGATCGACCACACCACCGAGCACCTGTGGGCGGTCGGCGCGCCGGCCACCTGGGTACTGAGCAACCACGACACGATCCGGCACCGCACCCGGTACGGCCGGGACCAGGGCCAGAGCCAGGCGGCCGCCGGCACGGTGCCGGTCGACCTGGACCTCGGACTGCGCCGGGCCCGGGCCGCGGCACTGCTGGAGCTGGCGCTGCCGGGTGGCGCGTACATCTACCAGGGCGACGAGCTCGGCCTGCCCGAGGTGGAGGACCTGCCGGTCGAGTCGCTGGACGACCCGACCTGGGAACGTTCCGGCCACACGGTACGCGGCCGGGACGGCTGCCGGGTCCCGATTCCGTGGGGCGGCACGGAGCCGCCGTACCAGTTCGGTCCCGGCGAGGGTCAGCCGTGGCTGCCGCAGCCGTCCGACTGGGCCGGGCTGACCGCGCAGGCACAGGCGGGCGACCCGGGCAGCCACCTGTCGCTGTACAAGGCAGCGCTGAAGCTACGCCGCGAGCACCAGGCGCTGGGCGAGGGGCGGCTGGAGTGGGACGAGGACGCGCCGAAGGGCGTGCTGTCGTTCACCCGGCATCCGGGCTTCCGCTGCGTGGTCAATATCGGCGACCAGCCGATCGACCTGCCCGAGCACGCCGAGGTGCTGCTGTACAGCGAGCCGCTCGAGGACGGCAAGCTCCCGGTCGACACCACCGCCTGGCTCCGCGCCTGACGATTGCGTCCGAGGGACCTTGCGCTATCACGCAAGGTCCCTCGGACGCTGTGCGGTTGCCTAGGGGGTGCGGTCGCGGCGGTTCAGCTCGTCCTGGAGGCGGTCGCGCCGGTCCATCTCGGCACGGACCCGCTCGCGGCGATCGAGTTCGGCGGCCCGGTCACGCTCGTCCTGCAGCAGCTCGATCCGGTCATCGAGGTCGTCCTCGACCCGGTCCCGGCGATCCCGCTCCAGCCGGTTCTCCCGGCGGCGGTCCTCCTCGTACATCTGGAGCCGGCGGCGCCGGTCCTCCTCCATCCGGAGCTGGGCGCGCTGGTCCTCGTCGGCCAGCAGCCGCTCACGGTCGATCGGGTCACTGCCGGTCAGGCCGCCGGTCGTCAGCCGTGGCTTCGCGTCGCCGCCGGACTCGTCACGGCGGCTCCGGTCGGCCCGGTCCCATTCCCGTCGGTCTCGGCCGCCTCCACGCTCCACCGCCACACCTCCTGCCGTCCGTACCTGACGATACGGCGCGACCAGTCCACGAAGACTGAGGTGCTGGCGCCCTGCCAGCGCCAGCACCTCAGCCACTCCGGGCGGGTCAGCGACGCCAGTCGCGTTCCCGGTCGCGGCGGTCGCGATCCTCGCGGTCGCGGCGCTCACGATCCTCACGATCGCGGTCCTCCCGGTCCCGGCGGTCCCGCTCCTCGCGGTCGCGCCGGTCCCGGTCGGCCCAGTCGCGGTCGTAGCTCACTTCACGCCACCAGCCGTCAGGCCGGCGACGATCCGGCGCTGGAAGAGCAGTACCGCGATCACGAGCGGGATCGTCACGACGACACCGGCGGCCATCTGGCTGCCGAACGGCTGGTCGCGCCCGGCCGCGCCCGTGAACCCTGAGATGATGACGTTCGCGGTCTGCCGCTCCTTGATCTGCACCATGCTCAGCGCGATCAGGAACTCGTTCCAGGCCGCGATGAAGGTGATGATCGCCGTCGTGAACACACCTGGTGCCGCGATCGGGAGGATCACCTTGCGGAAGGCCTGTGCAGGCGTACAGCCGTCAACCATCGCCGCCTGCTCGAGCTCTCTCGGCATCTGCCGGAAGAACGCGGTCAGGATCCACACCGCCAGCGGCAGTGCGAACGACAGGCTGGGCACGATCATCGCCTGGTAGGTGTTGATCCAGTCGATGCTGATGAACAGCTTCAGCAACGGCACGACCAGGGAGATCCCCGGGAACATCGACGTGGTGATGATGACCGCCAGCACGACGTACTTGCCCCGGAAGTCGAGCCGGGCCAAGGTATACGCCGCGACCAAGCCGATGAGCAGCGTCAGGATGGTCACCGTGCCGGCCACGATCAGGCTGTTCAACAGGCCGCGCGTGAAGCCGGTGCCCTCCTTGAACACATCCTTGTAGTTCTGCAGCGACCACGGCGACGGGAGCGGCGAGTTGTCGAACTGGTCACTCGGACGCCGGAACGCCGACACGACCATCCAGAAGAACGGCGCCAGGCAGTAGACGACGATCAGCGCGACGCCGATCAGCGGCGCCCACCTGCGTAGTGGACCGACCTCGGCCGCCCGGATCTGAGCGGAGGTAAGACCTGCCGTAGCCATCATGCACCTCCGGTCTGTGTGCCGACCGCGACCGGCGTACCCGGTGCTGGTTCGCTCTGACGTCTCCTCGCTCTGCGGCCACCGCCGCCGGGGGGTTTCTTCGCCCGTGCCTCACCGATCACGTCCGCGCCGAGGATCTTGACGAACGCGTACGCCGCCAGCGCCACGTAGAGGAACAGGATCGTCGCATAGGCCGCCGCAGGCCCGTATCTGGTGTTGAACGCTTCGTCGTAGGCCAGCATCGACAGCGTCTCGACGGAGTCCTTGTGCGGGCCGACCAGACCGTACGGCAGGTCGAAGATTCGCAGCGTGTCGAGCAACCGGAACAGCACGGCGACGAGCAACGCCGGTTTCACGAGCGGCAGCGTGATCATCCGGAAGGCCTGCCACGCTTTCGCGCCGTCGACCTTCGCCGCCTCGTACACCTCCTCCGGGATAGTCTGCAGGCCGGCCAGGACGAGGAGCCCGATGAACGGCGCCGTCTTCCATGTGTCGGCGATGACCACCGAGAACTTGGCCTGCCAGCCTTCGGTCGACCACAGGATCTCTGTGTTCAGCAGTGCGTTGGCGACGCCGTCGGCCTGGAAGATCCACCTCCAGAGGATGGCGGACACGATCGTCGGGATCGCCCAGGGGACCAGGATGCTGGCGCGGACGATGGCGCGGCCCCTGAAGGCCTTGTGCATCACCAGCGCCATCGCGACGCCGAGCACGGTCTCCAGCGAGACGCAGACGACGGTGAAGAACGTCGTGTTCCAGAACGCGTTCCAGAACCTTTCGCCGGTGTCCCCGCTGAAAATCGCCGTGTAGTTCTCCAGGCCGACGAAGGTCTCGCCCTCGCTGACGAAGCCTGTCTCCGGGTCGACGCCGCCGGCCTGGTACAGCGACTGGCGCAGCGCCATCAGGATCGGCAGCACGACTACCAGGCCGATCACGATCAGCGTCGGCGAGAGCAGAAGTGCGGCGAGCCTCCCGGTGCCCTCGTCGTGCCGCCGTTCTTTCTTCGGGGGTTCTGGGGTTTCGGGTCGCTGTTCGACTGCGACCGGGGCGGATTCGCTCACCTCTGCCTCCTTCGAGGGTTCCGGGTATGCCGGGGCCGGCGCGAGGCGTGACTCGCCCCGCGCCGGCCTCACCCGTCGGTCACTGAGTGATGAGGCTGCTCAGCTTCGTCTGCAGCTCGGTCAGCGCCTGTTTGGGCGGCGTCTGGCCACTGATCGAGTCGTACGCCGCCTCCTGGATCGCCGCAGTCACGTCGCCGTACTGGACCACCGACGGGCGCGGAAGCGCCTTCTCGATGGACGCTTTCAGCGGCGTCAGATACGGGAACTTCTTCAGCAGCGCGGGGTCATCGTACAGCGAGGCCCAGCTCGGCGCCTGCGAGGACGCCTGGAGGTTGGCGTTCTGCCGCTCCTCGCTGGCCATGAACTTCATGAACTCGGCCGCAGTGGCCTTGTTCTTGGCGAACGCGCTGATCGCGTAGTTGTGCCCACCAAGGGTGGACACGCCCGCGCCGTCCTTGCCGGGCAACGGCGCCACCGCGAACTTGCCGACGATCTTCGACGAGCCGTCGGTCTTGCCGGCCAGTGCGTACACGTACGGCCAGTTGCGGTGGAAGATCAGCTTGCCCTCCTGGAACGCGCGCCGACCCTCCTCCTCCTTGTAGGTGATCGCGGCCTTCGGGATCTCACCGGTCTTGAAGCCGTTGACCAGGAACTCCAGACCGGCGAGCGCCTCCGGGGTGTCGACGTTCGGCTTGCCGTCCTCGCCGACCACCACACCGCCGGCGCCGTTGACCGCCTCGGAGAAGTTGCAGGTCAGGCCCTCGTACTTCTCGAACTGACCTGCGTAACAGTTCATGCCCTTGCCCTCGGGCAATGCCTGTACCTTGTCGCACGCGGTCTTCATCTCGGCCCACGTGGTCGGCGGCTGCACGCCTGCCTTCTGCAGCAGGTCATTGCGGTAGTAGAGCAACCCGCCGTCGGAGGTGATCGGGACGGCGTACAGCTTGCCGCGGTACTCGGCCGTCTTCACCGTGGCCGGGATCGCCTCCTTGATGCTGGGGAACTGGTCCCGCGGGAGCTCGACGACCCACTTGTTGGCCGCGAACTCGGCCGTCCAGACCACGTCGAGGTTCAGGACGCTGAACGAGTCCTGCTTGTTCTGCGATGCCTGCACCATCTGCTGGCGCTGGCCGTCCGCCGACTCGGGCAGCTCGACAACCGTGACCTTCTCGTCTGGGTGCTGGCTGTTCCATGCCGACACCTGCGCGGGCAGGAAGCCGGAGGTGTCCTTGCCTGTGGCAAAGGTGATGGGGCCCTTGCCCTCGAGCGCGGCGGTCGCGGCCTCGCCGCCTGCCTCGTCCTCCCCGCCGCAGCCGGCCGCAAGCAGCACCATGCAGGCACCAATCGCGACGGCGGCGAGTCGCCGGGACTGTGATCGTTCAAACCTCATCGTGCACCTGGCCTCTCCCGAACCCTTACGGACACTTCAGTTGATGATCAGCGCAGACGGCCCGCAGTTCCCCGTACTGCCGATCGCCTCAGCCGGACAGTAACGGAGTTTGCGGTCATGTGTCGTGGAACACACAACGGTGTTGCGTTCAGTCACTGTCATCCGGACGCGCATGCCTGTATGCGACCGCGAATCGCTACGGCACGCAACGGTTCTGCGGCTAACGATTCGGCATAAACCGATCGGGTTGTGCGGTGCGTGAAGAGAAACGCTCAGTTCGACTGCGCGGAGTCGCCGACAGGCTCCGCACCGGAGGCATCGCCTACATTGGCGCGCACCCAGTCAACGATCTCCGTCGTCGTCGCACCCGGCGTGAAAACCTTGCGGACGCCGATCTCCGCGAGCGGCCGCACGTCCGCCTCGGGGATGATGCCGCCGCCGAACACCACGATGTCGTCGGCATCCCGCTCGGCCAGCAGGTCCCGGACCTTCTTGAACAGCGTCATGTGCGCGCCGGACAGGACGGACAGCCCGATCGCGTCCGCGTCCTCTGCGATCGCGGTCTCGACGATCTGCTCCGGGGTCTGGTGCAGGCCGGTGTAGATGACCTCCATACCCGCGTCCCGCAACGCCCGGGCGACCACCTTGGCCCCGCGGTCGTGACCGTCCAGGCCGGGCTTGGCGACGACGACCCGGAGCGGACCGGAGGCAGGCGTGTTCACGTCCGCAGGGTATCCGAGCCGTTGTTCACGGGTAAGACACAGTTGTGTGTTCCCCGCCACGCGGCGGTAGTTGATCGGTTACCGTCACAAGGGAGACCAAGGGTCTCGGCGCAGTGAGGAGTCGCCATGAAGACGGGGGAAGAGGTTTCGCAGGAGTCGGCCGGGGACAGCCCCGGCGAGTCCGGCCTCAGGGCCGCGCTCGCCGGACTGAGGTACGGAGCACGTTCCGCCCTGTCGCCCCGGGTGGTGCAGGGAGCGGCGGTCGAGGTCGGCTGGGTCACCGCGCACCTCGCGATGTACCCGCTCGGACTGTTGCGTAACGGCAACCACCGCGCTGAACGGCTCAACCTCGAGGGCCTCGCCCCCGCCCAGCGCGGTCTGCTGGTCAGCGACGTCGCGGCCGCCGCGACACCGATCGTGCTGATCCACGGCATCGTCGACAACCACACGATCTTCGCGCTGCTGCGCCGGCACCTGCTGCGGCGCGGCTTCGGCCGGGTCCGCACGTTCTCCTACTCGCCGATCACCGTCGACGTACGGCGGACCGCCGAGCGGCTCGGCGCCGAGATCGAGCAGCTGTGCGAGGAGTCGGGCTACGAGCGCATCCACGTGATCGGGCACAGCCTCGGCGGCCTGATCGCCCGGTACTACGTGCAGCGGCTCGGCGGCGACGAGCGGGTGCACACCTGCGTCACCCTCGGCAGCCCGCACCAGGGCACCCAGACCGCCCGGCTGCTGCCCTGGCCGCTGGTTCGCCAGCTCCGGCCCAGCAGCGACCTGATGGCCGAGCTGGACGAGCCGGCGCCCGGCTGCCGGACGCGGTTCCTGGTCTTCTACAGCGACGTCGACCAGCTGATAGTTCCGCAACGCCGGGCGAGGATCGACCACCCGGACCTGCACGCGCGGAACGTCAGGATCCGTGGTGTGGGTCATCTGTCCCTTCCGATCGACGGCGACGTGGTCCACCGGATCTCGAGTGCGCTGTCCCACCTCGACGAGCACGGCGCGGTCACCACAGCCCGGAAACGCGCCTGACCTGACGGCACGCAAAAAAATCCACGATGAGGGTTTGTCGGACCGTGACCCGTCCGTTATGGTGCTTGAGGTCTGGGAGCAACCCCGGACAGACACTCAGGGGTAACCCTGGGTGGAGTCAGCCCCTCCCCTGTGACCGAAAGGCCACGCTGTGACTCAGCAACGTGTCGCGCCTCGTCGCGTCACGCCTGGCTCCGCTGCGCGCAAAGATGGCGCTGCGAGGCACGCTGCCAAGCATCGTGTCGGCCGGCGTACCACCCCTGGCAGGCCCCAGATCGTCGGTCTCACCGCCGCACTCGCTGCAGCTGCAGGCGCGGTCGGCTTCAGCCACAGCTCGCTGGCGTCGCCGACCCAGGCGAACTCCGCCGTCAACGCCGCCGCGCTGAACGCCACCATGGGCGACGCGCAGCTCTCCGCGATCACCGCCGCGCGGATCGAGCGCCGTCAGCTGGCCACTCGTGACGCCTCCAGGGTCGAGCTCACGCAGACCACGGCCCGTAAGAAGCAGGCAGCCGCCGCCCGGCAGGCCAAGGCCCGGGCCGCCAAGCTCGACGCGTACCGCGCCCAGACCCAGCGCCGCGCGACCGCGCTGGCCGCCGCGAAGGCCGCCGCCGCCCGCGCCAAGGCCGCCGAGATCGCGCGCGAGCGGGCTGCCAACCCGATCAAGATGCCGATCTCCGACTACCGGATCACCGCCACGTTCGGACAGGGCGGCACCCGCTGGGCCCGCAACCACACCGGCGTCGACTTCGCCGCCCCGATCGGCACCCGGATCGGCGCCGTGATGAAGGGCGAGGTCATCTCGGCGGAGTTCGCCGGCAACTACGGCCGCCAGGTGATCATCCGGCACGAGGACGGCACCGAGACGTCGTACAACCACATGTCGGAGTTCACCGTCTCGGTCGGCGACTACGTGTACGCCGGCGACCAGGTCGGCTCGGTCGGCATGACCGGCAACACGACCGGACCGCACCTGCACTTCGAGGTCATCGTGGACGGCATCCAGATCGACCCGCTCCCCTGGCTCCGCGACCACGGCCTGAACCCGTAACCCATCCGCACCCCACCCCCGGCAGAGTCCTCCACCCCCGCTGATCGTCAGCCCGGCTGGTCCTGGGCTCGGCTGGTATTCCGGATCATCGGTCACTTCTTCCTCTGCTGTGGATAACCCGGGAGCACCCGACCACCGAATGCGGTAAGCACGCCCACCGCTCAGCCACCTGCGAACAAGCCCGGATGCCGGGCGCTCACCGGTTCCTGTGTAGCGTGCAAGGCTTCGTGTGCAGCGGACCGGACGGCGTACTCGGGCCTGGCTGAGGAAGGTCAGCGGGACCAGACTTCGGCGGTGGTGAGGAAGGCCGAGGAGGAGGGCTTCGTCTTGTTCCGGCCATCGACCCGGACCCGGCCGGGCAGGGTCTCGCCGCCGAGGTCGATCCGGGCGGTCCGGACCGGCGCGATCAGCAGGCTCAGGCTGTGCTCGACACCGCCGAGCAGGTACTTGTCGGTGGTGAAGACCCGCCGGTCCAGCACACCGCCCATCTCGATCTGGATGTCGGCGCCCTTGGCGGTGAGGCCGTCCGCCAGGTCGACCGAGATCTGCACCAGGTCACGCTCGATCACCGGGTCGGGCCAGGGCAGGCCCTGCACCTCGAGGAACGACCGGACGAAGTAGCTCTCCACCCAGGCGGCCAGGTCGACGTCGTCGGCGACGACCCGGACCGCGCCGTCGTGCCAGAGCACGATCACGTTGCCGGAACCTCGCTCGGACCAGTCCACGGTCCACATCGATGCGAACACCGCGACCTTGCCGGAGGCGTCGAAAAGACGCACTCCGGGGTTCGCGCCGGTGAGGATCACGCGGCGGGCGGCGGGCTCGTGCATCAGATCTTCTCCAGTGGGGCGTAGCGCACCAGCAGCCGCTTCAGCCCGTTCGAGCCGAAGTCGACCTCGGCCTGCGCCTGCTGGTCCGCTCCTCGTACTGCTACGACCGTACCCATTCCGAAGCTGTCATGCACCACTCTGTCACCAGGTTCGAGATGAATCAGTGGTTTGTCGGACACGGAGGGTGTACGACGAGCAGGCTCATACCGGGACTGGACAGCCGAACGGCCGGACCATCTGGTGATCGCCGACTCGTCCCGGCGCCAGTCCAGGTGCTCGTCCGGGATCTCTTCCAGGAACCGTGACGGCGGGTTGTGCTGCGGTGCGCCCCAGGCGCTGCGGACCGCAGCGCGGGACAGGAACAGCCGCTGCCGGGCCCGGGTGATCCCGACATACGCCAGCCGGCGTTCCTCCTCCAGCTCCTGCATCTCGCTCAGCGTCCGGGCGTGCGGGAAGACTCCGTCCTCCATCCCGGTCAGGAACACCACCGGGAACTCCAGGCCCTTCGCGGTGTGCAGCGTCATCAGCGTCACCACGCCGCCGCCCTCGGCCGCGTCCGGGATCTGGTCGGAGTCGGCGACCAGCGAGACCCGTTCCAGGAACGCCTGCAGGTCGGCCGGGTCGCCGGCCGCGGCGGCCTCCTCGACGAACTCGGCCGCGACCGCGATGAACTCGGCCAGGTTCTCCAGCCGGGTCTCGTCCTGCGGGTCCGAGGACTTCTCCAGCTCCTCGTGGTACCCGGTCCGGTGCAGCACCGCGTCCAGGATGTCGTCCGGCGGCGCGCCGGAGTCCACCATCACCTGCAGCTCGTCGATGATCTCGAGGAAGCCGTTGATCGCGTTCACCGAACGGCTGACCAGGTCTGGCACCTCGTCCACGCGCCGCAGCGCCTGGCTGAACGAGATCCGCTCGCGCTGCGCCAGCGCCTCGACCGACGCTTCGGCCCGGTCGCCGATACCGCGCTTCGGCACGTTCAGGATCCGGCGCAGCGAGACGGTGTCCTCCGGGTTCACCAGCACCCGCAGGTAGGCCAGCGCGTCGCGCACCTCACGCCGCTCGTAGAAGCGCACCCCGCCGACCACCTTGTACGGCATGCCGGTGCGGATGAACACCTCCTCGAACACCCGGGACTGTGCGTTGGTCCGGTAGAACACCGCCACGTCCGACGGCTTGCAGTCGCCCGCGTCGGTCAGCCGGTCGATCTCGTCGGCGACGAACTGGGCCTCGTCGTGCTCGTTGTCCGCGACGTAGACCGCGATCTGCTCGCCGGCACCGGCGTCGGACCACAGGTTCTTCGCCTTGCGGCCGGCGTTCCGGCTGATCACCGCGTTCGCGGCCGACAGGATCGTCTGGGTGGAGCGGTAGTTCTGCTCCAGCAGGATCGTCTCGGCGTTGGTGAAGTCCTCCTCGAAGGCGAGGATGTTGCGGATCGTCGCCCCGCGGAACGCGTAGATCGACTGGTCCGCGTCGCCTACCACCATCAGCTCGCCGGGCGGCATCACCGGGCCGTCACCCTCACCGGGCAGCTCGGCACACAGCTCCCGGATCAGCACGTACTGCGCGTGGTTGGTGTCCTGGTACTCGTCCACCAGCACGTGCCGGAACCGGCGCCGGTACTTCTCCCGCACGTCCGGGAACGCCTGGAACAGGTGCACGGTGGTCATCAGCAGGTCGTCGAAGTCCAGCGCGTTCGCCTGTGTGAGCCGCTCCTGGTAGAGCCGGTAACACTCGGCGTAGGTCTCCTCGAGGTGGTTCTGCGTCTTCGCCGCGGCGGTCTCGTGGTCGATCAGCTCGTTCTTCTGCACCGAGACCCAGTTCAGCACCGCGCGCGGGTTGTACCGCTTGACGTCGAGGTCGAGGTCCCGGCAGACCAGCGTCATCAGCCGGCGGGCGTCGGTCTCGTCGTAGATCGAGAACGTGGACGAGATCCCGAACCGCTTGATCTCGCGGCGCAGGATCCGCACGCACGACGAGTGGAACGTGGACACCCACATCGCCTTCGCCCGCGGCCCGACCAGCTCCACCACCCGCTCGCGCATCTCCGCGGCGGCCTTGTTGGTGAACGTGATCGCCAGGATCGAGCCCGGGTGCGCGTCACGGGCGGACAGCAGGTAGGCGATCCGCCGGGTCAGCACCCTGGTCTTGCCCGAGCCCGCGCCGGCCACCACCAGCAGCGGCCTGCCGTGGTGCACCACCGCGGCCCGCTGCTGCGGGTTCAACCCCTCGAGCAGGGTGTCCGGGTCGATCTTCCGGTACGACGGCGGGCCGTCGGGGTCGTTCGTCTCGAGCGGGGCCGGGAGTTCGTCAGGCGAGAAGAGCGTCGTCATGTCGTCAACCAGCCTAGGTGCTCCGCCCGACAACCGCCCGCCACCTGTGGACAGCGCGTCAGTGTCGCCGGTCCAGCAGGCCGTTGACCAGCGCGGCCGAGGTCTCCGGCTCGTCCAGGGTGACCGCGAAGCGATTACCGTTCCGCAGGTCGAGCACCAGGCCGGGCCCGCCGCGCAGCACCAGTGCCCGCTTGCCCGGCAGTACCCGGTATCCCCAACCGCCCCACGCCAGCGGCCGGATCTCCTCCGCGCTCGCCTGCCGGATGTCGGCCAGCGGCACCCGTACCCGCACGCCCGGCCCGAACCCGAGACGCAGTCCGGTCTCGTCCACCCGCACGGTCACCTGCGACAGCGCGAGCGCCGCGACCGTGACCGCGATCACCGCCGCGCCTACCAGGAGGTTGACGAACACCATCAGCGCGACGCCGACCACCACACAACCGATGCCCAGGGCAACGAATCCGCGGGACCGCACCGTGGTCACGTAGACGGCCCGCTCGCCCTCGGCCAGGTCCAGCCGCGGCAGCGCCGGGTCGACCGGCCCGCGCCCGGCCGGCGCCGGCGGCGGCCAGACCAGGGCGGCGAGCGCGGGGACGGCCAGTGCGGCGGCGATCGCACCGGTCACCGCGTACCACGGCAGCCGCACCTCCTGCGCCGTCGCCGCGTCGCGGGCGAGCAGCAGGGTCATCACCGCGATGCCACCGATCAGGTACGCCGAGAACGCACACGCGAGCACCGCCAGACGCCGTACCCGCTCGTCCTCGTGCGCCCGGACGACGCCGACCGCCAGCGCCGCGGCAAGCCCGGTCAGCCCGAGCGACATCACTGCGAACCCGGTCGCGGACATGGTGCGGTCGACCTCGCCGCCGGCGTTCCAGTGCGACGGCACCGGATCCGGCAGCCGGTCCCCGACCAGCAGCCAGGTCACCGCGACCACCACGACCGGTGCCATGGCCAGCCCCAGCGCCAGCGCTCTCCGGATCCCCATCACCGCACCGTCCTCACCAGCTCGACGATCTCGTCGGTGGACATCCCCAGCCGGCGGGCGGCGGCGACCAGCTCGCGGGCGAGGTCCCGGACCCGCGCGGCAGCCGGTGTCGCGGTGTCCCGAACGGTCGCGCCACGGCCGCGACGCAGCTCGATCAGCCCCTCGTCCCGCAGCGCCGCGTACGCGCGCAGCACGGTGTGCATGTTCACGCCGAGCCCGTCCGCGAGCTCGCGGGCCGGTGCCAGCCGGTCTCCCGGGGTCAGCGTCCCGGCCGCGACCGCACCGCGGATCTGCCCCGCGATCTGCTCGGCCAGCGGCTCCCGTGCCCCTGGGTCCACTCGAACCAACATGTTCGTATCGTACTAGAACAAGTGGCTAAGCCCAACCGAGTGTGTTCGCAGATCGCCAGGGTTTCGGTCAGCCGTACGGCGATCTGCGAACACACGACCAAGGACCACCGGATCCGGGCCAGCGTGCGGCGACGCCGGGTGGCGGCGCCATACGACGTCGTGCGTATGGCTGCCCGCAGGCCGGCGCTCTATCGTGAGAGGACACTTGGGGGTGCACGTGGCCGGTACACCGATCGCGCTGAGCGACCGCGACCTGCGGACCATGGTCTCCATCACCGAAGAGACCGATCATGCCGCGACCGAGCCCGGCGTCAGGCTGCCCTGGTCCGTGCTGCACCGGATCAAGGACCTGCTCGGCTGCGACGAGCTGACCTGTCACGATCTCGAGGCGGCGCGCCGCCGGATCAGCTTCGCGCAGACCACGGCCGACGGCTGCGACGACCTCGACCTCAGGTCCGGTGGCGCGACCGAGCCGGCCGACCAGCCGTTCTGGGCGACGTACTGGAGTGGGTCGTGCAGCTACCCGGATCGGACGGGCGACCTGCGCAGCGTCGTCACGCCGTACGACTTCGCCTCGGAACGGCAGTGGCGCGAGTCCCCGGCGTACCGGGAGTACTTCGGGCCGCTCGGCACGAAGCACACGATCCTGCTCACGTTGCCCGACCGGCCGGGGCGGACCGTCCGGCTGGTCGCGTTCCGGGACAGCGGCCCGCGGTTCAGCGAGCGCGACCGCGCTGTCCTCACACTGCTCCGCCCGCACGTGTACGCCGCCTACCTGCAGCTGGCGCGGCGGCGCAACGGTGAACCGAACCTGACCGACCGGCAGTGGCAGCTGCTGCAGCTGGTCGCGCTCGGCCACACCAACGCGCGGATCGCCCGCCAGCTCGGCGTCTCCGAGGGCACCGTGCGCAAGCACATGGAGAACATCCATGCCCGGCTCGGCGTGAGCAGCCGCGCGGCCGCCCTCGCCCGCGCGTTCCCGGAGCGGTTCGCGGTCGCCTGGCGAGGCTGACCGGTCCGGCGAAGGACCCGTTCAGTCGGCGAGGGCGCCCATCGGGTCCCAGGCGGGCAGCACGATCGGCTGCTCGTCGAACGCGGCCACCAGTTCCGCGGGCAGCGCCGAACGTCGTACCGCGATCTCGAAGACGTGCTCGCCGAACCAGGAGTCGTTCATGGTCCAGAACCCGGCGTCGCCCTTCTCGTCGCCCCAGCTGTTCTCCACCCGCCACCGGCGCGGCACCCCGTCCAGCACATCGACGCCGGTGAACAGCATCGCGTGCGTCATCAGCGTCTCGTGGTGCTCCAGCCGCTCGGCCTTGTCCAGCTCGAACGTGGTGTCGTACACGCCCTCGTAGTCGAACAGCTTCGCGTCCCAGTACCCGAGGTCGGACCGCATCTGCTTGCCGACGTCACAGCCGAACCAGACCGGCTCACCCCCGACCACCGCGTCCATGCACAGCTTCTTCAGCAGGTCCATCTCGACGTTCAGATACACCACCGGCGGCGCGTCCACCACGTTGCCCAGGTACTCGACGGTGAACGTCTTCCCGACCGGGCTGCTCTCGCGTGGGTCGTGCACGATGCAGACGTAGTCGTCCAGCGGCACGTCGACGTACGACGCGGCGAACTCCGCCGGGGTCACCCAGCCGTCGCGGTGGAACGTCTTGTCCTCGTCCTTCCACTGCCACAGGAACTTCTGCGGCGGCGTCCCCAGATGGATGCTCAGCACCCGGTGCACCACACCCATCACCTCTTCCTTGCGGGCCCGCTGAACCTCGACGCCCTCCGGCCCCAGCCGGCGCAGGTCCCGCGCCCCCTGCCGCAGCACCGTGCGGAGCGCGTCGTTCATCGCCGCGGTGTTCGAGGAGCTCTCGGTCTCCGGCATCGCCGACTTCGGCACCAGGCCGTGCTTGCGGACCAGCGCGACGAACATGTTCCACTGGCCGCCGTCGCCGATCGGGTCGGACAGCAGGTGCGCCACCGTTCGGTCGTCCACGTCGCGGTCGGAGGTCTCGACCATCGCCTCCAGGAAGAAGTTCGCCCGCTCGAACTTGTCCCACCAGTGCAGGTAGTTCTGGGAGAACTCGAAGTCCTTCACGCCGAGCTTGTTCGCAGCCCCCACCCGGAGCAGGTTCAGTCCGGCGAACAGCCAGCACCGGCCACTCTTCTTCTGGTGCGTCACCTTCCAGTCGTCCAGCAGGTGCGACACGGAATGGTCGATCCCGGTCACCACCCGCCGGTCCAGCGCCACGTCCCCGACCGGGGTCTGGGTAACCGCGTTCTGCATCAGCCGGTACGACGGCTGGGCCGCGAACTCCTTCTCGAAGAGCTCGAACTGTTCGGCAGTGAGATTCCGCTCCATGGAGGCGACGGTATATCAGCCACCAAGCAAACCGTCACCGTGATGACACACAGCGGACTCGTCGTGGGTCCACGACTCACTCCCCCAGCAAGGGAAGGAAGGTGGCGACCAGGCTGGTGACGATCGGCGTCAGCGCTGCCAGCAGCGTCAGCGGGGAACGGAGCAGTGGCACGTCCAAATGCAGCAGTGCGGCCGTCCGGGCCTGCTGCTCCAGCCAGCCCTCGGTCACCACAAGGTCCGTCGGGACCGGGCCCAGCCGCTGCGCGATGTACGACGCCTTCGCCCGCCAGGACGCGATCATCGGGATGCTGATCACCAACAGCACCAGGGCGAAGACCATCCCGTACAACAAGACCGCCGACGGCGGGAACTCGTCACTCCGCTCCGGCAGCGCGTCGACGAACAGCGCCCGCAGCGCACCGGAGGTCGTCACCGCGGCGACAACGAACACCAGGAACGCCAGCACGCACCGGACCAGCAGGTCCCATAGCGCCAGCAGCCGCTGCGCGGCGTCATACAGCGGATGCTGGTCCTCTGGCGGGTCGGCGGCGACCGCCCGGCGTGCCGCGGCACCGATCTCGCGGCACTCAGCATGCACCAGCCAGACCAGCACCAGCCAGGGCAGCGCGGCGAGCATGCCGATGGACAACACGGCGGTGGTCCGGACGCGCAGGTGGTTGATCGGCAGCTGCTCGGCGAGCTGCCACCCGCCGGCGGCCAGCAGCGTCACCCAGACCGCGATCGCGATCAGCGTTGCCAGCACGAAGAACCCGAGCAGCCGCCGGCCCGATGCCGCGGGCAGCGTCCGATGTTCGCCGATCAGCTCGACGCCCCTGGCCAGCAGGCCGGCGAAGGCGAGCACCGACGTCGCGGCGAGCACGCACCAGATCGCCCACGCGGGCAGTTCCGTGACCCGGTCACCCTCGCTGGTCCCGTCGCTGGCCTGCCAGGACAGCAGCCCGACACTGACGATCAGGACGACGAGTGCCGCCACGGTGCGCAACGCCGGTGCCAGCGAGCGCATCTATCCCCTCCCAGCCAGCAGCAGTATCCGTCTCCCCCTCAGACATACAGCAAACGTCCGCCGAAGTGTCGTCACCTCGGCGGACGCGCGATAGGACCTCAGACCAGACGGCGGTCGGTGGCCCAGCGGGTCAGCTCGTGCCGGTTCGACAGCTGTAGCTTGCGCAGCACGCTCGACACGTGCGTCTCGACGGTCTTGACCGAGATGAACAGCTCGCGAGCGACCTCCTTGTACGCGTACCCGCGGGCGATCAGCCGCAGCACCTCACGCTCGCGCTGCGACAGCCGGTCCAGGTCCTCGTCCACCGAGGCGATGTCGATCGCGCCGGAGAACGCGTCCAGCACGAACCCGGCCAGCCGCGGTGAGAACACCGCGTCGCCGTCCGCGACCCGCTTGATCGAGTCGACGAGCTCGGTACCGGTGATGTTCTTGGTGACGTAGCCACGCGCCCCGGCCCGGATCACGCCGATCACGTCCTCGGCCGCGTCCGACACCGACAGGGCCAGGAACTTCACCTCGGGGTGCCGCTGGTGGACCTGCTTGATCACTTCGGTGCCTCCACCTCCCGGCAGGTGCACGTCCAGCAGTACGACGTCCGGCTCGCCGGCCACGATCGCCTTGACGGCGCTGTCGACGTCGTTCCCCTCGCCGACGATCTCCACCGCCGACCCGATCTCGCTACGGACGCCCGCCCGGAACATGTCGTGATCGTCAACGACGACAACTCTTCTCGCGCTCTGCGTGGTCACAAGTCCATCTCCAGTCGCACCTCGGTCCCCATTCCCGGCGATGACCGAACGTCCGCTCGACCGCCGTGTCGTTCCATCCGTCCGATCACACTGTGCCGCAGACCGAGCCGGTCGTCCGGCACCTCGTCCGCGTCGAACCCCTTGCCGCGGTCACGGACGAACATCTCCACCCGGTCGCCGTCCACCTCGACGAACACGTCGATCTTCTCAGCACCGGAGTGCTTCGCCGCGTTCACCATCGCCTCGCTGGCCGCGCGGACCATCGAGGACAGCCCTTCGGTCAGGTCGCAGTCGCCGACCGTGACCACCTCGACCGGGACGCCGTGCCGGTCCTCCGCCTCGGCCGCGGCCCGTTTGGCCGCCGCCACCAGGGTCTGGTCCGCCTGGTCCTTCTCGTCGTACAGCCAGGACCGCAGGTCCCGCTCCTGCGAGCGGGCCAGCCGCACCACGGCGCGCGGGTCGTTCGCCTGCTTCTGGATCAGAGCCAGGGTCTGCAGCACCGAGTCGTGCAGGTGCGCCGCCATGTCGGCGCGCTCCTGGGTCCGGATCCGCTCGTTGCGCTCCGAACTCAGGTCCCGGGTCAGCCGGTGCACCCACGGGCCGGCGATCACGCCGATCCCGATCGTTGCCAGCAGCAATGCCACCAGTACGTCGCCGACCATCGACAGCCGGCCGCTCTGCACCAGGAACACCGTGATCGCGGTACCGATCAGGATCAGCCCGACCGCGAGGCGGATCAGTGAGGTGAACCCGCCCTTGCCGAACAGCACGCCGAGGAACGGGAAGTACCGCGACGACCTGCGCCACTCCGCGCGCTGGGTCTCGTCGGCCTGCTTCCAGATCAGCGCCAGCCCGGCCACCGCGAAGACCAGCGGCCAGAACAGCTTCCCGCTGATCCCCAGGCCGGCGACCTGCAGCAGCATCAGTACGCCGGCGCCCAGTACCACGAGCGCGGTCAGCTGGCCGAGGTCCTCCGCCCGGCGCCGGGTCCGTTTCGTCCGGCGACCGCTGTGCTCGGCCCAGGCGGCCCCGGGCGTCTTCGGTTCGGCCGGTGCGGCCGGCGGCATCAGGAACCAGAGCGCCGCGTAGATCAGCACGCCGAAACCGCTGAACACGGTCAGCAGGATGAACAGCAGCCGGACCGTCTTGTCCGGTACACCGAGGTGGTCCGCGACCCCGCCGGCGACCCCCGCCAGCACCCGGCCGTCCAGCCGGCGGTAGGCGCGTCGTACCGGGGGGAGCTGGTCGGGACCCGGCGCAGCAGCCGGCCCGCCACCGGGCAGGGCGCCGGGTGGTGTGGTCGGGCCGCTCGCGGCGGCAGGAGCTGACTGCGTCATCTGTTCGATCGTCACACGCGCGCGCGAGCAAGGCCAGCAGGTTGTACCCCGAACGCCACCTCAACGCATCGGCGCGGCGCGCCAGGGTACCTAGAGGGTGATCCCCGATGTTGTAGCCGGATGATGAGCCAGACTATCGGTGACATGGACCAGTATCCGAACGGGCCGGGAGGCGTTGACGCCAACCGGCTGCGCGACGTGCAGAGCTGGCGCCGCAGCCGCTCGGACCGAGTGGTCGCCGGCGTCTGCGGAGGGGTTGGACGCGCACTGAACATCGACCCGGTGCTGATCCGCGTACTGATCGCGGTGCTGGTGTTCGCCGGCGGCGCGGGCATCCCGCTCTACATCGCGGCCTGGCTGCTGATGCCCGAGGAGGGCGCGGAGAAGTCGACCGCACAGGATCTGCTCGGCGAACGCGCCCGGCCGGACCACCCGTGGCTGTGGCCCGTCGTCGTCGGCGTCGCGATCTTCCTCGCGATCGGCATCTCCTCCTCGCTCAAGATCTGGCCGTTCTCGTTCCCCGGCCCGCTGATCGCGATCTTCTGCATCTGGTTCTTCGTGTTCCGTAAGAAGGGGCACCGCCACCGCGGCGCGGCCCCGCACGCCGATGCCCCGCCGATGCCCGGTCAGACACAGGCGCCGTACCCCGCCGCCCCGCAGGACATTCCCGCCGGCCGGGTCGCCGCCGATCCCCAGACGGGCCCGTCGTACCCCGCGGGTCCGGCGTCCTCGGCCACACAGCGTCCCCAGGACACCGTCACCTCGGGACCTGTGTGGACCGAGGACGACCCGCTCGGCCTCTACGTCGACGAGGAGCCGGCACCGGTACCGCGACCCGAGTCCGCTCCCCAGCGGCGCAACCGGCGTTGGGTGAAGCCCGTGGTCACCGCAGCGGCCGCGCTCGCGACGCTGATCGCCTGGGGGGCCGGCAGCGCGGCGCCGTTGGCGTTCGCGATCGGTCTCGGCACACTCGGCGTCGGCATGGTGATCGGCGCGTTCCTCGGCCGGACCCGGGGCCTCGTCCCGGTCGGCCTGCTGCTCGCCCTCGCGGTCGCGGCCACGTCGTTCTTCCCGACCGTCCCGGAGTTCGCGGACAAGTCCTTCGCACCGACCGGCCAGCTGACCAGCGCCACCGCGAACTACTCGGTCGGAGTCGGGTCGCTGGAGCTGGACCTGCGCAACGCGACGTTTGCGCCGAACACGACGGTGACCGCAAGCGGCGACGCCGCCGAGATCGTGGTCACGCTGCCGCCGGACGTCGACGTGACCGGCACGGCCACCGCCCGGACCGCCGGCGAGGTGACCGTGTTCGGGGAGAAGGCGGAAGGACACCGGGCCCAGCTGACCATCAACGACCTCGGCGAGGACGGGAAGGCCAGCCCGCAGAAGGTCACACTGGACCTGGACCTGCGGATCGGCAGCATCAGGGTGGAGCGCGGATGAGGAACCGTAAGCCGGACGTCGCCGGCATCATCGCGGGCACCGCACTGGCGGGTGGCGCGGCCATCTGGATCTTGTACGACCGGCAGGTCGTCACCAGCAACAATCTCGGCCTGTCCATCGCACTTCTTCTTGTCCTGTCAGGAATCCTGGGCCTCGCGGCCTCGGGGAAGAGCTGACCGCACGTCCGCCCGACCGGTGCCGGAACACTGGCCATCGTCGGTTACCTGTGGGATAGGGTTAGACACGCGTCGCAACACCAGGCCGTGCGGTTGGGTGTTCGTACGTCACCCGAGGAGCCCGAGCGAGCAGGGTTCCACCGAGAGGCAGTAGGAGTTGTGATGGTGCGCGGCACCGTGAAGTGGTTCAACGCTGACAAGGGTTACGGCTTCATCGCCGTCGAGGGCCAGGACGACGTGTTCGTCCACTGGAGCAAGATCAGCATCGACGGCTACAAGACGCTCGACGACGGCCAGGCGGTCGAGTTCGAGGTCGTCGACGGTCCCAAGGGTCGCGAGGCGCACGAGGTCAAGCCCGTCTGATCCCCCAACGTCGTCCAAGGGCCCGGTCTGGTGACTCCAGACCGGGCCTTCTCTCATCGCGCGGCATCGCCTAATCCCCGCCGTTCATCGGGGCCCTTGTGACCCGGCGTGTCGTCGTTCGTCGGGCCCTTGTGACCACCCTCGGTCTCCTAGGGATGGATCACCGTGATGCCAGTGG
>Ga0209382_10002021_pt1 | contig 30490 bp, 29 predicted proteins | sample SoiMetdeltSBSDD5_FD_187599 | JGI IMG/M metagenome (GOLD analysis project Ga0209382, IMG submission 187599) | Bulk soil microbial communities from a Populus tree surrounding site in Tennessee, USA - Soil MetaG P. deltoides SBSDD5 (SPAdes) (version 2) | ecosystem: Environmental > Terrestrial >...
ATTCCAGCAGTGCCCTCGACAGGATTCGAACCTGCGCACACGGCTCCGGAGGCCGATGCTCTATCCCCTGAGCTACGAGGGCGGGGCATTGCAGACTAGCGCCCCCCGGCGGGCGCAGCCGAACCCGGTTCGGGGGTTACACAGATCGTCGGTAGCATCGACTGGCTCTCTCGCCGCCGACGAAACCCCTGGTGATCATGATCCGCGACGTGCTCGAAGCGTCCCTGCGCTCCGCCCTCGACAAGGTCGGCGTGGACGCGCCGGACGCCATCGTGCTCGAGCGGCCCGGGCGGCGGGAGCATGGGGACTGGTCCTCGAACGTGGCGCTCGCCACCGCCAAGCAAGCTAAAGCCAACCCCCGGGAGCTCGCCGCACGGATCGTCGACGTCATCTCCACGGACTTGCCGCCTCATGTCACCAAGGTCGAGATCGCCGGACCAGGGTTCGTGAACTTCCATCTGGCGCCCACCTGGTTGCAGGACGTCCTCACAGACGTCGTCACGCAGGGCGAAGCCGACTACGGGCGCCGCCACACCGGCGCCGGCGCGCGGGTCATGGTCGAGTTCGTGTCGGCCAATCCCACCGGGCCGATCCACGTCGGGAACGGGTGGTTCGCCTCCTACGGCGACAGCCTCGGGCGCATTCTCGAGCGCTGCGGATTCGGCGTCACCCGCGAGTATTACGTCAACGACACCGGCGGGCAGATCCGGCGGCTCGGCGAGTCCATCCTGGCCCGGCGGGCCGGCAGCCCGCTGCCCGAGGGCGGCTACCCCTCCGGGTTCGTCAAGGGCCTCGCGTCGGCCTACGACGGGCCCGACGACATCGTCGAGGCCGGCCGCTGGGCTGCGGAGCGCATCCTGCGGTTCATCCAGGGCCAGATGGACAACGTCAACATCCACTTCGACGAGTGGTTCAGCCAGGCCAGCATCCAGGAGTCCGCCTACGTGGCCGAGACCATCGCCGACCTCCAGGACCGGGGCCTCGTGTGGGAGGAGGACGGCGCCCTCTGGTTGGACACCGGGCGCTTCGGCGACCCCCGGGAGAAGCGGGTCGTCCGCAAGTCCCCCGACCAGGGCGGCGACTACACCTACCTGGCCGGCGACATCGCCTACCACCGCAACAAGTTCCTCGTCCGCGGCTACGACCGCGTCATCAACGTCTGGGGCGCCGACCACCAGGGCCAGGTGTCCAGCCTGCTCGCGGGCGTCGAGGCGCTCGGCGTGGAGAAGGGCCGGCTCGAGGTCCGCCTCGGCCAGATGGTGTCCCTCGCCGGGGGGCGGATCGGCAAGCGGCTCGGCAACGCCGTCGACCTCGACGACCTGGTCGACGACGTCGGCCCCGACGTCATGCGGCTCCTGTCCCTCGTCGCCTCCCTCGACCAGGCGCCGACCGTCGACCTCGACAAGGTCCGGTCCGAGTCCCGCGAGTCGCCCGTCTACTACGTCCAGTACGCCCACGCCCGCATCCACTCGATCGGCAAGAAGGCCGACGAGCTGGGCGTGACCCGGGCCGACCTCGCCTCCGTCGACCTGTCCGGCCTCACCCACGAGCGCGAGCTCGAGCTGCTGCGCACGCTCGACACGCTGCCCGAGGTCATCGAGCTGGCCGCCAACGAGCGGGCGCCGCACAAGGTGACCGCCTGGGTCCGCGAGCTGGCCGACCGGTTCCACGGCTTCTACCACGACTGCCGCGTCCTCGGCGACGACGTGGATCCCGCCCTGACCCAGGCCCGCCTGTGGCTGGTCGAGGCCTCCCGGATCGGTTTCGCCATCGGGCTCGACCTGCTCGGGGTGGCCGCGCCGGAGTCGATGTGACCCCCGACGACCGCCCGCTGCCCTGGCACCTGCTGCCCGAGGGCAGCGGGGTCGGCACCGACGGCTGGCTGGCCGTCGGCGACTGCTCGACCCGCGACCTGGTCGCCGAGTTCGGGACGCCGCTGTTCGTGTACGACGAGGACCACCTCCGGGCCCGCTGCCGGGAGGCGCTGGACACGTTCGGCGAGGGCGTGTCCTACGCCGGCAAGGCCTTCCTGTGCCTGGCCATGGCTCGGCTCGTCGCCGAGGAGGGGCTCCACCTCGACGTCGCCACCGGCGGCGAGCTCCACGTCGCGCTGCGGGCCGGGTTCGACCCCGCCCGCCTCGTCCTGCACGGCAACAACAAGAGCGAGGCCGAGCTGGCCCACGCCCGCGAGGTCGACATCGGCCGCACGGTGGTCGACAGCTTCGACGAGCTGGACCGGCTCGACCGGCTCCACGCCGCCGACGGCCGCCGCCCCCGGGTGCTGCTGCGGGCCACCCCCGGCGTCGAGGCCCACACCCACGAGTTCGTCCAGACCGGCCGGACCGACTCCAAGTTCGGGTTCGGCGTCGCCGCCGGCGACCTCGGCAAGGCCGTCGAGCGGGCCGCCGCCAGCCCGAGCGTCGACCTGGTCGGCGTCCACACCCACATCGGCAGCCAGGTGTTCGTGGCCGCCTTCTTCCGCCAGGCGATCGACGTCATCGCCCCGTGGGTCCGGGACCTCGACCTGCCGGAGCTGTCCATCGGCGGCGGGCTCGGCGTCCCCTACGTCGCCGGCGAGGAGGCGCCGACCATCGCCCAGTGGGGACGCGTCGTGATCGACGCCTGCCGTGAGGCGGGCATCCGCAGCCGGGTCACGGCCGAGCCCGGCCGGGCCATCGCCGCCCGGGCCGCGGTCACGCTCTACAGCGTGGGCACGGTCAAGGACATCCCCGACGTGCGCACCTACGTGGCCGTGGACGGTGGCATGAGCGACAACCCCCGCCCCGTGCTCTACGGCAGCGGCTACGAGGCCTTCCTCCCCCGGGAGGTGGACGCCCGCCGCCCCCGCACGGTGACGGTCGTCGGCAAGCACTGCGAGTCGGGCGACGTGCTCGTCCGCGACGCCCGGGTCCCCGCCGACCTCGCCGTGGGCGACGTCCTCGCCACCCCGGTGACCGGCGCCTACGGGCACTCCATGGGCTCCAACTACAACAAGGTGCCCCGCCCGGCCGTCGTGTTCGCCCGCGGCGGCGACGCTCGCCTGGTCGTCCGCCGCCAGACCTACGACGACCTGCTGGCCCAGGACCTCTAGCCCGCGGCGCCCGCGACCTGGACCTCGGCCAGTCGCCGGCGTAGCAGCCGGTGGTCGGTGACCGCCCGGCGGGGCCAGGTCGATCGCGGCCAGGTACGCCTCCTGGGCCTCGGCGTGGCGGCCGAGGCGGCGGAGGAAGTCGGCCCGAGCGGCTGGCAGCAGGTGGTAGCCGGCCAGGTCGGCGTCCAGCGGGGACAGGGCCGCCAGCCCGGCGTCGCACCCGTCACGGAACCCCACGGCGACCGCGCGGTTGAGGGCGACCACCGGCGACGGCTGGGCCACCATCAGTGCGTCGTACAGCCGGACGATCGCGGGCCAGTCCGTCGCCTCGGCCGACGGCGCGGCGGCGTGGCGGGCCGCGATCCCCGCCTGCAGCTGGTACGGCCGGGCGGTCGCCCCGACGCCGCCGCGCGCCGCAGCTGGCGCCGCCCCGCGGCGATCGACGCACGGTCCCAGCGGCCCCGGACCTGCTCCTCCATCGGCACCGGGTCGCCCGTCGTGTCGAAGCGGGTGGCCGCCCGGGACTCCTGGAACGCCAGCAGCGCCAGCAGGCCCCGGGCTTCGTCGTCGCCCGGCATCAGGTCGACCAGCACGCGGGCCAGCCGCCGGGCCTCGCCGGCCAGCCGGCCGTCGGGCTGCTCGTAGCCGGCGTTGTAGACGAGGTACACGACGGCGAGCACGCCGCCGGTGCGCTCGGCCAGTCGGTCGGCGGGCGGCACCCGGTACGGGATCGCGGCGTGGGCGATCTTCCGCTTGGTGCGCAGCAGCCGCTGCGACATGGCCGGCTCCGACACCAGGAACGCCCGGGCGATCTCGGCCGTGCTCAGCCCGGCGACGGTCCTCAGCGTGAGGGCGACGCGGCCCTCGAGCGGGAGGGCCGGGTGGCAGCACGTGAAGATCAGTGCCAGCCGGTCGTCGGTGGCGGAGCCGTCGCCCGCGGCCGCATCGCTGAGCGCTCGCTCCTGGAGCTTGGCCCGCTCGGTCCGCCGGCGGCGCAGGACGTCGAGCGCCCGGTTGCGGGCCACTGTCGTGAGCCAGGCCGCCGGCGAGCGGGGGATGCCGTCGCGGGGCCAGCGGACGAGCGCCCGCTCGACCGCGGCCTGCACGCAGTCCTCCGCCAGGTCCCAATCGCCGGTCAGCCGGATGAGGCTCGCCACCATGCGGGCCGCTCGGCGGACACGGCGGCCGCGACCGCCGTGTCCGTGGCCCGCCGTGCCGCGCCGGTCACTCGTCCGTCCAGAACGGCCGCAGCTCGAGCTTGCCGCCCCGGGCCTGCGGGTGCCGGGACGCTATCTCGATGGCGACGACGAACATCATGTACTTCATGGCGTGGTGCTCCTGGGTCGTGGTCGGTCGAGGATGCCCCCACGACGAACGGGCGGCGGCCGTTTCCGACAGTGCTCCGCGCGGGACGCGGCCGTACGATGGCCCGCCGTGACCCCCGAGACCGTGCGCGTCGGCCTGCTGGGCTGCGGAAACGTCGGTGCCCCGCTCGTCGAGCTGATCCGGCGGCGGCGTGACGACATCGCCGCCCGCACGGGGCTGCGCCTCGACGTGACCCGGGTGGCGGTGCGGAGCCTGGCCCGGGAGCGGCCGGTCGAGCTGCCCGACGGCGTGCTGACGCTGGACGCCGCCGGCCTGGTCGTCGACCCCGGCATCGACGTGGTGGTCGAGGTGATCGGCGGCATCGAGCCCGCCCGCGAGCTCATCCTCGCCGCCCTCAAGGCCGGCAAGCCGGTGGTGACCGGCAACAAGGAGCTGCTGGCCAACGTGGGCGCGGAGCTGTTCGCGGCGGCCGAGGAGGCCGGCGTCGACCTGCTGTTCGAGGCCGCGGTGGCCGGCGGGATCCCGTTCATACGCCCGCTGCGGGAGTCCCTGGCCGGCGAGCGCATCGACCGCATCCTCGGCATCGTCAACGGCACCACCAACTACATCCTCACCCGGATGACCGAGGAGGGTGCCAGCTACGCCGACGCCCTCAGCGAGGCCCAGAGCCTGGGCTACGCCGAGCGGGACCCGTCCGCGGACGTCGAGGGCTACGACGCCGCCGCCAAGGCCGCGATCATCGCCTCGATCGCCTTCGGCGTGCGGGTGGTGGCCGGCGACGTGTTCCACGAGGGCATCGCCGACATCACGACGGCGGACATCGACTACGCCGCCAAGATGGGCTATGTCGTGAAGCTGCTGGCCGTCGCCGAGCAGCCCCGGGGCAGCGGCGACGTGGCCGTGCGGGTGCACCCCGCGATGGTCCCCGCCGACCACCCGCTGGCCTCGGTGCGCGACAGCTTCAACGCCCTGTTCGTCGAGGGCGAGGCCGTGGGCGACCTCATGTTCTACGGCCGGGGCGCGGGCGGCTACCCGACGGCCAGCGCCGTGCTCGGCGACCTGATCGACGCCGCCCTCAACCGGGCCAAGGGCAGCCACGCCAGCGTCGGCGCCCTGGCCAAGGCCCGGATCCGCCCGATCGACGAGGTCGAGTCGGCCTACTACCTCAACCTCGACGTGCTGGACCGGCCGGGCGTGCTGGCCGCGGTGGCCGGCATCTTCGGCCGGCACGGCGTGTCGATCCGCTCCATGGAGCAGGAGGGCCTGGGGGACGAGGCCCGGCTGGTGTTCATCACCCACATCGCCCGGGAGGCGGACGTGCAGTCGACGATCCGCGACCTGCACCACCTCGACGCGGTCGACCGCATCACGTCGGTGCTGCGGGTCGTGGGCGGCTGAGGCGGCCGTGAAGTACGTCTCGACCCGTGGGCAGGCGCCGGTCCTCGACTTCACCGACGTGCTACTGGCCGGGCTGGCCGCCGACGGCGGGCTGTACGTGCCCGAGTCGTGGCCCGACCTGCCCGGTGGTTGGGACGAGCTGCGCCCCTACCCCCCGCTGGCCGCCGACGTGCTGTGGCCCTACGTCAAGGGCTCGGCCCTCGGCCGGGACGCCCTCGACGCCATGGTCCGGGACGCGTACGCCACCTTCGACCACCCCGAGGTCTGCCCGCTGGTCGAGATCGAGCCGGGCCTGTTCGTGGTCGAGCTGTTCCACGGCCCGACGCTGGCGTTCAAGGACGTGGCCCTCCAGCTGGTGGGCCGGCTGTTCGACGCCGAGCTGTCCCGGCGGGGCGAGCGGGCCACCATCGTGGTCGCCACCTCCGGGGACACCGGGTCGGCCGCCATCGCCGCCTGCGTCGGCCGCCCGATGCTGGACGTGGTGGTCCTCCACCCCGCCGGCCGCGTCTCGGACGTGCAGCGCCGGCAGATGACCACGATCGACGCCCCCAATGTCCACAACCTGGCGGTCGAGGGCACGTTCGACGACTGCCAGGACCTGCTCAAGGCCCTGTTCGCCGACGGCCCGACCCGGGATCGCCTCCGCCTGGCCGCCATGAACTCGATCAACTGGGCCCGGGTCGCCGCCCAGATCGGCTACTACGCGAGCGCGGCCGCGGCAGTCGGGCCCTGCGACGTGGCCGTGCCCACCGGCAACTTCGGCAACATCCTGGCCGGCTGGATCGCCCGGCGCGGCGGCGCGCCCCTGCAGCGCCTCATCATCGGGTCCAACCGCAACGACATCCTGACCCGCTGGACCCGCACCGGCGACCTTGTGCAGACCGGCGTCGTGCCCACGCTCAGCCCGAGCATGGACATCCAGGTGTCGTCCAACCACGAGCGCCTGCTGTTCGAGCTGCTGGGACGGGACGGCGCCGCCACCGCCGAGCTGATGGGCCGGTTCCGGGGCGTCGGCGCGGTCGAGGCGCCCCACGACCCGTCGATCGTCGGCGCCAGCCTCGACGACCGGGCCACCCTGGCCGAGATGGCCGACCTGTACCGGCGCACCGGCTACCTGGCCGACCCGCACAGCGCCGTGGGCATCGGCGCCGCCCGGGCCTGCCGGGCCGGGACCGACCCGGAGGTGCCGGTCGTGTGCATGGCCACCGCCCACCCGGCCAAGTTCCCCGACGCCGTCGAGCAGGCCACGGGTGTGCGCCCGGCGCTGCCCGCCCACCTCGCCGACCTGTTCGACCGGCCCGAGCGCTACGACGTGCTGGCCGCGGACTACGACGCGGTGCGCGACCACATCCAGGGTGTCATCGGGGTCAGTTACCGCCACTAGGGTCGGGCGCATGGGGGAGTCGACGCTGCGCCTAGCCCTGTGCGCCCTGCTGCTGGCTGCCGTGCTCGCCGCGTGCGGCGGTGGGGGCGGCGACGACGACGAGTCGGGTGGCGGCGGGGCCCGGGACGAGGAGACCACCACGACGGCCGAGGACGACGCGGCGACGGCGACGACCGCGGCCGGCGGCGACACGAGCCGCAGCGAGGAGGCGCAGGACTACGTCGACGCCCTGGTCGTCGCGTCCGAGTCCGCGGGGATCGGCCGCAGCCCCGAGGAGAACCGCTGCTTCTCCGAGGCCTACGTCGACACCATGGGCGTCGACGTGCTGGCGGAGGCGATGACGGTCGACGACCTGGCCGACAGCCAGGGCGTCACGCCCGATGAGATCGGCGTCGTCATGACCCCCGAGCAGCGCGACGCCTTCTACGCGGGGCTCCAGCGCTGCATCGACATCAAGCGGTTCTTCGTCGACGCCTTCACCAGTGGGGTGCAAATGTCGGAGGCCGACGTCGCCTGCCTGTCCGGCGCGCTCGACGACGCGGCCCTCGAGGTCATCGTGGTGGCGCCGTTCGACGGCGACACCGCGCCCATCGAGAACGACCAGGACTTCATCGACCTGATCGGCCGCCTCACCGCCGCGTGCCCGGCGGCGATGGAGGCCGCCGGTTGGACCTGACGTGACCGACACGCCGGGCGGGCCGTGGGACGCGGGGACCGGGCCGCCGGCCGCACCTCCGCCGTCCGGGTCCTGGCCGCCGGCGGGGGCGACCCCGCCGCCGGGCTGGCCCGGCTACCCGTCGCCCGGCTACCCCGGCTACGGCCAGCCGCCCGATCCCCGGCGCCGGTTCCGGCTGCGGGCGGTCGTGATCGCCGCCGTCCTCGGCGTGCTGGGTGGCCTGGCGTTGGCGGTGGTGACGGTCGTGGTCGTGGCGCTGGTCGGCGACGACCTGCTGGCCCCGAACGTCGTGGACGGGACCCACGAGGGCGTCGACGAGGCCTCGGCTCCGGCGGTCGGTGACTGCCTGGAGAACGGTCCCCGCAGCGTCGACCTCGCCGACGCGGGCGAGGTCGTGGACTGCGGCGAGACCCACGGCGCCGAGGTCATCGGCATCGCCACGATGCCCGACACCCGGCTCCCGCCGGGCGACACCACAGTGGACTTCTTCGCCGACGGCGCCTGCCGCCTCGCCTTCGAGGACTACGTCGGCGCCGACTACGACACCTCGGCGCTGTTCTTCGGCGCGGTCGTCGCGAGCGACCGGGCCTGGGAGGAGGGTGACCGGCGGGTGTTCTGCCTGCTCGACTCCACCGGCTACCGCGACGGCCGGGGGTCGGCCCGCGGCTCGGGCTGAGGGTCGGCGGGCTCGAGCAACGCGGCCAACTCGGGCTGGTCGCCGTGGTGCGCCCAGCCCGCCGGGGTGGCGTCGAAACGGGCGTCGCGCACCGTCCGGTCGGCGCCGGCGGCGAGGAGGATGTCCACGATCTCCCGCTCGCCGTTCATCGCCGCCTCGTGCAGCGCCGTCTCGCCCATGCCCCGCCCGTGCGGCGGCTCGGCGCGGGCGTTCACGTCGAACCCCAGGTCGAGCGCGAGGGCGACCGCCGCCGGGCGGCCCGCCGTCGCCGCGTCGAGGACGATCGTCGGTCGCCGCTCGGCGACCCGGCCGGTGAGCGCGGGATCGGCGGACCGGAAACCCTCGGCGGTCGCGGCGTCGCCGGCCAGCACGGCGGCGACGAGCTCGTCCACGGGATCGAGCGCGGGCATGCCCACGCCTGCGGCCAGTAGCACCTCGACGACGGCGGTGTGGCCGGCGAGCAGCGCGAGTTCGATCGGCGTGCGACCGAGCCGGTCGGGCGGTACGCCGAACGCCCCGACGTCGTAGGGGTGGCCGACGTCGACCCCGTGGTCGATCAGCAGCCGCACACGCTGCGCCATCCCGTGGGTGACCGCCCACGACAATTGGCTGCGCAGCAGCCCGGCCGGCGTGTCCACGGCGTCGCCGAGGCGGGCCCGCCATGGCCCGCCGTCGCCGCGCCCCAGCCCGTACCCGAACAGCAGGACCAGGTGGGAGTCGTCCGGGTCGAACATGCGGTTGTAGAGGCCCTGGCCGTCGTTGGGGTCCGCGCCGGCGTCGAGCAGGAGGCGGGCCAGCGCCGGCGCGTGCGGGTGGTGGGGCTGGGCCGCGAGGCCCAGCTCGCCGCCGCCGAGCACCCCGGTGAGGGCCGTGAACGGGGTCGTCAGGCCGTGCCAGAGGTAGCCGGCGTTCGGGTCGGCGCCGGCCGCGAGCAGCGCCCGCGCGGTACCGAGGACGTCAGCCTCCGCCACCCCGTCGAGACGGGAGTAGGTGAGGTAGAGCAGCGGTGTCCATCCGAACGGGCCGGCCTCGCGCCTCGCGGCTCCGCGGTCGTCACCGACGTGGCGGGCGGTCGCCGCGGGGTCGGCGGCGGCCGCGGCGGCGTGGATGCTCGTCGCTGGTAGGTCGGGTTGCTCGGCGAGGATCGCCCGCGCCTGCGCCCACCGATCCGGCCCGTCGACGTCGTAGGTGAGGCAGGCGAACCGGAGGAAGTCGTCGGCCGGCGAGCCGCTGGCGGCCGGGTCCGGGAACCGGGTCAGCGCGTTGACCCGCTCCACGTGGTGGACGAGCCGCGGCCAGCTGGTGAAGCCGTGGAGTCGGGCCAGGACGACCTGTGCCGCCGACAGCCGGAATCGTGCGCGTCCGGACGGCGCGGGGACGCCGGCGGGGTGGTGCTCGGCCACGAGCGCGAGCGCATCCGGGTCTCCGGCCCGGGCGGCTCGCTGCAGTTCCCGGGCCCGGTTGCGCAGCTGGCCCAGGTCGGGGTTGTCGGGCAGGGGGACGGTCGGCACGGCGACCTCCTTCCTCGCGCCTGCGGTCCGCTCATCAGGCAGAAGGAGGTTCGTGCGACTCGCTCACGACACCTCAGGTGGGCTCGGCCCTTCCCGCGGACCCGGGTGCGCCCTGCGCGCCGTCGTAGCCTACGCGAAGGGGCGAACCGGCTGAGGGTCCGGCGCCGCCACCTGCGACACTGGCGCCGTGAAGTACGTGATCTGCGTCCCGGACGGCTGCGCCGACGAGCCGATCCCCGAGCTCGGCGGTCGCACGCCGCTCGAGGCCGCGTCGATGCCGACGCTGGCTCGCCTGGCCGCCCGGGGCGAGGTGGGGCGCGCCGCGGTGATCCCGCCGAAGATGGCGCCCGGCAGCGACGTGGGCAACATGTCGATCCTCGGCTACGACCCCGCCCGCTACCACACGGGCCGCGCCCCCATCGAGGCTGCGGCCCTGGGCCTGCGGCTGCGGCCCGACCAGGTCGCCTACCGGTGCAACCTCGTCACCGTCGGCGCCGACGGCACGATGGTCGACTTCGCCGGGGGCCATCCCGGCACCGCCGAAGCGGCAGAGGTGATCAAGGCGCTCGACGCCGCGCTGGCCGCCGAGGTGTCGTTCCACCCCGGGGTCCAGTACCGCCACGTGGTCGTCGCCCCCGAGAGCTGGGCCGAAGCCACCTGCACGCCTCCCCACGACCTGACCGGCCGCCCGGCCATGCTGCCCCGGGGCCCGGCCGCGCCCCGGCTCATCGAGCTGATGGACGCCAGCCGGGCCGTCGTCGGCGCCTCGGACCTGGCGGCCACCCAGGTGTGGCTGTGGGGACAGGGGCACCAGCCCCAGCTGCCGTCGTTCCGCGAGGCCACAGGCCGCCACGGTGCGCTGGTGACGGCCGTGGATCTCATCCGCGGCCTCGGGGTCCTCACAGGCATGGACATCGTCGAGGTCCCGGGGGCGACCGGGTGGTTCGACACCGACTACGAGGGCAAGCGGGACGCGGCGCTGCGCACGCTGGCCGACGGCGCCGACGTGTTCCTGCTCCACGTCGAGGCCACCGACGAGGCGGGTCACGCCGGCGACCTGGAGGAGAAGGTGGCGGCCCTGGAGGCGTGGGACGACCGCATCCTCTCCGGCCTGGTCGAGGGCCTCGACGACCTCGGCCCGTGGCGGATGCTGCTGCTGCCCGACCACCCCACCCCGGTGGCGCTGCGCACCCATACGTCGGAGTCGGTCCCGTACCTGCTGGTGGACAGCGAGGTCGACGGGACCGGGGGCACCTACAGCGAGCCGGCGACCGCCTCCAGCGCGCCGATCCCGGGCCACGAGATGCTGTCCCGCCTGCTTTCTCGCTGAGAGCGGGCACAGGGGCACGGGTCGCGGTGTTTCGAATCAGCCCGGTGCCGCGCTAGAGTACGGGTGTTCTGCCGGGGGGTACCGCTGCATCAGAGCGGATGGCCCAAGCGGCCCCCGATTCCATTCGGAAAGCGGAGCGTTCCTTCTCCCGGGTCCGGCCGGTTTCCGCTGGACAGCCACCGTGCCAGCCTGCCTGGCGCAGCGTCCGGCCCTCGGTCGACCCCCAGGTCTCCCCGTGAAAGCAGTGAGGTGACAGTTCCCGATGAGCGCGGAGCAAACCACCCTCGAACGGTCCGCCCTCGAGCGCAAGGACCGCGAGGAGCTCACGACCATCGCCCAAGCCCTCGGTGCCAAGCCTCCCTCGCGCGCCCGCAAGGCTGACATCGTCCAGCTCATCCTCGAGCTGACCGGGGTCGAGCCGGCCGGGGAAGGTGGCTCGCCCGACGGTGAGGCGAACGGCCGCAAGGAGGCCACCGTGGACGATGCCGACACCCCGGCGCCCGCCGCCGAGACCGAGTCGACCCCCGCCCCCGAGCCGGAGGGGGCGTCGGCGCCTGCGCCCGCTGTGGCTGCCGCGGCGCCGTCCGGCGACGAGCCGCCGTCCGAGTGGGAGATGGAGTTCGGCGGCACCACCGACGTCGTCGACGCGCCCGCCCCGACCGGCGACAACGGCGCGGGCAGCGGAGGCCCCAACGGCGAATCCCGCAACGGCGACACCCGCCAGGCCGAGCCCGGCGGCGGCCAGGCCGGCCAGCAGGGCGGCGGCCAGCAGGGCGGCGAGGGCGAGCCCGGCAACCGGCGCCGGCGACGCCGCGGCCGCCGCGGCAAGGAGGACGCGCCCGCCCAGGCCGAGGAGTTCTCGGGCGAGCCCGTCGAGGTCGAGGGCCTCCTCGACCTGCGGGACGAGGGCTACGGCTTCCTGCGGGTTCGCGGCTACCTGCCCTCCAAGGACGACATCTACGTGTCGGTCAAGCAGGTCCGCCAGTTCGGGCTGCGCAAGGGCGACCACGTCACCGGGGCCAGCCGCCCGGCGATGCGCAACGAGAAGAACCCGGCCCTGCTGCGCATCGACAAGGTCAACGGCATCGATCCCGAGCAGGCCCGCCGGCGCCGCCGGTTCGAGGACCTGACCCCGCTGTTCCCCGACGAGAAGCTGGCGCTCGAGACCGTCGACGACCAGGGCAACATGACGGCCCGCATCGTCGACCTGCTCTCGCCCATCGGCAAGGGGCAGCGCGGCCTCATCGTGTCGCCGCCCAAGGCCGGCAAGACCGCCATCGTCAAGCAGGTGGCCCGGTCGATCGAGACCAACAACCCCGAGGTCAAGCTCATGGTGCTGCTCGTCGACGAGCGGCCCGAAGAGGTGACCGACATGCGCCGGTGGCTGCGCAGCGAGACCAGCGAGGTCGTGGCCTCCACCTTCGACCGGCCCAGCGAGGAGCACACCCAGGTGTCCGAGCTGACCATCGAGCGGGCCAAGCGCCTGGTCGAGGACGGCCAGGACGTCTGCATCATCCTCGACGGCATCACCCGCCTGGCCCGGGCCTACAACCTGGCCGCCCCGGCCACCGGCCGGATCATGTCCGGCGGGGTCGACTCCGGGGCGCTGTACCCGCCGAAGAAGTTCTTCGGCGCCGCCCGCAACATCGAGGAGGGCGGGTCGCTCACGATCCTGGCCACGGCCCTCATCGAGACCGGGTCGAAGATGGACGAGGTGATCTTCGAGGAGTTCAAGGGCACCGGCAACATGGAGCTGCGGCTCGATCGGCGCCTGGCCGAGCGGCGGGTGTACCCGGCCATCGACGTCGATGCCAGCTCGACGCGCCACGAGGAGCTCCTGTTCCCCCGCCAGCAGCTCCAGCTGGTGTGGGCGCTGCGCCGGGTGCTGTCCGGCCTCTCGTCCACCGAGGGCGGGAATGCCGCGGCGCTCGAGCTGTTGATCGACCGGATGAAGACGTTCCGCACCAACGACGAGTTCCTGGCCGAGGTGGCCAAGAACAGGTTGGCGGCCGGCTGAGAGCGTCCGTACACTCAACCGCCTTTTCGATCACCACAGGAGACCCGCCATGAGGGCCGGCATCCACCCCGACTACGTCGAAGCCACCGTGCGCTGCTCGTGTGGCAACACGTTCACCACCCGCTCCACCAAGTCCGACCTGCGCGTCGAGCTGTGCAGCGAGTGCCACCCCTTCTACACCGGCAAGCAGAAGCTGGTCGACACCGGCGGCCGCATCGACCGGTTCGAGCGCCGCTACGGCCGGCGCGCCAAGAAGTAAGCACGATCGCTTCCTCCGACCTGGTCGTCGCCAAGCTGGCGGCGCTGGTCAACCAGCGTTGGGGCCCCGGCGACCGCACCCGCGAGGTGGTCGGCGCCGGGGCCGCGCTCACCTCCGGCGACGGCCGCACCGCCTGGGTCCTGGGCGCCGGCCCGGCTGACCGCTCGCTCGGCCCGGCGCTCGTGTGGGCCGACCGCCACGGGGTCGACGACCTCCATTTACTGGTCGACGGGGACGCCGGGGTCGTGGCCCGCCAGGCCGCGCTGTTCTCCGGCGCGCCCACGGTGTGGGCCATCGAGGGCACCACGCTGGAGCCCGCCGCGCCCGCGCCCGTCCCGCCGCGGCCCGAGGCCGCGATGCCGACCGAGCTCGTGGACCTGCTGATCGACGCCGGGGTCGAAGTGGTCGTCGAGGACGGCGTGCTGCGGGGCGAGGTCAACGGTCTGGAGGTCGCCCGGGTGGTGGCGGGCGAGACCACGGCCGGGGTGCCGCTCGACGCCCCGCTCCTGGAGGTGGGGGTGGGCAAGGCCGACCGGGAGCTGACGGCCATGGTCCACGGTGAGATGGCGCCGGTCGACCAGCTGCGCCGGGTGGTCGAGATCGTCCGCCGGCACCGCCGCGCCGACGCGCCGCGCCATCCGCTCAACCAGCTGGTTCCCGACCGCTGGCTGCGGGCGGTGCTGTGCCGGGATCCCGGCCTGGTGGGGCTGGCGTCCCTGCGCCCGGCCGAGGGCCCCCGACCCCGGCGAGACCTGACCGAGCGGGACGCGGCGGTGGCGCTGGGCGCCGACGAGGGCGGCAAACCGGTGGTCGTGGCCTGCATGGTCGGCGTGGCCGCCGACCTGGTCCCGGCGGCAGCCGACGCCCGGGCGGCCCTCGACCCCGGCGCCCGGCTGGTCCTGGCGGTCCCCGAGCGGGACGACCACCCGAGCAACCGGCGGCTCGCCGCCAAGCTGCTGGACCCCGCCGACGTGGTCCCGATCCCCGGCGACTGGCGCGCGGCGGGCTGAACCCAGCGATTTGGCGGCGCATACGCCGAATACCCGGCGTATGCGCCGCCAAATCGCTGGACCGGTAGCCTGGTTCGCTGTGTTCGAACGCCTGGACGAGCTGGAGCAGGAGTTCCTCGCCCTCGAGGCGCGCCTCGGCGACCCGGACCTCATCGCCGACCAGGCCCGCTACCAGCAGGCCGCCAAGCGCTACCGCGAGCTGGAGCCGATCGTGACCCGCATCCGCGCCCTGCGCGGCCGTCAGGAGGACCTGGCGACCGCGCAGGAGATGTTGGCCGCCGCGTCCGGCAACGAGCGCGAGCTGGCCCGGGACGAGGTCACCGAGGCCGAGGCCGACATCGAGCGCCTCACCGACGAGCTGCGGGTGCTGCTGCTCCCCAAGGACCCCAACGACGAGCGAAACGTCATCGTCGAGATCCGCGGGGCCGAGGGCGGCGAGGAGGCCAACCTGTTCGCCCGCGACCTGTTCGAGATGTACCGGGCCTTCGCCGCCCGCCAGGGCTGGTCGGTCGAGGTCCTGGGCGCCGACCCGTCCGACCTGGGCGGCTACACCGAGGTCACGCTGGCGCTCAAGGGCGACGGCGTCTGGTCCCGCATGCACCACGAGGCCGGCCCCCACCGGGTCCAGCGGGTGCCGGTGACCGAGAGCCAGGGGCGCATCCACACGTCGTCGGCCACGGTCACCGTGCTGCCCGAGGCCGAGGAGGTCGACGTCGCCATCGACCCCAACGACCTGCGCATCGACGTGTTCCGGTCGTCCGGGCCGGGCGGCCAGAGCGTCAACACCACCGACTCGGCCGTGCGGATCACCCACCTGCCCACCGGCACGGTCGTGTCGATGCAGGACGAGAAGAGCCAGGCCCAGAACAAGGCCAAGGCGCTGGCCGTGCTGCGGTCCCGCCTGCTGAAGGCCGAGCAGGACCGCCAGGCCGACGAGGCCTCCGCCGCCCGCCGGGGCCAGGTGGGCGGGGGCGGGCGGTCCGAGAAGGTCCGGACCTACAACTTCAAGGAGAACCGGGTCACCGACCACCGCATCGGCTTCACCGTCTACAAGCTCGACAAGGTGCTGGCCGGCGAGCTGGACGAGATCAGCGACGCGCTCGTCGCCGACGAGCAGGCCCGCCGGCTGTCGGGTGTCGACACCTGACCTCGCACCGGGCGGCGAGCCACCCTGGCGCGCCCTGCTGATCGAGGCGCGCGACCGCTTGGCCGCCGGCGGCGTCGACAACCCCGACCAGGAGGCCCGGTGGCTGGTCCAGCGGGCCGCGGGCTACGCGCCCGGCGAGCTGGTGCTCGGCCTCGACGTCCCCGCCCCGCTGGGGGCGGCCAGCTACTTCCACGGGATGCTGGCCCGGCGGCTGGCGGGCGAGCCGCTGCAGTACGTGCTGGAGCGCTGGTCTTTCCGGCGGCTGGAGCTGATGGTCGACCGGCGGGTGCTGATCCCCCGGCCCGAGACCGAGGTGCTGACCGGCCTCGCCCTCGACGAGTGCCACCGCCTGTCCGCCCGCCTCGCCGTCGACCTCGGCACGGGGTCGGGGGCGATCGCCCTGGCGATGGCGGCCGAGCGGCCGGGACTGGAGGTGTGGGCGACCGACGCGTCCGGCGATGCGCTGGCGGTGGCCGCCGCCAACCAGGCGGACCTCGGCCCGGCCGTGGCCGGGGTGCGGCTGTGCCAGGGGTCGTGGTTCGAGGCGCTGCCCGAGGGGCTGGCCGGCCAGGTCGACGTGATCGTGGCCAACCCGCCCTACGTGTCCGAGGCCGAGATGGCCGACCTGCCCGGCGAGGTGCGGGACTGGGAGCCCAGGGCCGCGCTGTGCGCCGGCCCCGACGGTCTGGAGGACGTCGTCGCCGTCGTCGCCGGTGCCCCGCGCTGGCTGGCCCGGCCGGGGGCGCTGCTGGTCGAGATGGCTCCCCACCAGGTCCGTCGCGCCGCCCGCCTGGCGGCGGACGCCGGGTTCACGTCGGTTTCCGTCTGGCCGGACCTGGCCGGTCGTGACCGGATCGTGCTGGCCCGCCGATGATCCTCGACGCCCGGGAGGTCACGTCCGAGGTCGTGGCGCAGGCGGTGGCGGCGCTGCGCGCCCGCGGGGTCGTGGCGCTGCCGACCGACACCGTGTACGGGCTGGCGGCGCTACCGAGGTCGGCGGAGCACACCGGCCAGCTGTTCGCGCTGAAGGGGCGGGCGGACGACGTGCCCGTCGCGGTGCTGTGCGCCTCGGCCGACCAAGCGCTGGGCCTGGCCGATCCCGACCGGGTCAACGACGACGTCCGGCGGATGGCGGCGCGCCTCTGGCCCGGGCCGCTGACCCTGGTCCTGGCCCGCCGGCCGGGGCTCGGCTACGCGCTGGGCGAGCCGGCGGCGACGGTCGGCGTCCGCTGCCCCGACCACCCCCTGGTCCGCGCTTTGGCGGCCGAGGTCGGGCCGCTGGCCACCACCAGCGCCAACCTCCACGGCGAGCCGACGCCGCCGACAGCCGAGGGCGTGGCCGCCGTGTTCGGGGGCGGTGTGGCGCTGGTGCTCGACGGCGGCCCGCGGGGCGGTACGCCGTCGACCGTCGTCGACTGCACCGGGCCCGAGTGGCGCGTGCTGCGGGCGGGCGAGATCGGCGAGGCGGACCTGGCCGCGGCGGCCGTCGCGGGCGCAACACCCGATCCACCTGGTTGACACTCCGCTACTGTCCCGGCTTGTCATGGGGACCAGAGGGCAGCTTCTGGCGCTGGTCGACAGCGCACCCGGCAACCTGAGGACGCTGCAGGCTGCACTCACCACATGGACGGACCGGGCCCGGGTCACGGAGGTCCGGCGCCGCCAGGACGCCGGGTCGCCCGGCGGGGTGGGCGTCGTCACCCAGCTGCCGGGCCACCCCGGCGGGCACGACGACGGCCTCGGCGCCGCCTCCCCGGCCGTCCTGGCCGGGGACGACGACCTCGGGGACGCGGTCGCCTCGTCGTACGTGGTGGTCGCGCTGCCCGACCGGTGGCGGGTCGTCGGCCGCGGCTACCTGGCGGTGAGCGACGGCCACCGCAGCTGGGCCGGCACGTCGACGCTGGTCACCGAGCGTGACTCGGTGCGCGCTGCCATCCACGACGCCGGCACGATCGGCATCTGCCTGTACCCGGACCGGCTGCTGCGCAACCTGACGTTCTCGGTGCCCGAGCCGGCCGACATCGAGGGCCGGCCGTGCTGGTTCGTGGAGGGCAGTCCCCGGGCCGAGGCCAGGTCCGGCCCGCCGGACCTGCGGCTCCACCGCGATCTCGTCGGCATCGACCACCGCATCTGGTTCGACGCGGTCACGGGCATCGTCCTGCGCCACGAGGGGTCGATCGACGGCGAGCCGTGCTCGACCACCGCACTGACCGACCTCGTGTTCGACCACCCGGTCGTCGGCGGCGAGTTCCGCCCGCCGCCCGGGGCGGTGGTCCGGTCCCGCCACGAGCTGCTGCGCGATCACCTGGCCGCCATGGGCATCGATCCCGACACGGTCGACCTCGACGACCCGGTGCAGGTGCGCGAGGCCCTCCGCCAGGGTGGCTGAGGCTGCCCCGGCGAGCCGGGGCCCGAGCGGCCCGCCACTCCGTGGCACGAGCGGGAGGCGCTGAGGCTGCCCCGTCGGCCGGCAGCCGGGGCCCGAGCGGCCCGCCGCTCCGCGGCACGAGCGGGAGGCACGGTCATCGGGAGGCACGGTCATCGGTTGCCCTGCTCAGTCGGTACGCTTTGACGACCGCCCGTGAGACCCGCCGACCCACCACCGACTAGGAGCATCCCGTGAGTGGCCTCTGGCCACAGCTCGCGCTGGTCGCGGTCCTGGTGTTGATGAACGCCGCGTTCTCCGGCACCGAGATGGCGCTCGTGTCGCTGCGGGAGGGCCAGCTCCAGCGGATGGAGCAACGCTCGTCGACGGGCGGGCTGGTGGCGCGCCTGGCGCGGGACCCCAACAAGTTCCTGGCCACGATCCAGGTCGGCATCACCTTGGCCGGCTTCCTGGCGTCGGCCGCCGCCGCCGTGTCGCTGGCCGAGCCCCTGGAGGAGCCGCTGTCGTTCCTCGGCGGCGCGGCCCGGCCGGTGTCAATCGTCGTCGTGACCCTGCTGCTGGCCTACGTGACGCTGGTGCTCGGCGAGCTGGCCCCCAAGCGGGTGGCGATGCAGCGGGCCGAGCGCTGGGCGCTCCTGGCCGCCCGCCCGCTGATGCTCATGTCGGCCGTCACCCGGCCGGTCGTGTGGTTCCTGTCCCGCTCGACCGACCTGGCCGTCCGGCTCCTGGGCGGCGACCCGAACGTCCAGCGCGAGCAGGTCACCGAGGCCGAGATCCGCGAGCTGGTGGGCACCCAGGAGTCGTTCACTCCCAAGCAGCGGATGATCATCGACGGCGCCTTCGAGATCGCCGAGCGGACACTCGACCAGGTGCTGCGGCCCCGGCCCGACGTGTTCGTCCTCGACGCCGAATGGACCGCCGACCGGGCGATGCACGAGCTGGCCGCCAGCGCCCACTCCCGCGCCCCGGTGGCGCACGACCGCAACCTCGACGAGGTGGTCGGCGCGGTCCACCTGCGCGACCTGCTGGACCGGGGCGACCGGCCGGTGGCCGAGGTGGCCGGCGAGCTGGCCGCGTTCCCCGAGACCGCCGACGTTCTGGACGTGCTCCACGAGATGCAGACCCGCCGGGTGCAGCTGGCCCTGGTGGTCGACGAGCACGGCGCCGCCGCGGGCATCGTCACGGTCGAGGACCTGCTGGAGGAGTTGGTCGGCGAGATCTACGACGAGACCGACCGCGACGTCGTGAGCGTGAAGAGGGAGCCCGACGGCTCGCTCGTGCTGCCCGGGCGATTCCCCGTCCATGACCTGGTGGACGTGGGCGTGACCGACATGCCCGAGGGCCACTACGCGACGGTCGCCGGCCTCGTCCTCGACCTGCTGGGCCGGGTCCCGGAGGCGCCGGGCGACCGGGTCAGGGTGGCCGGCCGCACGATCGAGGTGCTGGCGGTCGACGGCCGGGCCATCACCGAGATCCGCATCGGCCCCAAGGTGGACGACAGCGCCAACGGCACGGGCGGCGACAGAGGCGAGGCGTCCCGCGCCGATCCGTCGCTGCTCTGAGGCGGGTCACAGGCACTCGATTCGCGGTTTGCTTCGACGCCCCGGCGGTAGCTGTCTCTCGTGCACACGTCGCTCGGGACCGGGCCGCCCGGACAGGCCACCGTCGCGACGCTCGACCTTCTTGCCGGCCGGTACGCCCTGGGCGAAGTGATCGGGCGGGGCCGATCGGTGGTGCACGCCGCCCGGGACACCCGGCTCGGTCGCGACGTCGCGGTCAAGCGTGTGGCGCTGGCCGCCGGGCCCGACGACGTGGACGACGTCCACTCGCGGGCGCTGCGGGAGGCGCGGGCCGCCGCCCGTATGTCGTCGCCCCATGTGGTCGCCGTCTACGACGCGGTCGAGGAACGCGACGCCGTGTGGCTCGTCATGGAGCTGGTCCGGGCGCCGAGCCTCGAGGCGCTAGTGCGCCGGCGGGGCCCCCTCGATCCGGCCCTGGCCGCCTGCATCGGCCGCGGCGTGCTCGACGCATTGGACGCCGCCCACGCGGTCGGCGTGGTCCACCGGGACGTGAAGCCGGCCAACGTGCTCGTCGGAACCGGCGACGGCGCCGTGGACGGGTGCCCCGGCGTGACGATCAAGCTGACCGACTTCGGCGTCGCTGCGCTGCGCGACGAGTCCGGCCTGACGCTGCCCGGCCTGATCGTCGGGTCGCCGTCCTACATGGCGCCCGAGCAGGCCTCGGCCGGCGACGTCGGCCCCGCCGCCGACCTGTGGGCGCTCGGCGCCCTGCTGTACTTCGCCCAGGAGGGCGTGGCCCCCTACGCCGGGGACACGGCGCTGGCCACGGCGTCGGCCGTCGTGCACGGTCGGCCCCGGCCGATGGGCAATCCGGGCCCGCTGACCCCGGTGATCGAGCGGCTGATGATCAAGGACCCGGCCGCCCGCCCGCCCGCCGCCGAGGTGCGCCGGGCGCTGGAGGCCGTGAGCTCCGGCGCTGCGGCGGACCTCGGCGAGACGATGATGTCCGCATCGGAGGGCGAGGGTGAGATCACGGTCGCCGGCGTCACCGGCGTCGCCGGCATCACCGGATCGGGGAGGTCGACCGGCGTCGCCGGCAAGAGAGCCCGTGCCCGGCGGTCCCGGGGCCGGGCCCTGCTGGCCGGCGCGGCCGTCGCCGCGGTGCTGGGCGGGCTCGGCGCCCAGCTGGTCCGCTCCGATCCGGGCACCCCGGGCCCTGTCCCCGCCGAAGCCCAGCCGACCGGCGGCCCGGACACCACGATCGCCCCCAGTCCCGCCGAGGCGCCCGCGCCTGCTGCCCAGGTCAGCGGCGCGGGTGCCCCGGCGGAGCCCCCCGCCGAGGATGTGGCGCCGGAGCCGGCGCCAACCGACGGGCCCGGCAACAGCGGCCAGGGCAACGGCAACGCCAACGGTCAGGACGACGGGAGCGCCAGCGGCCACCGCGAGCAGGCGCCGCAGACCACCGTGCCGTCCACCACCGTTCCCACGGAGCCCGAGGTCACCACGCCGCCGCCGACCGAGCCCGAGGCGCCCCCGACCACGGTCCCGTCGTCCGGCGGCGACGCGCCCACCGGCTGACCGCTCCGTCGCTCAGCGGAGCAGTCCTCGGTGCCGGAGCGGGCGACCGAGGCGTCGTTCGTCCCGAGGTAGCCGCCAGACGACGAGCGGCGCACGTCGCGCGAGGGTTGACCCACCGTCCCGACCCGACTCACCCACAGGAGCACCCGATGCCGGAACTGAACGACGCCGTGGTGGTCGCTGCCACCCGCAGCCCTATCGGGCGGGCCAACAAGGGCTCGCTGGTCGACAAGCGGGCGGACGAGCTCATGGCCGACGTGCTCGTGGCGCTGATGGACCAGGTGCCCGAGGTCGACCGGGCCGACGTCCAGGACATCATCTGCGGCAACGTCGCCCAGACCGGCGAGACCGGGTTCAACATCGCCCGCACCGCCGGGATCCTGGCCGGCTTCCCGCTGTCGGTCCCCGCCCACACGGTGCAGCGGTTCTGCGCCTCGTCGCTCCAGTCGATCTCCGCCGCGGCCAACGCGGTGAAGGTCGGAGAGGGCGAGATGTACATCGCCTGCGGGGTCGAGAAGTCGTCCCGCCCGCCGGTCCCCGAGGGCCAGGCGGGCGGTGGTGGTGGTGGCGGCACCCGCCGGGGCGGCATCGGGCCCGGCGGGCTGAACCCCAAGCTGCTGGGCCGCGACAGCGGGTTCCCGTTCGTCTACATCCCGATGGGCATGACGGCCGAGAACGTGGCCGAGCGCTACGCTGTGAAGCGCGAGGACATGGACGCCTTCGCCAAGCTGTCCCAGGACCGGGCGGTGGCGGCCCAGGCCGCCGGGGTGTTCGACGCCGAGATCGCGCCGATCACCAAGGACGACGGCACGGTCGTGACCGCCGACGACGGCCCCCGGCCGGGCACGACGCTCGAGCGGCTGGCCGAGCTGCCCACCCCGTTCAAGGAGGGCGGCTCGGTCACCGCCGGCAACAGCTGTCCGCTGAACGACGGGGCGGCGGCGGTGCTCATCACCAGCCGGCGGAAGGCCGACGAGCTCGGCATCACCCCTCTCGCCCGCATCGTGGCCACGGCCTACTCGGGCAACGACCCCGAGATCATGGGCGTGGCCCCGATCGACGCCGTCCGCCAGGTGCTGACGAACGTGGGCATGGCGATCGAGGACATCGACGTCGTCGAGCTCAACGAGGCGTTCGCGGCCCAGGTGCTGCCCGTGTGCGAGAACGCGGGCATCGACATCGAGCGCCAGCTCAACCCGCACGGCGGCGCCATCGCGCTCGGCCACCCGTTCGGCATGACCGGCGCCCGCATCATGACCACGCTCATCAACGACCTTCGCACCACCGACGGGCAGTGGGGCCTCGAGACCATGTGCGCCGCGGGCGGCATGGCCATGGCGACCGTGGTCGAGCGACTCTCGTAGTGGCGGGTCCCGATCCCGACGACGCCGGGGCCCGTGTCCAGGCCCTGCTCGACCTCGCGCCCGCGGGACCCGACACGTTCCGGGTGGTCCCCCCGCGGCCGCCCAGCGCGGGGGCTCGGGGGTGGGTGCGAACCGGGCCGCCGCGCCTGTTCGGCGGCCAGGTCGCCAGCCAGGCCCTGGTGGCGGCCGCCCGCACGGTCGAGGCACACCACGCGGTGAACTCGCTGCACGCCTACTTCCTCCGGCCCGGCCGCTACGACGTGCCTGTCGACTACGTGGTCGACCGCATCCGGGACGGACGGTCGTTCACCACCCGGCGGGTCGTGGCCCGCCAGGACGGCGCCGCCATCCTCAACCTCGACGCCTCCTTCCACCGCGACGAGCCCGGCGAGGAGGCCCAGCCGCCCTCGCCCGTGCTCCGCGCGGGACCGCCCGAGGACGGCGCCGACCCCGAAGAGCCCCCGTGGGCCCGGGGCCGCCCGCTGGAGCTGCGCATGGCCCACGGCGCCCCGCCGGGCGTGCGCAGCGTGTGGGTGCGGGTCCCGGCCAAGCTGCCGGACGACCCGGTCGTGCACGCGGCGATGCTCGCGTTCCTGTCGGACATGGGGCCGGTGGGCGTGGTGTCGGGGTCGCTGTCGCTGCCCCGCCGGTCCGGGATGATGGCCAGCCTCGACCACTGCATGTGGTTCCATCACCCGGCCCGGGCGGACGAGTGGCTGCTCTACGAGTTGGAGGCCGTGGCCGGCGCCCGCGCCCGGGGCGTGGCCCGCGGCTCGGTGTGGACCCTCGACGGGCGGCTCGTCGTGAGCCTCGTCCAGGAAGTTCTCGCGCGGCACAGGAGGTGACCGGTCGGCACGCCGGATCGACGGCTCGGGTAGCGTGACGGCCGTGTCGGAGGCCCGCAGCCTGACGCGCCACGGGCAGGACCGGAAGGCGGAGCTTCTCCATCATGCCGAGGTCCTGTTCGCGCAGCGCGGCTACGAGGACACCCGCATGGTGGACATCGCGGATGCCGCCGGCGTGGCCAAGGGCCTCGTGTACTGGTACTTCGACAACAAGGAGACGCTGTTCCGCGAGATCGTCGCGGACATGGGGCGGCGGCTGCGCCGGGCGCAGGCCCGGGCGGTCGACGGCATCGAGGACCCGCTGGAGCGCCTGTACGTCGGCACGGCCGAGTCCGTGCGGTTCATCGGCGAGAACCACCGGCTGTACGGGATCATCTCGACCCAGGTGCGGGGCGACCGCCGGCTCCGGGAGACCCGGTCGCAGTCGATGCGGGTGCTGAACGACGACGCCGCGGGCCTGCTGGCCGAGGGCCAGGCGGCCGGCCTGGTCCGCACCGACGACGACCCGGCGACGCTGGCCCATGTCAACGCGGGGGTCGTCTACTACTACGTGCTGCTCTACGCCGACGGAGCCTCGGGTGACGGCGGCGGCCGCGTCGACATCGAGGCCGCCGCCCACGGCGCGGCCCGCTACGTGGTGCGGGCCGTGGGCGCGGGCGCACCGGCGATCGACACGGTGCTGGCCCGCCACCGCCAGGCCGCCAGCAACTGACGTCGCGGCCGAACAAACCCGGCCGCCCGGGCGTCAATGGGGCGTGAGGGCAGAGTTCACCAGCTTCTACGAGCGCGAGGCGCCGCGCCTGGTGCGGAGCCTCACGCTCGTCACGGGGGAGGCGGCGCTGGCCGAGGACGCGGTGGCCGAGGCGTTCGCCCGGGCCTGGTCGCGCTGGCCCCAGGTCCGGTCGTGCGACCGGCCGACCGCGTGGGTCATGCGGGTGGCGCTCAACGAGAGCCGCAGCCGGTTCCGGCGCCGGTCGGTCGAGCGCCGGAAGGCCCACCGGGTCGCCGTGGCCGACGAGGTCCGGGACCCGGACGTCAGCACCGCGCAGGTGCTGTGGGAGGCCGTGTCCCGGCTCGACACCCGGGACCGCACGCTCGTCGCGCTGCGCTACGTCGCCGACCTGCCCCAGCACGAGATCGCATCCCTGCTCGGCCTGCCGGCCGGCACCGTCGCGTCCGGGCTCAACCGGGCCCGCCGGCGCCTGGGCGAGGCCCTGGCGCCCACCTGCAAGGAGGGGCCATGGTGATCCCCGAAGCTGACCTGTTCGCCCTCGGCGAGCCGGCCGCCGGCGGCCGGCCGGTCGCGCCGGTCGAGGGCGTCATCGCCCGCGGCGGCCGGCTGCGCCGGCGTCGCCGCGCGGTGCGGGCGCTGGGGGTCACGGCGGTGGTCGGCAGCATGGCCGCGGCCGGGACGCTGGTAGCCGCCCGCGGGAACGGCGGCCGCGGCGAGCTGCAGACCGCCCAGACGACCGAGACGACGGCGTCGCCGCCGCCCGCCCTCTACCCGAACCCGATGAGCTGCCTGGACGCCGAGGTCCTGGAACGTTCCGACTTCGTGGGGCCGACGACGATCCCCCGGGCCGACGTGCCGGACGACATGCGGGTCATCCCGACCGTCCTCCCCGATGACGCACCTCCCATCAGCGTCGCCCGGGGCAGCTACTACGACCTAGAGCCGAGCGACTGTGGCCCGGTGGCCGCCTACGACGACACGCTGAAGCTGACCGCCGACGGCCCCGACGGGGTGGCGGCCGTCCTGCGGGTGGCCGGGCCGTACTCGACCCCGTCGGGCTCGCTGGGCCTGAGCTACGCGGTGGAGTCGACACTGCGGGGCCAGCCGGCGACCATGGCGGTCAACGGCGTGTCCGAGTTCGTCATCTTCACCTGGACCGAGCCCGACGGCGGCAGCTGGGAGATCCGGGCCGAAGGCATGGACGAGGCAGGGGTCCGGGCCGTGGCCGAGGCGCTCCAGCTCGACAGCTCGCCCCAGCCGGGGCAGCCGCCGGCCCAGATCCCCCCCGAGTCGCTGCCCGCGGGCTATCGCGTGGCCTCGCAGGCGCCGACCGTGCCCGGTCCCGCGCCCGAGGTCGCCGACGAGATGACCTGGGTCGTGCAGGTCGGCGAGAGCGGCGACCCCAGCACCGGGTTCATGTGCCAGCTCGACGTTCGCCGGCGGCCGGGTATGGGCGAGATCGACGAGTCCAGCACGGGCTTCGGTGACCAGCGCGTGACGGTCGCCGGTCGCGACGCCCTGTGGGGTCCGCTGATGGGCGTGAACCCGGCCAGCCGACCCCCGGGCGTGCCGGCGAAGGATCTCACCTGGGGGCTGAGCGAGGACACAGTGGCGCACCTGGCCTGCGGCTACTGGGACGGCCCCAACCCGGGCACCCTGCCGCTGGACCGGATGATCGAGATCGCCGAGTCGCTCCAGCCGGTCGCCCCCGACGACCCCCGCCTGCCCCCCGAGTAGAACTATGGCGTTGGTCGCATTGACCCCTGGTCAAGCTGCCTGAGAAAAAGTTATTCTCCGACCATGGCTGTCGAGAGGTTCCCCGTCGAATCGGGGCACGTGCTGATGTTCGCCCGGGCCATCGGCGACCCCAACCCGGTCTACAGCGACCGCGAGCACGCGGCCGGGACCGAGGTGGGCGGGATCATCGCCCCGCCGACGTTCGTGCAGGCCAGCGCCCAGTTCGACCCCGACTACGGGCTCCGGCCCCGCATCGGCCGGCCGTGGTTCGGGTCCGGGAAGACGCCCTCGGGCCTCCAGCGCCCCGCCCGGGCCGGGGGCGGCGACGAGGCCCAGGGGGACAAACCGGCCGGCGAGCGCCCCCGGGGCGGGGGCGGCGGGGGCTCCGGCCTCCACGCGGAGCAGCACTACGAGTACCACCGGCCCCTGCGGGTCGGCGACGTCCTCACCGCCACGACGACCTCCGGCAAGCAGTGGGAGAAGCAGGGCCGCCGGGCCGGCACGCTGGTGTTCGGCGAGACCATCACGGAGTACCGGAACCAGGACGGCGAGCTGGTCGTCACGGCCCGCGGCGTCGGGGTTCGCACCGAGCGGGCGGTGCAGCAGCAGTGACCCTCAGGGCGAGCGAGCTCGAGGAGGGCCAGGAGTTCTCCGCCGTCGTGGTCGAGAACCTGAGCCGCACCCAGATCGTCCAGTACGCCGGCGCGTCCGGCGACTACAACCCGCTGCACACCGACGAGGTCTTCGCCACGAAGGTGGCCGGCTACCCGACCGTGTTCGCCCACGGCATGCTCACGATGGGCATGACCGGCCGGATGCTCACCGACCTGGTCGGCGACGGCCGGCTCACCAGGTTCGGCGGCCGGTTCACGTCCCAGGTGTGGCCGGGCGACGACCTGACCACCACGGCCACGGTCGACGCCGTCCACGAGGGCGGCGAGCCCAGCGTGGACCTCACCGTGGTCACCACGAACCAGGACGGCAACCCGGTCTTCTCCGGCTACGCGGCGGCGAGGGTCGACGCGTGAGTGAGGACAGGCCGCTCGACGGCAAGGTCGCCCTGGTGACCGGGGCCAGCCGGGGCATCGGCGAGGCGATCTCTCGGGTGTTCGCCGGCGCCGGCGCGGCCGTGGCCGTGTCGGCCCGCACGGTCGAGGAGGGCGACCACATCCTCCCCGGGTCCATCGGCACCACCGTCCGGGAGGTCACCGACGCCGGCGGCACCGCCGTCGCCATCGCCGCCGACCTCTCCAAGCCCGAGGACCGCGCCCGGCTCGTCGAGCAGGCGGTCAAGGAGCTGGGGCCGATCGACGTCCTCGTGAACAACGCGGCCATCACCTACTTCGGGCCGGTGGAGACGTTCAGCCCCAGCCGCTACGACCTGATGTTCGCGGTCCAGGTCCGGGCCCCGTTCGAGCTGGCCGGGATGGTCGTCCCGTCCATGCGCGAGCGCGGCGGCGGCTGGATCCTCAACATCTCCTCGGCCGCCGGCCGCCACCCCGAGGGCCCGCCCTACGAGGGGCGGGGCATGCGGGGCGGCACCGTCTACGGCATGTGCAAGGCGGCGCTGGAGCGGTTCACGACCGGGCTCGCCGCCGAGGTCCACGCGGACGGCATCGCCGTCAACTGCCTGGCCCCCACAGGCCTGGTCGGGACTCCGGGCGTCGAGCACCACGGGCTGACGCGGGGCGTCCCGGAGGAGTTCATCGAGAAGGCCGACGAGTTCGCGGCCACCGCCCTGTGGCTGTGCACCGGCGACCCGGCCGAGCGCACGGGGCGCATCGACTACTCCCGCCAGCTCCAGGCGGAGATCGCGGGCCGGCCGGCGTGACGGCGGGCGAGGACCCCGCGCCGGCGCCGGAGGACACCGGCGACGAGCTGCGCGCCCGGCTCGTGCGCGCCGCGGCGGCGGTCTTCGCCCGCGAGGGCTACGCGGGCACCCGGATCATGGACATCGTCCGCGAGGCCGGGGTGTCGACCGGCACGGTGTACGGCCGGTTCCGGTCCAAGAACGAGCTGCTGCGGGAGGCGGTCGTGTCGGGCTCCGCCCGGGGCGGCGTCCTGGCCAGCGGCGCCCCGAGCCTCGGCGGCCTCATCCACCACGCCGCCCGGCTGGCGGACGTCCCGCTCTACCCGTTCGAGGCGATGCGGCTCGAGGCCTACGTCACTGCCCGGCGGGAGTCCGAGGTGGCCGATGCGCTGAGCACCGCCTACGAGCGCTGGCGGGAGGGGGTCGAGCCGCTGGTGGCCGAGGCCGAGGCCGACGGCTCGATCGACGGGCTCGACCCGGAGGCCGTGCTGTTCCTGTACCGCATGCTCTACCTGGGGCTGCTGCTCCACCGGGGGTCGGGCCTGGAGGGGCCGGATCCCGAGGCCTGGACGGCGCTGATCGAGCGGGTGGTGGGCAGCCTCGGCCGGCCCGCCGCCGACATCTGAACCACGAGGGGAAGACGGACATGCCGATGGAGATCGACCTCGGTCCCGACGCCGAGAAGTTCCGGGACGAGCTGCGCCAGTGGCTGGAGGCCAACCGGCCCGACGAGCTGGACCCCGACGTGGCCGAGCGGGGCCCGGGCGCCGGCCTCGGCGGTCCCGGGGCGATGGCCCGCCTGCGGGCCTGGACCGAGAAGCTGCACGAGGCCGGCTATCTGTGCGTGAGCTGGCCGAAGGAGTACGGCGGCCGGGGCCTCACCGGCATCGAGGTCGCCGTCATGAACGAGGAGTTCGCCCGCGCCGGCGTGCCCCGGGTGACGCGGGGCATGGGCGAGTGGCTGGTGGGACCGTCGATCATCGTCCACGGCAGCGACGAGCAGAAGGCCCACTTCCTGCCGCGGATCATCAACGGCAAGGACCGCTATTGCCAGGGCTTCTCCGAGCCCGACGCGGGCTCCGACCTGGCCGGCCTCAAGACCCGGGGCGTGGTCGACGGCGAGGAGATCGTCATCACCGGCCAGAAGGTGTGGACCTCGGGGGCCCAGATGGCGAACATGATGTTCTGCCTGTGCCGCACCGACCCGGAGGCGGCCAAGCACCAGGGCATCTCCTACGTGCTGGTCCCGATGAAGACGTCGGACGGCGAGTCCAATGGCTTCGAGCTGCGGCCGCTCCGCCAGATCACCGGCACCAGCGGCTTCACCGAGACGTTCCTCACCGAGGCCCGCGCCCCGCTGTTCAACGTGATCGGCGGGCTCAACAACGGCTGGCGGGTGACGATGACGACGCTCGGCAACGAGCGGGGCGGCAACGCCACCACCCAGCACGTCCGCTACCAGCGCCAGTTCTGGCGGCTGGTGGAGGAGGCCCGCAAGCTGGGCCGCAACGACGACCCGATCGTCCGCCAGGAGCTGGCCAAGGCGTACACCAAGACCGAGCTCATGCGGTACGCGGGCCTGCGGACGCTGTCCGAAGTCGTGGCCCGCAAGGAGCCGGGGCCCGGCGCGTCGATCAACAAGATGTTCTGGTCGGAGTACGCCCGTGACCTCGGCGAGTGGACGATGAACCTGCGGGGCGCCCAGTCGATGATCCGCCCCGACGGCGACGGCTACGCCCTCGACCGCTGGCAGGCCGACTTCCTCGGCAGCCGATCGGGGACGATCTGGGGAGGCACCGCCCAGGTCCAGCGGAACATCGTGGGCGAGCGCGTGCTGGGGCTGCCCAAGGAGCCGGGCCACAACGAAGCAGATCGCTGAGCGAGCGGAGCGAGCGAACCATGAACACTGTGCGTTGCTCGGCCCGTGGGGCCGATCGGTCATTGCGCGCCTCCCGAAGGGGGCGCCGGTGAGCGAGCGGAGCGAGCGAACCATGAACACTGTGCGTTGCTCGGCCCGTAGGGCCGATCGGTCATTGCGCGCCTCCCGAAGGGGGCGCCAATGACCGATCCCGCGGCAACCCTCTCCGACGAGGAGCGGGAGGCGCGGCGGGACGCCCTGCGCACCGGGATGTCGGTCGCCCACTGGGCCGCTCGGCAGCCCGACGCGCCCGCCATCGTGACCACCGGCGGGCCGGGCGGCGACCGCACGTTCGCGGAGCTCAACGCCGACGCCAACCGCCTGGCCCGGGTCCTGCGGGCCCACGGCCTCGGCCCGGGCGACGGGGTGGCGGCCATGGTGTCCAACCGGGCCGAGTTCGCGGTCACCTACGCCGCCGCCCTGCGAGCCGGCCTGCGGTTCACGCCGGTCAACTGGCACCTGACGGCGGAGGAGGCCGGCTACATCGTCGACGACTGCGAGGCCCGGGCGTTCGTGGCCGACGCCCGCTTCGCCGACGTCGCGGCGGAGGCGGCGGGCGGGGTGCCGGCCGCGACCCTGCGCCTGGCCGTGGGCGGCGAGGTCGACGGGTTCACGCCGTTCGCCGACGCGCTGGGGTCCGAGGACCAGGCCGACATCCCCGACCCGGTGCTGGGCCGGGCGATGCTCTACACGTCGGGCACCACCGGGCGGCCCAAGGGCGTGCATCGCACGGACAACCAGTCGATCAGCCGCCGGACGATGCCGTTGATCGGC
>Ga0209382_10002022_pt1 | contig 30483 bp, 28 predicted proteins | sample SoiMetdeltSBSDD5_FD_187599 | JGI IMG/M metagenome (GOLD analysis project Ga0209382, IMG submission 187599) | Bulk soil microbial communities from a Populus tree surrounding site in Tennessee, USA - Soil MetaG P. deltoides SBSDD5 (SPAdes) (version 2) | ecosystem: Environmental > Terrestrial >...
CGGTGACGGTCTACAGCAACGTCGGGTGAGGGCCCTGCCACAAAGCGATGGAGTATCTATCGCAAAAGGGCGTCCAGTTCACGGAACGCAATGTGGGGAAGGACCCGAAGGCCCGCGAGGAGCTGATGGCGCTCGGCCTTCTGTCCTTGCCGGTGATCATCATCGGTGACAAGCGGCTCACCGGCTTCAACCCGAAGGCGATCGACGCGGCGCTGAGCGCGTCGTAGTCGAGGAGAGAGCATGCAACAACGAGAGCCCTCGGCCGCGAACATCGACAAGATGTGGGCGTACGCGCGCAAGTACGCCGAGAAGTCGGGCTCGTCGCTCCATCCCGACCGGGCCGTAACGGAGACGGTGGTGACGGGCCTGGCCCGCCACATCGAGCAGGTGGGCAAGCCGCTGTGCCCCTGCAACTTCTATCCGGATCCGGCCGCCGAGGCCAAGCAGCGGCGCTGGATCTGCGCCTGCGACGAGATGCAGAAGTACAAGTACTGCCACTGCCTCTTGTTCGTTCGATCGGACGGCCTTCCGATCACCGAGTACCTGCCCGAGGACCACGAAGGCCGTGACGCCTACGGCATCACGAAGGACGAGCACCCCGACAAGGGCCGTGCGATGACCAAGGTCCTCGACCGGCACCAGGGCGAGCCGACGCGCGAGTAGGTGCGCCGCCGCGAGGCGTCAGGTGCCGACGCGGAGCGTCGCGGAGAGGTCCTTCAGGAACGCGATCGTCGACAGGTAGGACAGCTTCCCCGTCCGCGGATTCTCGGACGGGACGTTCTCGATCTCGACCGACAGCCGGCCGAACTCGCCCTGGACCGTGATCCGGTGGCGATTCAGCGGCTGCTCCGGCGACGCGAAGACCCGGATGCGCGTCTTCTCCGGCCCGATCCCCGCGAGTGAGAGCGCGGCCACGACGTTGACGTTGGCGGGAAACGCGCGGCACGCCTCGGCGGCGCTGCCCTCGAAGATCAGCGTCTCCTTGGTGATCGCGTCGAGGTCGATTTTCTGCGACTCGATCCAGGGCGCGCCGGCCAGGCCGCGCGGCGGCTTGCGCGTCTCCATCGTCACCGAGTCGATCGTACCGACCCGCGCGCCCTTGACGCCGTCGAGGCCCGCGATCGCCGCCGACGGCACGTAGATTCGGCAGCGGTTGTCCGCGGCCAGGTCGATCCAGTCCTGACGGCCGATCAGCCCGCCGCACGAGAGCACGACGAGATCCTTGCCGGCGGCGAGCGTCCTCGGCGCGATCTCTTCTCGCAGATGTGTCTGCGTGGAGGCCTCGATGACCAGATCGGAGGCCCGGATGAGCTCGTCCAGCGAGAGAAACGGCACGGGAGCGCCGAGGCTCTTCAGGAAACGCTCGGCCTTCTCACGGTCGCGCGCGGTGCCGCCCGCCAGGGTGAGACCGGTGATGCCCTCGTCGAGGGCGCGACAGAGCTGCCGACCGATTGCGCCGAGGCCGACGACGCCGACCCGCATGATCGCGCATGGTATCATGCCGCCAGGCACTCGAATGACGGCAGCGCAGCGTCTGCGGCAGCCGCTCGAGCGGCTCTATCGCGAGTTCGACTACGCCACGCGGGTCGAGCTCGACGCCATCCGATTCCCCCATCGCTACGCGGCTCCGCGCGACCGTGAGCTCGTCGCCCTGCTGAGCTCATGTCTCGCATACGGCCGCGTCGACCTGTTCAGCGCCGAGCTCGAGGGGGTGCTGGCACGCATGGGGCCGTCGCCCGCCGCGTTCGTGTCGGCGTTCGACCCGCGCCGCGACGCGGCGGCCTTCGAGGACTTCTGGTACCGGTTCAATCGACCGCGCGACCTCGTGGCCTTCTGCATCGCCGCGCGCGATCTGCTCTCACGCTACGGGACGCTCGAGAAGTGCTTCCTCGCCGGCGACGCCGATCAGGCCGCGTCGATCGGCCCGGCCCTCGAGCGGTTCTCGCGCGCGTTCCTCGACGCCGACCTCCACGAGGTGTTCCCGCGCGGGCGCATCTCGCGCGGTTACCGCCACCTATTCCCGCTGCCCTCGCTCGGCGGTCCGTGCAAGCGGCTGAACCTGTTCCTGCGCTGGATGGTGAGGCGGGAGCCGCCCGACTTCGGGCTGTGGACGTCGGTGTCGCCGTCTCGGCTGGTGATGCCGATCGACACGCACATCGAGAACATCAGCCGCTCGATCGGCCTCACGAGCCGGCGCTCGCGGAACTGGCGCATGGCCGAGGAAATCACCGGCCGGCTCGCGGCGATCGACGCCGCCGATCCGGTGAAGTTCGACTTCGCGCTCTGTCACAAGCGCATGTCGGGCGACTGTCTCGACCGCCGGGACGCGAAGGTCTGCGCGCCCTGCGGGCTCAAGACGGTCTGCCGGCACTGGCGAGGGAGGGCCGCGCCGCGTGCTTGAATCGATGCTGGTCATCGTCGGATTCGTCCTCGGCGCGGGCATCGCGTGGCTCGCCGCCTGGGCGTATCTCGCCTCGCGCGGCGAGTCCCAGCGGCGGGCGCGCGACGTCAGGATCGGCGAGCTGGAAGCCCGCGGCGACGAGCTCAGGCGCCAGCTCGGCGAGCGAACGCTCGAGCTCGAGGGCGTGCGACGCGAGATCGCGTCCGAGCGTAGCCAGCGCGCCGACTCGGACGCGCGGCTCGACGAGGCGAAGAAGAGCCTCGACGAGCAGCGGCGCGTCTTCGACGAGGCGCGGGTGAACCTCAAGGAGACGTTCGAGACCCTGAGCCATCAAGCCCTTCGCGCGAGCAACAGCGAGTTCCTGAAGCTCGCGGAGGAGCGGCTGGGCCAGCGCCACAAAGAGATCGACGCGAGCCTCACGCCGCTTCGGAGCGCGCTCGAGCGGTACGAGGGCGGGATCCGCGGGCTGGAGCAGGCCCGCGACCAGGCGTACGGAAGCCTGAGATCCGAAGTGGAGCGGCTGGCGCGGCTCTCCGAGCAGCTCCAGGGTGAGACCGGCAATCTCGTCAACGCGCTCCGCTCGCCCCAGGTGCGCGGGCGCTGGGGAGAAGTGACCTTGCACCGGGTCGTCGAGCTCGCGGGGATGACCGAGCACTGCGACTACGTCGAGCAGATGACCGTCGAGACCGACGGCGGCCGGCTGAGACCCGATATGGTCGTCAACCTGCCGGGAGGGCGCGCGATCGTTGTCGACGCCAAGGTGCCGCTGTCGGCCTATCTCGAGGCGATGGGCGCGGCCAGCGAGGATCTGCGCCAGGCCGCGATGGCGCGCCACGCGCGCCAGGTGCGCGATCACATGGGCGCGCTCGCCGCCAAGGCGTACTGGGAGCAATTCTCGACGGCGCCCGAACTCGTGGTCATGTTCATCCCGGGCGAATCGTTCGTTGGTGCGGCGGCGCAGGCGGACCCGTCGCTGATCGAGGACGGCATGACCCGCAAGATCGTGGTGGCGACGCCGACCACTCTGGTCGCGCTGCTGCACGCGATCGCGTACGGCTGGAAGCAAGAGCAGGTCGCGGCGAATGCCGAGGGCATCCACAAGCTTGGCCGCGAGCTGTACGACCGGCTCCGTTCGCTCGGCAGCCACTTCGACTCGGTCGGCACGGCGCTCGGCCGCGCCGTGAACGCCTACAATGCCTTCGTCGGATCGATGGAAACGCGCGTGCTGCCCTCGGCCCGACGCTTCCGCGACCTCGGCGCGGCGAGCGGCGACGAGATCGCGCCGCTGACGCCGATCGAGCAGGCGCCGCGGCAGCCGGACGCGCCGGAGTATCCGCGACAGCTCACGACGAGCGACGCCGCCGAGCCGGAACGCGCGTGATGCGCGGTGACGCCGGCGGGCCGGGAGCGAAAAAATCGCGCGTGGTATGATCGGCCCATGACGCCGCCCATTCCGATCCAGGTTTACGGAATCAACCTTCTGGTGCGACTGATGGCGGAGGGCCCCGCCGACGTACGCGTGCACTGCCCGAAGGGCTCGCCGATCCGTTACGGCGAGGTGACTGCCCGCGGCGACGGGTTCGACGAGGGCGCCAACGCCTTCCGAGAAATGCCCGACCTCAAAGCCGTTGTGGCCTTCGAGGAGTCGGCCGAAGAGGTAGAGGGCCACTACTTCTACATCGCCGGCGAGGAGTACCGCGTCATCCGGCTCGACGCAGTCATCCTGTCCTTTCCCCACGAGTAGTTCTCCGTGGCCCGCGCGGGCGCCACGGCCCTCAACGCAGCGCTGGCCTGCCTCGATGAAGCGGAGCTGATCGAGCTCACCCGCGACCTTATCCGGATATCCAGCGTGGTGCGCCCGGGCGAGCCCGGCGCCACCGAGGAAGCGGCCGCCCGGCACGTCGAGACGTGGCTCGCCAAGCAGGGATTCGACCTCGAGGTCCAGCAGGTCGCGCCCGGCCGTCCCAACGTGCTCGCGTGGCTCGGTGAGAAGGGGAGCGGCAAGAGCCTCCTGCTCGAAGGCCACACGGACGTCGTCACCGAGGGCAACCCCGCGGAGTGGACGCATCCTCCTTTCGGCGCCGAGCTCGTCGACGGCCGGATCTACGGCCGCGGCGCCGCCGACATGAAGAGCGGTCTGGCGGCGGCTATGGCGGCGGCCACGGCCATCAAGCGCAGCGGTGCCGCGCTCAACGGCCGGCTCGTCGTCGGCGCGCTGGTCGACGAGGAAGGCGACATGCTCGGCGCCAAGCATCTGTGCACGACCGCGATGGGGCGCGAGCTCGACGCGGCGATCATCTGCGAGCCCGAGCAGAACGAGCTCTGCCTCGAGCAGCGCGGCGTCGTGTGGGCGCGGGTGGCGATCCGCGGGCATATGGCTCACGGCGCGATGCCCGAAGCCGGGGTGAATCCGATCACGGCGCTGGGCGCGCTGCTCAACGAGATTCCGACCCTCGAGCGCCGCCTGCGGAAGCTCTGCCGCAGGAGCCCGCATCTCCGTCCGCCGACCGTGACGCCGACGATCGCGCGCTCACCGGTGCAGGGCGTGGAGCAATCGAACGTGATTCCCTCGAGCGCGCGGATGCTGCTCGACGTGCGTCTCACGCCCGGGCCCGACGAAAAGGCGGTGGCCGGCGAGATCGACGAGGCGTGCCGCCGCGCGGCGGCCCGGTGTCCGGGCACGACGATCGAATGGGAGCCGGTGAATGGGTTCAGGCTCGCGACCCGCGTCGAGCGGAGCGAGCCGCTGGTGCAGGCAATGGTGGCGGGCGTGCGCCAGGCCACGGGACGCCGCGCCGTCTTCGGCGGTGTGCCCGGCTCGACCGACGGGACCATCCTCCGGATGCAGCTCGGCATTCCGATCGTCACGTGCGGTCCCGGACACCGCCTGATTCCCCACCAGGCCGACGAGTACGTCGAAGTCGCCGAGCTGGTCGACGCCGCGCGCATCTACGTGGCCTCCGCTCTGAATTTTCTTCGATGAGCGCAGCGAATATTCTTCGATGAGCAGCATCGTTCGATGAGCGAGTCGGTCCCCAGACTGCGCCACGTCGAGGCGTTTCCCGTCGAGCACGAGGGGCGGTCCTGCATCGCCCTTCGCGATCCCGCGGGCTACACCGACGCGATCGTGCTGCTGCACGGGCCGCTGCTCGAGATCGTCTCGCTGTTCGACGGCGGCCACACGATCGCCGACATCCAGGCCGCGGTCATGCGCCGTCACGGTCAGCTCGTCGAGCGGCGGCAGATCGAGGAGATCGTCGAGGCGCTCGACCGGCAGGGATTCCTCGACAGCCCCGCCTTCGCCGACCGGCGCGCCGTCGTCGACGGCACGTTTCTCGCCGCGCCGGTTCGTCCGGCCGCGCACGCCGGCGCCGCCTACTCGGGCGAGCCCGGCGAGCTCCGCGCGATGCTCGACGGCTTCTTCGCCCCGCCCGACGGACCTGGCCCGATCGAAGTCGCGCGACCCACCGCGCCCGAGAGGCGCGGCCCGAGCGCCGCGCCAGAGGTCCGCGCGGTGATCGCGCCGCACATCGACTATCACCGCGGCGGGCCCGCATATGCGTGGGCCTATCGCGAGCTGGCCGAGCGGTGCCAGGCCGACCTGTTCGTGATCCTCGGCACCTGCCACGCCGGCATGGAGCATCCCTTCGCGCTCACCCGGAAGGACTACGCGGGCCCCATGGGCGACGTGCGGGTCGATCGCGATTTCGTCGACGCGCTGGCCAAGCGCGCGCGGCAGGACTGCTTCGCCTCGGAGCTGGCCCACCGCGTCGAGCATTCGATCGAGCTGCAATCGGTGTTCCTGCGCTATCTGTATGCCGACCGGCGCGACATCAGCATCGTGCCGGTGCTGACGAGCTTTGCTCACGAGGCGATGCACCAAGGCCACCGGCCCGACGACGACGCGCGTGTTCCGCAGTTCCTCGAGGCACTGGCGGAGACCATCGCGGCCAGCGGGCGGCGGGTTGCGCTGATCGCCGGCGCCGATCTCGCCCACATGGGCCCGCGCTTCGGCGACGGGGAGCCTGTCGGGGCGCCGGAGCTCGCGCGCATCGAGCGCGAGGACGGCGACATGCTCGAGACGGTCGCCGCGGTCGACCCGAACGCTTTCTTCGACTCGGTCGCGCGCGACGGCGACCGGCGCCGCATCTGCGGCTACTCGCCGATCTACGCGCTGCTGCGTGCGCTCGGCGGCGGGAGCGGGACGGTGACGCGCTACGGACAGTGGCCGGATCCTAGCGGCATGGTGTCGTTCGCCAGCGTGGTGTTCGAATGACGGCAGCCGACGGGCAGGGCACCGGAGCCCCCGACGCGACGCCGCCCTCGCAGTGGCGGCTGCCGCGCCTCCGGATCGACGTCGACGGCGATTGGTTCGACGAGGACGTCCAGATCACCCACGCGGGGATCCTCGCTAACCTGCGCTCGCAGCTCAAGCGCGACGCCGAGGGGTACTTCATCCAGACGCGCGTGCGGATTCCGGTCGAGGTCGAGGACGCGCCCTTCGTCGTCACGCGGATCGAGCGCCGCGGCGAAACGCTGCACGCGTTTCTGAGCGACGGCACCGAGACCGACGTCGACGCGGCCACCTTGCGGGTCGGTCCCGACGACGTGCCGTACTGCGCGGTCAAGGGCGGCGCCTTCGAGGCGCGTCTGTCCCGCGCGGCGGCGTTCCAGCTGCTGGCGCTGGCCGACTACGACGAGAGCACCGGACGCGGCGCGCTGCGGCTGGCCGGCCGCGAATACCCGTTGAGGCGAAGCGCGTGAAACGGGTGCTCGGCCTGGTCCTGGCCCTGGGGCTGGCCGCGGCCGGGGCGATCTGGTGGCTCGCCGCCCACGCGCAGCCGGTCACCGTCGACGAGATCGGCGACGAGAATCAGACGTTGCCGCGGGGCCAGCTCCCGCGCTTCGCGGTGAAGGGCGACACCGCGAAGCTCTACGCCTTCGCCGTCGACAACGCCGATACGCTGCGCTGGATGCCGTGCACGTGCGGCTGCGCCGGCTTCGGCCACACGTCGAACCGGTCGTGCTACGTCAAAGCCGAATCGGGCGGCAGCGTGACGTTCACGAGCCACGCCGCGACCTGAACCTTGTGCCTGGACATCACGCGGGACGTGATGCGCATGAAGGCCGAGGGCAAGAGCCTGCCGGACATCCGGACCGCCATCGATGAGAAGTACCTCCGCTTCGGTCGCGCCACACCCACGCCGCGGCCGAACTGAGCGAGCGCGCGCCACGGGCGAGGCCGGCGGCGAACGGTAGTATGCTCCCCCCATGAACGTCGCCGCCGTCCTCATGGAGATCCTGCGCGCCGCCGGTGTGCGCTACCTGTTCGGCAACCCCGGCACCACCGAGCTGCCGTTTCTCGACGCGCTGCCCGACTCCGGGCTCGAGTACGTGCTGGGCCTGCAGGAAGCCACCGCGGTGGCGGCGGCCGACGGCTACGCGCAGGCGTCGGGGCAGGTGGGCGTCGTCAACGTCCACGTGGCGCCCGGCCTCGCGAACAGCCTCTCGATTCTTCACAACGCGGCCCGGTCGAAGACACCGCTGCTGGTGACGGCGGGCCAGCAAGATACGCGTTTCCTCATGCACGAGCCGATTCTCGCGGGCGATCTCGTCCGCATGGCCGAGCAGTTCACCAAGTGGTCGTACGAGGTCCGCCGCGCGGACGAAGCGCCCGTCGCGCTGAGACGCGCGCTGCAGGTCGCGCTGACGCCTCCGACCGGCCCGGTGTTCCTCTCGCTGCCGATGGACCTGATGGGGCCAGCGGTCGAGGACACCGGCGCCGGGCCGACGCAGATCGCGGCGCGCGCGCGGCCCGACGCCGGCGCCGTCGCGCGCGCCGCGGAGCTCCTGGCGACCGCCCGCGCGCCGATCGTCATCGCGGGCGACGGCGTCGCGCGCGCGCAGGCCGTGCCCGAGCTGACGGCACTGGCCGAGCTCATGGGCGCGCGGGTGCACGGTGAGCCGATCTACCGCCGCACGAACATTCCCGGCGACCATCCGCTCTGGCGCGGCGGCCTCTTTCCGACTCCGGCCGGTGTCCGCAAGGCGCTCGAGGGGTGCGACGCGCTCGTGATCGTCGGCGCGAACGTCTTCACGTGGTTCCTGCACACCGAAGGCGGGCCGTTCCCGCGCGGCCTCCGTGTGGTGCAGATCGACGACGATCCGTGGGAGATCGGCCGCAGCTACCCGGTCGCGCTCGGCATCGCGGCCGATCCGAAGACAACCCTGGCCGAGCTCTCCGGCGCGCTGCGCGCGAAGATGACCGAGGCGGATCGCGCCGCGGCCGCCGCACGGCTCGAGAAGATCGGCAACGCCCGGGCCGAGCTGATGGGGCGCGTGCGCGCGGCCGCTGAGGCCGAGGCCACGCGGACACCGATCGGCCAGGCGCACCTCATGCACACCTTGGCCTCGCTGCTGCCGCGGGATGTAGTCGTCGTCGACGAGTCGGCCACCTCGCTGCCGTTCGTCCTGCGCTACATGGCGTTCGCGACGCCGGGCTCGTTCTACGGCGGCAAGACCGGCACGCTCGGCTGGGGCATGGGCGCGGCGATCGGCGTGCAGCTCGGCTCGCCCGGGCGCAAGGTCGTTGCCACGATCGGGGACGGATCGGTGATGTACGCGCCGCAGGCGCTGTGGACCTCCGCGCACTACCAGCTGCCGATCACGTACGTGATCCCGAACAACTCCTCCTACGCGATCCTCAAGTCCGGCATGCTGAGCCTCGATCTGGCCTCGGCCAAGCGCGGAATCTATCCCGGCATGGACCTGATCGATCCCGCCATCGACTACGCCGGGCTGGCGCGCTCGCTCGGTGTGCGCGCCGAGCGCGTGGAGAAGCCCGCAGACCTCCAGCCGGTGCTGGCCGCCTGCCTCACGCATTCCGGGCCGAGCCTGGTGGAGGTAACAATCGATCGCGGCTTCAAGGCGATGCTCTGATGCGCGGCGACGGCGTGACGGCGCGAACCGGCGGCGAGTGGATCGTCGAGACGCTCAGGGCCGAGGGCGTCCGCCACGTCTTCGGGATCCCCGGCGTCCACAATCTCGCGATCTACGACGCGCTCATCCGACAATCGGGGATCACGCACGTGCTCGCCCGCCACGAGGCCGGCGCCGCCTTCATGGCCGACGGCTACGCGCGCGCGTCGGGAATGCCGGGCGTGGTCGTGGTCACGACGGGCCCGGGCGCGACGAACGCGCTCACGCCGCTGGTCGAATCCTACGCGGGATCGGTGCCCGTGCTCGTACTCATGTCCGACGTCGCCTCGCCGCTGGTGGGCCGCGACATCGGGGCCCTGCACGAGGTCGTGAACCAGATCGACTGCTTCAAGCCGGTCACGCGGTGGGCGGAAGCGGTCACCGAGGCGTCGGCGATCCCGGGCGCGGTTCACGGGGCGTTCGATCTGCTGCGAACCGGCCGCCCCGGTCCGATAGCGATCTCGGTCCCCAACGACTTCCTCACCGCCCGCGTCGAGGGCGCGGCGCGCGCGGGAGGCCACGGCCGGCGGCCGCCGTGTCACGTCGAGGCGATCGAGGACGCGGCGCGGTTGCTGGCCGCGTCGTCCAGGCCGTTGCTCATCGCCGGCGGCGGCGTGATCGCGGCCGACGCCGAGGCCGAGCTGACCGGCCTCGCGCGGCGGCTCGGCGCGCCGGTGATCACCACGGTCATGGGCAGGGGCGCGATCAGCGAGCGCGATCCGCTGTGGCACGGCGTCCTGCCCAACAGCCGCGCGACCGAGGCCGTGATCAAGGCGGCCGACGTGATCCTCGCGGTCGGCTGCCGCTTCGCTCACCGATCGACGCAGGGGCTTCTGCTGAACCTCTCGTTCGCGCCGTCGCAGACGTTGATCCATCTCGATCTGGATCCGACCGTGATCGGCAAGCTGTTCAAGCCGCAGCTGCCGATCGTCGGCGACGCGAAAGACGGGCTCACGCGTCTGCTCGAGCGCCTGGGGTCGGGCGAGCCGCGCGCCGGCTGGGATCATCGCTGGCGCGAGAGTCTCCGGACCGCGGCGAGCGCGCGCTACACGGCCGAGGTGGCTCATCTGATCGAGACCCTGCGGGCGGCGCTGCCGGACGACGCGATCGTCGTCAGCGACCAGACCGGCATCAATTACTGGATGGAGTGGCGCTTCCCGGTCGTGCGGCCGCGAACCTTTCTCTATCCGGTCGGCTCGGCCACCTTGGGCTACGGCGTGCCGGCGGCCATCGGCGCCAAGATCGCGCGGCCCGAGAGCCCCGTGGTCGCGGTGGTCGGCGACGGCGGCTTCATGTACTCGGTGAACGAGCTGGCGACGGCGGTGAAGTATCGCCTGCCCGTCGTGTTCCTCGTGATGAACGACGACCGGTACGGCGCGATCAAGTGGCTGCAGCAGACGATGTTCCAGGGCCGCTGGGGCGAGACTGATCTGGCCAATCCGGACTTTCCAGTGCTGGCGCGCGCGTTCGGAGCGCGGAGCGAGCGGGTCGGCGGCGTGGACGCGCTCGGCGCCGCCCTGACGACGGCGCTCGCCGCCGACGGGCCGACCGTCCTCGAGCTCCGGATGACGGTCGACCCGCCGTGGGAGCTCTAGCGACTATTTTCCGTGAAACAGGTTCAGCGCCGAGCCCTTCCTGAACCACTCGAGCTGAGACGCCGCGAACGTATGGGAAAGCCGTAAGGTCTCGCTCGTCCCGTCCGCATGCTTCACGACGCACTCGACGGGCTTTCCGGGCGCCATGTCGCGGAGTCCGATCAGGCTGATCCGGTCGTCCTCGCGGATCTTGTCGTAGTCGCCCGGATTCTGGAACGTGAGCGCCAGGAGCCCCTGCTTCTTCAAGTTCGACTCGTGGATCCGCGCGAAGCTGCGCACGATGACGGCGGCGCCGCCCAGGAGGCGCGGGGAGAGCGCGGCGTGCTCGCGACTCGAGCCCTCGCCGTAGTTCGCGTCGCCGATCACCACCCACTTGACGCCCTTGGCCTCGTAGTCACGCGCGATCGCCGAGAACGACTGCCCGGTCTGGCCGGAGAGGACGTTCTTGCCCTTGCCGGCCTCGCCCGTGTAGGCGTTGGTCGCGCCCATGAACATGTTGTCGCTGAACTTGTCGAGGTGGCCGCGGTAGCGGAGCCACGTGCCCGCCGGCGAGATGTGGTCGGTCGTGGTCTTGCCCTTGGCCTTCAGCAGCACGGGCATGTCCATGAAGTCCCGCCCGTCCCACGCGGGCCACGGCTCCATCAGCTGCAGCCGCTCGCTCTTGGGATCGACCTTGAGCGTGATCCCGCTCCCGTCCTCGGGCGGCGTCACGTAGGTCGGGCGCCCCCGGTCGAAATTGCGCGCCGGCACCTCGGGCGCGGTCTTCGGCGGCGCCAGCTTGAAAGACTTACCGTCGGCGCCGGTGAGGGAATCCGTGAGCGGGTTGAACGAGAGCTTGCCGGCGATCGCGAGGGCCGTGACGATCTCGGGGCTGCCGATGAAGTTCATCGTGGTCGGCTGGCCGTCGTTGCGCCGCGGGAAGTTGCGGTTGTAGGAGGTGAGGATCGTGTTCGGCACCTCGGAGGCTTCCTTCGAGCGGCGCCACTGGCCGATGCACGGACCGCACGCGTTGGCCAGCACGGTACCGTTGATGTCCTTCAGCGACTGCATCTGCCCGTCGCGCTCGATCGTGGCGCGCACCTGCTCGGAGCCCGGCGTGACCAGGAACGGCACCGCCGCCTTGAGCCCGTGCGCCTTGGCCTGCTCGGCGACGTCGGCCGCGCGGCTCATGTCCTCGTAGGACGAATTGGTGCAGCTGCCGATCAACGTCGACGAGATCTTGTCGAGGAACGCGTTCTTCGGGTCGGCCACCTCGGCGGCGAGCTTGCCGATCGGCCGCGCGCGATCGGGAGAGTGCGGGCCCACGACGTACGGCTCGAGCGTCGAGAGATCGAGCTTCACGACGCGCTCGTAGTACTTCTCCGGGTTGGCTTCGACCTCCTTGTCGGGCGCCAGCAGGTGCGGGTAGCGCTCCGCGATCGGCGCCAGATCGCCGCGCCCGCTGGCCTTCAGGTAGGTCGCCATTTTTTCGTCCAGCGGGAACATCGAGGTGGTCGCGCCGAGCTCGGCGCCCATGTTCGTGATCGTCGCCTTGCCGGTCGCGCTGATGGTCCGAGCGCCCGGGCCGATGTACTCGACGATCGCGTTGGTGCCGCCGGCGACGGTGAGCTGGCCGGCGACGTAGAGGATCACGTCCTTGGGCGCGGTCCACCCGCTGAGCTTGCCGGTCAGGTACACCGCGATGTGACGAGGATAGAGGACCTCCCACGGCAAGCCCGCCATCACCTCGACGGCATCGGCGCCGCCGACCCCGACCGCGCACGCGCCGAGCCCGCCGGCATTCGGAGTGTGCGAGTCGGTGCCGATGATCAGCTCGCCCGGAAACGCGTATTGCTCGAGCACGACCTGGTGGATGATCCCGGCGCCCGGTCCCCAGAATCCCGCTCCGTACTTCGCGGCCGCCGACTTCAGGAAGTCGTAAACCTCCTGGTTCTCGGCGAGCGACTCGCGCAGGTCGGATTGACCTTCGACGCGCGCCTGGATGAGGTGGTCGCAGTGGATCGAGGTCGGCACCGCGACGCGCTGCCGCCGCGTCTGCATGAACTGCAGCATCGCGGTCTGGCCGAGCACGTCCTGCAGCACGACGCGATCGGGGCGGAGGAACAGGTAGCTCTTGCCGGCTTCCATCTCCTGCCGCTCGGGGTCGTCGGCGTGACCGAGCAGCACCTTGTCGGCCAGGGTCAGCGGCCGGCCCAGCCGGCGCCGGACGATGGCGAGATTGCGCTCCATCGTCTCGTACACCTTCGCGGCCATTTCAGCGGTCGATTCGATCGTCGCCATTCCCGATGTCCTCCGCCCAGAGCGCCGGATGCGCTCGAATGAATTGCGCCATCAGCTGCTGGCACCTCGCATCTTGAAGCACCTCGACGGCCACGCCGCGCGCGCGCAGGAGCTCCTCCTCGCCGAGGAACGTGCGGTTCTCGCCGACGACCACCCGCGGGATGCCGTAGAGGAGAATCGCGCCGCTGCACATGGAGCACGGCGACAACGTCGTGTAGATCGTGCATGCGCGATAGATCGTCGCGGATTGCCGCCCGGCGTTCTCGAGGGCGTCCATCTCGCCGTGGAGCACGGCGCTGCCGGACTGCACGCGTCGATTGTGACCGCGCCCGAGGACGCGGCCGCGATGCACCAGCACCGAGCCGATGGGAATACCGCCCTCGGCCAAACCGCGCTCGGCTTCTTCGACCGCGACTCGGAAGAACTCGTCCACCTCGGTGACCAAGATTACTCTATCCAGCCTTGCCAGGCGGCTCCGCGTCGGGCCCGCCGGTCAAGGGGACACACGCCTCGGGCGCGACGACCAGGGTCACCGAGTCGCCCGGCGCCATGCGCGCCGGCGGCGGCGCCGTGACGCGCAGGACCACGTCGGCTCCATTGATCGCGACCTGATAGTCGACGGCGTCGCCGAGATAGCTCGCGCGCTGGACCGTGCCGGCGAGCGCGTTCGTGCCCGTCGGCGCCGAGCGCCCGGCCGTCACGAGCTCGATCTCGTGAGGACGGATCGAGACGACGAGCGGCGCGCCGGCCGGCGTGTCGCGCGAGGCCAGGCGCAGTCTGAGCGCGCCGCGCACGGCAAGCCCGGGCTCGGCGGCGACGGCATCGACCAGGTTCGTACGGCCGATGAACTCGGCGACGAAGCGGGTGCGCGGGCGCCGAAACAGGTCCTCGGCGGTGCCGACCTGCTCGACGCGGCCGCGGTGCAGGACCGCGACCCGGTCCGAGATCACCATCGCTTCGGCCTGGTCGTGGGTCACGTAGAGCGTCGTGATGCCGAACGCCTCGTGGAGCCGGCGGATCTCGAAGCGCATTTCCTCGCGGAGGTTTGCATCGAGGTTGCTGAGAGGCTCATCGAGCAGCAGGATCTCAGGCTCGACCACGAGCGCGCGCGCAACCGCGACGCGCTGCTGCTGGCCGCCGGAGAGCTCGCCCGGGTAACGCGGCTCGTATCCGGCGAGCTGAACCACGCGCAGCATCTCGGCCACGCGGCGCTCGCGTTCGCTCCGCGACAGACCCGGCTTGAAGCGGAGGCCGTAGGCCACGTTCTGCGCGACGGTCATGTGCGGCCAGAGCGCGTAGCTCTGGAAGATCATCGCCATGCGCCGCCGCTCGGGCGGGACGACCGCCGCGGCGGACGAGAGGCAGCGCTCGCCGACCCAGATCTCGCCCGACTCGGGTGGAAGGAACCCCGCGACCAGCCGCAAGGTGGTCGTCTTGCCGCAGCCCGAGGGCCCGAGCAGCGAGACGAGCTCGCCCGGCTCGACGTCGAGCGACAGCCCCTCGACGGCGGCGACGTCGCCGTAGCGCTTCGTGAGGGTCTTCAGCGCGACGCCCGGCATCAGGCGCGCTCCGGCGTCACGATGCCCGGCTCACCGGTTGGACGAATCGGAGGTCTAGCGGCCTCGACGCGACGGGGGCTCGAGCCCGCACTCGCAGATCTTGTTGAGGAGCGTCTTGTAGCTGACCTTGAGGATGCGCGAGGCTTCGGCGCGGTTCCAGTTCACGCGGTCGAGCACCTCGGCCAGCGCCTTGCGCTCGGCCTCGCGGGCGCCGCGACGGGCGATCTCGCGAAGGCTCTCGGTCATCAGGGGACGAGGAGGCTCTGTGGGTTGCCGCCCGCGATCGGCCAGCGCTTCGACTGCCTGCTCGCCGTCGGCCAGCACGACCAGCCGCCGGATCGCGTTCTCGAGCTCACGCACATTGCCGGACCATGGGTATTCGCGTAGACGCGCGAGGGTCTCGGGACGGAGCTCTTTGTGCCGGCCGTACTGCGCGTTGAACTTGGCGAGGAACCACGAGGCCAGCCTCGGAATCTCGTCGCGGCGCTCGCGTAGCGGCGGCACGCGGATCTCAACGACGTTCAGGCGATAGTAGAGGTCTTCGCGGAACTCGCCGCGTCGCATCGCCTGCTCGAGGTCTCGATTAGTCGCCGCGATCACGCGCGCGTCCACGTCGATTATGCTCTGACCGCCCACTCGCGAAAAGCGAAAATCCTGCAAGACATGGAGAAGCTTCGCCTGTAGCGCAAGCGGCAGCTCGCCGATCTCGTCGAGGTAGATGGTCCCGTTGTTCGCGTACTCGAACTGGCCGGGCTTGCGACGATGGGCACCGGTGAAGGCGCCCTTCTCGTGCCCGAAGAATTCCGACTCGAGCAGTCCCTGCGGAATGGCGGCGCAATTGACCTTGATGAAGGGTCCGGCGCGGCGAGTAGAGGCCGCATGAACCGCGCGCGCGATGAGATCTTTGCCGACCCCGCTTTCACCGCGGATCAGCACAGTCGTGTCGGTGTCGGCGATGCTGTCGATAATCGATCGGATCACCCGCATGTTCGGGTGTCCGTCGAACAGGGGAGGCGTACTGACGAAATCTTTCACACGAGGCTGCATCAACGGCTTCTCGGCCACTGCGATCGGACCCGTACCCACCTAAACCCCCGCCAGGTCGAATGTTTCCGGAACTCGACAGCCCTCCAGTTCGAAGGGGAACAAAGTATGCCATTACATACGGCGGCTGTCACGTGAAAATATTTTCCTAGTAGACGCAATGATAGGATGAGGCAGAGAGCAGAGGAACGGGATGAAGCTCTTGTTAATTGAAGATGACGAGAACGTGGCCGAGGTGCTCGGGGACGCCTTCGCCGCCGACGGCCATGAGACCGCTATTGCTCATACGGGCGAAGACGGCCTTGCCTATCTTGCGCGCGACCGTCCGGATGCGGTCGTGCTCGACGTGCGGCTGCCGACTCTCAGCGGTGTCGAGGTACTCCGTCGGATCCGCTCAACCGACACCACTCTGCCGGTGGTCATCATGACGGGCCTCGCGACGGCGGGAGAGTTGTCCGAGGTCAGACGGCTGGGAGTAACGGAAATCGTCGAGAAGCCCGAAGTGCTGAAGCACTTCGGCGATGCACTGGCACGCATCGCGAGTCGCCCCCGAGCCGAGTCTTAAGAAGCGATGTAGAGGCGATTACCGCCATCATCTCTAGCGCGAGTGAGCAACTCGGCGGCTTGGTGTAGCATGTCATCGGCCCGCGCCGCCGTTCTCGGATAGCACGCACCACCCGCGCTCCACCTGACGGTCTCGAGGCGAGTCGTAATCCGACTCACGATCGCGGCCAAATGCGTCGGCTCGGCGTCGATGAGCAGTATCGCCACCCTACCTTGTGTCCACAGCGCGACGGCATCGGTACCACGCAGGTAGCGCACGACGTTCTCCGCCACGGAGGTCGCGGATGTCTTGCCGTTACCCAACGCCGATGGCTCCGCCGCGAAGCAGACGAGCGACACGCTATAGCGTAGACGCTGCGCTTTCTGTGTTTCCAGCTGGACAAGAAATCGAAAGAACGATTCGTCTACCAGCCAGCCTCCGCCGGCGACTGGATCGAAGCCCGGCGATTCGGGGGATCTGATGTCCTGCATGGCTGAACGTCGCATGCTGACCAGCAATCCCTACGCCATAACAGCCGGTGTCGAGCAAATATTTCCGGAATAAGCACTTCGGGCAAGGGGGGGCGCCCGGTGGGGCGCCGAATCGTGAAGCAGCTTGCCGGAGAATGTGAAACCCACAGTAACTGATGTCGCCCAATCTGCGCATTTGCGCCCGATCATGAGCGCTATCAGGTCAACGGCGACAATCGCTTCCGCGTCGTCCACAAACACCGTACGGCCACGATGCGGCGGTTAGCGTTCCTTCCTTCGGCCAGCAAACAGTCGTCGGCTACACACGCCAACACTGACTAACGCGGCGCCGAGCAACCCGAGAGTTCCCGGGTCCGTTACAACGAGCCCTGCCGAAGTCGCAGCGACGGGCCGGGCGAGGACGCCGATGCAAAGGAGAACCAGAAACGCGATAACGATGGTCTTCGTGGCTAGATCCTTTCACTCAGCTTCACAACGCACGCAACGTCACGCATGGACCATGCCAGCAGGCCAAGCAGGGGACAAGTCCGCGGTTTGCCGGATATCTTGCTCCTCGCGCTCGCTGCAAAGAGCGCAACTTCGTTGCGCATTATGTTCCAGCGACTACCACATCTCGGAATGCGGCTGCAGGAAGGTGTGCAAAATCCGGAAGTGTAACCAACTTCACACTGGGTCCCGAATTACCCACTTAAGAATTGACCACCCAGCCGTTGACCGGTTCGTCCCGCTCGAAGAGTTTGGCTTGAATAATCGCTAATATGCGTCTCGTATGGGCACCGGCTTGGCAGTGGCGCGCGGTTTGCTCCATCCTCGACTCGCTCGTCATTCGATGGCTGCTCAGAGAGGCGAAGAGCAAGCGATGGCTGAACAGAGAGCCTTGGTTGTTGAGCCGAGCGCAGCTACCCAGTTAGGGCTGCTCGGCCTTCTTCGAGCCCGGGGATACGAGTGCGTGGGTGCTTCGTCACCGCAGGAAGTTCTCGAAGCACTCGCAGACGGCGACTTCAACTTCACGTTGCTCGATTTGGGCGATGACGGAGCCGCTTCCAAGGAGCTGGTCGAGTGCTTAAAGCTCGCAGACCACAATGCCGGCCCTATCATCGCAATCGCCAATCGCCCGGACGACAGCTTCGCCACAGCGCCTTTCGAGGTGGCCGCAATGCTCTATAAACCGTTGACCCTGGATGAGCTTCAGCCGGCAATCGACAAGTTTGTTCGGCCGCAAGCTGAGATGCTCGGGCCTGCTCCCGAACAGCCAGCCGGGCGGATTCGACGCGAAATGGAGCTCTGGTGCAGCTCAAAGATGCTGGAAGCGCGTCAAATAATTCGCGAGGCTGCGCGGGTCGACGTAACGGTCTTGATCACCGGCGAGACCGGAACTGGTAAAGAACTGGTCGCGCGCGCCATCCATCACTTTTCCGTTCGCCGCGCTGGGGCGTTCGTCAAGGTGAACTGCGCAGCCATGCCGCGCGAACTTCTGGAGAGCGAGCTCTTCGGCTACGAGCGCGGAGCCTTTACCGGCGCTCACAAGCTAAAGATCGGCAAGTTCGAAGCGGCGAACCGAGGGACGATCTTTCTCGACGAGATCGGCGACCTCCACCCAGCGCTCCAGGCCAAGCTGCTCCACGTCCTGCAGGACGGTGAGTTCTCGCGCATCGGCGGGAAGTCAACGTTGAGCGTCGATGTCCGGGTTCTTGCCGCCACGAATCAGGATTTGGAGCGTGCGGTCGCCGAAGGTCGGTTCCGCGAAGATCTCTTCTATCGACTCAACGTCATCCATGTGCTCGTGCCGCCCCTTCGCGAGCGAACCACTGAGATTCCGCACTTGGTCAATTACTTCGTCGAGCGATACTCGAAGCTGTATCGTCGGGATGGCTTCGCCGTTCCCCCATCGGTGGTCGAACGGCTCACGCGCCATCGGTATCCGGGCAACGTCCGCGAGCTTGAGAATCTCATCAAGAGAATGATCGTGCTCGACGATCCTTTCATGACCAGGATCCCGCTCCGCGAGGCGGCCTCAAACGGTGAGCTCCCGGCGTCCCCTGCGTCGCCTCCGGAGTTCGTTCGGACGATCGAGGAGCCTTCCCTCAAAGAAATCGGCCGCCGCGCGTCCCAGGCGGCCGAGCGTGAAGCGATCGCCAAGACATTGGAGCAAACGGGCTGGAACCGAGTACGGGCGGCGCGCGCACTGCGAATCAGCTACCGCGCCTTACTCTACAAAATCAAACAGGCCGGGCTCGATGCGGAGCGCTCGACGACCCGCACGGCCCTGTGAGTATCAAATCATGACGCACGCGACAATATGCGCGCTCATCGCAGGCATGCTTCTGGCCTTCACCCTCGTCGAGCCGATCCAGGCCCAAACGCCGAACGTGTCTTCCGCGAATGGGGACGCGAGTCGAGCTTCCGCCCCAGACAGTTACCGGATCGGCCCGGAGGACGTCCTGCTGATCTCCGTGTGGAAAAATACTGCGTTGACCCAGCAGGTCATCGTGAGGCCGGACGGAAAGATTTCTCTGCCGCTTCTCAACGACGTCCAGGCCTCTGGGCTCACCCCGCTCGAACTTCGCGATGTTTTGACCACCAAGCTGGCCAACTACATGCCAAGCCCGGAAGTCTCCGTCATCGTCAACGACATTCGAAGCTTTAAAATTTCGATCATGGGCGAAGTTAACAAACCCGGCCGCTATGAGCTCAAGGGCTGGGCGACCGTTATCGATGCGCTCGCTCTGGCCGGCGGGTTCACACAGTTCGCGGCACGCTCGCGCATCGTCATTCTCCAACCGGACGAAAAGACAAAGACGATGAAGCGGATTCCATTCAACTACAACAAGGTCGCCGGCGAGCAGGAGAATTTCTATCTCCGCAACGGCGACATCATCCTGGTTCCCTAGGCGCGAGCCCAAGAGCGAAGGAAGAACATGGTGGAAGAAACGCGGAGCACCTCGCCAATCGACATGGTGGCGGCAGTGTGGGGTCGTCGCAAGTGGCTGGCGATCCTGGTGTTCGCAGTCCCCGTGGCGGCCGGGGTGAGCCTGGTCACTGCCCTTCCGAATATTTATCGGTCCAGCGCCACCGTCATCGTCGACAACCAGCAAGTACCCGAAGCATTCGTCCGGTCGACCGTAACCAGCGCTGTCGAAATTCGCCTCCAGGCGATCAGCCAGGAAGTCCTGAGCCGGGCACGGCTGGAAAAGTTGGTCGAGCGCTTCGGCCTCTACGCCGAGCCCGGCAAGCGCCTCTCCCTCGAAGAGGCCGTCGGAAATATGCGCCGTGATATCAGGCTCGAGGTGAAGAGCGCGCAGCTCAAAGGTTTGCGTGAGGCGACCGTCGCCTTCACCATCAGTTACCAGGGCAACGATCCGGCGACGGTCGCGCGCGTCACAAACACTCTCGCGTCCTTCTACGCCGAGGAGAACGTGAAGGCGCGCGAGCGGCAGGCGAGCGGCACCGCGGAGTTCCTGAGGGTCCAGCTCGGCGAAACCAAGACGCGCCTGGATGAGCTGGAAAATCGGGTGAGCGCATTCAAACGCCGCCACCTTGGTGAGTTACCGCAGCAGATGGACGCCAATCTTGCCACGCTCGATCGGCTCAATATGCAGCTGCGGGCCAATACCGACGGGCAAACGCGAGCGACTGAGCGGCGGCAGGCGCTCTCAAGCCAAATCGCGGAAGCCGAATTTTTCTTCACCACGCCCAGCTATTCGGCCACTGGTATTCCGGGGGCCCCCGGAGCCCCTCCGATGATGCCCGAGGCGGCTCGCCTTGCCCAAAAGAGGGAGGAGTTGGCAAAGCTCCGGGCGCAGTTCAGCGACCAATACCCCGATGTTGTCCAGCTCAAGGCGGAAGTGGCAGTGCTCGAGCGCGAACTGGCTGCGGCACAGGCGCGGGAGAAGGCGGCGCCAAAGCCGACGACCGCGGTAGCGCCGTCGCCACCAACGCCGACGCCGACCTCGCCATACGTACTCCGGCTGAAGGAGGCCCTCAGCGAGGTTCAGACGGAGCTGAGGATCCTCAAGACCGAGGAAGGCCGGATTCGAGAGGAGACCGCGGCGTACCAGAAACGAGTCGAGAATGTTCCGCGGCGAGAGCAAGAGTTCTTCGAGCTCTCCCGTGACTATCAGAGCACCCAGGAGCTCTATCGCTCGCTCCTGAAGCGCTACGAAGAAGCTCAGTTGTCCGAAAGCATGGAACAACGTCAGAAGGGCGAGCAATTCCGCGTCTTGGACCCGGCGATGCCGAACTCTCAGCCGGCCGCCCCGAATCGTCCCCGCCTTCTCCTGATGACCCTGGCGGGGGGAATCGGCCTAGCTCTTGCCGCCGCATTGCTGGCCGAGCAGCTCGACACGTCATTCCATACGGTCGAGAACCTGCGCGCGGCCTGTCACGTGCCGGTACTCGTGAGCATTCCGCGCATCGTGACGGCCAGTGATCTTAGCCGCAGGTGGTGGCGGATGCGGCTCGCCGCCGGCGTGGCCTGTGTAGGTCTCGCCATCATCGTGGGCATTGTCTACGTCGCGGCCAAAGGAAACGAGGAGCTGGTTCAATTTCTGGCGCGAGTCGCCTCATGAGGACCTCAGAATGTATCTGACATTCTACGGGCTGAGGGAGAAGCCATTCAACGCTACTCCCGACCCCAAATTCCTCTACATGAGCTCCGGGCACCGCGAGGCGTTGTCCCAACTGGTCTACGGCACGCAGGAGAGAAAAGGCTTCATCGTTCTCACCGGCAAGGTGGGAACGGGTAAGACCACGCTTCTTCACGCCCTTTGTCAGCGGCTCAATGGACAGTGCGCGATCTCGTTCGTTGTGAACTCAGGGCTGCGGTTCGACGAGCTTCTCGAGTACGTGCTGGAAGACCTCGGCGTGACCAAGGCCGGGGAGTCCAGGGCACAGCGGCTCATGGCGCTGAACACCTTCCTTATCGAGCGCGAGCGAATCGGTCAGAACACCGTCCTGATCATCGATGAAGCGCAGAATCTCGACGTCGCGACGCTGGAGCAGGTACGCCTGCTGTCGAACTTCGAGACACCGACGAGCAAGCTTCTGCAGATCCTGCTGGTCGGGCAGCCGGAGCTCAAGACCCACCTCAATCTGCCAGAGTTACGTCAGCTGAAGCAGCGGGTGGGACTGCGCTGTCAGATACAGCCGCTGACTCCCGAAGCGATACGCTCCTACATCCGGACCCGGCTGCGCATCGCGGGTGGACAAGATCTCAGCCTGTTCAGCGACGCGGCGATCGACCGGATTTCGAACTACTCCGGCGGAATCCCACGACTCATCAATATCGTGTGCGATCACTGCCTCCTGTTTGGATATGCGGAACAGCAGCGCCGTATCGATCGGCAAATTGTTACGAGGGCCATCGAGTACCTGGAAGACGGCACGCGGGCGACCATGCAAGACAAGCAGGTTCGCGGCTCTCGAGCGCGCCTCTGCCTGCGATGGGGACTCGGCGCGCTGGTGTCGGGTGTCCTGGGTGTGATGGCCATTCTAGCCGTGCGATCTCAAACGGCCGCGCTGATTATCCAGTCCCTGCGCGAACTGGTGATCCCATGAGCACTTTCTTCAAGGCCCTCGAACGAGCCGAGCAAGAACGCGCGCTCCGGGACGCGCCGGCGCCGGCATCGGCGCCCACCAGCCCGATCTCGAGTGTAGCCACGCCCAACGCGGCGCCGACCATCCCGTCGATCGAATCCGTGTTCACGCGCCCCAAGCCGACCGCGGCGCCGCTTGAGCGAGTGTCCGGGCGCGCCGACGAGGGCAGCCAAATCGAGGAGCATCTCGTGAGCCTGCTTTCGCCGACGTCGTTCGAGGCGGAGCAATACCGGGCGCTCCGCCACTTGATCGAACAACGACAGGCATCCGCCACGCTTTCGGTCATCGCCGTCTCGAGCCCCAGTGTCGCTGACGGCAAGACGACGACGGCCATCAATCTGGCCGGCGCTTTCGCTCAGGCTCAGAGCGCGCGGGTCCTGCTCATCGATGCCGATCTGCGTGGTGCCGACCTCTCAGCTCACCTCGGGATCGACGAGCATCTAGGCCCGGGTCTCGTCGACGCCATCTTGGACCCAAATCTGACGCTCGAGGCCGTGGCGCGGCCACATCCGTACTTCAATCTGTCTGTGATAGAAGCCGGTCGGCTGCCGACGGCCCCCTACGAGGTGCTGAAGTCGCCCAGAGTAGGGGAATTGCTGGCGGAGGCCCGCCGGACGTATGACTGCATCATCATCGACACCGCGCCCATCGTCTCGATTCCGGATAGTCGAATCATCGCCAAGTGGGTCGACGGGTTTCTGATCGTCGTCGCTGCCAACCGGACGCCTCGTAAGCTTTTCGACGAGGCCTTGAGCCTCATCGAGCCCGAAAAGATCGTGGGCCTGGTGTTCAACAGCGACGAGCGACACGTTTCGCGGCACTCGTACACGTCGCAGCGGCGCCGCAGTTTCCAAGACGGAACACGTAGGAAGAAATAGACCGCCTCGGACGACGGCACTGGCCACAGCAGCGACTGCGGCCGGGAGGCGGAAACACGCGGCCCGGAGGTGTGTCGGGACGCGCGCCAGAGAGTGGCACTGAGCGGTCCGAAACCCGAAAGAGGGATTTGAGACCGAAGGGGGCGAAGCCTTGCCTGAAGTCGAAGCAGCGTCGACAAGCGCGCCTTGGCGCGTGCTCTGGACGCGTAGCAACTGTGAGCGGCTCGTCCATGACCAACTGGCGATCAAGGGCCTTGATCTCTTCCTTCCCACCGCGGAGGCATGGTCACGACGTGGCGGCATACGCGCCCGGGCGCGAGTTCCCCTGTTCCGAGGATACCTGTTCCTCCGGCACGCCGTTGACAAAGCGACCTACCTCGAAATCTGCAAGGCACGTGGCCTTGTCCGAATGCTCGGCGAACGTTGGGATCAGCTCGAAGTCGTGCCGGATTCGGAGATCAGCGCCGTTCAAAGGCTTATTCGGCAGGATGTCCCGATCTTCCCGTATCCGTATCTTCGGGAAGGGCAGCGCGTGCGTGTCACCCGCGGCCCGCTGACGGACGTCGAAGGAATCCTAGTAGGCGGTAATCCAAAGAAGGGACTCCTCGTCGTCTCGGTCGAGCTCCTTCGGCGTAGCATCGCCGTCCACCTGGATTGCACGCACCTGGAAGCTGCCTAAGGCTCGAGCGATGTCCGGAATCGTCGGTTACGTGGGTCGCCGGGACGCAGCGCCCATAGTGATTTCAGGTCTTCGGCGTCTCGAATACCGTGGATACGACTCAGTCGGAATCGCCACGGTCTCCCGACAGACGCTCGCGATCAAAAAGACTACGGGGAAGATCGCCAATCTCGAGACGCTGATCGCGGCGGACGCGCCCGATGGCGTCCTCAGCATTGGTCACACGCGGTGGGCCACGCATGGGCGTCCCTCGTACGCCAACGCGCACCCCCACGTCGACTGTCAGTCCCAGCTCGCTATCGTCCACAACGGAATTGTCGAGAACTATCGTGAGCTTCGAAAGACGCTCGCCGGCGACGGGCACCGGTTTCGTTCCCAGACCGACAGTGAAGTGATCGTCCACCTGATCGAGCATTACCAGGGCGAGGGACTCATCACGGCGGTCCTCCGTGCGGCCAACCGGCTCCACGGCTCTTTCGCCGTCGCCTGTGTAGCGGCCGGCGTACCGAACACGCTGTTGGCGTTCCGGCGCGGAAGGTCGCCGCTCATGCTCGGTTTGGGTCAAGGTGAGATGTTCCTCGTCTCGGACACCCCAGCACTCGTGGGGTTGACGCGCGACGTCCTTCCCCTGGATGACGGCGAGCTCGCGCTGTTGACGTCGGACAATATCACTGTTCAAAGGTTCGACGGGACACCAGTTCGGCGATCGCGCCACACCATCGACTGGAATGGCCAGGCGGCCGAGAAATCCGGCTACCCCCACTTCATGCTCAAGGAGATCTTCGAGCAGCCCGAGGCGGTTCAGAACACACTACGCGAACGGGTCCATCCAGACGGGCACGAGATTCGGGTCCCCGAGCTCGGATTGAAGAACTGGGAGCTGGCCGGCCTCAATCGTCTATGCTTCGTGGCGTCTGGCACGTCGTGGCATGCCGCACTCGTTGGAAAGTATCTGGTCGAAGCCTTTGCGCGGCTGCCCGTCGAGGTCGACATCGCCTCCGAGTTCCGTTATCGCCGGCCGATCGTCGACGGCCGTGTCCTCACCGTTCCGATCTCCCAATCCGGGGAAACTACCGACACGCTGGCCGCCCTGCGCGAGGTCAAGAACCAGGGCTCCCGAGCGATCGCGATCTGCAACGTTGTGGGGAGCTCGTTGGCGCGATATGCGGACGGTGTGATCTACACGCGGGCCGGCACAGAAATCGGAGTCGCTTCGACCAAAGCGTTCACGGCGCAGCTCGTGGCGGTGACTCTTCTCGCGCTCCAGCTGGGTCTGGCGAGAGGCTTCTGCGATCCCGCTCTCGCCTTCCAGGTGATCAAGGGCTTGGCGGAGCTACCGGATCTTCTGTCCGTCGTGCTCCAGCAGAGTGACGCGATTCGCCGCATCGCTGAGCGTACCGTCGACGGAGAACACTTTCTGTACCTAGGACGCGGGCTCCACGTCCCGATGGCTCTCGAGGGCGCGCTGAAGCTCAAGGAGATCGCGTACCTCCATGCCGAAGGTTACCCGGCAGGCGAGATGAAGCATGGACCGATCGCACTGATCGACTCGCGGATGCGGGCAGTCGCCATCGCCCCTCGCGGATCGACGTACCAGAAGATCACGGGCGACATCGAAGAGGTCAAGGCACGAGACGGTATGGTCATCGCGATCGTCACCGAGGGCGATGACGAACTCGCCGCGACTACCGATTTCGTGATCCCGATTCCTGCGAGTCTCGAGTGTCTTCAGCCCGTGCTTGTTGCGGTTGCGCTGCAGCTTTTCGCTTACCACGCCGGCGTCCTGCGTGGCTGCGACGTCGATCAGCCCCGCAACCTCGCCAAAAGCGTGAACGTGGAATGACGCCAATCCTCGACGTAACCGACGAGGCCTTTTCGTGATTCTGAAACTCGCCCTCCTCGAGGGACTCTCGCTATTCGTCGCCGTATTTGGTGCGACCCTGACATGGACGACGCCGCCCTGGGCCGATGTCATGATGGCCTTGACGCGGGCGCTCGCGATCTCGCTTTGCTGCGTGGTGTCGTTCTACTACAACGACCTCTACGACCTGCGGATCGTTCGGGACTTCAGCGCGTTCGCCGGGCGGCTGTTCCATGCGTTTGGCGTTGCCTTCATCTTGCTCGCTGGGCTCTACGCTCTCTTCCCGGCGATCAGAATCTCGAGCGGAGCTTTCCTGGTCAGTCTCCTCATCAGCGTCGCAATGCTCCTGCCACTCCGTGCGGTCCTGTACTCCGTCGTACGGCGCAACCCGTTCTTCGAGCGTGTCGTGATTCTCGGCACCACTCCGCTGGCCGCGACGATCATCCGAGAAATCGTTTCTAGACCATTCGTGGGCTATTCGATCGTGGGCGTCGCTGACAGCTCACCCGTCCCCGCCGATTTCCCATTGGCCGATCGCTTCTTCGGACCGCTCAATAGGCTGGGAAAGATCCTCGCGGATCTTCAACCCCAACGGGTGATCGTTGCCCTGGCCGAGCGCCGCGAGCGTCTTCCTGTGCGTGAGCTTCTGGAGGCGCGCGTCGCGGGCTGCATCGTCGAAGACGGAGTCAACGTTCACGAACGGCTCACCGGGAAGCTCGCGATCGAGGCCCTCACGCCGAGTAATCTCATTTTCTCTTCGGACTTCAAAAAATCACGTCCGGAGCTCGCCGCCGGCCGTGCCATCAGCTTGCTGATCTCCGTCATTGGCATGATCGCGCTGTCCCCCCTCCTGGGTCTGGTGGCACTGCTGATACGGCTCGATTCTCCCGGTCCCGTGTTCTTCGTCCAGGAACGGGTGGGCCTGGCAGCCAAGCGATTCAAGTTGATCAAATTCCGCACGATGCATCTGAGCGACGCACCGCCGTCGGAGTGGGCTTGCGACAACGCTGAACGGATCACTCGGATCGGGAAGTGGTTGCGGAAGTTTCGGCTGGATGAGCTTCCTCAGTTCTTCAATGTGATCAACGGCGACATGAATCTGGTGGGACCTCGACCGCATCCCGTCTCGAATTTCGAGCTGTTCATCGAGAACATCCCGTACTACTCGCTCCGCGCCGTCGTTCGCCCAGGGATCACGGGCTGGGCCCAGGTCCGATACGGATACGCGAACAATCTCGACGAAGAAACTGAAAAGATGCGATACGACCTCTACTACATCAAGCATCTTTCACTCTCGTTCGATCTCCGCATCCTCTTCGATACGGTCAAGACCGTGCTGTTCGGCTCGGAGTCGATCGATGTCGATCGGCAGCACGCCGTCGCTGCCACAACCGAAATCTCAACGAGACGTCCTCTGGAGGCTGCAAAGTGAGCGAGTCACGTCTGGCCGCAAGCATTAGCGATCGCACGGCGCGTATTGCCATCATCGGACAGGGCTATGTGGGGCTGCCGCTGGCGGTCGAGTTCGCCCGTCGCGGATTCCGCGTCATCGGCGTCGACACCGACCTCGACCGGGTCGGCGCCCTGCAGGCGGGCCAGTCCTGCACCCCCGATCTGCAGAGTGACGAACTGATCGCCCTGATCCGCCAGGGACGGTACGAGGCGACTTCGGATCCAGCCGTGCTGGAACGGTCCGATGTGGTGATCATCTGCGTGCCGACACCGCTCCGAAAGTCAAAGGACCCGGACATCTCCTTCGTCATGGCCGCCGCGACGGAAGTCGCGGCCCGTTATCACGCCGGGCAGCTGGTGATCCTCGAGAGCACAACCTACCCCGAAACTACCGAGGGACTGCTTCTCCCGATCTTCCGAGGCAAGGGGGCGAAGGTCGGCGAGGATCTCTTCTTGGCGTTCTCGCCCGAGCGCATCGATCCGGGCAACCCGACGTTCAAGGTCAAGGACATCCCGAAGGTCGTGGGGGGCGTCACTCCGGCGTGCACACGTCTGGCGGCGCTGTTGTACGGGCAGATCGTTCCCCGCATCCATCGGGTCTCGTCGACGAAGGTCGCCGAGCTGGCCAAGCTCTACGAAAACGTCTTCCGCAACGTCAACATCGCACTCGCGAACGAATTCGCACTCATGTGTCGGCGGATGGGGGTCAGCACCCGGGAAGTGATCGACGCGGCCGCCACCAAGCCCTTTGGCTTCATGCCGTTTTATCCAGGCCCGGGAATCGGCGGCCACTGCATCCCGGTTGACCCTCTCTACCTCTCGTGGAAGCTTCGGCTGGACGGCTACGAGTCGCGTTTCATTGCGTTGGCCGACGAGATCAATCGGGCGATGCCATCTTATGTGGTCGACCTGACTGCGGAGGCGCTGAACGGACAACGTCGCTGTTTGAACGGCGCGAGGATCCTCGTCCTGGGAGTTGCGTACAAAAGCGGCGTCGGCGACATCCGAGAATCCCCCGCGCTCGAGATCTTCAAGCGGCTCCGGGACAAGGGAGCCGACGTCTCCTATGCGGATCCGCGCGTGCCCTCGGTCGCGGTCGACAATGCCATCTTCAAGGCGGTCGAGCCGAGCCCGGAGACGCTCGCGACGGTCGATTGTGTCCTGATCCTGACCGATCACCCGGAATTCGATTACCACCAGATCGTCGAGCTTGCTCCGCTGGTGGTCGACACGCGTAACGCCACATGGGGAATCGCCGCGCCTCGACGCCAGGTCGTCGCGTTGTGAGGTGGCCGGTGCAGACCACAGGATCCATCACGAATGCGCTCAGTGTGGATGTCGAAGAGTACTTCCACGCCCGGGTCTTCCAGGAGGGGACCAACGGCGCCACGGCGTATCGTGAGAGCCGGGTCGAAGCGAGCACCGAACGGGTGCTGACCCTGTTGGCCGCCAGCAGTGCCCGGGCCACCTTTTTCGTCTTGGGACAGGTCGCCGCCGCTCATCCTAGCCTCATTCGCAAGATCGCCGGTGAACAGCATGAGATCGCCTGTCACGGCGATGGCCACGAGCTCGTCTCGCGCCAAACGCCGCAACAGTTCCACGCCGACGTACGCCGCGCCAAGGCCGTGCTCGAGGACATCACCGGCGAGCCTGTCCTGGGCTATCGAGCTCCCAATTTCTCGATCGGTCGCGCCCAGGCGTGGGCGTACGACATCCTGATGAGGGAAGGGTTCCGCTACGACTCCAGCGTGTACCCGATCTTGCACGATAGTTACGGCGACCGCGACGCGCCTCGGTTTCCCTACGACGTCCGTCGAAAGGGTGACGAGCGGCTGATCGAATTCCCGATCGGCACGACTCGCCTGCTCGGTGTGAATCTTCCTATCGGGGGCGGGGGGTACTTTCGGCTCCTTCCGATGCCAGTGTCGCGCGCGGGTATCCGGCGCGTGAACGCACGGGAGGGACGGCCGGTTCTTTTCTACTTCCATCCCTGGGAGCTGGACCCGCATCAGCCGCGTCCCGCCATGCCATGGCGCCATCGTATCCGGCATTACATCGGAATGGAGGGCGAGGAGCGGAAGCTCGCGCGACTCTTTCGGGACGTCAAGTTCACAACGATCCGCGAAGTCCTGACGATCTAACGCAAGCGTTGAGCCCTATGCACATCGTCAACATCGTCGGTGCTCGGCCGAACTTCGTGAAGATGGCGCCGCTCATCCACGCCATGCTCCGCCGGCCCGGACTGACACCGACCCTCGTCCACACTGGTCAACACTACGACCAGGCAATGTCGGAGCAATTTTTCCAGGATCTGGAGATTCGCCCGCCGGATTTCAACCTGGGGGTTGGCTCGGGAACCCACGCGCTCCAGACCGGGCAGGTGATGCAACGCCTGGATCCGATTCTGGAGTCCCTGAAGCCCGATATGGTGCTGGTGGTCGGCGACGTGAACTCGACGCTGGCGGCGGCGATCACGGCCGTGAAGCGAGGCATTCTCGTCGCCCACGTGGAAGCGGGACTGCGGAGCTTCGACCGCTCGATGCCCGAAGAGATCAATCGCATTCTCACCGACGCCGTCTCCGATTTTCTGTTCGTGACGGAAGACAGTGGGCGGGTGAATCTTTTGAAGGAAGGCGTCGACCCCGCCAAGATTCACTTCGTCGGCAACGTCATGATCGATGCGCTGCAAAACTCCCGTCGTCGTTGGGAGCGCTCGCCGATCTTCGACACCCTCGGGCTGGGGCCCAGCTCGAGCTACGCGGTGCTCACGCTCCACCGCCCGTCCAACGTCGACGATACCGGGCGGCTGGCGAGCTTCGTCGACGCGCTCGAGACCCTGGCTCGCCACATCCCAATCATCTTCCCCGTCCATCCACGCGTGAAGCAGCAGCTTACCCGGCGAGGCCACCTTGGCGTCGCGCAGGCGGATTCGTATGGTCGCTGCCACGAAAAGGGCATCACGTACATCGATCCGCTCGGCTACCTGGACTTCGTCGCGCTTGTCAGCCGGGCTCGGCTGGTACTGACCGATTCGGGCGGCATTCAAGAGGAAGCGACGATTCTGGGCATTCCGTGCCTGACTCTCCGAGACACGACCGAACGGCCGGTGACCGTCACCCACGGCAC
>Ga0209382_10002024_pt1 | contig 30463 bp, 30 predicted proteins | sample SoiMetdeltSBSDD5_FD_187599 | JGI IMG/M metagenome (GOLD analysis project Ga0209382, IMG submission 187599) | Bulk soil microbial communities from a Populus tree surrounding site in Tennessee, USA - Soil MetaG P. deltoides SBSDD5 (SPAdes) (version 2) | ecosystem: Environmental > Terrestrial >...
CTGCGGCCTGGCGAGTCACGCTATGACATCCCCCGGGTGCGCGAGCTGTGCCGTTTTACGACGCACACTCCGGTCGACGCCGGCCACGATCGGTTCTCTTACGAGCTGGTCGCACGAACGCTGCGGGGCCCGGACCCCGCCGGAGACTTCATCGACCTCGCCACGCTCAAGCATCTCGCAGGCGAGCGCGATCTCAACATGACGCAGCTCGGCCTCAACCTCAGCGAGTACGTGAACGGCGTCGCCGAGCGGCATGCAGAGATCTCCAGAAGGATGTTCCCCGGCTACCAGGTGCATGCGATTACCAATGGAGTGCATCCGTTCACCTGGGTGTGCGAGAGCGTGCGCCGCCTCTACGATCGTCATGTCCCCAGCTGGTGCCACGAACCCGAGTTGCTCGTGCGTGTGGACGGATCCGTTCCCGATGCCTCGCTGTGGGAGGCGCACATGCATGCCAAGCGGGCGCTCATCGAAAGCATTCGAGCGTCCGGCGCGATCGCGCTGGATGAAAACGTGCCGATTCTCGGTTTCGCCCGGCGCATGACTGCCTACAAGCGCCCGGACCTGATCTTTAACGATCTGCAGCGTCTGCAGGCGATTGCGCGCAGGCATCCCTTTCAGCTCGTCCTCGCGGGCAAGGCGCATCCGCGGGACGAGGGCGGCAAGCGACTGATCGCGCAGCTGCACGAGCACGCACGCGGCCTCGCGGATTCGATTCGGATCGTCTATCTGCCGAACTACAATCTCGATCTCGCGCGCCTGCTCGTCGCGGGCGCTGACATCTGGCTGAACACGCCGCTACCGCCGTTGGAAGCTTCGGGGACGAGCGGCATGAAGGCCGCATTCAATGGAGTGCCGAATCTGTCGGTGCTCGACGGCTGGTGGCTCGAAGGGTGCATCGAAGGAGCAACAGGCTGGGCGATCGAGAGCAAGGGCGCGTTGAATGGCGATGCGCGTTCGCTCTACGACAAGCTGCAGGATGTGGTGCTGCCGCTCTACTACAGCGAGGCCGATGGACGCAGCGGATGGCTGCGAGTCATGAAGGGTGCGATCAGCAGGAATGCATCGTACTTCAACAGTCATCGCATGATGCGTCGGTACGCTACGGAGGCGTACCTGCGCTGACCTGCGATGTGCACACATATATATGTAGGCCGCGAGGCGGTCGCTGGCAGCTCGCGTGTCCCATCACCCGAACAGGCGGAATGCATGATCGAGGCGGCCAGGAGCAGCGGTGACCACGATCTGCTTGCGCGTCTTTCGCGGCACGTGGCCTGGTATGAGGCGGCGCGAGCTTTCGGCCGAATTGTCTCGCAACGTGGTGGCGCCGAATCCGTACACCACGCCGGAGCTCACATTCCGCTTCCACTACTTCGCCATGCGCAAGATGCACCTGGCCACGCGCGCGAACGCCCTGGCGATCTTTCCCGGCGGGTTTGGCACGATGGACGAGCTGTTCGAGATCCTGACGCTGCGTCAGACGCAGAAGGCGCCACCTATTCCCATCGTGCTGTTCGACAGGACCTATTGGCAGCGGGTGATCAACTTCGAAGCGCTCGCAGCCGAGGCGATGATCGATCGCAACAACCTGGAGCTGTTCGACTACGCCGAGTCGGCGGAAGAAGTGTGGCAGATGCTGGTGCGCCGCGGATTACGCGCGCATACACCCGATGGAGGAAGTGCCTGAGACTCACGCGCGCTCTCGCCACGAGGTCACCGGGAGATTTCGCTCTCGCGGGCGCGCGCACGCGTGAGTAACGTCGAGACTTCGGTATCGCTCGTCTGTTCGAAGCGTTCATACCACTCACCGACCGATTGGAAGGCGTCCGGCGTGAGAATGCAGGCAACCTCGTCGGCTTCGGCGCGCAGCGTGCGCAAGGCGTGAGCCGACGCGACCGGCAGTGCCACGACGATCCGTCTTGCCCCCAGCTTCTTTGTTGCGCGAACTGCGGCATCCATGCTCGCACCCGTTGCGGCACCGTCGTCGACGAGGATGATCGTGCGGCCGCGGACCTCCAGAGGCAGACGATCGTTGCGGTAGAGCGCTTCGCGGCGCTTGAGCTCGGCGCGCTCGCGCGCGATCACGCCGGCAAGAGCGACGGCGGGTGAATCCTCGAACGAGGACATTACATTCTCGTTGATGACAATCACGCCACCGGATGCCAACGCTCCAAGAGCCAGCTCGGGCTGTCCAGGTGCGCCGAGCTTGCGGACGATCAGCACATCGAGCGGCGCCTGGAGCGTGTCGGCGACTTCGGCAGCCACCGGCACTCCGCCGCGCGGCAGTCCCAGAACGAGCACATCGTCACGTCCACGATAGGCGGCGAGGAGTGCTCCCAGCGATCTGCCGGCGGCCGCGCGGTCGTAGAAACGGGTCATGGCAGTCGTCTTCCGATGCGGGTCCTGCAGACCTATGTACGCTGTCAGCTCGGGATGCGCGTTCAGGACGTTCCCGGAGTCGCATTCGGCTTCTCCGGGGGAACCCGAGACTCGCTCATGGAAACCCCCGGATGCGTGCACGCGCTGTGCGGAGCAGGCTGGCCGCCGTAGTTGGGAGGGCAACGATGCTTCAGCGGCTGTCGAGAATGATGAGCAGTGCGATCATGGTGCTCGCCCTCGCGTTGGTTGCGCGGCCCGCCGCCGCTCAGACCGAGCGAGGAACGGAAATCATCGAAAGCGCGCTCGCCGCGGCGCCGAACCAGCGCGTCGGTGAGAGGATTTATCGCGAGCGCTGCGCTTCGTGCCATGGCGGAAATGCGCATGGCAGCGCCGATCCCGTCACACCGTCACTCGCCGCACAGCAGGAGCTCTACTTGATCAAGCAGCTGGTGGACTTTGCCGAAGGGGATCGGATCGAGCCGGAAATGCATCGGATCGTTGCCCTCAAGGAGCTCAGTACCCCGCAGGCAATTCGCGATGTGTCGAGCTACTTGAACGGACTGCCCGGCAACACGCGGCCCGAGACTGGCGACGGCAAGAATCTCGCGGACGGCAAGCGCTATTACGAAGGCCTCTGTGCGTTCTGCCATGGCCAACATGGCGAAGGGAACGAACAGCACGCGACACCCTCTCTGCAGCGGCAACACTATTCGTACCTGCTCATGCAGTCACGGCGCCTCGCCGTAGGTCATCGATACAGCGTGCCGGTGGAGGTCATCGAAGTTCTCGAGAATGTGCCGTTCGATACGCTGACGGCAATCGCGGACTACGTCTCTCGGCTGCCGGCACCCGTCACCATGACCCCGGCAGCAGACAACGCGAATCACAAATGAGCCGGAACATCCTCATCCTGGACGGACATCCTGATCCCGCCAACGACCGGTTGATCCATGCGCTGGCGGCCGCGTATCGCGAAGGGGCGCAAGCAAGCAACCACACGGTGCACGTGATCCGGCTCGCCGACCTCACTTTTCCTGTGTTGCGTTCGCAGGCGGACTACGACAAAGGCGAGCCTGTGGACTCCGTCCGGCGTTGCCAGGACCTCATGAACTGGGCCGAGCACGTCGTCATCCTGTATCCGTTGTGGCTCGGGTCCATGCCGGCATTGCTCAAGGCGCTGCTGGAACAGATGCTGCGTCCCGGCTTTGCATTCAGCACGCTCAGACTCGGCAAATGGCCCGTGAAATTTCTCAGCGGCAAGAGCGCACGCATCGTCATCACCATGGGAATGGCTGCACCGATGTACCGCTGGTACTTTCGTGCACACAGCTTGCGCAGCCTGCAGCGGAACATTCTCAAATTCGTCGGCTTCAGGTCCATCCGCTCGACGCTCATTGGCAATGTCGCCGATCTCAGCAATGCCAGACGCATGCAGTGGCTCGAGAATCTACGCGCCCTTGGGCGAGCGGCGGCCTGAGCGCTTACCTCAGCCTGACGCCGCGTCCAGCAAGCTCTGCAGTTTTCTATCGTATCCGTAGATGTCTTCGAAGAAGAGCACGCCCTCGGAGCGTGTGGCGACAGCGGTGCTGTAGAACACGACTACACTTACCGGCCGCGTGAGCGCGACGCGCCGCGTGATGGTGTCGCACAGGGCAGCCTCGATCGCTGCTTCGTTCCAGTCTCCCGCTGCGTTTCGCAGGACGTAGGCAGCGAGCGCGGCGGGCTCGCTCACACGAATACAGCCGTGACTGAACGTGCGTTGCGAACGCTCGAACAAAGCCTCCTCCGGCGTTGCATGCAGGTACACGTTGTACGGGTTCGGCATCAGGAACTTCACCGGCCCGAGGGCATTGCCAGGCCCCGGCCGCTGCCGCAACCGCAGCCGGCCCGCCGCAAGCTCGTCTAGCGCGCTGGAACTGGCCGTCACCACACGCGCATCGTCTCCCTGACCCTGAACGATCTCCATTTGGTAGCGCTCGAGAAAGGACGCGTCTTTGCGTATGCGTGGCAGCAGCTCGCGTTTCAGTATTCCCGCCGGCACGTCCCAGTAGGGCTGGAACACAACTTGCGTGATGGCGCTGACGAACATCGGTGTCCGGGTATGCGGGTAGCTTTGGCCGACGATGACCCGCATCTCGAGCATCTGGCCGGACGGCGCCTCCGCGGGCGGCAGCGCAAAGAGCATGAACTGCGGAATGTTGACGACGATGTTCGGGCGGTCGATCGATGTCAGCCATCGCCAGCGCTCCATCGACAGCTCCAGCTGCAGCACACGCTCTTCGAGCGGCCGGGTCATGGCCGCAAAGGTGCGTGATCCCAGCTCACCGTCGGTAGCGAGTCCATGACGGCGCTGAAAGCTCTGGATGCCAGCGACGAGCGTCGCGTCAATGGTTCGCTCGTCGCGCCGCGCGAGAGTGCCCGTCGCATCAAGATCGCCGAGCGCTTGCAGCAGCCTGCGCAGTGCTGCGGCTCCAGCATATTCGTCGCCCTGTGAGAGGGATCGGCCGGGCAGCGGCGGCAGAGACGTCCAGGTCGCCTGCCGCGCGAGTTTTCTATACTGCGCGAGCGCTTCCTTGAGACGCCCGTAGGGCAGTGGTGCGGGTTCCAGCGAAGCAAGCTTGGCCGCGAAATTCGGGCTTGACGCGAGTTGCTGCAAGGCATCCGTCGCGTCGAAGCTCCCGCTGGAGCGCGGTAGGGACAAGCCGGCGCTGGCTGGGTTGATCCGCCCGCTGTGCACATGTGTCACAAAACGAGTAGCAGCCTTCGTAAGCTCGGATTCGAAGCGCTGCCTCGTGCTGGCATCGGCGCGTCCACTGCGGACCGCTTGCAGGTCATCTGCGGAAATCCGCACTGCATAGTCTGCCGGTCGAAGTCCGTAGATGTCGGCATTGCGCATGGCGTCGAGCATGTCGCTTGCTTGTGCGACGGCGCGCCCGTTCTGGAGCCAGAGCGTCTGCTCGTCGGCGCGCGTCTGCGCAGATGTCGCAAGCGCCAGGACGATGGCCAGCAGGATTCTATGGAACACGGCGGAATGACACGCCTCGCAAGCGGACGAACAGCAGTATTCGCGCTATCAGGCGCCGCCACCAATCCGGACATCCGCGCAAGCGACCGTGGGCAGCCACGGAGCACGGGTTGTTCCCGGGTTGCATTCACGTTCCCCGTAAGGTCACGAGGCCCGCGCGCGTGCACACTCCATGCGCCATTACTCACCATGGGAAACCGCCGACATGGCGCACAAGCAAGTCACATTCCAATCGGCGGCTCGCGAAAAAATCCTCCGCGGCGCTACCCAGCTGGCGGATGCCGTCCGGATCACGCTCGGTCCGAAATCGAAGTCAGTGCTGATCCAGAAGTCCTGGGGCGCGCCGATCGTTTGCAACGACGGTGTCACGATCGCCAAGGAATTCGACCTTCCCGATGCCGAAGAGAACCTCGGTGCACAGATGTTGCGGCAGGCGGCTGAGAAGACTGGCGAGCTGGTGGGCGACGGAACCAGCACCGCAACGATCCTCGCGCACGCCATCTACGCCGATGGATTGCGCAACGTGACCGCGGGCGCAAGCGCCATCGACCTGAAGCGCGGTCTCGATCGGGGATTGAAGGCGGCAGTCGATGCACTCAAGGCGCAGTCGAAGCCAGTGGTGAGCCGCAAGGAGAAGGCGCAGGTCGGCACGATCTCCGCGCATAACGACGAGACCATCGGTGAGCTGGTGGCCGAGGCGATGGAGAAAGTGGGTGGCGAAGGCGTCATCACGGTCGAGGAGTCGAAGACCACGGAGACCATCCTGGAAGTCGTCGAGGGCATGCAGTTCGACCGTGGCTACATGTCTCCCTATTTCGTGACCGACACGGAGAAGATGGAAGCCGTCCTGGAAGACGCTTTGCTGCTGCTCACCGATCGCAAGGTCAACATCATGAAGGATCTGATCGGGCTCCTGGAGCAGATCGCGAAGAATGGCAAGCCGGTTCTGGTCGTCGCGGAAGACGTGGAGGGAGAGGCGCTCGCCACGTTGATCGTGAATCAGATCCGCGGCGTGCTGAAGAGTGTCGCCGTCAAGGCTCCGGGCTTCGGCGATCGACGCAAGGAGATGTTGCAGGACATGGCCGTGCTCAGCGGTGGCCAGGTGATCTCCGAGGAGCTCGGCTTCAAGCTGGAGGACGTGACGGTGCAGCAGCTCGGCCATGCCAAGCGTGTGGTCGTCGACAAGGATACGACCACCATAATCGGCGGCGCCGGCGAGCGTAAGGAAATCGAAGCGCGGATGGCGCAAATCCGTCGCGAGATCGACAAGTCGACGAGCGACTACGACAAGGAGAAGTTGCGGGAGCGCCTGGCAAAACTGGCAGGTGGCGTCGCGGTGATTCGCGTGGGAGCCCCTGCCGAATCGGAGATGAAGGCCAAGAAGGATGCGCTCGACGATGCCATCGCTGCGACCAAGGCCGCAGTGGCGGAGGGCATCGTGGCTGGAGGCGGCCTGGCATTGCTGCGGTGTATCGATGCAATGAGTCGCCTCGAAGCCCAATGTGAAGGAGATGAGCGCACTGGCGTGCAGATTCTCAAGCGCGCACTCGAGTCTCCTGCCCGGCAGATCGCCGTGAATTCGGCTGTCGACGGCGGCGTCGTGGTCAACAAGATGCTGGAAGGTGCCGTCAACGTCGGCTTCGATGCCGCGCGCAATCGCTACGTGGATCTGTTCGAGGCGGGAATCATCGATCCGACCAAGGTCGTGCGTGTGGCGCTGGAGAATGCGGTGTCGGTGGCAAGCGTGCTGTTGCTGACCGAGGCGACCTTGACTGAGATACCGGACGAAAAGAAGCACGCGCCGGCAGCACCTATGGAGATGTGAGCGACGCGGCTCTCATGTATCACGTAGTCGTTAGGGCCATCCCCGCATGGAGAGCGCCGGCGCAAGCGTCAACACTGTACTGGCGTTTCAACAGAGCAAATTGGCAGGAGACAGCAAGATGAACATCATACGCTGGGAGCCTTTCCGGGAAGTCGAGGAAGTGCTCCGTCAATACTCTCCCTTCTTCAATCGGGGGATGCGCCGCACCGGCGGAGAAGCGGGTGAGTGGACCCCCGTCGCGGACATCAGCGAGACGGACAAGGAGTACGTGATCAAAGCAGAGCTTCCGGAGGTCAGGAAGGAAGACGTGAAGGTCACGCTGGACGGCGGCGTCATCACGATCTCCGGCGAGCGCAAGCACCAGAAGGAGCAGAAGGATGCGAACGAGATCCGCATCGAAAGCTTCTACGGCACATTCTCGCGCAGCTTCTCGCTGCCCGAGAACATCGATGCGAACGGTATCCGTGCAGAGACCAAGGACGGCGTGCTGCGCGTCAAGATTCCGAAGACCGAGGCCGCGGCGCCGAAGGCCGTTTCGATCGAGGTGAAGTGAGCACGAAGGCCCGCGGGCGGTCAGTCTTGCACCGCCCGCGAGCGCTCGAAACTTCACCGTCCGTACTGACGTCCATCCAATTGAGCGCGGGGAGTGCATCATGAAAATCGGTGAGTACTGCAAACGGGCGGTTGTGGCGATCGCATCCAAGGCGGACGCCGCCGATGCGGCGCAGCTGATGCGGGCTGAGCACGTCGGCTTTCTGATCGTGTACCGGGAGGGCGACGAGCTGCAAAAGCCGGTCGGCGTGCTGACCGATCGCGACCTGGTCCTGGGCGTGCTGGCCCGGAACGTCGATCCGCACTCGGTCACTGTCGATGACGTGATGACGCGTCAGCCGCTGATTGCCAATGAGACCGACGAGTTGAGCGACATGCTGCAAGCGATGCGGCTCGCAGGGATTCGCCGCGTGCCGGTTGTGGACCCGCGCGGCGCGTTGACCGGTGTCATGGCAATCGACGACGCGATCGATGTAATCACCGGTCTCATGTGCGACATCGCCGGGTCCATCAAGAGCGAGCAGCGACAGGAGTGGCGCACGAGAGCAAGCTGAAAGTGCGAGCTCGAGCGGGGCTATTCAGGAGTCGGCGAGCTGCTTCAGGTCGGCGAGGCGATCCACGCTCGCACGGTTCTCTGCATCCATGTCCTGCCCGTGATCATGCAGTAGAGCCTTCCTGTTTGGCGGTAGCAGGGAGGCGAAGCCAGAAGCGCGCTCCCCCGCTCACCACGTTCTCGAAGCCGATCGAGCCTTCGTGTGCTTCAGCGATTGCTCGGCTCGAAGCCAGCCCCAGACCGGTGCCGCGCTCCTTCGTCGTGAAGAATGGGCGAAACAGGTGCTCGCGCGCTTCGTCGGCAATGCCAACACCTCGGTCTTCAATAGCGACCTGGACACTGTAGCGGTCGGCGGTTACGTCGATGCGTACGCTCGGCGCTTCGCCGTTCCGTGTCGGGGCCTCCAGGGCGTTCTGCACGAGAGCAAACAGTACGTGCTGAATGCGCAGGCGATCCATGGCGACCTTGGGTAGATTGGCTTGCATCGAAAGCGCGAGCTTGGTGCCGTGGCGCTGCGCTACCAGGTCAAGAGCTGGCATGAGTTCCGCAAGGACCTCCGAAAGATCGCAGGGTGTAAGGCTGTGGGCATGACCATTGAACAAGCTGCGAATCCGACGAATGCCCTGACCTGCGCTGAGCGCCTCATGGCTGATGTGCTCGAGCACCTCGGCGGCGGGCTGGACCATCGGTTCGGGACGGTCGAGCATGCGTTTGCCCGCCTGCGCAAAGGTCGTGATGGCGCCGATCGGCTGGTTCAATTCGTGCGCAATGCCACTCGCCATCTCTTCCAGCGCCGAGATGCGCGCAATCTGCAGCAACTGCTCGAGCAGCAGGGCGGTGCCCGGTTGGGTTGACTCGGAAGCTGGGGGATCTGCCATTGCGGTGCCTGACGCTCTTGCCTTGCGCGAGCAACCGTTACTGTTTGCTGAGTTCCGAGGATACGGCGTCAGCTTCCTTCGCCGCGTCTTCGTAGTACTTCGCTAACTTCTCGCAGTGCTGCGCAACGCTCGTGTAGTTGCCTGAGCCCTTCGGGGGAGTCCGGGTTTGATAGATCGCAGCAAGCTTGCGATGGTGCTCGGCCATCTCGCGCAACTGCGTCGCCTCGCTCTTGTACTCGGCGGCGACTTCAGAGTCTTTCTTGCTGTGGTTCATGTCGGACTTGTGCATGTGCATCGGCGGCTTGTTCTCTTCAGCCGCAAAGCCCAACGAGCCCGCGGCAAACAGCGCGACTGCAGACAGGCCGACCAGGGCGGCGATTCGATTATTCATGCCAGTTCTCCTTGGGCGCGTGAATGGGAGCTTCCTGACCTCAGTCTAGTCGTGAGCGGCACTGTGACCATTGAGGGGTTCTCCGCAGGCGACCAGGAAGTTCCCATAGCAGGTGAACCGGTTGGATGATGCCGTCGCAACCGCCCACGGCCCACAACACTAAGCTGACTGCGTGCTCCCTGCGGGGAAGTCCGGGCTTGTCGTAGGAGTGGCCGACGCTAGCATGGCGTCAAAAGCTGCTGCCATGCCGCCTCTAGTCGAAAGCTTCTACGACCTCGCGACTTGCACGTTCACGCACGTCGCGTACGACCGTGCGGGAGGCCGCGCCGCAATCGTCGATCCGGTCCTGGATTTCGACCCGTCTACTGCGCGCACCTCGACTGACTCCGCGGATCGCGTGCTCCGCTTCCTGCGGGAGCATCGTCTCGCTGCGGACTGGATACTCGAGACGCACGCCCATGCGGACCACCTCACTGCAGCGAGCTACCTGAAGGCGAAAACCGGTGCGCAGGTCGCGATTGGCCGGGGCATCACACTCGTGCAGCAGCGCTTCAGCGCGCTGTTTGGCCTGGGGCCGGAATTCCCCACGGACGGCAGCCAGTTCGACCGTCTGCTCGACGAAGGCGACACGTTCCAGATCGGCGAGCTCAGCGGACGCGCGCTCGCGACGCCGGGACATACCGACGACAGCCTGACGTATGTAATCGGCGATACGGCCTTTGTCGGCGACACGGTTTTCGCCGCGGACACGGGCACTGCTCGCGCCGATTTCCCGGGCGGTGATGCGCACAAGCTCTACCGCTCGATCCGGAAATTGTTCAGTCTGCCGGAGCAGACGCGCATCTTTCTCTGTCACGATTATCCGCCCGCGCCGCGCGAGGCGCGGGCGCAGAGCTCGGTCGCCGAGCAGAAGTCCTGCAATGTACACGTCGGCGGCGACGTCTCCGAGGAGAGCTTCGTGAGAATGCGCACCGCGCGCGATGCGAAGTTGCCGGCGCCCAGGCTCATCCTGCCATCGCTGCAGGTGAACATCCGGGCGGGCGCCCTGCCGCCGCCGGATAGCAATGGCATTTGCTATCTGCGACTTCCAGTGAATCAGCTCGGAGGCGTGCGATGACGGCTTGGTTGATCGCACTGGCCGGAGGCGTTTTGATCGGGCTGGCTGCGACGCTCCTGCTCTGGCTCAATGGCCGAGTCGCCGGCGTGAGCGGAATCGTCAACGGCGTGATCTTCCCGAAGAGGGAAGACACCGCCTGGCGAGCTGCATTTCTGATCGGGCTGATCGCGGCGGGCGGCCTCTATATGGCGCTGGTGCCGGGGGCGGCGCTGCCGCGTACCGACTATTCGCGTGCAGGTCTCATCGTCGCGGGCATTCTCGTGGGCTTCGGCACGCGCATGGGCAATGGGTGCACGAGCGGGCACGGCGTCTGCGGCCTGGGTCGCCTGTCGCTGCGCTCGCTGGGCGCGGTGCTCACGTTCATGGCCACGGCGATCATGACGACGTTCGTCTTACGTCACCTGTGGACCGCAACGTGAGACCGCTGTCCATGGCTGCGCTTGCTTCGGGTGCGCTGTTCGGGATCGGCCTCGCCATGTCCGGCATGACCGATCCACGGCGCGTGCTCGGCTTTCTCGACCTGTTTGGCGACTTCGACCCGACGCTGCTGTTCGTGCTGGGAGGCGCGGTGATGACAACCGTCGTCTTGTTCCGGTTCGTACTCCGTCGAGGAAGCCCAGTGCTCGCAAGCACGTTTCACCTATCCAACCTCCGCCACATAGACCGTCGCCTGCTGGGGGGCGCTGCAATATTTGGCGTCGGCTGGGGGATCGCCGGCTACTGTCCGGGCCCCGCCTTGGCCGGACTGGGCATCGGATCGCGCGAGGCGCTGTGGTTCGTACCCGCGATGATCATCGGCATGCTGCTGCATCGGATCGTCAATCGTTCCTGAAGAACAGGAGGGAGTGACGCTGCGTTGTTGTGCATGCGGCGGTCGCGCATGGGAACCCGTCTTCCTAGGGTTGATCCGCCGCTACGCGTGTCTGGTCTTCGGTAAAGATCAGCTCGACACGCCGGTTCGACTGGCGTCCGTCCGCGCTATCGTTACTGGCGATGGGGAAGTTCTCGCCCTTGCCCATCGCCGTGATCTGACTGCGCGCGACATCGCGTTGCATCAGCGCGGACTGCACTGACTGCGCGCGACGCTCGGACAACCCTTGATTGCTCTCGTCCGAGCCGACGTTGTCGGTATGGCCTTCGATGAGCACCTTGCGTCCTGACTTGTCGCGCAGTGCCGTCGCGAGGCGATCGAGCGTCCCGTAGGCGCCCGACTTCAGGGTCGCCTGGCCCGTATCGAACAGCACGTCGCCGAGCGTCAGTACCAGGCCACGTTCCGTCTTCTGCACCTTGAGATCGGCGAGCTGTGCCTCGAGGGAATCTACCCGCTGCGCCGAGGCGCTTGCTTGGTCGGCACTGCGCTGGGATTCACGTTCACGCGCCTGGAGCAGAACGGCTTGTCGCTGGGCCGTGCCATTGGCGATCTGTTCGTTCGCTTGTGCGGTCAGGATTTTCTCGTTGGCGATCTGCGCGCTGGTCACTGCGTTGTTCGCTTCGTACTCGATGTCCGCTTGCTTGCCTTTCGCTTCAGCCAGGCGGTTGGCGGCCTCCAGCGACTTGCGTGCATTGGAGATGTCCATTGCCGCCACCCCGGCGCGCGGTGACTGCTCGACTTGCGGCACCATGGCTCGCGCCGTTTCCAGCGATTCGTTGCGCGGGGGTGCGGCGCTGCACGCACTCAGTATTGCGGCTATCGCCACACTCAAGACAACTCGCTTGTTCAACTTCATGACCTTGACCTCAACTATGCATTCGGACGATATCGCTTCAACGCTGCGTCGGTGTGTTGCGCTCAGTCTCCTGACGCAGTGTTTCGAGGCTCGCGAGCACTTCATCCGCAGACTTACGCGCATCGGCGCTCTGGGACTTGGCTACCGCAAGCTCGGCGAAAAGGTGCGCCTGCGCAGCTGCCCGTTCCGCTCCCTTCCAGTCCTTTTTGGCCAGCGCGCTCTTGGCAGCGTCCAGCTTGTCGCGCGCCTGCTGCAGTTCCACGGTGCCGTGCTCGGATTTCCCCAGCGTCTGCCGCGCCTGCTCAACAGACGTGTCGCTTTGTGCCACGCGCTCTTTCGCGAGATCCGACGCGTTGCTGCCGTACGCGCTGAGCGAGCCGAACAGGATGCTCACGCCAAGCGCCAATGCCACGGCGTTCCTGACGGGACGGGTTGCGCGGTATTTCATGCGGTACTTCATGTTCGATCCTTGGGGTGACGAGGCGAGCGAACAGGGTTCGCCGTCCTAAGAGAGCCATGATGCGCGTCCGCCGCAAAGATCTCGGTTCGGTGGCGTACACAGTGGCGGGCGAACTACTGCTCCCACGTGTGTAGGCCATGTGTTCTGGCGTACATAGCGGTAAGAACTACACGCGCGCTCTTGCGCACCAAGCTGCCTCACCTGACCACAAAGTCCTCGACGGTCAGATCATCGAAGCGACCGCGCGACCAATGCGTGACCACACCCACGTCACCCGCCGTGAACAGCTCGCCCTGTGTCACGTTGTCGAAGATCGGATTCCCGTTCACTAGAACTGTCGTGCTCACACCGCTGCGAACGACCTGAACGTCGAACCAGACGTTGCGCGGCACGTCATGCGACGCGTTTGCGACCAGATAGCGTGTGCCTTGAATCACCTTGTTCAGGCGTGCGATGCCCGTCGGGGAGAACACCACTTCGTAGTAGTCCCCTGCGTAGAGACCCTTGCTGTGATAGTTGTAGACCAGACCGACGAGATTCCCGGAAGCCTTGAACTCGTTCAGTAACCGCGCGCTGTAGCGGAAGTCCGTATCCCAGCAGCCGCACTCGGTGGCGACTATATCGGTGATACCAACGGCGGTGCTGTTGAGCGTGCCACCGCTCGCGTCCCACTGTCCGCTGCGTATCCAGGAGGAAGGCGGCGGGCTCGCAAACGATTCTGCGAACGGCGTGAATGCGCGCTGGTCGTACCACACATCGTCGAAGGAACCGGGCGCCCAATGCGTGACCAGCCCGAACCGGCCGGCGACCTTGTCGCCAGTCGACACGCCATCGAACACCGGCTTGCCGTCGACGGTGATCGAGACCGTGTTGAGCTCGACGACCTGGAGCTTCACGTCGAACCACGTGCGGGGTCTGCCGGCGTAGCTCGCTGTTGCGAGCGGTTGCCTCGTAAAGCCGCGAACTATGCTGAGCTGCGCCACGCCGGTCGGAGAGAAATTGACTTCCGCATAGTCGAAACGGCTCTCGCGATGGAAAATGATTCCGACGAGATTGCCCGGGCCGCTATAAGGATTGAACATGCGCGCGCGCAACGAAAAGGTCCGTGTCCTGAACAAGTCCGGACCGATGTCGATCACTTGTTCCGTGTAACTGTTCTTTTGGACGGCTGCGTTGTTGTACGTGCCATTCTGTTGTATGGACCACTGGCCGCTTTGCGGTTCCCAATTGGTTATCTCATTGCCCGAGAATGAATTCTTGAACGGTAGCTCACCGAGCTGGATCGAGAGCCTGACCTTATCGAATCGGCCGGCCACGCCGTGGGTGACCAGGCCCAGCTGACCGTCGGCACCGCCTTGTCCGATATTGACGAAAATGGGTACGCCGTTGACGTCGACCGAAGTCCAGCCGTGGTTCTCGTTGCGATGGAGCGCGACGTCGAACCAGACGCCGGTGCCAACGCCTGCATAGCTGTCGACGTGAAGCGTCTGCAGCACGCCGTTGGTTACTTCGCGTACGGCCAAGACACCCGTAGGCGAGAACACGACTTCGGCATAGTTCTGCGGATCCTTCATTTGATACACGAGCCCGACCCATTGCTCCGCGCCTGTGCCCGGATTACGCAGGCGCGCACGATAGGTGTACACGTCGTACAAGAGTTGGGGCAGGGGAGGTTGCCCCGGCTCGATCACTGGATAGCGGCGAATCACTGAGATTGATGTCGCACGCACCGTGCTTCCATAGGTGCCGCTCGTACCCGACCAGCTCCCCGCCGTTGTCTGCCAGCGGTCCGCAATGCTCGAGGGTTGGCTGAAATTGTCTTCGATCAGTACAGGATCGGGAGGCACGAAGTCAGGGTCCGGCGGCTGCTGTGCCGCTGCTGTCGATGCAAGCAGAGAAAGCGCCGCGATGGATGCCCAAGCCGCCAGCGCGCAAACGATGAAGCGCAACATGGAACTCTCCCTGGCTCAGAAGTTTGTCCGGCGTTCTGGAAAACGCTACGCCTACGCAGACCAGTTCCGTTCCTACGCGCCTATTTCGTGCGTGCTAATGCACAAGCGGATGTAGACTGACGCACGACTCGGAGGTCTCATGAGCGGTACGACCAACGGCGGACGTGAGCGCGGTTACGAGGCCCTGCGTGAGTCGGAAGAACTGCACCGCGCCACGCTCAGCAGCATCTCGGACGCCGTGTTCGTCACCGACGATGACGGTGTGTTCACGTACATCTGCCCCAACGTCGATGTGATCTTCGGCTATGTGCCGGACGAAGTGCAGGCGGTTGGACGGTTGTCGCGGTTCCTGGGCGAGAACCTGTTCGATAGCGCCGAGCTCGCAGCGAATGGCGAGATCCGCAACGTCGAACGCGAGGTCACGTCGAAACGAGGCGATCGTCGCACCCTCCTGCTGCAATTCAAACGGGTGTCGATCAGAAATGGGACGGTGCTGTGTACGTGCCGCGATATCACTGAGCTCAAACAGGCCGAAAGAGAGCTCGCTGCGATCAGGCTCGAGCTTGCCCATGCCGCCAGGCTCGCGCTGGTGGGCGAGCTGGGCGCTTCGATCATGCACGAGATTCGCCAACCACTGACCGCCATGCTGGCCAACGCCGCGGCCGGCAAGATGCTGACGCAGGACTCCGAGATTCGCGCGATCTTCGAGGAGATCGAGCATTCTGGAATCAGCATGGGCGAGATCATCGAGCACCTGCGAACGCTGGTGCGCAAGCGACCGCTCGCGCTGCTATCGCTCGACGTGAATCAGGTTGCGCATGATGTGTTACGTCTCGTCGCTGCCGACGCCCAGCGGCGCGGGGCGACGCTGGTGGCAGAGCTGACTCCTGCGCTGCCTTCGATCCAGGCCGACCGTGTGTGCCTGCAGCAGGTGCTGCTCAACCTGGTCGTCAACGCGCTCGATGCCGTGAGCGAGTCCGCTGGAGGTGAGCGGCGTGTCATCGTGCGAACACGCAGTGCGGCGGATTGGGTGGAGATCTCGGTGAGCGACACCGGTAACGGAATACCGGCCGACGTGCTGCCGAAGCTCTTCGAGACGTTCTTTACGACGAAGAAGGATGGCGTCGGTTTGGGCCTCGCCATCTCACGCTCGATCGTCCAGGCTCACGCTGGACGCATCTGGGCGGAGGATCGCCCCGAACGCGGCGCGACGTTCCGACTGTCGCTGCCCACCCGACCGGCATGATTGCGGGTCGCTGCCCGACATACTGATCGCCACGGCAAAGATGTAGCTCGATACTTCCGCAGCTACTCGCCGGCAGTCTGCTCCCCGCGCACGAAGGCGAGCGCCGGCACCTCGCGCGCGAATTGCATGACGACCTATTGCAACCTTCCGAGGAGTCGCCCATGTCATCGCATGCATCCCTGCATTTCCGCCAGATCATTGGCACGTCGCTGTTCGCGCTTCTGCTGGCGGCCTGTGCGAAAGAGCCGGCGCCGGTCAGCATCGAAGGGACCAGGGAAGTGTCCGCTACCGTCACGGCGATCGACGTCAACACACGAATGGTCGTACTGCGCGAGAGCGACGGTACGGAGTTCGCGCTTGTGGTCGGGCCGGAGGTCCGGAATCTCGAACAGGTCAAAGTGGGCGACCGCGTCGTAACCCGCTACCGCGAATCGCTGGGTGCGGAATTGCGCAAGCGCGGTGACGGCTCGGGCGACACCGAAGCACCCTCCGTCTCTTCCACCGCCGCACGCGCGGCTGACGGGGCAATGCCGAGCGTCACGGCGAGCACGCAGACCCGCCAGACCGTGCGCATCACGAACGTGGACGTGAAGAACAACATCGTGAGCTTCTACGCCTCCGACGGCCTGGCACGCGTTCTTCCAGTCCGCACCCCGCAAGGACAGGAGTTCATCGCCAAGCTCAAAGCGGGTGATGAAGTCGAGCTGACGTACACCGAAGCAGTGGCGATGAGCGTCGAGCCGGCGCAGTAAGGCTGCGGCGAGATTCTCTCAACGGTGGGGTGCGGAAGATGCGCCTGAGCTACCTCGTCATTGCGGGGATTCTCTTCAGTCCGTTGGCGGACTCGCAGGCAGATCCGGCTGCCGTCACGGCTCGACCGCGTGTTGGGCTCGTCCTGGCCGGCGGCGGCGCGAAGGGCGGTGCACACGTCGGCGTGCTGAAGGCACTGGAGCAACTGCACGTTCCGATCGATTGCATCGCCGGCACCAGCATGGGTGCACTGGTCGGTGGCGGCTACGCATCCGGCATACCGGCCAAGGACCTCGAGAAGTTCGTCACGGGAATCGACTGGAAGAAGGTCGTCGGCAGTCAGGGCCGACGCGAGCTCCAGCCGATCGAGCAGAAGCGCGCCGGCGCCACGTACAGCAACGACTTCGAGCTGGGAATCACTGCAGAGGGTGTAACGACTCCGGGCGGCCTCATCAGCACCAGCAACGTCGATGATCTGCTGCGAAGCTACGTCGCCAGCGCGCGCCTCGAAACAGATTTCGACAAGCTGCCGATTCCTTATCGGGCGGTAGCGACCGACATGGTGACGGGTTCGATGGTCGTGCTCGACCAGGGAGATCTGGCCACGGCAATGCGGGCGAGCATGGCCATCCCCGGAGCCTTCGCACCGGTGATCATGGACGACAAGATCCTCTCGGACGGCGGGCTGGTCCGCAACATTCCAATCGATGTCGCTCGAGATCTGTGTGCCGACGTAGTCATCGTCGTGAATCTGGTCGAGCCCGCGGCGGATCCGAAGAGACTGCGCAGCGCGACCCAGCTGCTGAGCCGCACGATGGACGTGATGATCGAAGCCAACGAGACTTTGCAACTGCAGACTATCCGACCAGCGGACGTGCGCATCGACGTCGAGATGGGCTCGATCACTACTGCGGACTTCGAGCGCATTCCCGAGACGATACCGCTCGGCGAGGCTGCAGCGCGCGCGATGTCGAGCGCGCTCGAGCGTTTCGCCGTTCCTGAAGCGCAATACCAAGCCTGGCGGGACTCAGTGACGACGTCGCAACACATCGAGGCGCGACTCGCGGGTGTGCGCTTCGAAGGGCTGAAGCGCGTCAATCCGGAGTACCTGGCACAGAACGATAGCGTGAAGGCGGGCGACGTCGTCGATACCGCGGCGATCAGCCTGGAGGCGCAGCGGATGTCGGCTCTGCAGGATTTCGACTCGGTGGGCTATCGACTCGACGGCGATCGTCAGTCACCGACGCTCACGTGGCTGCCGCGCGAGAAGAACTGGGGGCCGGACTATCTGACCCTCGATCTCGGTCTTTATTCTTCGCAGGACGGCGACCTGAGGTTTGCACTGTATGGCCGGCATGTCCGGACGTGGATCAACTCGCTTGGCGCTCAGTGGCGCAACGAGGTGCAGGTCGGCGCCGAGACACAGATCTCGACCAGCTTCTTTCAGCCGCTCGATGCTGCGCATCGCTTCTTCGTCGAGCCGCGAGCCTTCTACTCGCGCTCGTTCGAGGACCTGTTCCGCGACGACGAGCGTATCGCGCGTTACGAATTCGCGGATCTTGGCGGGCAGCTCGACGTCGGGGTCAACGTCGGCCGCTACGCACAGGCGAGAGTCGGCTACCTCTACGATTCGCGAGATGTCGACGTCGACATCGGATCGTTGCTCATGCCGGAGAGCAGTCCTGTGGATGCCGGCGTGGTAGTCAGCGCGGAGTTCGACAGCCGCAACACCGCGTTCAGTCCGACGCGCGGCCTCGCTGCTGCGTTCGAGTATGTGAGCAGCGACCGCTCGCTCGGTTCTGATCGCGATTGGGAACGCGCCGAGTTGGGTGTTGGTGTCGCGGTGCCGTTTCGCCGTGACGTGTTGTGGGTCGAGCTTGCCGGGGGCTCGAATGTGGGCGGCGAGCTTCCCGCTGATCGTACGTTCGCGCTCGGTGGGCCGGGGAGTTTCCCGGGCCTCGAGGTCGGCGAGTTGCGCGTGGGGAGTTACTGGACTGTGGGCACGAGCTATCTAAGGAAGGTCAAAGATGTGCTACCGATCCGCAACCTGGCGCTATACCTCGGCGCAGGGATTGCGGGCGGCGCCATCTACAACCGCGTTGACGAAGGAGAGACGGGCGAGATCTACGGTGGCTCCCTCTTCCTCACCGGACGCACTCGCGTAGGTCCGCTGACGCTCGGAGTCGGGGCAACCACCACCGACTCGTGGAGTCTGTGGCTCAGCGTCGGTCGGCCTGTCGGCCACGGCACGATTCTCGAGAGGGGCATCTTTCGCTGATGGCCAGGCCGGCGGTCGTTCACGTATTCCGTGCTTCCATCGCCGCCACCAGGGCCTTCGATCCAGATCCCCATTTCGAGATCGATTGCAGCGCCTGCGCGAAGGGGACATCGATGGGATGGACTCGTGCTGCGTTCAAGATGTACACCGCCCCTGCAAATGGCGTCGGGACCGAGGGAACGAAGACCGTGAAGCGGCCATCGTCGCACTCTTCGATGATGAATGCCGGGACGAGTGCGTCTTCGATCTCGACCAGGGCTGTCTTCCACACGTTCTCGCTGGTGTCGCCGGCGATTCGCTGTGTAAGACCCCGAATCATGGTGTAACCCGGGATCTTGCCGAAGACAGACACTTCCATGCGGCCTCTGATGCTGCGCCCGGCTTGCGTGCGCACTGCAAGGCCGACGACGAAGCACACGACAAGCACCAGTAGCAACGCCAATATGTTCTCGGCAGGCATCCATTGCGGCAGCAGCCCTGCAATAGGTCGCACCAGCCCTGCTACCGCCTGCATTCCCTTGAGCAGCAGCAATACGGCCAGGTAGAGCGGCAGGACGACGAGCGCGCCGCCTATCAATGCAGTCTTCACAAATTCACGTGCGAATTTCATCAGAAGGAGAACCCGTAGCCGATCGCTGGTCCGCTGAGCGTGATCTCGGTGCTGCCGCCCGCCTCGACCTCGACGCTCAAGTAGCGGTAGCCGAACAGCCATCCGCCGTTACCGGTCCGGTATTGCGCGATGGCGCTCGCGCTCCAAGTGCCTTCGGTATCGCCAAACGATCCATCGCCTCGCAGCGTGAGTCCCCAACGCTCCGAGAGCGCCCACGTGTAGCGGGCGCCGAGCAGCAAGTCGCTGTAGCTCTTGTTGGGTCCGATCGTGGCGGTGTCGAACAGCGGATTCAGCGGGTCCACTTGAACGGCCAGGTCGAGATCGACGTAGCGCAGGCCCGCAAACAAGCCCACGCCGCGAGAGCGGTCGTCCCCCGGGCTCCAGACACCGGCCGCGTCGATCAGCCACACATCCAGGTCGGACTCGGTGTGCGACAAGCGAAGATCCTTGTCGTCGGCGAGGCTCAGGAAGACGACGTCGGCGAACGCGCCGAAGTGATCGCCCTGTCCTTCGAGACGCGCCATGAACACCCCGTCGATCTTGTCGATGATGTCCGAAAAAAACGGGCTGTCAGTACCGGCAGGCGGCGCATCGGCGTTTACATCCGTGCCGATGCTCGCTGCCCACAGGTACGGCGCCACCATCCAATCCCAACCTTCGCCTTCGGCAGCGCACGCCGTTGGAGACATATCGATCAGCGACAGGACGGCGATGCCGAGCGTCGCACGTCGCAGCACGATGTTCATGGTGCTACTTGACTGTGTAGCCCTTCGGCTCGAGGCATGCGGCGAATCCCTTCTTGAAAAGGTTGAGCTGCTCCTGCGTCGCCGCGGTCTGCTGCTGCACTGTCGCTTCCTGTTTCTTCGCGGCGTCCTGTTGCGCCTGCTCCTGCGCGCGGCGTTTTTCAGCGCCGCCCTTGAGCACGCCCGCCGTCGCGCCAATTGCCGCGCCCTTGCCGGCATCGTCGTCTGCTACTTCGCCAATGACTGCACCGGCGGCCGCGCCGCGTACGGCACCACGCGCGCGTTGTCCGCTTGGTGCTGCTGCAGCCTCCTGTGCGGGCGGCGGCGCTGCCGCAGGCGCCGGCGCCATCGGATCGACCCCGGTTTGTCCCTTGGACCAGGCGTAACACTCGCCCTCATCCTGACTCTGTTTCTGCGGCGTTTGTCCCTTCGCCGGGAAGACCACGAGCCCGAGCGACGTCGAAAGCGGCTTCGTCGTCGCCGGCGGTGGCGTTGTCTGTGCGTGAACTGACGAGCAGACAGCGAGGCAGATGGTCATCGTCACAAACTTCATATTGCTACTCATTGCCGACTCCTATCGATACTCCGCGGGCATCAGAAGAACGCAGCCACACGTTCGAACACCCAAAACATCGCCACGCAACCAATCGCGTACGGCGTTGCGTACGACATCCATGCTTGTTTCGGCGCGGGCAAACGGGTCAATGCCGCTCCTACACCCAGGGCCAATGCCACGAACATCAACTGACCGACTTCGACGCCGACGTTGAACATCAACAGCGCGAGCGCAACGGCCTTCTGCGGCAGGCCAACCTGGGCAAGAGCACCTGCAAAGCCCAAACCATGCAGCAGCCCAAAACTGAACGCGACGATCCAAGGTGCGTGTGCCGTCAGTGCGGATCTGCCCTGCAACCCGCGGACGATTTCAGCGGCGACAAACACGATACTCAGCGCGATCATCGCCTCGACCGGTGGCCCCGGCACATGCATCCAACCCAGCGTCGCTGACACGAGCGTGATGCTGTGTGCGACGGTGAATGCGGTAATCGTCATCAAGATTCGTTTACCGCCGCGCACGATCAGCAGCAGTGCCAGCACGAACAACAGGTGATCGATGCCGCCGAGAATGTGTTCGACGCCGAGGACCAGGTATGACCACGCGACTTCCGCGGTGCCTGTTGCGGCCTTCACGGTGAACTGCGGACTCTGCGGCAGCAGTCGCTCGACCTGGCTGGTGCCATCCTGGCGCTCGATACGGACTATGACGTCGGTGACGCCGCCGACGATTCCATCGACGCTCAGGGTTTGACCGGTCAAGCCGCCGGGTCTGGAGATCTGCCAGCGCTCGATGTAGGCAGTCTCGTTGAATGTGCCCTGCGGCGGACTTACCTGTGTCGTGCCTTGTGGAAAGCGTAGCTGTATCGCCAACCTCGAGTCGCCAAGCGCGGGGCGCTTCCACAGCACGTCATACAGGACTGTGCCGCTCGCATCTCGACCGGCTTCGCGTAGTTCCAGATAGGCGGGCCGAAAGACATCAGCGTACGTGATGCTGGCGAAGCAGCACGCCAGAAGCGCGAATAACAACGCATGCGCTCGTGTTCTCATCCGCCGGGACTCAAAGCGATGCCGGTATCGTCGATGCGCACGCTGTAGTTCGCGCGCAGTCGCTCGTATACGGCTGCCTTCGCATCCTCAGTGCGCGCATGCAACAGGTCGCGTTCTACCTGCGCCCGAACGTCGTTCAGCGCCGCTCGACCTCCGTCCCGGCGCTCGGTCAACTCCACCAAGTGCACACCGAAATCCGACCGCATCGGTCCGTGCCAGCCACCGATCGTTGTCGTCGCCAATCCCTCGACGAACTCGTTGCCAAAGACCCGCGCCACCTCTGTCGCACGAGCGGCATTCATTTCATGGGGCAGCAGAGTGGTGTCGCCCTCGATCGCCTTGCCGCTCTCGAGGGCGCGGCGCGCGGCAGCGATTTCGGCGTCACCATGACGCGCCGGATTGAAGAAAACCTGCCGCAGCGAGTACGTCGGCTCGGTCTGGTAGTCGCCGGGATGCGCGTCCAGCCAGGATTGCAACTCGGCGTCGGTCGGCGACGCTGGCGCTGCGCTGTCAAGGATGAACTCCAGCTTCTGTCCGACTCTGCGCCGTACCACGGGATCGTCGCGATCCAGCGCCATTGCAATCCCTTCGCGATAGAAGATTTCCTCTTTCACCCAGCCGTCGATCAATCCTTGCAGCTCGTCGCGAGTTGCCGGCCGTTGCCAGACTCGCTCGAATTGCATCTGCAGACTTTGCACCTGGCCGCGCGACACGACGACCTCGGTCGGTGAGTTCGAGCGGCCGCCCTGCAGCCAGCCATACACGCCGAACAACACGGCGCCGCCGAGAAAGAAATGCAGCAACGGTTCGCGTAGCAATCGCGTCACGGCGTGTACCAGATCGGCGAGGTGAAGGCGCGCTCCTGCGTGATCATGGGTACCTTCGCATCCATCTTTACCTTGAAGTAGACAGCGTCATAGGCGGTCCAGCGGGGCGTGGGGATCTCGAGCACGCGCGCGTAATAGAACGCCTTGAGCGCCGGATCGAATTCGGGATCCTTCCAAACGGTGATCAGCTCGGGATCGCCGATGGTGTTGCTCCAGGTGGCCGTCTGCAGATCGACTGTATTGCCCACGGGCGGCAACTTGCCGTCAGCTTGAACCTTGCGACTGCCGGCATCGCTCCACGCGACATTGAAGATCTTTTCCTGGAGCTTGCCGCTCGTGTCGAGCCAGCCCTTGATGATCTGAATGCGATCGAGGTTGCCGCTGAAGGGATCCTTGGCAGCCGCGACGAGAAACGTCGGTGCCTTGCCCGCCGGTGCCTTCTTCAGGTCGCCGCCCATCGGAATTCCCTTGGTGTAACCCATGATCGCGGGACTGCGGGATGTCGCATCCAGCGGCACGAAGTCGTAGCCTCCGAAGAACCGCACAGTCATGCGCGGACCGCTGGTCGCATACGTCTCGCGACGCTTCATTCCATCCCAGATGGCGGCACGCGTGTTCTCCGTCGCCCACACGGCGGTATAGCCAGCGGCCGTCATTTCCCAACCCTTGATGACGCGGCCGTTGAACTTCATCGCGTCCTCGTTCCAACGATCCGGACGCGGCTCGGCGCTGACGAACTTGGCGAAGAAATTGTCCTCTTCGGCAGCGGTCAGCGAATTGTGGGTATCGGTGCCGGCGGCCATGCCGTACTTGAAGGGATTCGCGCCGAGTTGCTGTTCGACCTTGAGTCCCTCCTTGAGGGCCTGGCGCAGATATTCGTGTTCGATCATGCCGGGCTTCTTCGGGACGATATTCAGATTGCCGCGGTCCCACAGCTCATAGCCAACGGCGAACTCGTCGGTGACAGACAGCGAAGGATGCGATTCGCTCTGGCCCTTCATCTGGATGGCTTCGAACAGCGGCTCGTACTGTTGCCGTTGCTGCGCCCATTCCTTCGTCATCGCGCCGCCCAAGAACATCCGCAGCTCGAACATGCGGCCGTTGGACAGATTGCCGTTATGCGGAATCGCCAGCAGCTTGCCGCCGGTTTTCTTCTCCCAGTCCGCCATCCATTGCCACAGATCCTCGGGGTTTTCGCTGTGGAACGTCGTCATCGGCAATACCTGGTCCGCCAGCTTCTTGCCGTCGCGGTAGATGACGTTGCGGTGCAGGTTGTCGCCGCCGCCGGCATTGGATGTCCACTCGTAGGCAATGAAGGCGGTGAAACGACCGGGCTGGTTGTACTGCTCCATGATCGCAGTGTTGTTCTCCCAGAACGTTTTCGCCCACTTCGGGTCAGTGAGCGCCGGTGGCAGTTTCTTGTTGGACTGCGCGGCGACCAATTCGAAAGTTGCCTTGCTGCCTTCCTCCAGCCCTGCGTTCATCATGTCGTGCCAGCGCTTGAGGGTCGCGTCGCGCATCATTTCCGGATTGCCTTCGCGAATGGCGGCAACCGTGCCCATGGCGTCGGAGTGATCGGTGACCGCGACCCAGTCGAGCGGCCGCGACAGTCGTACGGGCTGACCGGAGGATGAAGTCACCTGCTCGCCGCGCGCGAATCGGACGGCTGCAACAGGGTCCAGCGTCGCGCCACTCAAGCCGGCATCGACGGACCACGCGGTATGCACATGCTCGTCGCCGAACAAGGGGCGTTCCGGATAGTGCTTGCCGGCATAGGGCGAATAGCCAGGCTTCTTGTAGAACTTGTTGGGGTCAGCCGGTTGAATGTCGCCGATGTCACTGCTCGTCGGCTGACTGACTTGCTGGCCGTGCACGATCGCAAGTGGGCCGAGCAACGCACCCAACAGGAAGATCACCGTGATGCATCTCATGGACGCTCAAGCTGGATGGACTGACGTGGCAGTATGGGTTGGCTATCAGATCGTGAGCATGCGTAGTTGGGGCACTTTCGAGCGCGAACCGGCAGCTCGACAATCGCAGTAGTTCTCAGGCCGATCGACATCCGGAATCTGGAGTGAAGGCCATGAGTGCTTCCACTGCGATCATCGGGGGCACGCAAACGACAGCCGTGCACACGACCAGCGTCTAAACGAATGCTTCGAATACCGAAGGGCGGGACGGCATCACCGCAGGTCGACCCTGTAGTACCGCTTCAGCATAGAAAGCGACTTCGACGATCACAGCCGGAGCGTACGGTTTCACGAGCAGGCCGATCGCACAGTCGGCATTGGCGCGAGCTGTGTCCGGTTGTCCCGTCGTGAATATCACTGCCAGCTCGAACTCAGAGCGCAATTGCCGCGCGAGCGCGATACCGTCACCACTTGTCTCGAGATCGATGTCGATGAATGCAAGCTCTGGTGGTTGAGCGCGAGCTAGTGTGATCGCTCCTGCGGCCGAATGCGCGGGGCCGATGATCGTATGACCGGCGCGCTTGAGCTCGACGGCGAGGCTCATCGCGATCAGCGCTGCGTCTTCGACGATTAGAACGTTCATTCGACTCTGTCCAGGTAACCGGTGGCGGATCGAATGGTTCCGAGAGCATCCGGTCACCGCGAGCATGCTGCATGACCGTGATTGCCCTACAACGCAGCCAAGGTTGCAGCGGTCGTTGATGCGATTCGCGCAACGCGCGCACACTCCAATCTGTCCCGTAGATCCCGCGGACAGCGACTGGGGAAGATCCATGGCCGACACCAAGCGGACGCGCGGACAGCTGCGAGCGCTCGCCGATCACCTTGCGCGCCGACGCGAAGCGATTCTGGACGCATGGCGGCTTGCGACCGACATCGATCCTGAAGTGACATCGGCGGCAGCGAGTACGCGCAATCAATTCGTCGATCACATTCCCGACGTTCTGGATGCGTTCGAAGACCGGCTGCGCGCGCAGGATCCCGATGAAAAGGCGGAAGCACGAGCCGAGCAGAAGGAATGGGCTGCGGAGCATGGCACTCATCGCTGGCAGCAAGGCTATCGTCTGACCGAGACGATGCGCGAATGGGGTCATTTGCAACTGTGCCTGTTGACCGAGCTGGAACGCTACTCGGTGCAAAACACCGAACTTGAGCCAGAGGTCCTGCAGGTTGCACGACGCGAGTTGGTGCGACTGGCCAATGATGGCGTCTGCGCCAGCGCATCGCGCTACACACAGTTACAGCAGAGCGAGGCCGCGGGCCGTCTCTACGATCTTGAAACTGCACTGGACGCTCTGCATGGTGTCGAGATCGAGCGGGCAGAGGGTTGGCGCCGGGCCGCTCATGACCTGCGGGGCAGTGCCCACGTGATCGTGAATGCATCCGCGGTCCTCATTCGGGGGGATCTCCCTGATACGAAGCGGACGGAGATCTCGCATGCCTTGTCCGTCGCTGCTACAGCATTGAGCAAGCTGCTCACAGATCTGCTCGATCATGCGCGACTCGAGGCTGGTCACGAGCAGCGCAACGTGAAGGCTTTCGACGCCGCGCAGCTCATCAAGGAGTTCTGTGAGACCACGCGTCCACTTGCTGCCGACCGCAATCTCTTCCTCGAGTGCGAAGGGTCGGCCTCGCTGGAAGTCGAGGGCGACGCGGTCAAGGTGCAACGAATCCTGCAAAACCTGGTGTTGAATGCCTTGCAGGCAACCCAAACCGGCGGTGTGCTGGTGACTTGGGAGGCAGGCTCATCGCCGACCGACTCTCATCAGTGGGCACTGTGTGTGCAGGATACCGGCGCCGGTTTCACGAGCGATGCGATGCCGCTCCGGCAAGAGTTGAAAGATGCAACAGAAGGCGCACTCGAGCTGGAGGAGAGTCCGCAAAGCGACGGCAGTTCATCGCTGTCGGCGAGTCCTCCCCCGACACTCGACTCACAGTCGACGAGGAGCAGCAGACGACTGCCCGCTGGAGAAGGAATCGGACTTTCCATCGTGAAGCGCTTGTGCGAGCTGCTCGATGCGAGCATCGAGCTGCAGTCCGCCGCGGGGCAGGGCACGACATTCCGTGTGATCTTCCCGCGCCGTTACGCTGGTGATTCCAACTATCAGGGCTGACTTTGTGCCGGTTGGAGGTTGCGCGCAGTCGCAGTGGGGGCTCTTAATCCTTCGCAGTCCTCTTGCTCATCGCTCTTTCGTACATCTGCCTGCTCACTGCATAGCAGGTGCAGCTGACGCGTTCCAGGCCGCGTCCATTGAGGACGATCACCTTGCCGCGGTTGTAAGCGATCAACTTCCTCTGTCTTAGCGAGCGAGCAGCCCGCGTGATTCCAACGCGACGCACGCCGAGCATGTAGGCCAGAAACTCTTGAGTCAGGTAGAACTCATCGGCCATCGCGCGGTCGCGGGTCATGAGTAGCCAGCGGGCGAGGCGTGCCTCGACCAGATGAAAGCAAGTACAAGCAGCCATCTGGGCGAGCTGGTTCATGAGGACGTGGGTATAGCGCGTCAGAATCTCTCGCAGCGCAGGACTTTGTTTGAGCGCGAGGGAGAACTGCGCGGCCTCGATTCGCAACGCCGAGCCGGCGCCCTGCACCAGCGCCTGCAGCGGCGCAACGTTCTCACCCGCAGCCAACGAGATCCCGAGCATTCCCTCAGTGCCCACGAGTCCCACTTCGAGTCGCGCTCGTCCGTCGACGGAGGAAATCAGCGAGATGAAGGCACCGGTCGGGAAGTAGACGTGACGGATGCGTTCGTCTTGAGAATAGAGAAGGTCACCGAACGTCAGCTCGACAGCGTCGCAGCGCGCCAATAGGTCTCGACGTTGCTTGCCGGGCAGCGCGGCGATCAGGAGATTCGGTGAGGCCGGACGTGACTTCGCCATCCACCAGTTAAGTGCTTGCGTTGTCGGCGCGTCGGTGCGCTGGCGCACACTGGCTAGTGCGAGCCTAGCCGTACCAGGCGATCGGTTTCCTTCCTCACCACCGCATAGCACTCACAGGAATAGCGCTCCAGTTGCGCGCGGTTGAGCACCTTGATCTTGCCCCTGCTGTACTCGATCGCTCCCAGTTTCTGCAGCTTCCCGGCGGCCTCCGTCACTCCCTCACGCCGTACGCCCAGCATGTTGGCAATCAACTCCTGGGTCATGTTCAATTGATTGGAGTCCAGGCGATCGAGAGACAACAGCAGCCAGCGGCACAGCTGCTGGTCAACGGAATGATGGCGGTTGCAGACCGCGGTCTGGGACATCTGCGTGAAGAGGGCCTGCGTATAGCGCAGCAGGATGTGCAGCAGCTCGCCGTGAAGGTCGAACTCCCGCTTGAGTCGAGTGCCTGTCAGTCGGTAAGCATGGCCTGCACTTTGCACGATGGCCCGATTGGTGGTCGTTTCCCCACCCATGAAGAGCGCGACGCCAATTGCACCGTCGTTGCCCACCACGGCAATTTCCGCCGACGAGCCGTTCTCCATCACGTACAGGAGCGAGACGATGGAATCAGTCGGAAAATAGACGTGGCGCAAGCGGCCACCTGATTCATACAAGACCTTGCCGAGAGGCAGCTCGACCAGCTGCAGGTGGGGAAACAGGCGCTCACGCTCCGCGGCCGGCAGGGCGTTCAAGATACTATTCTGGGGAGGGGCGGATTCGCCGGGCATTGATTCAGACTCTTGGCCAGACGGTCCGAGTCTACGCCCGTCTGTCCGCTAGCGCACAGAGCATCCTGGGACAGGTGCGAAGCTGCGGGACTAGCTTCTGGCGCAGCTACGTGGCTGGCCGCACGCCTGTGAGAATCTTCTGCACCTTGCTGAAGTCGACTGGCTTGACCAGGTGATGATCGAGGCCTGCCTCTTGCGAACGCTGCAGGTCCGCTTCCTGGCCATAGCCTGTCAGGGCAACCAATAGCACATGGCTCAGACCGGGTTGCTGACGCATCCTCGTCGCGACCTCGTAGCCGCTCAGTCCTGGCAGGCCGATGTCGAGCAGAACCACGTCCGGCGGGCAGTCGGCGCAGGCTCGCAGTGCGGTGGGACCGTCGCGAGCGATTCGAACATCATGGCCCGACGTTTTCAGCAGCATCGCCAGGCTCCCGGCAGAGTCCGCGTTGTCATCCACGATCAACACGCGACGACACGTTCCGGGCTGCTCGGGCGTTGCGACGGCAGGCGAGGGCAATGATGATGACATGGCAGTCTGCATGACCGGCAGACGCACTACGAACTCGCTGCCTTCGCCCGGAACGCTCTGCACGTCTACCGTTCCTCCATGCAGTTGTACGAGCCGTTGCACGAGGCATAGACCGATACCCATTCCGCCTTGTGAGCGATCGAGTGACCGTTCAGCCTGCGTGAACATCTCGAAAATGTGCGGCAGGAGCTCGGGAGCGATGCCGACGCCCGTATCACGTACGCGCAGCACCACCGCATCTCCCTCTTGTCCAGCGGTCAACCCAATTTGACCGCCTTCGTCGGTGTACTTGGCAGCGTTGGTGAGCAGGTTCACGAGTACCTGCTCGAGGCGGGCAGCATCTGCGTGCAACCAGATTGCTTGCGGTGGCAGCGACACGTTGAGTTCATGCCGACGTTGCTCGATCAGCGGACGAACCGTCTCCGCTGCCCGCTCCATGATGTCGCTTACCAAGATCCGCTCAGCGTGCAGCGGAATTCTTCCGGTCGTGATGCGAGAGACTTCCAGCAGGTCGTCGACCAGGCGGGTCAGTCGTCCCACCTGACGCGTCATCATTTCGCGAATCTGGTTCTGAAACGCGTCTTCCTCGTTGTGGCGGCGGAGAAGCTCCAGGGCGTTGACGATAGGCGCGAGTGGGTTGCGCAGCTCGTGGCTGAGCATGGCGAGAAATTCGTCCTTGCGGCGATGCAAGTCGACCAGTGCGGCTGCTTGCTCTTGTGTCTGGCGCTCCAGACGGCTGCGCTCGGTGATGTCGTAAAAGCAATTGATCGCACCGATGACGTCTCCAGCCGGGCTCTTCAACGGACGAATATTCACCACCACAGTGACGTGCGATCCGTCGGGCCGCTCGATACGCACTTCACCGTCATGCACCGCAGGAATTGCGCCGCTCACCACCTGAGCCATAGGACACTGCGCGTGCGGCATGAAACTGCCGTCCGGACGGAACATCTTGAATGAGCCGCAAAAGCGTTCGTCGGTATCGCCTGGGGCCGGCTCGCGGCCCCAGAGTTCCGCGGCACGGCGGTTGAATGCCTGAATGACACCCGAGGCATCGCAGGAATAAACGGCCACGGGACCCAAATCGAACAACGTCCGGTAGCGTTCCTCGCTCGCACGCAATTCTGCGTTGAGCGTTTCCATTGCGCGCGCGGATTGGGCGTCATTGTCCGTCGCGTCGGCGGCCGTGCGGCGCGCATCCAGGACAGCTTGCATGTCGATCTCCTCGCGTCGGATCCCGACCCAATGAGCACACGCTCAAGTTGCCAGTGTGCGCCGAATCCGGTGGAGATAGCGTGCCATTTGCATCGCGAGAATCGAAACGCGGCTATGTGCGGTAACGCACTGACACGCAGGGGGGCGGTGGCAGAAAGCCGAAACAATCGGCGGTGGAGAA
>Ga0209382_10002025_pt1 | contig 30458 bp, 30 predicted proteins | sample SoiMetdeltSBSDD5_FD_187599 | JGI IMG/M metagenome (GOLD analysis project Ga0209382, IMG submission 187599) | Bulk soil microbial communities from a Populus tree surrounding site in Tennessee, USA - Soil MetaG P. deltoides SBSDD5 (SPAdes) (version 2) | ecosystem: Environmental > Terrestrial >...
CCGACGTCGGCGGCGGCCTTGCGCAACGACGCCAGGTGCGCGCCGAGCTTCTCGCGATACTCGCCTGCCAGGTATTCCGGCGCGACGTTGATGGTCTTGTGAGTCTCGACGTCTTCCAGCAGCACGGACTCACGCCAGTCGGGCTGCAGCTCGCGCGGATCGAGGAGCTGAAACAGCATGATGTCGTGACCGTGATACGCGAGCGGCTGTACCGCCCGGCTCATCGCCGCCGGGTCGCAATACAGATCGGAGATCACCGCAACGAGGCCACGCCGCTTCAGGTGCTCGCCGAAGCTGCGGAAGCACTCTTCCAGGTTCGTGCCGCGGCCTGCGGTCACGGCGTCGATCGTGTGAATCATGCTCTGCAGGCTGCCGGCGCGGCTCGTGGCCGGCCGGTACTGGCGAACCTGCTCATCGAACACGATCAGACCGACGGGATCGTGCTGACGGGCCGCGAGATACGCGAGCGCAGCGGCGAGGAACTTGCCGTACTGCAGCTTGCTGACACCGCCCGAGCTGTAGTCCATCGACGCGCTCGCATCGAGCAGGATCATCAGTCGCGTGTTGGTCTCGCCTTCGTAGCGGCGGATGTATGTGCGCTCGGTGCGGGCGAAGACGTTCCAGTCGACGAAGCGCGGATCGTCGCCTTCGACGTACGCGCGATATTCCTTGAATTCCTGGCTGAAGCCGTAGTGCGGCGAGCGATGCAGCCCGGTGAGGAAGCCCTCGACCGCCGTGCGCGCCACCAGCTCGAGGTTCGCGAGCCCCGCGAGCGTCGTTGGTGCCAGCAGACGATTGAGAGCCGTCGAGCTCATCTGTTGACGACCTCGCGCAGCACTTCATCGACGCTCTTGCCGTCGGACTCCGCCTGGTAGTTCGTCAACACGCGATGACGCAGCACCGGGAATGCGAGCACCCGCAGGTCCTCGCCCGTCACGTGATAACGCCCCGCCATCAGCGCGCGTGCCTTCGCCGCCAGGCACAGGAACTGCGTTGCGCGAACACTGGCGCCGTAACGAACGTAGCGGCGCACGGCATCGGGCGCGATCGATTCGTTGGGGCGAGTGGCGCGAATCAGCATCACTGCGTCTTCGCGCACTTGCGCGGACAGCGGCACCTGCCGCACCAGCCACTGGAATCGCATGATCTCTTCGGCCGTCGTGCATGCGGTGATTTCCGGCAGCTCCATGCGCGAAGTGTTGCGATCGACGACTTCCATCTCGTCCGCCGGCGTCAGGTAGTCGAGCAGCACGTTGAACAGGAAGCGGTCGAGCTGCGCTTCCGGCAGCGGATACGTGCCTTCGAGCTCGATCGGGTTTTGCGTCGCGAGCACGAAGAACGGCGGGGTGAGCAAATGCGTCGTACCGCGCACCGTGACCGAGTGCTCCTGCATCGCTTCGAGCAGCGCAGCCTGCGTCTTCGGCGGCGTGCGATTCACTTCGTCGGCGAGCAGCACGTTGGTGAAGATCGGACCGGGTACGAATGTCCAGCGACGATGGCCGGTCGTGATGTCCTCTTCGATGATGTCGGTGCCCGTGACATCCGTCGGCATCAGGTCCGGCGTGAACTGAATGCGCTTGAATTTCAGGCCCAACGCGTAGGCGAGCGTGCGCACCAGCAACGTCTTCGCCGTGCCGGGCATGCCGGTGATCAGGCAATGTCCGCCGACCAGCAGCGTCAGCAGCAGGTGATCGACGACGTCATCCTGGCCGACGATGATCTTGCGCACTTCCGTGCGGATCGCCCCGAGGCGCGAGTGGAACGTCTCCACGTGGCGCTCGATTTCGGCGTCGGTGAGCTTGTTGCCGGCGACGTCATTCATTTTTGGTTCGCTCCTCGACGATCTTCAGCAGGAAGTCCTGCGCAGGTTTGTAATGGGGGGCGGCGGCGAGCGCATCGAGCACGTTGCGGCGACTCGCGGCGCGATCGCCCAGGGCGTAGAGCGCACGCGCGGCGCCGAACAGCGCCGGCGCCTGATCGTGCTCGCGCAGCGCGAGCAGCACGCGGAATTCTCGTAGCGAGTCTTCAGCGCGATTGTCGGCGAGCAGGCGTTCGCCCAGCTCGACGTGCTGCTCTGGATTCAGTGGGTCAGCGTAGTTCAGAGCTTGCAGCACGGCCGTCGCATCCTGCTTACGCCCGGCTTCGTCGAGCCAACGCGCCAGCTCACGCAACGCAGCCGGATCCCAGCCGCCAGCGTTGCGATAGGCTTCGACCGCGGCGATCGCCTCCGCACGGCGACCAAGCTTGTCGAGCGAGCGCGCCAGCAACAGATTCGGACTGCCTGGCCCGACGTGCTCCGGATAGAGTTCTGCCGCGCGCTTCGCAGGGGCGATGGCATCGGCCCACTGCTCGCTCTGGATTGCCTTGCGGGCCGCCTGGTATTGCGACTGCCACTCGTTCATGCCGGCGAGCAGCGCGCCATAGCGCGAATGCAGGAATGCGTCGAACTCCTTGTCGAAATCGGCGGGCGCCATCTTGAACGCGGACTGGACGGCCGCAGCCGTCGTGACATTGGCGCGATCGAACTGGTGCAGCAGCAACGAGAGCCGCTCGAATCCCCAGCGCTGCTCGATGAACAGGCAGATCAGCCCGGCCTGCACATACGAAACCTGGATCTGGTTCGGATAGGCGGGACGGATGAAGCCGCCGTCGAGGTCGCTCACCGGCAGGAAGCGATCTTCGTTCAATGCAGTGATGACGTCTGGAGGCACGACCACGCCGGGTGTCGGACCCGTGCGCCACTCTTCGAACACCGAGATGCCTTCGCTCAACCAGCGCGGTACACGATGATCCGTCGCTTCCAGCGTGAACACGTGCGCGAGCTCGTGCCACAGCGTGCTGCCCCAGTGGAAGTCGCCGCTCGCGCGGCCCGACGGGCTGTCCATTGCGACGACGTAGCCGAACGTCACACCGAGCAAGCCGATGCCCGGCAGCGCCGCGACACGCACCGCGAAGTCATCGTGATCGGGATAAAGCTCGACGGTCACCGGCTCCTGCAGCTTGAACCCATAGCGACGCGAGAACGTAGCGATGCCCTGTTGCACGAGATCGATTGCGTAGGGCTCCAGGACCGACGACTCACTGCGATGCAGCCGCAAGCGCACTACATATGTATCGCCGGCAACCGCAACTGGCGTGGATGACACGTCGAACTGGTCGATGCGATCCAGCAGGCGCAGCGAGTTGACGGTCGTCGGGCTGTACGGATCGCCCGAGTAGGCAGCCTGGAGCTGCTGACGCGCTTCATCGATCTGCCCGAGCCGCAGCAGATTCGAGCCCAGCTCCGCCCGGGCGGACCACAGGTCGGGCTGCACTTCGATTGCACGCTGCAGCAGGGCCGTCGCCTCGCGGTAGCGGCGACGCATGATTTCGAAATGCGCGAGCTGCTCGTACACGGCGCCATAGCGCGGGTTGTAGTCGAGGGCTCGCTTGATCCACGGCTGCGGATCGCGATCGCGCGACGTTTCGATCGCCGCGCGCATCGAAAAGACTTCGAGCGGCGGCAGCTTCTGCTTCGCGGCGAGATCGCCCGCGCGCTCCAGCGCCTTCTGGGCAGCTTCGGTCTGACCCGCTTCGAGCGCGAGCTGTGCGCTCACCAGGTGCGCTTCGACCAGGTCGTCGTGCTCGCGCAGCACTTCTTCGATCAGCGGCCCGGCCTCGCCTTCGAAGCGCTCGGCGAGCACGCGCGCCAGGCCGATCTTGGCGTGCGGATCGTTCGGAAAGATCTTCAGCGCGTCGCGGAACAGCTCCGCGGCGTCGTTGTACTGATGTGTCTGCAGGAACAGCCGAGCCCAGCGAATCCGCGGCTGCACGGCACGCGCGTTTGCCTGCACGAAATCACGGAAGCACTCGTTCGCACGCTGCAGATCACCGGTGGCCCACAGCGCCTCGGCCTGCAGGACCGGGTTCGGCGAGTTGATGAACTGCGAGTAGCAGACACGCGCCTGATCGACGCGACCATGATGCTGATGCTCGTCACACGCGCGCAGCTCCGGCGCGCGGCGCGGATCGTAGTCGATGGCTTGCGCGAACGCGGAGCTGGCCGCGAACGTCGCGAGCAGGGACAGCAGAAGCCGCGCGGGTCGTCGCGTCATTGCACCACCCGTTTCGCGTCGATCTGCTTCTGGAGCTGCGCGAGCCTTACCAGCACGCCTTCGAGCTCGTCGTAGTACTCGTCCTGGCTCAGCGCTGCCTTGCGGCCCTTCACGCCTTCGAGATCCTGTTCGATCTTGCCCCGCTGCGCGAGCAATGCCGTGACCTCCGGATCCGAACCGGACAACGCGCTCGATCCGATGCGCGCGACTGCGAAAGCGGCCGTCTCCTCGCCCGCGATGCGCGCATGCTCGGTCGCGAGCGCGACTTCCGACTTGTACGACGCGGCGACCTGGCGGTTCGTGTAGTCGAAGGCTTCAGCTGCGGTCACGGTCTCGTCCTTGTTCACGTCGGCCGCGTCGCTGCTGACGGCCTGCAACCAGTACTGCGCAAACCGTGTCGCGGTGCGCTCGCCGCCGCTCTTGGTTGCAGTGATGACGACCCGTTCCGGTCGCTGCCAGCGATCGATCGTCGCGCCGCTCGCGCTGGTCGCGTTGACGATCAGCTGCTGCTTTGCCGGCAGCCGGTCGAAGAGCTGCTCGAGCTCGCCGCCGGTGATATCGGCGCCCGGAACGTTGAAGCGATACTCCTCGCCGTCGTACGTGCCGTGCCCGATCAGCACGACAGTCACGTTGTCAGCGGGTTTGATCTTCGCCGCGAATTCCTGGAACTCGCGGCGCACGGATTCGCGCCGTGCCTGCTCACCGGTCAGCAGGACGACGCGACTCTTGTCGCCAGCCGCCTTCTCCGCTGCTGCGGCAAGCGACGCGGCCTGCTCGCGAAAGCGCTGTTCGTACTCGGGTTCGCCGCCGAGCCCGGCCACGATGAAAGTGAAAGAGGCGGCTCCTGCAAAGGTGGGTAGAGCAAGCAACGTGGCGGCGATGAAAAAGGTCTTCACAGCCTTCCCCAACGCAGCCGCAACAGCCATTCCGACACTTTCAGCAGCAGCAGCACGAGGAAGACGATCGGCAGGTTCCACAGGTCGAGCGTCTGGCGTTCGACCACACCGGCCTTCGAATACGGGATCGCGGCGGCGAGGCCTGCGAGGTCATCGAGCGGCCAGTAGCGCCCGCCCGTCATTGCAGCAAGCCGCTCCAGGACCGCGCGATGCTGATTCGTTGCGAAATGCTCAGCCACGCCGTCGTTGCGCAGGACGTGCGTGATCGCACTACCGACTTCGCGGCCGCCGGCGCGGGCCGTCATTTCTATGCGGTACAGCCCGGCGGTGGCGGCATCGATGCCCGCCACGTATCGACCGTCACCCTGACCAGAAGGCTGCATGGCTTGCACGAACGCCGGCTCGGCCTGCGGGGCTATCCGAAGTTCGACGCTGGCATCGTTGATCGGTTCAAACCGTTCGTTGCGCAGCTCCGCCACCAGTCGCACGTTGCGCTCGTCGTCGTAGGCGAGCCTTTCAGGCTCGATCGACGCGCGCGGCGGCGCGGTCGCAGAGATCGCGTGCAGCAGCTGTCGCCAGAAGACCTCATGACTTTCGTCTTCGGGCGGAAGCTGCATCTGCCAACGCAGCGTGCTCGCGGTCGCGAGCAGGAATGTCGCGCCGCGGCCGTAGTGTTGCCAGAGCAGCAGCGGCATGCGCGTGCGATCCGCAGAGCCTTCCAGCAAGACGATCGCGCCCGGCTTCAGTCGGCCCAATGCCTGATAGTCCGCCAGCACCGGCATGTTCTTCCAGCGGTCCGCGTTTTTCCGCGGATCGGGATCGAAACGCAGGATCGGCGACTGCACGCCATAAAGTGTGGGTTGCGCGCGCACCGGCCGCTGCACCAGTCCCATGACCTGCCGACCCGCGAGTTGCGCCGGCAACGTCTGCGCCAGCGCGGCGTTCTGCCAACCGCCCGCCGCGAGCCCATGACGACCCGCGAGCATCAGCACCGAGCCGCCGCGCTGGTCGACGAATTCCTTCAGCAATCGATGCTGCTCGGGACGCAGGCTGGCGGCTTCATAGCTGCCGATCACGACGGCGTCGTAAGCGAACAGCTCTGCCGGGTTCACCGGGAAACCTTCCGTGAGTTCCGCAGCGGTATCGACGCCCTGGCGGTAATACTTATTCGGCGTGGTGCGCACCACGCTGGCTACGCGCAGCGCCCGATCGCGTTCCGCCGCACGCCGCAGGAACTTGTATTCCCAGCGCGGCTCGCCTTCGACGTACAGGATATTGCGCCGGGTCGCCGGCACATCGACGACGCGCGTGCGCGTGTTGTTGATGATGTTGCGCTCGCCCTGGAGCGCGTCGAGCGTGAAGCGCAGCTCATGCGTGCCGGGCTCGCCGGCTGGCAGATCGACCGTCAGGCTGGTCGCCGTCGAGTCGCGCGACAGCTCGATGTCACGCGCGGCAATGAGTGTCTCGCTATCGTAAACACGCAACTTCGTCGCGCCCGCGCCCTGATGGCGAATACCGACCTGCGCAGTCACCGTCGAACCGACGGGCGCGCTGGTCGGCACGTCGATACGCTCCAGCTCCAGGTCGCCCGCGACCTGCTCGGGCCCGACGCCGACGGTGTGAATCGGCACGCCGTACGAGGCGAGCTCCGTCAGCCGCTCCTCGCTGAGCGAGCCGCCGTTCTCCGCACCGTCGCTGAAAAGCACGACACCAGCGAGCGGGATGCTGCCGGCACTCTGCAACACCTGGATCAGCGAGTCGCCGATGCGCGTCTGCGGCCCGGGGGCGGGAATCGAGTCGAGCGAATCGAGCGGCGTGGTGGTCTGCGCGAAGCTGAACAGGCGCACTTCGAACGTGTCTTCGAGCTTCGCGAGCGTTCCATTCTGTAAAGCCGCCGCCACTTCCTGCAGCCGCGACCGGTCTGCTTCGCCGTAAGCCATGCTCGACGAAGCATCGATGGCCACGGCCAGCACGTTCTCGCGATCCCGCACGCGCTCGACATTCAGCACCGGGCGCCAGAGCAGGCACAGGACTGCGGCCGCCAGCAGGCTCTGCAGGATCCCCACCGGCAGTAGCAAGCGCCAGCCGAGCTGCCGCCGGCGCCACAAAGTGGCCACGACGATGACAACCGCCACCGCGATCGATACGCCGAGCAGCCACAGCGGCCAGGCGCTCGCGAATGCGAACACGCCGGTCCGATAGGCCCACAGGGGATGGGTGAACAGGAGCTCGAACATAGGGTGGACTTGCAGAACCAGTAATAGAGAACAGATGGACCGAGTGCAAGCGCAGAAAGTGCAAAGAATGGCACCGCTCGCGGGACGGAACCCCTGCCGCGCCCATGCGTACTGAAGTGTCGGATAGCGAACGTAAGAGGTTGAATCTCAATGGCCGGCAGCAGCGGATCCCTGCACGAGAACGAGTCAGCCCTTAAGCCCGAGACCATCGATCGGCACCGCGCGATAGTGTCAATCATGGAAGAACTCGAGGCGATCGACTGGTACGACCAGCGTGTCGACGCCGCGCACGACCAGCAGCTCAAGGAGCTGCTCGCGCACAACCGCGACGAGGAGAAAGAGCACGCGTCGATGATGCTGGAGTGGCTGCGCCGTCAGGACACGAAGCTGGATGAGCACCTTCGGACGTACCTGTTCACGAACAAGTCGTTACTGGAGATCGAAGAGGAAGCCGAGGGCAAAGGTGGCGGCAAGCAGTCCCCGGGCGACGGCAGCCTTGGGATTGGGAGCTTGCGGTCATGAACGACCTGCTGCGCGAGCAAGCTCCGATCTCAGCGGAGGCGTGGAGCGAGATCGACGCCGAAGCGACCCGCACGCTCAAGACGCTGCTGGCTGCGCGCCGCCTGGTCGATTTCGCCGGGCCGCTTGGCTGGGCCGCTGCCGCTGTGCCGACCGGCCGCGCGGAAAAGCTATCGCCGCCGCTCCAGGAAGGTGCAGTCACACGGCTGCGCGGCGCGCTGCCGCTGACTGAATTGCGAGTGCCGTTCGAGATCTCGCGCGATGAACTGGAAGCGATCGGACGTGGCGCGCGCGACGCGGACCTCGATCCCGTGCGTAACGCGGCGCGAGCTGCCGGCATCGCCGAGGATCGCGCGGTCTTCCAGGGCTATCGGCCCGCGGGCATCGTCGGCATTTTCGAAGCGTCGGCGGAGCAGAGCCTGTCGATTCCAGCGAACTACGAGGCTTATCCCGACGTGGTCGCCGAGGCGACCCACCGCCTGCGCAGCGAAGGCGTGAACGGACCGTACGGAATCGCGCTCGGTCCGCGCTGCTACACCGGTCTGACGCGCAGTACGACGCGCGGCTATCCGGTGATCAATCACGTGCGCGAGCTGCTCGACGGGCCGATCGTGTGGGCGCCGGCCGCTGACGGCGCTGTCGTCCTGAGCTTGCGCGGCGGCGACTTCGAGCTGACGGTCGGCCAGGATTTTTCCATCGGCTATCTCGATCACACGAGCACGTCGGTGCTGCTGTATCTGCAGGAGACGTTCACGTTCCGGGTGCTGACACCGCAAGCGTCGGTTCCGCTTACATATCCTGCGGCGGAACCCGACTCTTCTCCACGCTAATTACGGTAACTCGGCAACTTTGAGCACGGCGTTGCAGTCAGACTCCGCAGAGTCGACAGGAGGATCAGGGTTTTGAGCGCCACGGAAATCGATCGTCGCAGCGGCAGCGAGCGTCGGAGCACTACGTTTGCCGCTTATTGGCATGGGGCACGCAATCCGCGCCGGCGCGACGGACGCCGCGCGACTGACAGGCACTACCCGATCGTCGATTGGTATTCGCCGCGGCTGCTCATTCCGGTCTTCACCATTCTCGTGCTGTGCGTGCTCGACGGTCTGCTGACCGTCACGCTCATGAAACACGGCGCGGCCGAGATGAACCCGGTCATGGCGCTGTTCCTGCCGCACAACCTCTACTGGTTCGCCTTCGTCAAGCTGGCGCTGACGGGCATGGGGCTGTGCGTGCTGGTCGCGTGCAGCCGGATGAAACTATTCCGCAGGATTCCCGGCGAGGCGTTCGTGTACGCCGTGCTCGGTCTCTACATGTGGCTGATCGTCTACGAGCTGCGCCTGCTGGAGCTCGCCGCGACTCAATCAACCTGAGCGTTGCGCCAGGTCGACGCGGCCGTAGCCGCCGGCGTACAGCCGCAGCGCGAAGTATGTCCAGGCGGAGAGCGTGCCGCTGACGACAGCAGTCACGAAGTTCGTTTGATCGAACATGCCGGCCGCGAGCGCGACGCAGCCGAGCATCGACAACGTCGCCTGGCCGAGACGCAGCTCCCAACGATCTACGTATTGCACGAGGGGCGAGGCATAACGCGCGATGCGCGTGCGATGCGGATCGAAGCCGAACACGCCTGACAGCGCGATGTAGATCGCGACGCCGGCGATACTCCAGAACGCCACGCGCCACAGCTCGATCGGTTGGCCGGACAGCTTGCCGTAGATGCCCGCTGCGAAGAGGAACAGGGCGCACGCCAGCAAAGCGTGCCACTTACGGGTGTTCATGGTCGGATTCGAGTTCGAAGGTGGGCCAGGGACCGATCAGAGCGCAGCGACTCTGCCAGTTCTGTGACGCAACTCCAAGATTCCATCGCTGGACGACGCCAGTCAGCGACAGCTCGCGCGAGGTGACCACTTTCACCTACAAATAGCGGCTCGAAATCGCGCTCGCAGTGGCGGGCATCGCAGCAGAGTGAGAGGATCGCCGACTCCATGAGGTTCTTTCGGCGTTCGCTGGTCGCGCTCGGCGTCGCAGCTTTGCTGCCGACGGTCGTTTTCGCTGCCGTCAGCGTCTTCTATCTGCTGCGGCTGGAGCGCGAGCGGGTGACCAACGACACGGTCGAGCAGAGCCGCGTCGTCATGACGCTGGTCGACACGCAGCTCCAGCGCCACATCGCCGCCCTCGACGTGCTCTCCAGCTCGATCTACTTCGAGACCCAGAACTGGGGCGAATTCTATTGGCGCGTGCAGCGGCTGCTTGGCGCCAATCCGCTGTGGGAATCCATCGTGCTGATCGATGCCCAGCGGCGCGAGGAGATCTTCGATCTGCGCCGGCCGTTGGGTGCACGGATGCCGGTGGCGGGCGTGCACGAGCGCGACTTGCAACGCGTGATCACCGCCGGCACGCAGCTCGTCGGCAGCATCGAGAGTCATGAGCATCCCGTGGTGTGGCTTTACGTGCCGGTGCGGGACGAAAGCCAGGGCAAGGTCACGCACGTCATTGCAGCCAGTGTGAAGCCGCGTATTTTCCAGGATGTGCTCGTGGCCTACGCCGCGCCTGGGACGACAGCGGGCATCGTCGATGCCAACGGCAACTTCGTGGCCAGGACCGTCGATTACTCCGAGCGCGTCGGCACGCCGGCGACGCAGTACGTGCTCGATGCGATCCGCGCGGGCAGAGGCGGTGTCTACAGTGGCACCACTTACGAGGGCTTGAAGAATTACACCGCGTATCACACGTCGGCCTCCGGTTGGTCGACGCACCTCGCGGTTGCCTCGGCAAGCATCGACACGCCGACGCGCTTGTCGTTCGTCGCAGCCGGCATCGCCGCGCTGGGTGGACTCGTGCTCGGCGGATTCCTGATCGTGCTCGTGCTGCGCGACATTACAGAGCGGCGGCGCGCGGAAGAAATGCTGCGACAGTCGCAGAAGATGGAAGCGATCGGCCAGCTCACGGGCGGCATCGCACACGACTTCAACAACCTGTTGACTGCGGTCATCGGCAATCTCGACATGATCCGCAACCGCGTGCAGGGCGAGCGGCTGCAGCGCATGGCCGACAACGCGCTCGAGGCTGCGCGCAAGGGCGCGAAGCTCGCGTCGCAGTTGCTCGCGTTCTCGCGCAGTCAGCGGATGGATGTCGGTCCGGTGGATCTCCAGCAGTTGCTCAATGGAATGAGCGGCCTGTTGTCGCAGTCGGTCGGCCCGTCGGTGCGCGTCGATGTGCAGATCGACGAGGACGCGCGCTACGCGATCAGCGATTCGAATCAGCTCGAGCTCGCGATTCTCAATCTTGCGGTGAACGCTCGCGACGCGATGCCGGAAGGCGGCTCGCTCACCGTTCAAGCCAAGTCCGTCAGGGATGCCGAACGTGGACTGCCGCACGTCGAGCTGGCGGTCGCCGATACCGGCTCGGGCATGACGGAGGAAGTGCGAGCGCGGGCGATCGAGCCGTTCTACACGACCAAGCCGACCGGTCAGGGGACCGGGCTTGGGTTGTCGCAGGTCTACGCAGTGGTGCGGGAATCGGGCGGCACGCTCGCGATCGACAGCGAACCCGGGAGCGGCACGACCGTACGCATGATTCTTCCGGCAGGTGCACCCACTGTCGTGCGCACCGATACCATCTCGCAGCCCACGACGACTCCATCAGGCGTGCGCGCGGAAGAGAAGTCGCGGGTGCTCGTCGTCGACGATGACAAGCTGGTGCGGCGATTCATCTCGGACAGCCTGCGGAGCCTGCAATACCACGTGACGGAAGCAGAGAACGGCACGGCGGCACTCGCGGCCATGGAGCGCGAGCGCTTCGATCTCCTGCTGGTCGATTTCGCAATGCCGGGCATGAACGGCGCCGAAGTGGCGCGCACGGTTCGGGAACGTCAGCCCGAGATCAAGGTGCTCATGGTCTCCGGCTATGCAGACAGCGCTGCGGTAGAATCCGCGCTCGGCAGTGCGCGCCTGCTTCGCAAGCCGTTCGATCTAACCGAGCTCGGCGCCGCGGTGGCCGAGACGCTGGGCGTGTAAGATGCGGCATGCCTTACACAACCCACGAATCAGAAGAAAGCGTTGTTCTCGAGCCGTCCACGACTGCTGACGCGGCGGTGATCTGGCTGCACGGCCTCGGCGCGGATGGCTATGACTTCGTGCCGATCGTCCAGGAGCTGCGGCTGCCGGCAACGATGGCGGTGCGCTTCATTTTTCCGCACGCCGCGCCGCGGCCGGTCACGATCAACAATGGCTTCGTCATGCGTGCGTGGTACGACATCACGAGCCTCGGTCCGGACAGGAAGGAAGACGACGTCGGTATTCGTGAATCGGCGACGGTGGTGAATCAGTACGTCCAGCAACAGAACGCGCGCGGCGTCGAGTCGAAGCGAATCGTGATTGCAGGCTTCTCGCAAGGTGGCGCGATTGCTTTGCAGGCCGGGCTGCGCTATCCGGAGCGCATCGCGGGAATCATGGCGCTCTCTACCTACCTGCCGCTGCGGGATGCGGTCGCTGCGGAGGCGACGCAGGTGAATCGCGATGTGCCGATCCTGATGTGTCACGGTCTGCGCGACGACATCGTGCCCGCGGCGCTGGGCAAGGCGTCGCGCGACGCGCTGACGAGCCTCGGGTATCAAGTCGAGTGGCAGAGCTATCCGATGGAGCACCAGGTCTGCATGGAAGAAGTGCTCGATATCTCGAAGTGGCTGCAAGCGCGCCTGGCGCGGAACCTTTGACGCCCGGCTGCGTAGCGCAGCAGTCACTTCAACCGGAATCGCAATCATGAGCCTCAATATGAGCATCGGACCCCTGGTCTCGCTGATCGCCGGCATCCTGATCCTGATCGTGCCGCGCTTGCTGAATTACATCGTCGCGATCTATCTCATCATCATCGGGCTGCTCGGTCTGTTCGGCCCGCTGCGGCTTTGAGTCCGGCGCGCTACGCTGCTGCCTATCAACGATTGCCTCGCAACGCGCGCGGCGCGTTGTGGATGCTCGTGTCCGCCATCGCGTTCACCGTGATGACGATGCTGATCAAGTTTCTCGGCGAGGATTATTCGCCGGCGCTGCAGACCTTCTACCGCCAGCTCGCGGGATTGGTCGTGATGCTGCCGATGATCCTGCCGAATCCGCGCGAAGTGTTCCGCACGACACGGCCGGGCATCCTGCTGTTTCGCTCGGGGGCCGGCACGGTCGCGATGATCCTGGGCTTCTACGCGTATCAGAAGCTGCCGCTGGCAGATGCGAATGCGTTGTCGTTCACGCGCACGCTGTGGCTCGTGCCACTCGCGGCGTTCGTGCTCAAGGAAAGCGTCGGGCCGCGGCGTGTGGCTGCGACCGTCATCGGTTTCCTCGGGGCACTGCTGATGTTGCAGCCGCAGGCGCAAGGCAACGCAGGTTGGCCTGCGGCCGCCGCGCTGGCTTCTGCACTGCTGCTGGCATTAACGGTCACCGGCATGAAAGTCATGACGCGCGACCACTCCACCCGCACGTTGATGGCGTGGGCAGCGGTGCTGGGATTCACGCTGTCGGTTCCGCCGGCGCTGTTCGTGTGGCGCTGGCCCACCCTGCCCGACCTCGCACTGCTCGGCGTGATGGGCGTGCTCGGCGTGATCACGCAAGCGAGCTATATCCAGGGCATGTCCGAAGGCGACGCCGCAACGATGGCGCCTATCGACTACACGCGCCTCGTGTTCGCGGTGATTCTCGGCTACGCCTTGTTCGGCGATATTCCGAATGCGATGACGATGCTCGGCGCCGGCATCGTCATCGCCTCCACCCTCTACATCACCCTGCGCGAGTCGCAGCTCGGCACGCCGAAACCGCCACCGACGTCCGATTAGCTCTTGCGCGCCACGCGAATTCGCGGTTGCGACGACCCATGCAGCGCGGTCAGCTTCGGCTCATTCACCCGCTCCACCGCGCGCGTCAGGGCGCCGTCGTAACAGGCATCCTGCATCCGTCGCATGCGCAGACTGAGCGTGACATAGGCGTAGCAAACCTGCTTCGACGCTGCCTGCAGTCGCGTGTACAGCTGTTTCGCGTCCGTCGCCTGCGACAGGTCCAGATCACTGTAATTGACCACCGTGCTGACACTGCCGTCGTCCCTTGCGGACGCGATATCCGCGATCAGCGAAGCGGCAGCGATGGCAAGCGCCAGTCCGATTACGCGTGACGGCGCGGATCGCGATTGATGCATCAACATGTCGTGTCTCCTCGGAGCGTGAACTGCAAAGCTCTTGCGAGCATGTCTAGTGATACCGCTGCAAGGTAAATAGTTGCAGCGGACAGCAGTGTTGGAACACGACACGCGAGCAGCGCTCCATCGCTTCATCGCGCGCAGCAATCGCCTCGACGTTCACGCAAACCATGCGCCTGCGGACAGATGTCGCAGGGAGAGCCGGGCCAGCACATAACGCAAACCCTGCGACGAAGCGTGCCGGGGGCGCGACGAATAGTTGTACCTTGCCGCCACCCTTGCTTAGAGTGCAGGGCATGACCTTCATGCAACTCAATAAAAACAGAAACCTGACGTTCTGGTCCCTGCACGCCATGGGCTGGAGCGCCTACGGGCTCGCGCAGTACGCGGGCGCGTTGCTTTATGGCAAGGCCATCGCGTACACGAAGGTGATCCTGATCGCCTCGGTGACGGGCTTTGTTCTCAGCTCGTGGCTGCGCCTGCTGTGCCGTCAGTTGTGGAAACAACCGCCGGCCGTGATGATCGGCGTCGGCTTGCTCGGCGCATATGTGACGGCGCTGGCCTGGCGTATTCCGGTGAACCTTGCGTACGTGACGCTCTTCCCGGAAGAGCGCATGCACATGTGGAGCTGGGTGGACTACTTCGGCGGCACCATGAGCTCGACCTATCTGATGGTGTGCTGGATGGGGCTGTACTTCGGCTTCCACTATTACGAGTCGATGCAGCTGCAGCGCGAGGCGACGCTGCGGCATGCGGCGCTGGCGCAGGAGGCGCAGCTCAAGATGCTGCGATACCAGCTCAACCCGCATTTTCTCTTCAACACGCTGAATGCGATCTCGACGTTGATTCTCGACAATCGCAACACCGTTGCGAACTCTGCCGTAACCGGGCTGTCAGAATTCCTGCGCTACACGCTCGACCAGGACCCGATGAAGAAGGTGACGGTGGCGCAGGAGGTCGACGCGCTCAACCTGTACCTCGACATCGAGAAGCTGCGCTTCGGTCCGCGCCTGACGATCGAGTTCTCGATCGATGGGAACGCCAGCATGATGCTGATGCCGAGCCTGTTGCTGCAGCCGCTGATCGAGAATGCGATCAAGTATGCGGTGTCGCCGCGGGAGCAAGGAGGAAGAATCCGCATCGGCGCCCACGTGACTGGCGGCATGCTGCAGCTCGAGGTGTCGGACGACGGGCCGGGGATGGTCAATGCGCCGCGACTGACGAACGGTCGTGGCGTGGGCATCCGCAATACGTGCGAGCGACTGCAGGTGCTGTACGGTGAGCGCGGCGTGGTGCAGGTTCACAACACCGAGCCGGGCTTGCGCGTGGCGCTGACGTTTCCAGCGGAGAGCGCTGCGCAGCGAGCCGCGTAGTTGAAGTCGGACGGGGATAGCATGAGTGACAGGCCGATCCGGGCAATCATCGTCGACGATGAGGAGCTCGCACGCCGCGGCATAGAAATCCGGCTCGCGGCACACACCGATGTCGAGATCGTCGGGCATTGCGAGAACGGCCGCGAGGCGCTCGAGACCGTCGCGCGCGAGAAGCCGGATCTGATGTTCCTCGATATTCAGATGCCGGGCATGTCGGGGTTCGACGTGCTCGCGCGGCTGCCGCACGAATCGATGCCGATGATCGTGTTCGTGACTGCGTTCGATCGATTCGCGCTGGATGCGTTCGAGGCGCAGGCGCTGGATTACTTGCTGAAGCCAATCAACGACACGCGGTTCACGCAGGCGCTGGAGAGAGTGCGAGGGTTCTGGCGGCAGAAATCAGCGATCGCCCAGAGGGACAAGTTGATGGAGTTGATCGCGTCGACGAAAGGAAGCGCGGCGCTGGATGAGGAAGAGATCAAGAAGCAGCTCGCTGCGGCGGTCGGGCCGGAGTACCCGGAAGTGCTGCCGATTCGGGATGATCACGGGACGGTGAGACTGGATGTGTCGAAGATCGATTGGATCGATGCGGCAGGCGATTACATGTGTGTGCATGCGGATGGGCGCACGTACGTGTTGAGGGAGACGATGAAGTCGCTGGAGGCGATTCTGGATCCGAAGATTTTCCAGAGAGTGCACCGGTCGACGATCGTGAATATTCAGAGGGTGCGGAGGCTGAGGCCGCATACGAATGGCGAGTATTTCCTGACGTTGGATGATGGGCAGGAGATCAAGTTGAGCCGGTCGTACAGGGATCGGGTGGATCAGTTGTTGCAGCGGAAGTGAGTTGATTCAATGATCACGAGCGCTCCAGCCTGGCTGCAGCCGCTGGTTCGCCGAAATGCGGCTCAGGGATACTCCGCCCCCAACGCATTCACCTCCGCCACGTCCAGCTGCGCCTCGACCTGGTGGAACGCGTCATCCCCGATCTCATCCTTCGACCGCATCTCCAGCAACGCCTGACGCTGTGCGGCGACGATTCGCGCTCGTAGCGAGCTGTACTGATCCATCTCGTTGACGTCCTTGCTCTCATCGTCGAGTTCCGTGAGTTGCGACTCCAGTTCCCGGCGAATGACCTCGGCCTCCTGCGACCCATCGCTGTCGAGTACTTGCAGGCCCGCATGCACAACGCGCTCGCATGCCATGCGGACCTCACGATTGACCGGATCGTCATCGCGCAACTTCAGGAGCAGAATCAGCGGTCGCAGCGTCAGGCCCTGCAACACCAGCGTGCCCACGACTACGCAGAACGAAGTCAACAGGATCAGATCGCGATGGGGAAAATCGATAGGCAGCGCGTACGCTGCAGCCAGCGTGACGATGCCGCGCATGCCGCACCAGCTCACGACCAGCGATCCTCGAGCAGTGGGCTTTGCCGTGCCAGGCCAGCCGCCGGCTCCGAACCAGCGCAGTTTCAGCCGTGCAACCACCGCGTAGCTGAAGACCCAGACGAAGCGCGCGGCGATGCAGATGCCCAGCACGATGGCGGCAATCTGAAAATACTCGACTCGTTCCTGCGGCGAGAGCGGACCCAGGATCGGGCGCAACTGCAAGCCGATCAGCACGAACGCGAGCACGTTCAGCACGAACACGACCAAGTCCCACACTGCATAGGACGGCAGGCGATTGCGTGCCGGGATCAGCCTCGGCGCATCCCGCGCCACCGTGATTCCATAGACAACGACCGTCACGATCGCGGACAGGTGCAGATGCTCGGCGAGAATCCACACACCGAAAGTGGTCGCGAACTGCACCACGATCGAGCTCGGAATGTCCGTCACGTTGAGAAAGAACCGCAAAGACAACCGCGCGAGCAGATATCCGGCAATGACACTGCCGACGAGCGCCAGCAACGCGATCGGCACGACCGCAGCGAAATCCAACCCGCCGGATACGACCGCGAGCACGGCGATGCGATAGATCAGCAGGGCGCTTGCGTCGTTCAGCAGGCTCTCGTCTTGAAGGATTACGAGCAGGCGGTGCGGCAACCGCAGTTGCTTCAAGATCGCGCTGGCTGCCGCGGCGTCTGGCGGCGCGACGATAGCGCCGAGTGCAATGGCTGTTGCCCAGGACATGCCCGGCATCAACGCATGCGCCGTCCATGCGACTGCGGCCGTCGTAACGCCGACTGCTGCGACAACCAGGCAGGTGACCGGAATCCAGTTCGCGCGAAGGTCGCGCACTGACGTGTCGTAAGCGGCGTCGAGCAGCACCGGAGCCACGAACAACGCGAGCATGAGCTCAGGGTCGACGTCTAACTTCGGCGCAGCGGGAAAGAAAGCAAGCGCGACGCCGCCCAGCGCCAACAGCGACGGATAAGGGACGTTGATCCGCCGCGCGATTGCGGTCAAAACGACGGCGCCGACCAGCAGCACCAGGAGCCCCTGAAAGATTTCCATCGTCCCCGCCCAACAGCTGCGAAAGCCAGATGTTATCGGCTGGCGCCGAGGTATACGCTAGTAACACGGCATCTGGGTACGGAGCGCCCGCGATGACCAAAGCGAACCTCGCACTGACTGCTGCAGCACTGGTCCTCGGACTGGGATGCTTGCTGCTCTTCAGAGGACTGAGTACTGAGCGCAGCCGTGTGCACGCGCTCGAGGAGCAGGTCGCGCAGCTACAGCGCGATCTGAAACATCCGCAACCGCCCGCCGCCAACCTCGAGACAGCCCCGGCAGCCCAGCCGCCGGCACTGGCCGTTGCCGCACAACCCGTGGCGCCACCCCCGGCGCCGGCGACCAAACCTGTCCCCACGGGTGACCCCGCCGAGCGTGCGCGGGTGCGTAAGATCCTTGCCGATCCTGCACTTCAGGCAGCTGAGCACACCATGCAGCTAATGGAGCTGCAGTCCGACCATCCGCAACTCGCGTCCGAACTCGGCTGGTCGAAGGAGGAAGTGGCCGGCTTCCTCGATCTTCTCGCGGAGCAACGTCTGCGCGAGAGCGCAGTCGAGATGAAGCAAGGAGCCGTCGAAGACTATCAGCAGCGGCTCAGTGCACTTTACGAGCGGCAAGAACAGGAGAGGCGGGAGTTCCTCGGCGAGCAACGGTTCCAGGCATGGAACGAATACGTCAGGAGCGCCCGGGCGCGCGCACTGGTGACTGAGCTGCGCACGCAACTCGCGACCACGATCTCGCCGCTGCGCGAGGAACAGATCAAGCCGCTGGTCAAGACGCTCGCAGCGGAGCAGCAGCGGCACTGGGCGCAGCGCATGGAGAATTACGGCGACGCTCAATGGACGGACGAAACGCCGGTGGCCGAACGCGTCGCGTACATGGAGCGACGAGGCGAGTTGATCGAACAATCCGCGGCCCGGTCGAAAGAGGCGGGAGCACTGTATCTCGACGCTGCGCAACGACGCACCCTCGATGCGCTGCTCGAAAGAGATATCAAGCGAGCGCGTGCGGAGCTCGAATCAATGCGAGCGTTCTGGGAAGCCGAAGAAAGACAAAAGACCGCTTCCGGATCCCACTAGCGACGCGTTCGCCTTCGCTCGCCGCGCTGCAAACAGGAAGACGACGCAGGCGACGGCAACCACGAACCAGAACTCCAGGTCTCCCACACGACGGACATGTGGGCTCGCAGAAGGATCGAGCGGTAGCGACATGCTTTGAATCCGACTGAATTCCAACTCATAAGGCACCATGATTTGAAACGAGGAGGCGAGAGCGGGGTGTTCTCGCCTCCTCGGCCCTCCCCAACGCTACTTGCGCGTCGGCGGCAGGTTTGCACTGATCGACGACACCTCGTCGACACCGGCTTTCTTGCAGATCGGATGCGAGAAGTCGGCTTGGGGGCTCGGCACCGCGACGATGCCCTGGTAGTTGATGTTGTCGTCGCCTCGCACGCTGACACCGCCCGGCACGAAGTCGTAGCCGAGTCGCGCACGCGTCCGCCACGCGATGTTGTGATCAGCGCACGAGCTGTCACCGCTCACGCCGATCGCGCCGACGAGCCGCTTGCGTGCGTCGTACAACGGCAGGCCACCGCCGAACACGTTCACGCCGCCGATGCGCTGGCCGACCATTGGATCGTCCGGCTGACCGAACGCGCTCGCCGGTCCTTCGTAGGCGGCGCTCGTGTTCACCGGGTTGCTGTGCTGCAGGCCATACAGCGAGCCGCCGGGCTGCACTGCTGCCCAGAGATTCGCGGTCGACAGCGCAAGCTGGGGCAAACTGAACGCATTCGCGGTGTTCGCTTTCTGCGCAGCAATCACGCGGCTGCCCGGCCATTGCCTGCCGCGATCAGTCCCCGTGAAAGCGACTGCGCAGACGATGCCGTCGCGATTGACGATCGCGCCCCACATGTCGAGATCGTAGCCACCGTTATCCGCACCGCGCGCATTCACGAGCGCGTTTCGCAGGGCGGAGTAACCGGGGAGACCCGCGCACGCCGCGCTCGAACCGGTGTCAGTGAGCTCGCTCGAGCGATCGCCGGCCACGGCGGCGGCAACGCCCAGCGAGGCGATCGTCGCGAGCACAACTATGCCAATAAGACCTCGACTCATAATGAAATCTCCTGGTGGGGTGTATGAAGGCTGTCTCGTCATCAGGTAGCTGCGAATCAAACCGTCGTTCATGTGAAGGGTCCTGGATTGCGAAACCAACACCGAACTAGAACGGAGACGGTTGCGCGTCTCTGACAGGTGCAACCTCGTTGCCGGATAGCGCGTCGAACCTGTCACCTCAGGCAACGCCTTTCCGTTCATATGAAAGAGACTCACGGGGATCCCATGGCTTTGGCATCGACACAGCGGCCGGCACCGATGGACGCCCGCGCTTCCTTCTTGCAGGCGGCGGGAGCAAACTGCACAGCGGCGCAGTTGAGCAGTCTGCGGGTGGCTCACGTGACCGCTGATAGCGATCTATTCACTGACCTTTACGGGCAGCTCCGCCAGATCGCTCAGAGCGCGCTCCGCCGCAGCGGGCCGCAGCTCAACGTCAGTCCCACCACCCTGCTGCACGAGGCGTATCTCAAGATCTCGGGACGAGACGCCGTCACCTTCCCGAATCGCGCCCATTTCATGGCATACGCCTCGCGCGCAATGCGCAGGCTCGTCATCGACTTCGTCCGCGAGCGGCGCGCATTGAAACGCGGTGCGGGGTTCGAGATCACCTCGACGCCGCTCGAAGCTGCAGAGCAGCCCGGCGAGTCGCTCGATCTGCAGCGCATCAGCGATGCATTGGATGAGCTCGCCACGGTGAATCCGACGCTCGCGGAGCTGGTCGACCTGCACTTCTTCTGCGGCTTTTCCTTCGCCGAGCTCGCTGCGCTGCTGGACGTCTCGGAGCGCACGGTGATGCGAGACTGGAACAAGGCGCGTCTGTTTCTGCACGACCTGCTGCGGGAGCCGTGAAGAGTCGCTTCGACAAGGCGCGCTGGGACGCGCTTAGCCCTTTGCTCGATGAGCTGATGGCTCTCGACGCACCCGCACGCGCGGAGCGCGTCGCGGAACTGCGCCGCACCGAGGCCGTCGAGGCCGACGCGCTCACTGACCTGCTCGCGCAATACGCCGAGATGGAGCGCGAGGGATTTCTCGAGGATCCACTGGTGCGACCCGTGCAGGAGCCCGGTCTCCAGGGCCAGGTCATCGGCAACTACACGCTCGACGGCTTGCTGGGACAGGGCGGAATGGGCACGGTGTGGCTCGCGCATCGTAGCGACGGTCGTTACGAAGCACGAGTCGCGGTGAAGCTCCTCAACCCGGCCTTGCTCGGACCGGGCGGGATCGAACGTTTTCGTCGCGAGGGGCGCGCACTCGGCCGCCTCACTCATCCCAACATCGCGCGACTGATCGATGCCGGCGTCACGGACACTGGCCAGCCCTATCTCGTGATCGAGTACGTCGAAGGCGCGTCGATCACGAAGTGGTGCGATGCGCAGCTACTCGATGTGACAGCCCGCGTGCGGTTGTTTCTCGATGTCCTCGCTGCCGTCGAGCATGCGCACGGGAAGCTCATCCTGCATCGCGACCTGAAGCCATCGAACGTGATGGTGACGTCCGAAGGTCAGGTGAAGCTCGTCGACTTCGGCATCGCCAAGCTCCTCGACGACGGCACCGACGCTACGCCGATGGCGGACCTCACTCGCCTGGGCGCATACGCGTTCACGCCCGAGTTCGCGGCGCCGGAGCAGGTCCAGGGTGGCGACGCGACGAGCGCCACCGATGTGTATGCGCTCGGCGCCTTGCTCTACATCCTCCTGACCGGCCAGCACCCAACGGTCAGTTCAGGTCGCACGCCGCTGGAGCGCATGCGCGCTATCGTCGACACGGAGCCCGCGCGGCCGAGCGACGCAGCGTCGCGTCGCGCTCTGCGGGGCGACCTCGACAACATCGTGCTCAAGGCGTTGAAGAAATCCCCGACGGAGCGCTATCCCAACGTCGAGGCGCTCGCCGAAGACCTGCGGCGACATCTGAACCACGAACCGGTGAGCGCGCGCCCTGACTCGCTGACGTATCGCGCTGGAAAATTCGTGGTGCGCAATCGGCTGGCGGTAGGCGCGGCAGCGATCGTTCTGTTGACCATCGTCGCAGCCGCAGTGGTTTCAGTCCGTCAGGCGATCGAGGCAACGCGTCAGCGCGACCACGCGCTCTCGCTCGCTGCACGCAATGAAGCCGTCATCGATTTCGTCAACGGCATGCTGACGGAAGTCGCGCCGGCGGAGCAGCCCGTTCGCGTCGCCGATCTCATCGAGCGCAGTCAATCCATCCTGATCCGGGAGGACAGCATCCCGGAGCATCGCGCGGCCATTCTCGCGATGCTTTCCGCTTACTACCTCAGCTCCGGCAAGCCGGCGCAGGCGCAGGATATGCTCGCGCGTGCACGCGACCTGACGCAGGCGACGACAGACGCCGACCTGCGAGCACTGCTCCTGTGCGAGAGCGCATACGCCGCGTCGCTCCTCGGCCGGCCGGACGAAGCAAAGCTGCTGATCGAGCAAGGTCTCGCGACGACGGGTGCAGAGTCCGAAGTCCAGTGCCTGCGCAATCGCGGTTACATCGCGCAGAACACGAACGATCCGCAGGCAGCGCTCGAGTACGCATTGCGGGCGCAGGCTCGCCTCCACGAATTGCCCATCCCGAAACCGGATGTCGAAGCATTCGTGCTCGCTGACATCGCCGCCGCGCACTACCTCGCCGGCCGCAACGGCGACGCCGAGCGCTTCTATGCGCAAGCGCTCGCCAAGATGACCGAAATCGGTCGCGGCGAGAGCCCTAGCGTTTTCTTCCTTCGCAACAACTGGGGCGCCGCCAGCAACTCCGCCGGCGACACACGCCGCGCGCTCGAGCAATACGACGAAGCATTACGAATCGCCGTACAGCGTTCGGTTGGCGGCGAGCCTCCACCGTATCTGCTCCTCAACCGAGCGACCGCTTTATCCAGCCTCGCACGCTACCCGGAAGCGCTCGAGGCGTATCGCGTAGCGATCGAATCGGCGACGCGTGCCGGTCACTCGGTCGTGCGCGTCGGCGCACTCGCATATCGCGCCGGCACCTATCTGCTGATGGACGATGTCGATCGCGCCGAGACGGAGCTGGCCGCGATCAAACCCGAAGTCGGCAAGAGCGTTCCGCCGGACAGCGTGCCCGCGATGACGATCATGCAGGTACAGGCGCGCATCGACGCTGCGCGCGGCCGTTTCGCCGAAGCAATCGCGGGACTGACAAAGATCGTCGAGTTCTACGACGGTCGCAGCATGGCCGTCGCACCGCTCGCTCGTGCGCTGAACTTCCGCGCCGATGCGCACCTGGGCAAAGGTGAGGCGGATGCAGCGACCGCCGACGCACGACGCGCACTCGAAGTCTCGCGCCGCCTGCAAGGCGACAAACCCTATTCGAGTCTCACCGGCCTGTCGCTGCTTACGATCGCGCGGATTCAGGAGACCCGCGGCGACCGCATGGCCGCGAGCGCAGCGGCCAAAGAGGCGCTGCCGCATCTCTCCGAAACTCTCGGCTCGGAACATCCCGACGCGCGCCGCGCCGCTCAGTACGGAAATTGAGCCTCAGAACGTAATTGCGCCTTGCGGACACTTCAGCGACAGACGCATCGACGTTGCCTTGGCGTCGGCGACATCGATGCGCAAGTCCAGCGCAGCGCGGAGCTGTTCCAGATTCTTCAGGTGTGAACCGGCCACGTGCCACTGCTGCAACTTGCAACCGCTCGGTGAAGTCGTCGCCGGATGCGGAGTCTGCGCGGACCAGACGATGAAGAAGGGCGCCTCTGCGAAATTGTCCTTGAGCCCGAATGTCTGCCACGACAACGTGGCACCTGCGGGCGTAATGCGGGAGCCGGGGACTGGCTCAGTCACTGCAAGGCCCGCAGCACTGAGTCGCTTGCGCAACTCAGCGCTGTCCTTCGAGGACACGGCCCATCCGATGGGCGTGAGGGTGTGCAGCTGCTTGAGACCGGCATATTCACCTGCGTCGGTGACACCTTTCTGAAGTGCGATGATCTCGAGGTACGTTCCGTCGCCGAGCGACACGAGCGCGTTGTGAGTGCCGCCCGGATGCTTGCCACCGTAGACGGGTTTGACGCCGGTGGCCTGCTCGAACGCCTTGATGCCGTGATCCAGATCGTCGATGCCCAGCAGGACGTGGTCGACCTGCGCGGCCAACGCGGCAGAAACACCGCCGGCGGCGACGAGCGCAAGGGCCATGGCCAGCTTCGTTGCGATACTGCGAGTCGTCACGAGGTTCCTCCGGACATGGCCGCAGCCTAATCGCAAAGCCCGAGCGCGTTCTCCGCGGAGCATTCCCGGCAGGCCTGCGCCACGTCGTCCTGATTCTCGATCACGCACTGCAGGAATTCGTGTGCGGTCGCCTGATCGACGCGGAAATACGGATCTTTGGATCCCTGGCACCACAGTGCCCAGCCTGACAGCACACCGGAAACGATTTGCTCGACCACGCCGTTGCGCTCGAGGAACAACGGCGAGCCCGAATCGCCGTAACAAACCGAATCGTCCCCTTTCTGCGGGCTCTGCCGCGGCCACACCGCGTTCTTGTGCACCGACTGGATCGGCCCCACGCGTGCGATTCGCTTAACGCCGCTGTCGCCGCCGAACGTGAGCGGCCCGAGCGTCGGTGTCGGCTTCTGTCCCGTGATCTTCGTCCAGTCGAGACCGTAGCCGACGCTCACTGCGGGCGTCCCAACCAGTCCCGCGATCGTGTCGAGTTCGCCGGGCCGACGCAGCGGCAGCGGTGTGATATCCGTGACCGGCTCGAGCAGAATCAGTGCGCCCATGTCAGGCGCATTCTGCAGGTTCGGATCCTCTGCCTTGGCGGTGCCGTCGTTCTTGAGCACCGCACGCAGGTAGTCCGGGTGTGTGAGTCCGTGTGCGGTCGGCACACCTTCATTGCGTCCAGTGATCGCAGCCGCGCGGAACACCGGTGCAGGTTGGGTGCGCGCCGCCTCATTGCATGCGAGATCTCCCGTCAGGAATTCCGCGTGGGGCACAGCCTGGTCACGCAGAAAACAGCGGAAGTCATTCGCTGTCGCGACCACGTCGAACGTCACCCACGCCTGGTCGTAATAGCCGGCGATACCGATGTCGTCGACATAGTTGAACGCCGTGCAGTGGGCCGCTGTAAGAATGACCTTCTCGGAGACCAGCGTGCCCGTGCAGGATTCTTCGGCGAAAGTGATTTCGGGTGGGCCATCGGACGGCAGCAACACGAAGTACTCGTAGTAGGCGCCGACCGCGGGATACACGCCATTCACATCTGCCGGACCATCGCTCGCAAGGGCGATCGACGACGCGAGCCCGGGAAGCACGAGCACCATCGCCAGTAGCTTTGACCGTGTCATGAGCTTCTCCCACCTGTGCGTTCAGGGTGGGAACTTAGCCACGATTGATTGGAGGCGGCAAGCTGCACTTGCCGCGGCTCTTGTTTCAGTTCGGATTCGCCAGAGTCGGCATATTCAATCCGAGCTGTCGCATCAGGCCGAAGTCATCGCGCGTCGCCCACTGCTGCACGATCTTGCCGTCGCGTAACGTGTACCAGCGAATGTGTGCGACTTCGTTGGGCTGCGCGGCTTCCGGATGCGTGCCGGTGAGATTGCAGCGGACCACCACTGCATCGCCGGCAGCGACCATCTCGAGGATGTCCATGTGGTAATCGGGAATCGTCTCGAGGAGATCTTCGAGCGCGCTCTGCACGCCTGCACGTCCGACCAACCGCCCGAAATTCTGCGCGTCCTCTGCCCAGTCCGCGGCGGCGCCCTTCGCGTCGCCGCGATTGATCTTTTCGAGATTCCCGCGAATCACGAGTTCGTTGCGCGCCGTGACATCGGCCGGCTCGCTGTGCGCGAGCGTCGGCAACACGGAGCGCGCAGTTAACGTAACGTGGACGACCTTGCTCATTGGGAGCTCCCCGAACCCAACGACTAGACGTTTTGCGCTCTTGTCGCTGTTACGTCAACTGATCCGAAGTGCACGGACGTCGGCGAAGCGACTGCGCTGGGCCTCACACCTTTTCGACCCCAAGATTCGATTGGCGGCGCAAGCACCTCATCCCGCTGCCAGTTTTCCTTGTCGCAGACCGAAAAAGTCCTAGGACCGGACTACGACCAGGCGTACGGCCGTCGACGAATTTACCTAGCGCGGATCCCGCTCCAGTGTGCGCGTCGTTCGGCACAGCAACAAAGCCTGGGCACCAACTCGCTCACACTCGGCGCCAACGCGACGGCGGGCTTCACTGCGACCAATTCGGTGGCACTCGGCGCCGGCTCGGTGGCGAATGAAGCCAACGTCGTCAGCATCGGCGTGGCCGGCAGCGAGCGACGCATCGTCAACGTCGCTGAACCGCTCGCGCAGACTGACGCGGCCAATCGCCAGTGCGTCGATGACGCTCGCGCCGAGCGCGAGTGGACGCGCAGGGCCTCGCGAACAATCTGATGTTCAGCGGCAAGCTCCTGCTGAGCGGAAGCATCGCGCGCGTCAGCGGTGGCGATTCCGTCAGTCGCGTCGCGGTCGGCTTAGAGTTCTGACGCAGATGTGATCTACTCGGGCCATGCGTACCGCATGGCTCGTGTTGATTGCGACGCTTTCGCTGCTCGTCGGCTGCATGCATCCGCGCGCGATCGAAGCGCCGGAAAACGTGCGGCTGACACCGCTGCAGACGATCTCGACTCTGAAGGCGCGCGTGCTGCTCACCTTTGCGGGCGTCGATGGGATTCCGGTCGAGAACGCGGTCGATTGCTATCGAATGCAGTACACCGTCGGCTCCGGGAGCGAGGCCATTCAACTCAGCGGACTGTTGGCCTTGCCTCGCGACGTCCCTGCGCGACTATTAGTGAGCTTTCAGCATGGCACGAGCACGACGCGTACCGCGGTGCCGTCGCAACTCGACGGGACGGGAATGGCGGCCGCGATCGCCTTTGCCGGCAACGGCTACGCGCTGATCGCGCCGGATTATCCCGGGCTCGGCGAGTCTTCCGGCCGTCATCCTTACTACGTTGCCGACTCGATCGGCCCGGCCGTGGTCGGCATGATCGAAGCGAGTCAGCGAGTGAAAGGTGTGCCGGGCGGTCCGGCCTTTCTCTCGGGATTTTCGGAAGGCGGCTGGGCGAGCCTCGCGGCACTTCGTGTGCTCGAGAGCAAGGGCCAGCAGGTTCTTGGCTCCGCGCAAGTGGCTGGCGCATATGACCTGCGGCGTGTATCGCTGCCCGCAGCGCTGAAGGGCGGCGCACCTTCTCATTCGCTCTATCTTGCGTACGCAGCGTGGGGACAAGCTGCGTACTACGGTCATCCGCTCGACAGCGTGCTCACGACGGAGTACGCAACGATCGTCGATCGCGTCTTCGCGGGTGCGAAGCCGAAGGAGATCGTCAGCGCGCTGCCGGCCGATCCGCGCAAGATGTTCAACCAGGGATTCCTCGATGCCTTCGATCGTAACGAGGCTCACTGGTATCTCGACTCCTTCGCAGCGAACAGCCTCGTCGACGTCACGCCGCGCGCGCCGGTCCGGCTCTACTACGGATCGAAAGATGTCGACGTCGTGCCCGAGGAAGCGCTGGCCGCGGCACGATCGATGCGCGCGCGGAATGCCGACGTCACGGCGATCGACGTTGGCCCTGTGAGCCACGATCCATCCATGTTGCACGCAGCGCCGCTCATTCTCGCGTGGCTGCGCGAGCTCGATAGCCGCTGAGGCAGTCGTGCCTGAAGCTGACTCAATCCGTCCGGCGCGCGTCGACGAGGCGGGTCTACTCAGCGATCTCGCGCTGAGATCCAAGGCGCACTGGGGCTACTCGCCGGAGTTCATCGAGCGCTGCCGCGCAGAGCTCACTTACAGCGCAGAGCAAATACTCGCGGAGCACATGCGCTTCTTCGTCCTCGAGACCGCGCAACGCGTCGTCGGCTTCTACGCACTCAAGCGACTGAGCGAGGCCGAGACCGAGCTCGAGGCGATGTTCGTGGAACCGGCCTTCATCGGCAGCGGCTGCGGCCGGCAGCTCATGGAGCATGCCAAGGCCGTCGCGGCAGCTCTGGGCGCGAAGCAACTGATCATTCAGAGCGATCCGTACGCCGAGCGCTTCTATGCCGCAGCAGGCGGAGTCGTCACGGGCACACGCGAATCGGCGAGCATTCCCGGCCGCTATCTCCCGACGCTCGCGATCGATCTCGCGAGCCGCATGTAGACCAATGGATTATCCTGTGCGCCTCATTCCGGGGGACGCATGAACAACAATCGATCGCAGCTCGCTGCAGCATGCCTTGCAATCTCTCTCACGACCGGCCTGGCCGCACAGGCTGAAGGATTGCGGCCGGACCAGGCCGCGTTTCGCGAGATCTACAAAGAGCTCATCGAGACGAACACCTCGCTCTCCGCGGGCAACTGCACCGAGGCAGCGCAGAAGATGGCCGCGCGCCTGCGCGCAGCGGGCTATCCCGATAGCGATCTGCACATCTTCTCGACGCCAGATCATCCGAAGGAAGGCGGACTGGTCGCGATTCTCCCGGGCACCGATGCCAAGGCGCGACCGATCCTGCTGCTCGCCCACATCGACGTCGTCGAAGCGCGGCGCGAGGACTGGGAGCGCGATCCGTTCACGCTCATCGAGGAAGGCGGTTACTTTTACGCGCGCGGCGCGTTGGACGACAAATCGATGGCCGCGACCTGGGTGGACACGTTGATCCGCCTGCGCGGCGAGCGCACCAAGCCGCGACGCACGGTGAAGATGGCATTGACGTGCGGTGAGGAAACGAGCGGCGCTTTCAACGGTGCGGAGTATCTGGTCAAAGAGAAGCGTGATCTGATCGACGCTGCATTCGCGCTGAACGAGGGCGCGTGGGGCATGCTCGATGCGTCCGGCAAGCGCGTGATGATGGGTGTGCAGGCGGGCGAGAAGACGACGCAGAACTTCCGCCTCGAAGTTCAGAACCCGGGCGGTCACAGCTCGCGGCCGGTGAAGAACAACGCGATCTATCACCTGGCCGGCGCGCTCACGCGCATCGAGCACTACGAGTTCCCGATCAAGCTCAACGACACGACGCGCATCTACTTCTCGCGCATGGCCGGCATCGTCGGCGGCGAGATGGGCGCCGCAATGACGAAGCTGGTCGCAGATCCGACCGACGCAGCCGCCGCCGCCAAGGTGACCGAAGACCCGACGTGGAACGGCATGCTTCACACGACATGCGTGGCGACGATGCTGGACGCCGGGCACGCGACGAACGCTTTACCCCAGCGCGCGCGTGCGAACGTGAATTGCCGGATCTATCCGGGCGAGTCCGTCGAGAGCGTTCGACAGGCACTGGAGAAAGTCGCCGCGGATGCGGAAGTGAAAGTCTCGACACTGGAGACGCGCGGACCGCCGTCGGCCATTCCGCCGCTGACACGCGAGATCATGGCGCCGATCGAGAAAGTCTCCGCACGCTTTTATCCCGGCGTGCCGGTGATGCCGATCCTGCAGCCGGGCGCGACGGACGGTCAGTTCCTGACGCCAGCGGGTATTCCGACGTACGGCATCAACGGCCTGTTCCTGGATCCGGATCTCGGCGGGATCCACGGCCTCAACGAGCGCGTGCGAGTGCAGTCGCTCTACGACGGGCGCGATTTTCTGTACGAGCTGGTGAAGATTTACGCGGCGCAGCGCTGACGACGCGAGGAAGGAACAACGCCTCGCTGCTGCCGGTTACACGGTCATGCTCGACCATACCGGATTCGTCGTTTCGGACCTGGCGAAAGCGCGTCGTTTCTACGAGGCGATCGCCAAGGCGCTTGGGCTCGGCACAATAGACAACGGCCCTCAGGCATTCCTGTTGGGCCGAAGCGCCGAGCAACCGCTTCCCTATCTGTGGATCGGAACCCTGCGACCTTCCTATTGGGCGGAAGGCTCTCGGCCCGGTCTGAACCAGGTGCACGTCGCGTTCACGGCCCCAAGCAAGGCTGTCGTCGATGAGTTCTATCGCGCCGGCCTGGCGGCCGGCGGCCGAGACAACGGCAAGCCGGGCCCGCGGGAAGGCTCGGGAGGCTACTACGGCGCCTTCCTTCTCGATCCCGACGGCAACAACATCGAAGCGTGCGCGCGCAATTCCACCGTCCAGTTGGGAAAGGACTAAAACCAGTAATCAGCGACGCACTTCCCATCGCGCGGCAGATCTTCGAAGGTGTTCAAGCCGTCGAAGTGATCGATCGGAATCTTCGCGACGGCATCCGGTTCGGCGAGCCGCAGGTTGACGGCGATGCGACGCCGGCCCTCCTTGTCGACGTCGAGCCCGCGCCAGAACACGACGTTGCCGCACGTCGGACAGAAGTTGAAACTCAGCGCCTTGCCGCGGACGAACGCTCGCGCCGGGCCGGAGACGACGATGCCTTGGTCTTCGTAATCGTAGGCCCATAACACTCCGTAGCGACGACATGCCGTGCAGTTGCACGCTGTCGCACCGTCGGGTACACCTTCGAACGTCCAGCGGCATGCACCACAGAGGCAGGATCCCTGGATCATATGAACTCCCCTAACTCCCGAGTAACGGCCGTGTTCGGCGCGCTCGTGCTCGCACAGGCCGCCCACTCTACCGAGGAATGCATCGGACGGCTGTGGGAATCGTTTCCTCCGGCCCGCTTCGTGGCCGGGCTCATCTCCAGCGATCTCGAGC
>Ga0209382_10002027_pt1 | contig 30450 bp, 20 predicted proteins | sample SoiMetdeltSBSDD5_FD_187599 | JGI IMG/M metagenome (GOLD analysis project Ga0209382, IMG submission 187599) | Bulk soil microbial communities from a Populus tree surrounding site in Tennessee, USA - Soil MetaG P. deltoides SBSDD5 (SPAdes) (version 2) | ecosystem: Environmental > Terrestrial >...
ATGCGGTCGGTGAAGAAGGTGGCCAAGAAAACCTGGAAGAAGGCGTCCAAGTTCGCCAGGAAGGCAATGAAGAAGGTCAGCAAGCGGATCGGCAAGATAGCCTTCGGCGCCGGCAGGTTCCTCGGCCGGCACGTGGGTCGCCACCTCGGCAAGATCGCGAAGGTCGGGCGGGTACTGAGGCTCGCCACCCTGGCGCGGTTCGAGTTCGTCGGCTGCCTGACCTGGCGGTCGATCCGGGACAAGGACAACTCGTTCGGGGACTCGTTCAGAGATATGGGCGGCTGTGCCCGGTCGATGGTCGCCATGTAAGCGGCCGGCGGCGGGAGGGTCGCCGCGTCCTTCGGGGCGCGGCGCCCTCCCGCAGCACCGGGTCGTCCATGAGGATGCGCCGGTGCAGCTCGCGCAGCTCGTAGCTCGGTGCGATGCCGAGCTGCTCGCGCCACACGTGCCAGAGCCGGCGGAACGTGTCCAGTGCGTCCGGCCGCCGGCCGGAGGCATGCAGCGCGAGCATGAGCAGCCGCCACGGTCGCTCCCGCCGGGGCTCGCCCGCGGTGAGGTCTTCCAGGGTGGCCACCGCGTCGGCGGGCCGGTCCGCGGCGATCAGCGTCTCGGCGAGCAGCTCGCGTGCTTCCAGCCGGCGCTGTTCCAGGTGATGTGCCGCGTCCCCGAGCAACGGCAGGGTCCGGGCGTCCGCCAGGGCCGGCCCGCGCCACAGGTCCAGGGCGGCGGAGAGGGTACCGATGGACTGGTCCGAGCGGCCGGCGCGGGCGGCCGTGCGGCCCTCGGTCACCAGCCACTCGAACCGCCGCCGGTCGAGGTCGTCGTCGACCAGCTCGAACCGGTACCCGGACGGCACCGTCCGCAGCAGCTCGGCTCCGCCCGGCAGCAGCTCCCTCAGGCGCCAGACGTAGTGCGGCAGGAGATGGCTCGCCGATGCCGGGGCCTCGCCGTCCCACAGCGTCTCGACCAGCCAGTCCCGGTCGAGCGTGCGCCGCGGGCGCAGCAGCATGATCGCCAGAAGCTCGCGTTGCTTCGCGGCGCGTACCACCGACCAGGTCCGCCCGTCCCAGACCTCGACCGATCCCAACACCCGAAACCGCACGGCCGCATCATCGCGGTACGCCCTCACAGAATCGCCATGCGATCCTCACACTCCGACAACCGCGCGTGTGGGTTCCAGCGGTGGCCGGCCCCCGTCCGGTCAGTCGGCGGGTGACTCGGTGAACGTCGGGTGGTGGCGGCGGACCGGCTCGCTGGCCTCTGCCAGCAGCGCCGGGCCGTCGTACCGCACCGGTCGCCTGGCGGACCCGGCCGGTACGAGCGCGAAGAACTGATCCGCGGAGAGCGCGAACACGACGCGGCCGAGGCCGGCGGTTTCGATGGCGGTCGCGCACATGCCGCACGGCTGGCAGCTCGTGTACATCGTGACGGTCGCGGCGGTATCCGGGGTGAGCTCGCGCGCGGCCCAGCGGGCCAGCTTGAGTTCGGGGTGGGCGCTGATGTCCCGCTCAGAGTTGACGGTGTTGTGGTCCTCGACGAGAACGGTGCCGTCCGCGGCGACCAGCAGGGAGCCGAACGGTCGTTCCCCGGCCTGGCCCGCCCGCGCCGCCAGCTCGATCGCCCGGCGCAGGAAGGCCTCGTCACGCTCGTTCACCAGCCGATTATCGGGTACCGCCGGAAGGATCGCCCGGCCCATCGCGGCCGGAGCCATGGCGCACCTCCTCGGCCAGCGTCGCCAACCGGGACACCGTGTGGTCGATCCAGCGCAGGTCCGCCTCGATGTGGAAGAGCTGGTAGTCGGCGAGCAACGAGTCCTGGGTGGTGGCCGCGTTGCGCCGGGCCACCGTGAGGGCCTGCATCGCGGTGAGGTGCTTGGCCCGCTGGCGGTCGAGGAAGTCGTCCGCGGGCCGGCCGGAGAGCAGCGCCAGCACCACCTTCGTGAAGAGCACCGTCTGGAGTTGGGGCTGCGGTTCCTCCGGCTCGCCGAGCCAGGTGTCCAGGTCGGTCACCCCCTCCGGCGTGATCGAGTAGCGCTTGCGGTCCGGGCCGGCCCCGGCCTCGACGCCGGCGATCTCCACCCGACCGTCGCGGACGAGCTGGGCCAGGGTGCGGTAGACCTGGCCGAACCGGATCGGCTTCGCCGCGCCGAACCGCCGGTCGTACGACTGCTTCAGGTCGTAACCGTGCCGGTCGGCTTCCTCGAGCAGCCCGAGGAGGGCGTAGGAGACCGTCATGCGCACCTCCAGGAGAGGGAGAGCCTTGACTATACCCGAAGGGTCTACTCGACAGGTATAGGCACCGCGGCACGCGCGACGAGCACATGTCATCGGCGTACTCGCGGCCGGAGTGCTGGCCGCGGCCGCGCTGCCGGCGATGAACGCCATGGCCGGTACCTCGGGACCGGTGGCCCGCTGGTCCACTGTGGAGACGGCAAGCTGTACGGCGTCGGCGACCGCGGCGGGATCTACACCCTCGGCGTGCGCGACGCACGGGCGGCGAAGGTCTCCCAGCTGACCGTCGCGCTGGCCGGTCAGAGCTTCGGGGTGGACGTCAACCCGGCGGCCAACCGGCTGCGGATCATCAGCGACACCGGGCAGAACCTCCGGCACAACCTGGACGACCCGAACGGCGCGCCAGCGGCCGGTACCACCGCCACGGACGGCATGCTCACGGTCCCACCCGCGACCGTGGCCGCCGCCGGGGTCACCGGCGCCGCGTACACCAACAACGACCTCGACCCCGACACGGCCACCACGCTCTTCGACGTGGACACCATGCTGAACCAGGTCGCCGCGCAGTCGCCGGCCAACGCCGGCAGCCTCGCCGCGACCGGCAGATTTGCTGGTCGACCCGGACGCAGACGCCGGGTTCGACATCTACACCACGCTGCGCGACGGGCCGCGTCCGGTGGGTTCCGGTCGCCGCCGCCACGGCGGCCGGGGCCCACCGTGGTCGAAACGGCCGTCAGCCGGCCCGCTCGAGATCCAGCCGCAGCCAGACCGCGAGGTCCTTGATCTCACGGTTCACCGCGGCGGACATCGCCTTGGTGAACGGCACGTCCTCGTGGACCGCGTCCACCCGCAGCACGCCGGCGTCCCGGTCGGCGGTGGCGTCGAGCTTGCCCACCAGCCGGTCGCCGTACAGGATCGGCAGCGCGAAGTATCCCCAGCGGCGCTTGGCCGCGGGCTTGAACATCTCCAGCTGGTAGTCGAACTCGAAGATTTCGACCATGCGCTTGCGGTCATGCACCAACCGGTCGAACGGGGACAACAACGCCGCCCGCCCCGAGAACGGTTGGCCCAGCTGGGCAGGGTCGACCCGCCAGGTGCCGCGGACCCCCTCGACCACGGCCGGCTCACCGACCTCGCCTACGTCGATCGGCTCGACCGGACACTCCGGACCCCGGGCCCGGGCGATGCCCAGCGCGCGCAGCCGCCGCTCGTTGCGGATCCGGGCCGCCTCCTCCTCCGGTACCACGGGATCGTCCGGGTAGACCCGCGACGCCAGGTCCCACAACCGTTCCCGGCCCCGCCGTCCGGCGATCGCGACCTCGCCCCGCCGGACCATGAGCTCCAGCATCTGCGAGACGTTGCGGTCGTTGGTCCACCCGGTCGACTGCCACGGCACGACGCAGGTGTCCGGAAGCTCCCGCGAGGTCAGCGGGCCCGCCGCCGCGAGCCGTTTGAGGATGTCCCGCCGGCACGCGTCGTTCGCCTCTATCCAGTTGCGGTAGGCCGCCCGCGAGCCGCCCAGGTATCCACGGGCGCTACGCCACTCGGCCATCTCCGCGCGGTACAGCGCCAGGTCCTCGCTGGGCCGGATCATCGCCCGCAGCTCCAGCAGCGTCCGGATCTCCAGCGCCTCGGCCAGCTCGGTCGGCGAGTACGCCGACCCCAGCCGGCTCCATGCGACCAGGTCGGCGCTCGGCGCGACCGATGCGGTGGGGTCGATCTGCAGCAGGGTCAGCCGGTACACCACGTCGAGAAGACCGGCCGGCCGGGCCCGGTCCAGCAGTTGCGCCCGCACGGCGATCCGGCGGGCGTCGGCGCGGGAGAGCTGGTGGACGTTCACGGCCCGAGGCTAGGCCACGGGTCCGACAACCGACCACCCCGACCTGGACCCCCGGGCGGCCCGCGAGGAATGGGCGCATCGGACGAGAGCGGTGCCGATACCTGGTTCGGGCGTACCAAGACAGGCCGGAGCGACGCGGGCAGGCTGCGCCCAGAACCCCCGAGTGGAGGCGCGATGAAATCTGTTCTGACGGTCGCAGCCGCCGGCGCGCTGGCGCTGGCCCTCGCCGCGTGCGACGGCGGTACCGGGGGCACCACCTCGGGCGGCCACCAGTTCGCCAACGGCAAGACGTTCACGCAGGTGCTCGGGTCGGACCCGGGCACGCTGGATCCGCACTTCACCTCGCTGGCGAGCGCGCTGCAAGCCGACCGGTTCCTCTACGACTCGCTGATCAACATCGACGAGCGCGGCCAACTGGTGGCGGGCCTGGCGGAGAAGTGGGAAGGCACGAACACCACGGTCACGTACACCCTGCGGAAGAACATCACCTGCTCGGACGGCACGCCGCTGACGGCCACCCAGGTGGCGGCGAACATCAGCTTCGTCGGCGACCCGAAGAACGCCTCGACCCGGATCGGCGTGTTCGTCCCACCCGGGGCCAAGGCCACCGCGGACGACGCGGCCGGTACGGTGAGCGTCACCTCGGCCACGCCCGACCCCTTCCTCGACCGCAACGTCGGCGGCCTGCACATCGTCTGCGACGCCGGGATGAAGGACCGCGCCCTGCTCAAGCAGGGCGCCTCCGGTACCGGCATGTTCACCGTCTCCGAGGTCGTCGCCAACGACCACTACACGCTGACCCGGCGCAAGGACTACGCCTGGGGTCCGGGTGACTGGAAGGTCGAGCAGGACGGCCTGCCGGACAAGGTCGTCCTCAAGATGGTGGCCAACGAGACCACGGCCACGAACCTGCTGCTCTCCGGCGAGGTGAACCTGGTCCGCGTGATCGGCCCCGACCGGCAGCGCCTGCAGGCGGCCAACCTCGTCGAGCGCAGCATCGTCGCGCCGCTGGGCGAGATGTGGTTCAACCAGAAGGCCGGGATGCCGGGTGCGGACGAGTCGATCCGGCGGGCGTTGACCCAGGCGGTCGACCTCACCCAGCTCGGCCAGGTGGTGACCAGCGGTACGGGCAAGCCGTCGAACGGCCTGGTGGCGCAGGGCGGGCCGTGCCCGCAGAACACGGTCGGCTCGACCCTGCCCGCGCACGACGTCGCCGCGGCGAAATCGGCGCTCGACGCGGCCGGCTGGACGGCTGGCGCCGGCGGGATCCGGACGAAGAACGGCGCGAAGCTCTCGATCCTGTTCTACTACCCGGTCACCGCCGGTCAGGGCATGCAGGCCGGCGCCGAACTGGTACAGAAGGCCTGGGGCGAGGTCGGGGCCGAGGTGACGCTCAAGGGCGTCACGGACGCCGAGGTCGGCACGCTCGTCGTCGGCGGGCAGGGTGCCTGGCAGGCCGCGATCATCCCGCTCGGGGTCACGCTGCCGACCCAGCTGGTGCCGTTCCTGTCCGGCCCCGCCGCGCCGGACGGGGCCAACTTCGCGAGCATCAACAATACGGAGTACGCGACGAACGTCCAGGCGGCGATGGCCACCACCGGTGCCAGCGGGTGCGACAAGTGGACCGCCGCCGAGCAGGCGCTCTTCCGGCACGTGGACATCGTGCCGTTCGTCGACTCGACGGTCCCCGCGTACGGCAAGGGCGCGACGTTCGAGCTGACCCAGGGCAGCGTCGCGCCCACGTCGATCCGGATGCTGGGCGCGTGACCGCACGGCGAAGGGAGAGCCGGTGACCGGCGCCACCGCGGACGCCGGAACGTTCCGGGGCCTGGGCGACAGCGCCTGGCCCCGGTTCGCCCTCCGCCGCCTGGGCCGGCTGCTGGTCTCCGTGTGGGTGCTGGTGACCGCCGCGTTCCTGATGATCCACCTGATCCCCGGCGACCCGGTCCGAGCGGCGCTGGGCGTCGCGGCGCCGCCCGCCCTGGTGGAGGCCCGCCGGGAGGCGCTGGGCCTCAATGCTCCACTGTGGCTGCAGTACGGCCGGTACCTGCGCGACCTGGTCACCGGCGACCTCGGTTCGTCCACGATCACCGGCCTGCCCGTATCCCAGGTGATCAGCGACCGGCTGCCGGCCACGCTGGAGCTGGCCGTGGGCGCCTTCGTCCTGGCCGTCGCCGTCTCGGTACCGCTGGGCCTGGGCATGGCGGTACTGACCCGTGGTGGCCGGCGCCGGCGCGGTGAGCTGGCGTTCACGTCGAGCAGCGTCGTGCTCGCCGCCGTCCCCGAGTTCCTGGTCGCGGTCGGCCTCGTCTACGTCTTCAGCGTGGCGCTCGGCTGGGCACCGGTCGCCGGCCGGTCCGGCCCCGGCTCGTACCTGCTGCCGGTCGTCGCGCTCGCGATCGGCCCGGCGGCCGCGCTGGCCCGGATCGTCCGGGTCGAGACGCTCGCGGTGCTGCAGGCCGACTACATCCGCACCGCGCGGGCCAAGCGGCTGCCGAACCGGCTGGTCTACCTCCGGCACGCGCTGCCGAACGCGCTGACCGCCACGATCACGATCGGCGGCCTGCTGCTCAGCGGGCTGGTCGCCGGCACGGTCCTGGTGGAGAACGTCTTCGCCTGGCCGGGGCTGGGCAGCACGATCGTGCAGTCCATCCTGGCCAAGGACTACCCGGTCGTGCAGGCCGTCGTGCTCGTGTACGGCCTGGGCGTCCTGCTGGTCAACCTCGCGGTCGACGTCGCCCTCGCGCTGCTCGATCCCCGCTCGACGATCAGGGAGAGCTGAGCCGTGCGGTGGGGCGGAGTCCTGCGTACCCCGGTCGGCGCGAGCGCGGCGGCACTGCTGGCGGCGATCCTGCTGCTGGCGCTGGTGGCGCCGGTGCTGTGGGGGGACCGGGCGGACGCGGTCGACACCCGGGCGATCCTGCGCGGCCCGTCAGCGGAGCACTGGATGGGTACCGACAACCTGGGCCGGGACATCTTCTTCCGGGTCCTGGTCGCGACCCGGATGTCGGTGGTGCTGGCGTTGCTGGCGACCGGGATCGGGGTGGCCACCGGCCTGCTGCTGGGTACCGCGCCGCTGGTGCTCGGCGCCCCGGTCGGCCGGTTGGTGACCGCGGCGGTGAACATCGCGGTCGCCTTCCCCGGCCTGCTGCTGGCGCTGTTCTTCGCGGTCATCTTCGGCGTCGGCCGGACCGGTGCCCTGCTCGCGATCGGCTTCGCGATCGCCCCCGGCTTCGCCCGGCTGACCCACACCCTGGTGGCCCGGGTCGCCGGCCTGGACTTCATCGCCGCGGCGCGGCTGGCCGGCGTGGGCCGCGGTCGCCTGATCGTCCGGCACGTGCTGCCCAACGTGGGCGAGCCGCTCATCGTCAACGCGACGATCGCCGCGGGTGGCGCGCTGCTGGCCTTCGCCGGACTGTCGTTCCTCGGGCTGGGTGTGCAGCCGCCGGCCTACGACTGGGGCCGGCTGCTCGGGGACGGGCTCGGTGGCATCTACGTCCACCCCGCCGCGGCTCTCGCCCCGGGCGTCGCCGTGGTCGTCGCCGGCCTGGCGTTCAACCTGTTCGGCGAGGCGCTGGCCAAAGGCATCGGCCTGCCGACGGCCTGGGGGCCGGTGCCCCGTGGACCGAGGAGCGGAGCGACGAGGGAAGGGGGCACCTCGATGAGCCCCCGCGCCCGCGCGAGCGGAGCGAGCGCCGGCGACCCCGTGTTGGCAGTGGATGGCCTGCAGGTCAGCTTCCCCGGCGGGGTCCGGCCGGTCCGCGGCGTCGGCTTCACGGTCGGCCGCGGCGAGGCGGTCGGGATCGTCGGCGAGTCCGGTTCGGGCAAGAGCCTCACCGCGCTGGCGATCGGCCAGCTGATCGAGGAGCCCGGGCAGGTACGCGCGGACCGGCTGGAGTTCCTCGGCGAGAACCTGCTGACCCGACCCACCCCGGCGCGCCGGCGGCTGCTGGGCACCTCGCTCGCGATGGTGTTCCAGGACCCGACCACCTCGATGAACCCGTCGCAGCGGGTCGGCCGGCAGCTCGCCGAGGTGGCCGAAGTGCACCAGGGGATGAGCCGCCGCCAGGCGCTGGCGCGGGCGGTGGACCGGCTGCGGACGGTCCGGATCCCGGCCGCCGGGCGCCGGGCCCGGCAGTTCCCGCACGAGTTCTCCGGCGGCATGCGGCAGCGGGCGACGATCGGCATGGGCCTGATGGGCAGCCCCGCGCTGATCATCGCCGACGAGCCGACCACCGCGCTCGACGTGACCGTGCAGCGGCAGGTGCTGCGGCTGCTGGCCGGCATCCGGGCGGCCGACCAGGTCGCGATCCTGCTGATCAGCCACGACATCGCGGTCGTCGGGCAGGTCTGCGACCGGGTGCTGGTCATGTACGCCGGGCGCATCGTCGAGGACCTGCCCGCCGCCGAGCTGCGCACGCACGCCCGGCACCCGTACACCCGGGCGCTGCTCGCCGCGGTGCCGGACATGACCACCGACCGGAACCAGCCGCTCGCCGCGATCCCGGGCCGCCCCGCCGACCCGGCCCGGCTCCCGGAGGGCTGCGCGTTCGCGCCCCGGTGCCCGCTCGCCGACGAGCTGTGCACCCGGTCGGACCCGCAGCTGGTCGCCGACGACCACGGGCGGCGGGTGGCGTGCTGGCACGCGGACGCCTGGGCCGACCGGCCGGCGCCGGTCGTCGTGCGGATCGGTGACCCGCGATGAGCCGGCTCACCTTCGAGAACGTCACGGTCCGGTTCGGCGGCCGGCGGCGCGGCCTGACCGCCGTCGACGGGGTCGACCTGACCGTCCCGGACAACACGGTGGTCGGGCTCGTCGGCGAGTCGGGCTCGGGAAAGTCCACATTGGCCCGTGCCGCGGTCGGCCTCACTCCGCTGTCGGGCGGCCGCATCCTGCTCGACGGCGCACCGGTGCCCAGCCACGGCCGGCGGCCGCTGCAGATGGTCTTCCAGGACCCGTACTCGTCGCTCGACCCGCGGATGACCATCGGCGGTACGATCGCCGAGGCCATCCCCCGCCGCGACGCCACCGGAGCGCCCGCCCGCCGGGCCGAGGTCGCCCGGCTCCTGGAACTGGTGGACCTCCCGGCCGACCGGGCCGCGCTCTACCCCGCGCAGCTCTCCGGCGGGCAGCGCCAGCGGGTCGCGCTGGCCCGGGCCCTGGCCGGCCGGCCCGAGGTCATCATCGCCGACGAGATCACCTCGGCGCTCGACGTGTCGATCCAGGGCACCGTGCTCAACCTCGTCCGTGACCTGCAGCGGCGGATGCGGCTGTCGATGCTGTTCATCTCGCACAACCTCGCGGTCGTCCGCTACGTCAGCGACGTGATCGCGGTGATGTACCTCGGCCGCATCGTCGAGTACGGCCCGGCCGACGACGTCCTCTCCGACCCGCAGCATCCGTACACGCAGGAGCTTCTCGCCGCGGTACCGGGCAGCGCCACGGCCGCCGAGGACGAGCCGACCGTCGCCGAACCCACCGACCCGCACCACCCGCCGGCCGGGTGCCGCTTCCACCCCCGGTGCCCGATCGGCCCGCTGGTCCACCCCGACCGTCCCGACCGCCGCGCCTGCCGGGAGACCGAACCGGTCGGCGACGGGCACCGGCACCGGGCCGCGTGCCACTTCGCCGTCCCGGAGCCGGTCCGGTGACGGCCGGCCGCACGGTTGTCGCCCGCGCCGAGCACCACCACCCCGTTTGGGCCGCGGGGACGAGGCACATCCGAGGCGATGCCGCAAGGCTGAACAGCAACCCGCCACCTGGACCGAGGAGACGCCGGTGACCCGACGACAGCGCATCGACGACCTGACCACGTTCGCGGTGCCCGAGCAGCCCGCGCTGTCGCCGGACGGCTCCGAAATCCTCTACGTGCTGCGGACCAGCGACGCCGGCGCCGACCGTACCGTCCGCGCCATCTGGCGGGTCGGCGCCCGGACCGGCAAACCCCGGCAGCTCACCCGCGGGCAGGCCGACACCGCACCGGCGTGGTCGCCGGACGGTACCCGGGTCGCGTTCCTGCGCGCCCAGGACGGGCCGCCGCAGGTCTGGGTGCTCCCCGCCGACGGCGGCGAGCCCGAGCGGCTGACCACCCTGCCGCTCGGCGCCGGCGCGCCGGTGTGGAGCCCGGACGGCGAGCGGATCGCGTTCTCCGCCGCCACCGACCTGCACGCCGGGCCCGGTGAGGACGACGCGGCCCGGGCCGGCCGGGCGAGCGCGCCGGTCGAGACGGAGCGGCTGGACTACCAGGCCGACGGCACCGGCCTGCTGCGCACGATCCGCAAGCACGTCTACGTCCTCGACGTCGCCGATCGGCGGTGCCGCCAGGTCACCAGCGGCGACTGGCACGCCGGCGACCCGGCGTGGTCACCGGACTCCACGCGGCTGGCCTTCTCGGCGGGTACCGCGAAAGACACCGACCTGACGTTCCGCGCCCCGGTCCACGTCGTCGACGTGACCGCCGGCGCGGCAACGCCGGAGCAGGTCGGCCTGCCCGAGGGCACGGGTGGTCCGGTCACCTGGACCGCGGACGGAGCCGCGCTGCTGGCCGTCGGCTGGACCGGGCGGCCGGTGGGCCACGCCCGGCTGCTGCGCCTCCCGCTGGCCGGCGGCGACCCCGCGGACCTCACCGTGGCGCTGGACCGCAACGTGATGCCGGGCGGCCCCGGCTATCCGGGTGCGCTGCCGCAGCTCGTCGACGACGGCCGGACCGTGCTGTTCTGCGCCCGCGAGCGCGGCTGCACGCACCTCTACTCGGTACCGGTCGACGGCGGTGGCCCGCGGCCGGTGGTGGCCGGCGCCGGCCGTACCGTCGCCGGCCTGTCCGTCGCCGGCGGCACGGCGGCGATCGTGCTCTCGACGCCGACCTCGTTCGGCGAGGTGGTCTGCGTCGACCTGGCCACCGGCGAGGAGACCGTCCGCACCGGGCCCGGCGACCCGCTCGGCGAGGGACTCGCCGACGTCGAGCTGTACCCCCGCGAGGAACGCGAGTTCACCATCTCCGACGGGACGGTCGTACCGGGCTGGCTGATCCGCGCACAGGACAGCGAGCAGACCGGACCACGCCCGCTGCTGCTGGACATCCACGGCGGCCCGCACAACGCGTGGAACGGCGGCGCCGACGAGGTCCACCTGTACCACCAGGAGCTGGTTGCGCGGGGATGGGCCGTGCTGCTGCTCAACCCGCGCGGCAGCGACGGGTACGGGGAGAGGTTCTTCACCGCCGGCCTCGGCGCATGGGGCGAGGCGGACGCGAAGGACTTCCTGGAGCCGATCGACGCGCTCGTCGCCGAGGGTGTCGCCGACCCGCGCCGGCTGGCGGTGGCCGGATACAGCTACGGCGGTTTCATGACCTGCTACCTGACCAGCCGGGACGACCGGTTCGCCGCGGCGGTGGCCGGCGGCGTGGTCAGCGACCTCGTCAGCATGGCCGGTACCTCCGACGGCGGGCACCTGATCAGCGAGCTGGAGCTGGGCGGCCCGCCGTGGGCCGGCGCCGACCGGTACGCCGCGCTGTCCCCACTGTCCCATGTGGACCAGGTGCGCACGCCGACCCTGATCGTGCACGGCGCGGCCGACGTGCGCTGCCCGGTCGGGCAGGCCGCGCAGTGGCACACCGCGCTGCGCGAACGGGGGGTGCCGAGCCGGCTGGTGCTCTACCCCGAGGCGTCGCACCTGTTCATCCTCGAGGGCCGGCCGTCGCACCGGATCGACTTCAACCGGCGGATCGTGGACTGGGTCGAGCAGTACGCCGGCGACGCCGCCGGCCCGCGCCGCCCACGCATCGACGCCGCCCACTGGCAGCGCCGCCTGTCCGCGCTCGCCGAACGGCACCGCGTCCCCGGCGCCACGCTCGGCATCCTGCGGTACCGGCCGGGCCGCGACGACGAGCTGGTCGAGGCGGCGTACGGCGTGCTGAACAAGGAGACCGGCGTGGAGACCACCACCGACTCGGTGTTCCAGATCGGCTCGATCTCCAAGGTGTGGACCGCCACGGTCGTCATGCAGCTGGTCGACGAGGGCCTGCTCGACCTCGACGCGCCGATCGCCGAGGTGCTGCCCGAACTGCGGCTGGCCGACCCGGACGTGGCCAAGCGGGTGACCATGCGGCACCTGCTGACGCACACCAGCGGCATCGACGGTGACGTCTTCACCGACACCGGGCGCGGCGACGACGCGCTGGAGAAGTACGTGGCGAAGCTGGCCGACGTGGCGCAGAACCACCCGCTCGGCGCCACGTTCTCCTACTGCAACTCGGGCTTCTCGCTGATCGGCCGGGTGATCGAGAAGCTGACCGGCGGCACCTGGGACGCGGCCGTGCGCGAGCGGCTGTTCACCCCGCTGGGTCTGCGGTACACCGGCACGCTGCCCGAGGAGGCGCTGCTGTTCCGGGCCGCGGTCGGCCACGTCAGCGAGGGTGGCGCCGATCCGGCCCGCGCTCCGCAGTGGGGGTTGCCCCGGTCCGCCGGCCCGGCCGGCCTGATCAACTCTACGGTCGGGGAGATCCTTGCGTTCGCGCGGCTGCACCTGACCGGCGGGCTCGCGCCGGACGGCACCCGGGTGCTCAGCGCGTCGGGCGCCGCGACGATGGCCGACAAGCACGCCGACCTGCCGGACCGGTACGTCCTCGGCGACTCGTGGGGCCTCGGCTGGATCCGGCTGGGCTGGGACGGCCGGCGGCTGATCGGCCACGACGGCAACACCATCGGGCAGGCCGCGTTCCTGCGGATCCTGCCCGACGAGGGACTCGCGGTCACCATGCTCACCAACGGCGGCCACGCCCGCGACCTGTACGAGGACCTGTACCGCGAGATCTTCGCCGGGCTCGCCGGCGTCGACATGCCGCACCCGCTCGCGCCGCCCGCCGAGCCGGTCACCGTCGACGTGCAGCGGCACGTGGGCACGTACGAGCGGGCCGGCGCCCGGCTGGAGGTGCTCGCGGGTGAGGACGGCCCGATCCTGCGGGCCACGGCCACCGGCCCGCTGGCGGAGCTGCTCCCGGATCCGGTGCACGAGTACCCGATGGTGCCGGTCGAGGAGAACCTGTTCGTGGTCAAGGAGGAGCAGACCCTCACCTGGGTACCGGTGACGTTCTACGCCCTGCCCACCGGCGAGCGGTACATGCACTTCGGCGTGCGGGCGACCCCGAGGGTGGACTGAGGTGGACCTGCTGGACCGGATGCGGGCCGCGCTGCCGGCGCTGCTCGCCGACATCGAGGCGCTGGTGAGGTGCGAGTCGCCGTCGGCGGACCGGGCCGCCGTGGCGGCGAGCGCGGACGCCGTGGCGCGGGTCGGCACCCGGCTGCTCGGCGTGGCCCCGGAACGGATCGTCCTGGATGGACGGACGCACCTGCGCTGGCGGTTCGGCGACGGGCCGGCCCGGGTGCTGCTGCTCGGCCACCACGACACGGTCTGGCCACTCGGGTCGCTGGCGGTCCACCCGTACACGGTGACCGGCGGTGTGCTGCGCGGACCCGGCTGCTTCGACATGAAGGCCGGCCTGGTCCTCGGCCTGCACGCGGTGGCCACATTGGACGGACGGGCCGGTGTGACGATCCTGGTCACCGGCGACGAGGAGGTCGGCTCGCCCAGCTCGCGCCGGCTGATCGAGGCCGAGGCGGCGGGGTGCGCCGCGGCGCTCGTCCTCGAGGCCTCCGCGGGCGGGGGTGCGCTCAAGACCGAGCGGAAGGGCGTCTCCGGGTACGGGGTGCGGGTGACCGGTCGCGCCGCACACGCCGGGCTGGAGCCGGAGCGCGGGGTCAACGCGACCGTCGAGCTGGCCCACCAGGTGCGGGCGGTGTGCGCGCTCGCCGACTCGGAGCTGGGCACCACGGTCACTCCGACGCTGATGTCCGCCGGCACCACGACGAACACGGTGCCGGCCGCCGGGGAGTTCGCCGTCGACGTACGGGTGCGTACGGCGGCCGAGCAGGACCGGGTCGATGCCGCGATCCGGGCGCTGCGACCGGCGCTGGACGGCGCGACCCTGTCGGTCACCGGCGGGCCGAACCGCCCGCCGCTGTCCGGGCAGGCGTCGGCCGCTCTGTTCGCCCGGGCCGCGACGCTCGCCGCCGGGCTGGGCCTGCCGCCGCTGACCGGTGCCGCGGTCGGCGGGGCGTCGGACGGCAACCTCACCGCCGGCGCCGGTACGCCGACGCTCGACGGGCTGGGCGCGGTCGGGGGCGGCGCCCACGCCGCGGACGAGCACGTGCTCGTCGACGAGCTGGCGCCGCGCGCGGCGCTCGTCGCGGCCCTCGTCGCCGACCTCCTCGCCGACCTCGTCACCGGGGACCGGGCGTCCGGCGTCCCCGCCGCCCCGGGAGCGCAGCGGTCATGACGGGGACGCGGGCCGCTCTCGACGCCGCCGGCGCGGCCGCCCGGGCCGCGGGGGTCGGCGTCCGCGAGATCGGCGACCTGCACGACTTCGAGGCGGTGTGCCGGCTGTACCACGGGATCTGGCGGCCCGACCCGGGCAACCCGCCGGTCACCAGCGAGCTGCTGCGCGCGCTGACCAAGTCCGGCAACTACGTGGCCGGCGCGTTCGACGGCGGGCAGCTGGTGGGCGCGTGCGTCGGGTTCTTCGGCGCTCCGGCCGAGGGGGCGATGCACAGCCACATCGCCGGGGTGTCCGCGGCCGCCCTGGGCCGCAGCGTCGGCTTCGCGCTCAAGCTGCACCAGCGCGCCTGGGCGATGCGCCACGGCGTGCGGACGATCCGGTGGACGTTCGACCCGCTGGTCGGCCGCAACGCGTACTTCAACCTGGTGAAGCTCGGCGCGGTTGCCGAGGAGTACCTGCCGAACTTCTACGGCGGCATGCACGACGGCATCAACAGCGGCGACGACACCGACCGGCTGCTGGTCCGCTGGGACCTGGCCTCCCCCGCGGTCGCCGCGGCCTGCGCCGGGCGGCCCGGCCCGCGCGACGTGCAGGTCGAACGGGCCTGCGGCGCGGTGGTCGGCCTGGACCGCGCCCCGGACGGCGCGCCGGTGCCCGGAACCGCGGACGGCCCGACCGTGCTGGTGGCCGTACCGCCCGACATCGGTGCGCTGCGGGCGGCGGATCCGGTACGGGCCAAGGAGTGGCGCATCGCGCTGCGGGGTGCGCTCGCACGGCTGCTGGCCGGCGGTGCCCGGGTCGCCGGCTTCGACCGGTCCGGCTGGTATGTGGTGACCCGGTGAAGCTCTCCGGCGTCGAGCTGGAGGTGACCACGTCGACCCAGTTCGTGCGCCTCGACAGGATGGCAGGCTGATTCGGTACCGGCAGACGAACTAGGGTGGTGGTCAGGACCCTACCTTTCGGATGGTGCTCGTCTCGGTGAACCTGCGGCCCCACGCCACCCTCGGCCGCGTGCTCGACGACCTCGGCGCGACCCTGCTGGAGCTCGTCCACGGCGACCCCGACCGGGCCGGCGACATCGGCGGCATCGCCATCCACGACCCGCTCGAGGAGCCGGTCCTGCCGCAGTGCGCGCTGGTTCTCGGCGTCGGCGTGCACAACCCGGCGGATGTTGCGCGGCTGCTGCGCGTCCTCGGCCGGCAGGAGGCCGCCGCGCTGGTGGTCCGGGCGCCGGTCGAGGTCTCCGGCGAGGTGGTCACCGCGGTCGAGGAGTCCGGGGTGGCGCTGCTCGGGCTGACCCGGGGCGCGTCGTGGGCGCAGCTGGCCGCGCTGCTGCGGTCGCTGCTCGCCGAGGGAGACGTCGGCGACCCGGGTCCGGAGACCCTGGGCGGCATGCCGTCCGGTGACCTCTTCGCGCTCGCGAACGCGATCGCCGCGCTGATCGACGCGCCGGTCACGATCGAGGACCGGAGTTCCCGGGTGCTCGCCTTCTCCGGCCGGCAGGACGAGGCCGATCCCTCCCGGGTCGAGACGATCCTCGGCCGTCAGGTGCCCGAGCGGTACTCGCGGCTGCTCGTCGAGCGGGGCGTCTTCCGCGACCTGTACCGCAGCGACCAGCCGGTGTACGTCGAGCCGTCGCGGGACGGGCCGGAGGACTTCTCGGTACCGCGGGTGGCGGTCGCGGTGCGCGCCGGCGACGAGGTGCTCGGCTCGATCTGGGCCGCCGTCCGCCAGCCGCTCAGCGAGGAACGCACCCAGGCGCTGCGCGACGCCACCCGGCTCGTCGCGCTGCACCTGCTGCGCGTGCGGGCCGGCGCCGACGTGGAGCGGCGGCTGCGGACCGATCTGGTGAGCACCGCCCTGGAGGGCGGCACCGGCGCCCGGGAGGCGCTGGGCAGGCTGGGCCTGGCGGACCTGCCGGTCGTCGTGCTGGCGCTGGCGGTACGCGACCCGGCCGGGTCCGCCCGGTCGGTCGCGGCCGACGCCAACCTCGCCACCGAACGGCAGCGGCTCAGCGACGGGCTGGCCATGCACCTGTCCGCGGTGCACCCGCGGTGCGCCGCCGCGCTGGTCGGCGACGTCACCTACGGCCTGGTACCGGTGGCCCGGGACGGCGACGGCGAGCAACGGGCGGTCCGCATCGCCACAGACTTCCTCGACCGGGTCGGTGACCGGGTCCGGGCGGTCATCGGGGTCGGTCCGGTGGCCCAGGACACCGCCGGGCTGGCCGACGCGCGGGCCGCCGCCGACCGGGCCCTGCGGGTGCTGCGCGCCGGCAGCGGCAGTGGGCTCCGGGTGGCCCGGCTGGCCGATGTCCACGTCGAGGCGCTCGTCCTCGAACTGCGCGACCTCGTCGCCGCGCGCGGCGACCGTCCCACCGGCCCGGTCGCCCGGCTGCTCGCCTACGACGAGCAGCACAACACGAAGATGGTCGAGACGCTGCGAGCGTGGCTGGACGCGTTCGGCGACGTCATCGCCGCGGCGGCGGCCGTCTACGTGCACCCCAACACGTTCCGGTACCGGCTGCGCCGGCTGGCCGAGGTCGGCGGCATCGACCTGACCGACCCCGAGGCCCGGTTCGCCGCGATGCTGCAACTGCGGGTGGTCTCGCCGCCCGGCCGGTTCCGGTGAGCGCGCAGAACGGACCCGGCGCGGCGCGGGTCGGCCGGCGACGCGACCGCCCCCGGGTCCAGCTCGATCAGGGTGGGGTGGCCGTCGACCGGGTCGTACTCGATGCGGGCCACGTGGGCGCCGGCGCGCCGGGCCGCCTCGTACTCGTCGAGCAGGTCCGTCAGGGTGGGCAGGTTCGCCGGTGTGAGCGCCGCCACCGCCCGTTCGCCGGAGTCGTCCACGCCGACCGCCTTGGTCACCGCACCGTTGTCGACGGTCAGCCGGATCCGGCCGAACAGCGACCGCTCGCCGCAGCTGGACTCGATGGTGTACTCGTACCGGGTCGGCTCCGTCCACGCCCGCGCGGCGCTGCCCGTCGGGGCCTGGCCGGGCGAGGTACCGGCCGGAGCGCAGCCGGCGCACAGGGTCAGGATCGCGGCGGCGACCCACCGCCACGCCGGGCTGTCTGCCATGCCGGATAGACGGTGCCCGGCCGGGAACGGTTCCCGGGTCATGGCGGGCCGGAGATCGGCCCCGGGTGGTCCGCGGACGCCCTGTCGGTACCGTTTCGACGGGGCCCGGACCGTCAGCCACGAGCCGTCGGGAGCGTCAGCGGCAGCGTCCGCGACGACGGCCCGACATGCAGGTGGAACGTGCCAGGTTCGGTGAGCCACCGGTGTGCTGTGGGGTCCCAATGCTCGAACGCGCGCGCCGCAACCGTGACGGTCGCGGTGACCTCCTGCCCCGGCCGGGCTTCGACCGCCGCCCACCCGGCGAGCCAGCGGGCCGGCCGGGCAACGCCGCTGTCCGGCTTGCCGGCGTAGACCTGCACCACCTCCCGCCCGGCGCGCCGGCCGGTGTTGCGCACCCGGACCTTCACCTCGAGGTCGGAGCCGGACGCCGCGATCCGGGCCTGCAGGTATTCCCACGTGGTGTACCCCAGCCCGTGGCCGAAGCAGAACCGCGGCTCGCGGCCGTCCCGCTGGTACCAGCGGTAGCCGGTGAACAGACCCTCGTCGTACCTGAGCACCCCGTCGCGCGGCGTGGTCGAGGGCAGGCCGTCAGGCTCGGCCGGCCAGCTGACCGGGAGCCGGCCGCCCGGTTCGGCGGCGCCGGTGAGGACGTCGGCGAGCGCATCCCCGAACTCCTGGCCGGGAAACCAGCACAGCAGTACGGCGGGCACGTCGCCGGCCCACGGCAGCAGGACCGGAGCCCCGGCGTTGACCGCGACGACCGTCCGCGGGTTGGCCGCGGCGACGCGGGCGACCAGCTCGTCCTGGCGTCCTGGCAGCGCGAGGCTGGTGCGGTCGAAGCCCTCGCTCTCCACCTCCTCGGTCGTGCCGACCACGACGACGGCGACGTCCGCGCGGGCGGCCACCGTGACCGCCCGATCCAGCTCGGCGTCGTCGCTGTCCAGGTCGGCGTTGAGCTGGAAGGCCACCTTGGCCACGGCCGCGGCACCGAAGTCGCCGACCCCGGACGGCCGGTAGCTCAGCACCAGGTCGACCTCGTCGCCGGCGGTCAGGGCGATCGGACGGACGAGCTGCGGCGGGCGCATGATCGCCTCGACCGGGTCGGCGCCGGGCGCGAGGTCGAGGCGATCCTCGACCACCGCCGCGCCGGCCACGGTCAGGCGGAAGGACCCGAGCCCGGACGCGCCGACGAGGTAGGTCCCCGTCCGGGTCGCGACCAACCGGGTCGACGCCTCGATCAGGGCCACCTCGGGGAAGAGCAGACCGTCGCCGTAGGAGCTGAGCCAGGCGTACGCGGTTCCGGTACGGTCCTCCACCCGCAGCGTCCGGCCGTCGGCGGCGAGAAACCGCAGGCGGGCGCCGGGCCGGCCGTCGGCTCGGCGCAGCAGGCCCGCGGCCGCGGCCGGTACCCGCCGGCAGGCCCGGCCGCCCCGGGCGAACTCCACCTCGACGTCGGGGCCGAACGCGGCCCGGATGCCGTCCAGCGGGGAGACGGCGTACGGCGGGAAGACCGTGGCGCTGCCCCCACCCATGGTGCGGGGCACCGCGGCGTTCGCACCGATCACCGCGATCCGGCGCACCGTGGTCGGGTCGAGCGGCAGCAGGGGCGCGGCGGCAGGCTCGTTGCGGGCCAGTACGAAACCCGCGGCCGCGGTGGCCCGCAGCTCGGCCGCCACCGCGTCGGCCGACCACGGTTCGGCGGCCCGCCCGGTGACGTCCTTCAGCGCGCCCACGCGGGCGGCCAGGCGCAGCAGCCGGGCCACCTTCTCGTCGACGACCGCCTCGGCCAGGCTGCCGGCGCGGACCGCCCCGACCAGCGCGTCACCCCACGGGCCGTCCGGTCCCGGCATGACCAGATCGACGCCGGCGCCCGCGGAGGCGAGCGACCGGCCGGCGTACCAGTCGGTCATGACCAGGCCGTCGAAGCCCCACTCGCCGCGCAGGACCTCCTCGAGCAGCGGGGACTCGGTCATGGTGTGACCGTTGACTCCGTTGTAGGCGGCCATGACCGCCCAGGCGCCGCCGTCCCGGACGACGATCTCGAACGGAACCAGGTACAGCTCGCGCAGCACCCGCTCGTCCACCCGGACGTCGAGGCTGAACCGCTCGGTCTCGGAGTCGTTGGCGACGAAGTGCTTGACGGTGGCGCCGACGCCCTGCGACTGCACGCCGCGGACGTACGCCGCGCCGAGCCGGCCGGTCAGCAGCGGGTCCTCGCTGAAGCATTCGAAGTGCCGCCCACCGTACGGCGACCGGTGCAGGTTGACGGTCGGCGCCAGCAGCACGTCGACGCCCTTGCGGCGGCCCTCCGCGGCCAGCAGCCGGCCGAGTCGCTCGACCCGCGGCCCGTCCCAGGTCGCGGCGAGCGCGGTGGGCGACGGGACGTTGGCCGAGCAGTCCCGTTCGTCCCAGGTCTGGCCGCGTACCCCGGCCGGCCCGTCGGAGACGACCAGCCGGCGCAGCCCCACCGCCGGCTCGGTATGCAGGGACCAGAAGTCCGCGCCGGTGAGCAGGCGGACCTTCTGCTCCAGGGTCAGGCCCGCGATGCCGTCCCGGATCAGCCGGTCGATGTGATCCGGCTGATCCGGGACGGTTGTCGTGCCGGTCACGTGCCGGCGACGCTCACGAAGGTGAACGCCCCGGAGGGTGCGCGGTAGACGGCGTGGTCGCCGTCGACCCGGAGGAGCTCCGCCCGGTCCGGTACCCGCACGAAGTGCCCGCCCCGAAGCGGTACCCAGACCTCGGCCGCGGTGTTCGGGGGGACCACCACGGCGAGCGTGAACCGTCCGTCTACTGTGGTCCATTCGGAGCGCGCGACGCCGTGCGGGGTCTCGTAGCGTCCGGTCACCGAGGTCAGGTCGCCGACCAGCTTGGGCTGGATGACCAGCGACCGGTAGCCGGTGGTGCCGTCGACCGCGCGGATGCCGGCCAGTCCACTGTGGAACCACTCCTCGATCTGCGCGAGGATCATGTGGTTCTTGGAGTCCCGGCGGTTCCACCGCTCGCCCATCGTGGTCATGCCGTTGGGGTTCGCGGTGGTCGGCGCCATGAAGAACCCGTAACTCGGCTCCTCGTCCTCGTGCAGCAGATCCCACAGCACGTCGTCGCGGCCGGCGCCCGCGAGCGCCCGCACGATCGCGGCCATGCCGATGGTTCCGCCGCTGAAGTGCGGGCCGTCGCCGGAGGGGTGGAACGCGTAGACGAGCTCGACGAGGGCGTCGAGCACGGCCGCCCGTTCGCCGTCGGGCACGAGCCCGGCGTCGAGCGCCAGCGCCTGCGCCGTCTGCGTGGCGCCGGTGGTCCCGGCGTCGCCGCCGGCGGTGTACCGGCGCAGTTGCGTGTTGTAGAAGTGCGCGTTGAACGCCGCCTTGATGTCGCCGGCCAGCGCCCGGTACGTGGCCGCGTCCTCGGAGTGACCGGTCAGCTCGGCCATCATGGCCAGCTTGCTGACCATCACGTAGTAGCCCCAGGTGCCGGTGATCCGGCCCGAGGTCTGGTCCGCGGCCACCCAGTCGGCGAGCGCGGCGTCGACGATGTGCGCGTCGGCGCCGGTACCGACCTTCTGCCGCTGGATGTAGTCGGCGAAGTCGACCATCCGGTCGTAGTAGCGGGCCATCGTCTCGGTGTCGCCGTACAGCTCGTAGAGCATGGCCGGGACGAGGACGATCGCGTTGCCCCAGTTGATCTCGTCACCGAAGCGCCCGGTGTAGCCCCAGTCGTAGACCGGGGTCTTCAGCGCCACGTTGCCGAACATCGGCGTGTCGGCAATGGACTGCCCCTCGACCAGGTGGCGCATCGTCGTACGCAGGTAGGCCGCGAGGTCGTGGTTGCGATGGATCGCGCCCATCGGCATGGTGTAGTCGGCCGGGTAGGACAGCTTCTCGCGGCCCGGGCAGTCGGTGAACACCGACATGATGTTGCCGGCGAACGAGTAGCGGGCCATGGTGTGGACGCGGTTGATCCGCGCGTTGGAGGTGGTGACCGTACCGGCGGTCGGCGTGGCGGCCTGCAGCCGCAGACCGGTGACCGTCTCCGCGGTGGGGACGTACCCCTCCGGCAGGCCGGTCACCTGGACCCACTGCATGCCGAAGTAGGTGAAGTCGGGGTGCCAGGTCTCCCCGCCCGCCAGTCCCGCGGTGGTGTAGGTGTTGAACACGTCGCGGCCCCGGCCGCCGCCCCCGCCCATGATCGAGGCCTGGTCGACGGCACCGTTGGCGGCCAGCGACTCCGCGGGCGAGAGCCGGATGGTGGTCCCGGCCGGCACGCCGTCGCCCAGGCGCAGGAGTGGCCAGCCGACGATGTTCTGCCCGAAGTCGAACACCCAGGTCCCCGGCACCGGGTTGGTCACCGAGACCGGGGTGAACCGCTCGACGACCTTCACCGGTTGGGCGGTACGGGCGACGAGCTTGGTGGCGAGGTTCGGCGGCGGCGCGATGCCGGCGTCGATCCAGGACATGTCGGTACCGTCGCGCCGCTTGGCGCTCGCCGACAGGTCGGCGCCCGGCAGGTCCCAGCCGGCCTGTTCCCGGCGGGCGTCGTGGTCGGCGCCGGAGTACCAGGCGTCGGTGACGAGCGGACCGAGAGCGGTGCGCCAGCTACGGTCGGAGACGATGACGTCGGTCCGCCCACGGGCGTAGGAGATCTCCAGCCGGGCGATCAGGCGCGGGGTGACCGCCGCCCCGGCGCTGGGGTCGGTCGCGGCGATGTTGTTGCCCGACCCGGTGACCTTCGCTCCGGCGGTGTGCGGCTTCGACAGGCCGGGCGTGAACGTGATGCCGGTTCCGTCCACGCCGGCGGTGCCGATCGCCGTGATGGTGCGGGATTCGAGGCTGTCGCCGCCGTCGCCGGTGTCGACGTTGATGGTGCCGCCGACGTGGTAGTTGGCGACGCTGTCCAGCTTGACGGTCGTGGCGTCGGCAGCGGCGTCCGCGACGAGCACGCCGTTGCCCTTGAGCTGGCTCTGCCACCACGAGTACGGCGACGTCCGGCCGACGGCCGGGTTGGTGACGCTGCGCCGCACGTAGGCGGGGCCGTTGCCGAGCCGCACGCCGAGCGTGTTGCCGCCCTTGCGCAGCTCGTCGGTGACGTCGTAGGTCCGGTACTCGCTGGAGAGCTGGTAGTTGGAGTTGCCCGGGGCGAGGACCTCGTCGGTGAGCGCCTTGCCGTTGAGCGTCGGCAGGTGCAGGCCGACCCCGGACAGGTACAGCCGGGCGCGGCTGACGTGGCCGCGCTGGTCCACAGTGAACTGCCGGGCGAAGAGCGGCATCGGCTGGTTCTCGGTCCGCCCCGGGTACTCGATCCAGCGGGCCGGTCCCCAGTCGCTCTGCTGGAGCAGACCCATCTCCCAGGACGACGGGCCACTCCAGTCCGACGGCCGGTGGTCCGCGTCCCAGACCCGGACCCTCCACACCACCCGCTCGCGCGAGACCAGGCTCTGCCCGGCGTACCGGACGCCGGACTGCACGGCGGAGGCGACCTTGCCGGAGTCCCAGATCAGCCGGCCGTTGTTCAGGCTCCACTGGCTGGTCGCGGCCTGGACCTGGTACGCCGTCTGCCGGTCACCCGGACACGCCAGGCGGGCCCGGGGCCGGTAGCAGGGATGGCCGGCGGCCCGCCCGGTCTCGGCCATCCGCCAGGCCAGCAGGGGGTTGGTGTCATCGATACCCATGGGCTGGTCGTGCCGGCCGTCGACCCGCAGGTCGACAACCTCGACGTTGGGTCGGCCCGAGGATGCGGTCGCTGGCGTGGCGGCGCTGAGCGCCTGAGTCGCGACGAGGGTCAGGGACACACCCAACCCCGCGAGCACGCGCACTCGATGCCTGACGGTTGTCATTGGTGACTCCTCCCGCGGATGGCCCGCCGGCCGCGGCCGCGGCCGGCGGGAGCGGATGGTCAGGATCCGGCCTTGTAGTCGGCGTCCATCTTCGCCAGCACCTTGTCCGCTGTGGACTGTCCGCTGAACATCTCCTGAAGGCCGCTGAACATGGTCTGTTGTACCTTCGCGTTGGGCCAGAGCTGATCCATGAACGGCACGGTCCGGTTGTCCTTGATGAACGTCGACAACTCGGTCAGCGCCGGGTCGATGGCCGAGCCGGCGTCGGCCAGGGACGGCAGGCTGCCCTGCTTCTTGTTGAACAGGCTCATGCCTTCCGGCGACATCACGAAGTTGACGAACTTCAGCGCGAGATCCTTGTTCTTCGCCTTGGCGTTGACGCCGTACCCGGCGCCGGCCGCGGCCGGCATGATGAACGTCACCGGGTCGTCGGTGACCGGCAGCGCCTCGAGCACGAACGTGCCGGTGGGGTTCTGTTGCTTGAGCAGCGAGACGACCCAGTTGCCCTGGATGATGCCGAGCGTCTTGCCGGTGGCGGCCAGCTCCTGGCTTGCTTCGTAGCTGGTGCCGAGCGGGTTCTTCTGGAAGCAGCCGGTCGTGTTCATCTCCATGTACTTCGCCATCGCGGTGGTCCACGGCGACTGGGCGAAGGTGGCCCGGCCGGCCGCCATCTTCTGGGCGAAGTCCGGGTCGGGACCGAAGACGGCCGTGGCGGCCAGGGCGTACAAGGCGATCTGGGTGACCCAGTTGTCCTGGATGCCCAGCGCGAAGGCGGGCGTGCCCTTGGCCGCCGCCGCCCGGCAGAAGGCCAGCAGCTCGGTCCAGGTGGCCGGTACGGTCAGGCCGGCCTTCTCCATCGCCTGCTGGTTGTAGATCGCGCCGATGCCGTTGAGCCCGAAGATGGCGTTGTAGGTCTTTCCTTCGTACTGGGCGACCGTCTTGACCGCCGCGGGCAGCTTGGCAGCCCATGGCTGGTCGGACAGGTCGAGCAGGTAGCCCGGCTTGGCCAGCACATAGGTGGCGCCGGGGTTGCCGTTGCCCGGCCAGACCGTCATCACGTCAGGCGCGGTGCCGGAGGCGAGCTGGGTGCGGATCTGCTGCTGGTACTGGTCGGCGCCGCTGGTGGTGAAGTTCACCTTGACGCCGGGGTTGGCTGCCTCGAACGCCTTGACGACATCCTCGACGGAGCCTTGGTCGACCGACGCGAGCGTGAGAGTGCTGGAGTTGGTGCCCGAGCCGGCGTTGGTACCACCGCTACAGGCAGCCAGCACGGTTGCGGCAGCCGTCGCGACCACGAGGGTCGGCAGTCTGCGTATCCTCATCATGTCTCCCGAAGGAAGGGCGGTCATGTCGGCTCAGCGCCGGGTGCGACGGCGCTGACGGTGTAACGGCCGGACGCCAGCCGCAGGGTTGCCCCGGCGGCTGACGGCTCGACCCCGAGAACACCCGGCCGGCCCGCCACGGGTACGTCGCCTTCGCGCACGCTGGCCGGGTCGGGCGTGGGGATCTCCAGTACGGCGGTGCTGCCGGGCGGCACCGTGGCGGTCACGGTGATCTGGCCGTCGGCGAGTGACCACCCGCAGGCGACCCGCCCCCGCGCGGTCTCCTGCTCGGCCCGGGCCCAGGTGAGCCGGCCGCCGGGCAGGGGGCGCAGCAGAAGCTCGCGATAGGCGACCGACCCGGCCGTCTGGTCGATGCCGGCGACCCGGCCGAACAGCCAGTCGCCGACGCTGCCCAGGCTGTAGTGGTTGAACGAGTTCATCGCGGCGGACTGGAATCCACTGTGGTCGGTCCAGCCGTCCCAGCGCTCCCAGATCGTGGTGGCGCCGTGCCGGATGGAGTACCCCCAGGACGGGTACTCCTCCTGGTGCAGCAGCGCATAGGCCAGATCGGCCCGGCCGTGGTCGGCCAGCACCGGGCACAGCAGCGCGGTACCGATGAACCCGGTGGTGAGCCGGTTGTCCCGCTTCTCGATGTCGGCGGCCAGGTGGTCCACGGCCGCCGGCACCAGCTCGTCCGGCAGCAGACCGAAGGCCAGCGCCAGCAGGTACCCGGTCTGGGTGCCGCCGTCGACCGTGCCGTCGTCGCCGACGTACGACCCGATGAACGCCGCCCGGATCGCGGCGTGCAGGGCGCGGTGCTCGGCCGCTTCCGCGGACCGGCCCAACACGTCGGCGGCGTCGGCCACGATCTGCGCGCTGCGCGCGAAGTACGCGGTAGATAGCACGTCGCGCGGGGTGCTCACGTCGACCTGGAGCCAGTCGCCGTACGAGTTCCCGGTGCGGTGCCGCCACCGCAGGTCGGGGTTGTGCCGACGGACGTGGCCGACCCAGGCGACCATGGCATCGAACGAGCGCTCCAGCACCCGCCGGTCGCCGTAGGTGCGCCACAGATGCCAGGGGATGATCACCGCGGCGTCGCCCCAGGCCGGTGCGGCCTCCCGGTCCAACGAGACTACCGGGGCGACGTCGCGGAAAGCGCCGGCGTCCTGCCCGTCCACCACGTCGCGCATCCAGCGGGCGAAGAACGCGCAGACGTCGGCGTTGCGGCTGGCGGTCGGTGCGAAGATCTGCGCGTCGGCCAGCCAGCCCAGGCGCTCGTCGCGCTGCGGGCAGTCGGTGGGCACCGCGACGAAGTTGCCCAGCTGCCCCCAGGTGATGTTGGACTGCAACTGGTCGACCAACGGGTCGGAGCACTCGAACCGCCCGGTCCACGGGGTGTCGCTGTGCAGCACCCGGGCGACCACACCGGCGGCGGCCAGCTCGCCCGGGTAGCCGTCCACCTCGACGTAGCGGAAGCCGTGGTAGGTGAACTGCGGCTCGACGACTTCGGTCCCGCCGCCGGCGGGGACGTACACGTCGGTGGCCGCGGCGCGGCGCAGGTTGGCCGTGTACAGCTCGCCGGCGGCGAGCATCTCGGCGTGGCGAAGCACGATCCGCCGCCCCGGTACGGCGTCCCGGACGGTCAACCGCACCCGGCCGGCCAGATTCTGTCCAAAGTCGACAATCCAGCGGCCGGGCCCGCGCCGGTGTACCGCGGCCGGCGCCACGTCGCGGGTGACCCGCACCGGGTGGTCGGGTTCGGCGACCAGCGGCCCGGGCTCGGTGTCGAGCACCGCGACCGGCCGGAAGCCGTCTGCCGCGGCGCCGGGCGCATCCCACCCGGGCAGGTGCCGGCGGGCGTCGACGTGCTGGCCCATCAGCAGGTCGGCGGCCCGGATCGGGCCGGGCCGTTCGGTCCAGCCGGCGTCGGTGGCCACCACCCGGCGCGACCCGTCGGCGAAGTCGACCACCAGCTGGGCCAGGAACGCGGGGCGGTCGCCGTAATGAAGCGCCGGGCGGCGCGGGTCGAAGCCGACGTACCCGCACCACCAGCCGTCGGCGACGATGGCGCCGAGCACGTTGCCGCCGTCGCGCAGCAGCGCGGTGACGTCGTAGGTCTGGTACTGCAGCCGGCGGTGGTACTCCGTCCAGCCCGGTGCCAGTTCGGCGTCGCCCACCCGCGAGCCGTTGAGCCGCGGCTCGTACACTCCCCGGGCGGTGGCGTACAGCCGGGCCCGTACCGGTCGACCCGCCACAGTGAACTCCCGGCGCAGGTACAGCGGCGCCTGGTCCGGTGGTGGGGCCGGGTCGCCGTCCCCGGGCGGGTCGAGTGCCGGCAGGCCGTGGCGGTCGCGGCCCACCCACGCCGCGATCCAGTCCTCGCGGTGCAGGAGCCCGGTTTCGAACCAGCTCTGCGCCGTGCCGGCCGGGGCTCCCGTCTCGTCCCAGACGTCGACCCGCCAGTGGTACCGCGTGGCCGATCGCAGCACCGGACCGTCCCACGGCACGAGCAGCGAGTCGCCGCAGCCCCGGCGGCCGCTGTCCCACACCAGGCGGGTGGGCTCGTCGAGGTCCGCCGGGCGTTCCGCGGCGGTGATCCGGTACGCGCCCTGGGCGGCTCCCCGCCGCTCGCTGGCAAGCTTCCACGACAACCGCGGCCGCGGCTCATCGATACCGAGCGGCGTCTCCCGCTGCTCGGTCTGCAGACCGTACAGGCGCAACGTCATCCCCGTAGACCTCCGGCGAAACCGTTGATGATGCTGCGTTGCAGCGCGAAGTAGACGGCGAGGATCGGCACGACGCTGATCACCAGCGCGGCGAACACGAGGTTCCAGTCGGAGACGAACTGGCCGAAGAAGCCGGCGATCGCGACCGGCATGGTCTGCTGGGTGCTGCCGCTGAGGTACAGCAGCGGGGTGAAGAAGTCGTTCCACACCCCGACCGCGTTGAGCACCAGGGCGGTCACCGTGACCGGCTTGAGCATCGGGAACACGACGTACCGGAACGCCCTCATCGGCGTGCAACCGTCGATCAACGCGGCGTCCTCGAAGTCGCGCGGCAGCGCCCGCAGGAAACCGACGTAGAGGAACGTGGTGAACGGCACGAGAAGGCCGGAGTAGAACAGGATCAGCGCCCACGCGCTGCCGAGCAGGCCGAGATCGCGCATCGTCTGGTAGAGCGGCAGCGCGGCGAGCTGGAACGGCAGGACCAGACCCAGCATGATCAGCAGGAACATCCCGCGGGACCAGCGGGCGGTGGCGCGAGCGATCGGGTACGCGGCCAGCGAGGAGACGGCCAGCACGACGACCACGCTGGCCGTGGTCACCAGCACGCTGTTGACGAGCGCACCGCCGAGCGCACCCTCCTGCCACGCCTGGGTGAAGTTGTCCAGGGTGGGCGATGTGGTCGGCCTGATCGGCGAGGAGTTGTCCGACGGCGCCCGGATGGCCAGGTTCACCAGGACGTAGACCGGGAAGCCGATCACCGCGGCGACGGCGACCATCGCCAGCTCCAGGGCGAACGTACGCCAGCGGTACCGGTTCACGAGGCGGCCCTCTCGTTACGGGACAGCACGAGGTACTGCCCGGTGGAGGCGACCGCGACGATGATGGTGAGCACCACCGCGAGCGCGATGCTGTAACCGAACTCGCCCAACGTGAACGCGTCCTTGTAGATCAGCGTGGAGATAGTGTCGGTGGCATGCCCGGGCCCGCCGCCGGTCAACGCGTACACCTGGTCGAAGAGCTTGATCCCCCCGATGATCGACAACATCAGGTTGATGGTGAACGCCGGAGCGAGCAGCGGCCGGGTGACCGACCAGAAGCGCCGCACCGGACCGCCCCCGTCCAGGGCCGCGGCTTCGTAGATCTCCTTGGGTACCGACTGCAGGCCGGCCAGGAAGATGACCATCGAGTACCCGGCGAACTGCCACACGATGACGGCCACGACGCACCAGAGGGCGAGGTGCGGGTCACCCAGCCAGTCCTGCTGCCAGGAGGCCAGCCCGACGGCGCCGAGCAGGCTGTTGACCGCGCCGTCCGGGCCGAGCAGGTTGCGCCACAGGTAGGCCGTCACGATCGGGGTGATCACCGCCGGGGCGAACAGGAAGACCCGCAGCACGTTGCGGGACTTGATGATGGTGTTGACCCCCAGCGCCAGCAGCAGCCCGAGCCCGTTCTGGATGAGCGTGATCGCCACCGCGATCAGGAGGGTGTTCCCGATCGCCTGTACCGCATCGGGATCACGCGGTATCTCGGCGAAGTTGGCCAGGCCGACGAACGAGAAGCTCGGGTCGAGGCCGTCCCAGTCGGTGAAGGCGTAGTACACCCCCCGCACGCTCGGCACCAGGACGACGAAGGCGAACAGCAGCATCGCCGGCGCCGCGAACCACCATGGTGGAGCGGTACGGCGACGGCCACCCACGAACCCGCCGACCGGGACCCGGCCGGCCACGAGCTCGCGCCCGGGCGCCGGAGCCACCGGCTCGGAGAGGCGACTGTTCTGGGCAGCCTTCACTGGTGGTGATCTACCTTCTTGAAACGTTTCATTGACGAGCCGAGGCCGTTTCCCGCCTCGGACGCAGCCCCGGGCTGCGTCTGCGGGGTTGTGGGGGGACCGCTAGGTCTTGGGTAACGTTTTACAAACCGCTTCGCACGACCCTAGAAGTAGGGCTCCGGTTACGTCAAGGGGTCGACGGTGTTGCCGGGCGGTAATCACCATGAGCCCGCGCTGAGCTGCGGTCATGATGATCGACACGACCGCGACGACGCGCACCGGGGGTGGGCCGCCAGCGGCAAATGACCTTAAACTCGGGGCAACGTTTCTCACGACGGTCGGGAGGATGTCTGGATGGAGCCCTCAGCGTCGCCCCGGCGGGTCACCATCGTCGACGTCGCGCAGCACGCCAAGGTGTCCACAACGGCCGTCTCGAAGGTGTTGCGCAACGCGTACGGGACCAGCCCGTCGATGCGCGCGAAGGTACGCAAGGCGATCGCCGAGCTGGGCTACCGGCCGTACGCGGCGGCCCGGGGCTTGCGCGGCCAGACGTACACGATCGGCGTGATGCTGCCCAACATCCGCAACCCGTTCTTCCCCGAGATCCTCGACGGGCTCACCGACTGGCTGCGCGACACCGACTACCAGGTCCTGCTCGGCCCGGGCTGCAACGGCGAGGAGGCGGAGGCCCGGGTCACCGAGGCCATGATCGACCGCGGGATGGACGGGATGGTCCTGATCGCGCCGATCTCGGCGCGGTCCCACCTCGAGCACGTCTCCCGCGTCGTGCCGACCGTGGTGGTCGGCCGGCACGGGCACTCCACCGCGTACGACACCGTGGCCGACGACGACGTCGCCGGCGCCGCGCTGGTCGTCGGCCACCTCGCCACCCTGGGACACCACCGGATCGCCCACATCGAACACCACGAAACCGATCCGGCCCGCCTCGCGGAGATGCCCAACGCGATCCGGGCCGAGGGCTACCGGCAGGCGATGTGGGCACACGGCCTCGCCGACGAGATCGACATCGTCTCCACCAGCTACACCCAGCAGGGCGGCTACCTCGGCGCGCAGCAGCTCCTCGCCCGACCCCGCCGGCCCACCGCCATCTTCGCCGGCGCCGACATCGTCGCCATGGGCGTCCTCGAGGCGATCGCCGAGGCCGGCCTCGCGGTGCCCGGCGACATCTCGGTCGCCGGCTACGACAACACCACCTTCGCCGCCTTCGGCCCGATCTCGCTGACCAGCGTCGACCAGGCCGGCCGCCAGATCGGGGGCAACGCCGCCCGGCTGCTCCTCGACCGCATCGCCGA
>Ga0209382_10002028_pt1 | contig 30432 bp, 32 predicted proteins | sample SoiMetdeltSBSDD5_FD_187599 | JGI IMG/M metagenome (GOLD analysis project Ga0209382, IMG submission 187599) | Bulk soil microbial communities from a Populus tree surrounding site in Tennessee, USA - Soil MetaG P. deltoides SBSDD5 (SPAdes) (version 2) | ecosystem: Environmental > Terrestrial >...
AGCCAGGGCCATGCCCACGCGCAGAACCTGAAGGACTCGGGACACGACGTACGCGTCGGGCTGCGTGAGGGGTCGAAGAGCTGGCCCGCGGCGGAGGCCGCGGGCCTTTCCGTGAAGGCGACGGGCGAGGCGGTCACCGAGGCCGACGTGACCATGGTGGTCCTTCCCGACACCGCGCACGCCGCCGCCTACGCCGCCGACATCGCGCCGAACCTGTCCGCCGGCGACATGCTGATGTTCGCGCACGGGTTCTCGATCCACTTCGGGACGGTGCAGCCGCCGCCGGACGTGGACGTCGCGATGATCGCGCCGAAGGGGCCCGGCCATCTCGTCCGGCGGACGTACACCGAGGGGATCGGCACGCCGGCCCTCGTCGCCGTGCAGCAGGACGCCACCGGCAAGGCGCTCCAGCGCGCGCTCGCGTACGGCGCCGGGATCGGCGCGGCCCGCGCCGGGATCATCGAGACCACGTTCAAGGAGGAGACCGAGACCGACCTGTTCGGCGAGCAGGCGGTGCTCTGTGGCGGGCTGTCCACGCTCGTCCAGTCGGGGTTCGAGACGCTGGTCGAGGCCGGCTACCAGCCCGAGATCGCGTACTTCGAGTGCCTGCACGAGATGAAGCTGATCGTCGACCTCGTGTACGAGGGCGGGCTGTCGTGGATGCGGCACTCGATCAGCGACACGGCGGAGTGGGGCGACTACCGGAGCGGTCCCCGGGTGATCGATGAGGGCGTCCGCGACCGCATGCGCCAGATCCTGTCGGAGATCCAGGACCGGTCGTTCGCCCAGGAGTGGATCGGGGAGGCCGAGCAGGGCTTCCCCCACTTCCTCGCCCTGCGCCGGGAGGCCCGCACCGCCCAGATCGAGCGGGTGGGGCGTGAGCTCCGGACGATGATGCCCTGGCTCGACTCCGAGGAGAAGCGGGTGGGTGGGAATGAAGGAGCCCCCGATGGGTCCTGACGCCGACGTACGCATCTTCGACACGACGCTCCGCGACGGCGAGCAGGCGCCCGGGATCGCGCTCACCCGAGCCGAGAAGCTCGAGATCGCGGAGCAGCTCGCCCGCCTGAAGGTCGACGTCTTGGAGGCGGGCTTCCCCGTCTCGAGCGACGGCGAGTTCGAAGCGGTGCGCGAGATCGCGACGAGCGTCCGCGGGCCGGTGGTCGCCGCGCTCGCCCGCGTCGTGCCGGGCGACATCGACCGCGCCGCCGAGGCGCTCCGCGGCGCCGAGCGCTGGCGGATCCACACGTTCATCTCGACGAGCGACATCCACATGACCGACATGCTGCGGATGAGCCAGGGCCAGGTGATCGACGCGATCCGCGAGGGCGTGAAGCTCGCGGTCGGGTACACCGAGGACGTCGAGTTCAGCGCCCAGGACGCGACACGGACCGAGCTCGACTTCCTGCTCGAGTGCTTCAAGGTCGCGGTCGACGCCGGTGCGACGACGATCAACGTGCCGGACACGGTCGGCTACGCGATGCCCCACGAGTTCGGCGAGCTCGTCCGGACCGTGCGCGAGGCCGTCCCGGACGACGTCGTGATCTCCACGCACTGCCACAACGACCTCGGGCTCGCGGTCGCGAACTCGCTCGCCGGTGTCGTGAACGGGGCCCGCCAGGTCGAGGTCGCGGTGAACGGGATCGGCGAGCGCGCCGGCAACTGCTCGCTCGAGGAGGTCGCGATGGTCCTGCGCACGCGCGGGGAGGCGCTCGGCGTGCGGCACGGGCTCGAGCTGAAGGAGATCGTGCGGACCTCGCGGCTCGTCAGCATGACCACCGGGTACAGCGTGCAGCCGAACAAGGCCGTCGTCGGCGCGTCCGCGTTCGCGCACGAGAGCGGGATCCACCAGCACGGCGTGCTCTCGAACCGCGCCACCTACGAGATCATGGACCCGCTCGAGATCGGCCTCGAAGGGAACCGGCTCGTGCTCGGCAAGCACTCGGGGCGACACGCGTTCGCCGACGCGCTCGACAAGCTCGGGCTCGAGCTCGAGCCCGACCACCTGAACCGGGCGTTCGCGCGCTTCAAGGAGCTCGCCGACCGGAAGATCTCGCTCACCGACCAGGACCTCGCCGCGATCGTCTCCGAGGAGCTCGGGGCGGCCGAGCAGGACGTGTTCGTCCTCGAGGCGCTCCAGGTCGGCGGGGGAACGCACCTGTCGCCGACCGCGAGCGTCCGGCTGCGCAGGGGCGACGAGCAGATCGAGGAGTCCGCGATGGGCGACGGCATGATCGACGCCGCGATGGGCGCGATCCAGCGCGCGAGCGGGGTCGAGGGCCGGCTGGTCTCGTTCAACGTCTCGGCGGTGACCGGCGGGACCGACGCGCTCGGCGATGTGGTGATCCAGCTCGACGTCGAAGGGCGGCGCGTCACGGGACGGGGCGTCGCGACGGACGTGGTCGAGGCCAGCGCGCGGGCCTACCTCGCGGCCGTGAACCGGGCCGTGCTCATGGCTAACGGAAACGGCCAGGAGGAAGACGAAGGGGAGGTTGCGCCGTGACGACCCACCGGGTCGGCGTGATCCGGGGGGACGGCACCGGCCCCGAGGTCGTCGGCGAGGCGCTCAAGGTGCTCGAGGCGGTCCGCGACGGGTTCGAGCTCGAGCTCGTCGAGTTCGACCTCGGCGCCGAGCGGTACCTGCGGACCGGTGACGTGCTGCCCGACGACGAGCTCGCGCGGCTCGCGGAGCTCGACGCGATCCTGCTCGGCGCCGTCGGCGACCCGAGGGTGCGCCCGGGGATCCTCGAGCGCGACCTGCTGCTGCGGATCCGGTTCGGGCTCGACCAGTACGTGAACCTGCGGCCGGTGGTCCGCTTCCCCGGCGTCGAGACGCTCGTGCCGAGCCACACCGAGGACGACGTCGACCTCGTCGTCGTCCGCGAGAACTCCGAGGGCCTCTACACCGGCGCCGGCGGTTTCCATCGGAAGGGGACCGTGCACGAGGTCGCCGTGCAGGAGTCGATCAACACGCGGCACGGGGTCGAACGGATCGTGAGGTACGCGTTCGAGCTCGCGATGCGGTCCGACCGGCGCCGGAAGCTCACGCTCGTGCACAAGACCAACGTGCTCACGTTCGCGGGGGACCTGTACCAGCGGGTCGTGAACGAGGTGGGCGAGGCCGACTACCCGGACGTCGAACGCGACTACGTCCACGTCGACGCCGCGTGCATCTACCTGCTCGAGCAGCCGTCGCGGTTCGACGTGATCGTCACCGACAACATGTTCGGCGACATCATCACGGACCTCGGGGCGACGATCCAGGGCGGCATGGGCATCGCCGCGGGCGGCAACATCAACCCGGACGGCGTGTCGATGTTCGAGCCGATCGGCGGAACCGCGCCGGACCACACGGGCAAGGAGACGATCAACCCGCTCGCCGCGATCGGGGCGGGGCAGATGCTGCTCGGGGAGCTCGGCGAGGCCGAGGCCGCACGCCGCGTCGAGGCCGGGATCCGATTCGCCTGCTCCAAGATGACCTCGATGCGCGCCGGGGAGATGGGGTTCTCGACCTCCGAGGTCGGCGACCTCGTGCTCGAGGGGGCGAGGGCGTGACCCTTCGGGTCGAGCTCTACGACACGACGCTCCGCGACGGCGCCCAGGGCCCGGGATTGTCGTACTCGGTCGAGGACCGCCTTCGGATCCTCCACAAGCTCGACCAACTCGGCGTGCCGTTCGTCGAGGGTGGCTGGCCGGGCTCGAACCCTCGCGACACGAAGTTCTTCCGGCTCGCCACGAAGGAATCGCTGAAGCACTCGACGCTCACCGCGTTCGGCATGACCCGGAAGGCGGGCGAGCCGGCGTCCACGAGCCCGGTCCTGAGACACCTCCTGGATGCGGGGACCGAGGTCGTGTGCATCGTCGGCAAGGCGTGGGACCTGCACGTGACCGAGACGCTGCGGACCGACCTGGAGGAGGCCGTCGCGATGGTCCGCGACTCGGTCGCGTTCCTGCGCGGGGAGGGCCGGCGCGTGTTCTTCGACGCCGAGCACTTCTTCGACGGCTACCGGAGCGACCCCGCGTTCGCGCTCCGCGTGCTTCGGGCCGCCGAGGACGCCGGCGCCGATCGGCTCGTGCTCTGCGACACGAACGGCGGGATGCTGCCGAACGACGTCGCGTCGATCGTCGGCGAGGTCCGGGCCGGCGTGGATGTGCCGCTCGGCATCCACGTCCACAACGACGCGGGCTGCGCCGTCGCCAACTCGCTCGTCGCCGTGGAGCAGGGGGTGCGGCAGGTCCAGGCGGTCGTGAACGGCTACGGGGAGCGAACCGGCAACGCCGACCTCGTCCCGATCGCAGCGAACCTCACGCTGAAGATGGGCGCCGAGTGCCTGCCCGACGGTGCGGTCGAGAAGCTGACCGAGGTGGCGCACTACGTGGCCGAGGTCGCGAACATGGCGCCGGACTCCCGGCAGCCGTTCGCCGGGCGCTACGCGTTCACGCACAAGGCGGGGCTGCACGCGAGCGGCGTCGAACGCCTCTCGCGCGCGTACGAGCACGTCGATCCCGAGACGGTCGGGAACCGTCGCGGTGTCGTCGCGAGCGATCTCGGCGGCGCGGCGACCCTGCGGATGAAGGCGGCCGAGTTCGGCATCGAGCTCTCGGACGGCGCCGTCCCGCGGATGCTCGACGAGCTGAAGGAGCGGGAGGCGCGCGGGTACACGTTCGAGGTGGCCGATGCGTCGCTCGAGCTCCTGATGCGCCGTGCCGGTGGGTGGCGGCAGCCGTTCTTCGAGGTCGACAGCTACCGGGTCCACGTCGAGGAGCGCGTGGGCGACGACGAGCCGCCGCTCGCCGAGGCCACGGTCAAGGTCGTGACGAAGGGGACCCGTCACATCGAGAGCGCCGAGGGCCATGGGCCCGTGGGGGCGCTCGACAACGCGCTCCGCAAAGCGCTCGCGAACGACTACCCCGAGCTCGAGCACATCGCCCTCGAGGACTTCCGGGTCCGGGTGCTCGACGAGACGCACGGGACCGGCGCGGTCGTCCGCGTGCTGATCGACACCTCGAACGGTCAGGCGGGCTGGACCACCGTCGGGGTGTCCGAGAACATCATCGAGGCGTCGTGGGAGGCCCTCGTCGACGGGTACCTGTTCGGCATGCTGCACCCCCGCGACGCCGAGTGACCGGCGTACCCTGGTCCGGATGCGGATCCGCGAGGCCGAGCCGAAGGACGCCGAGGCCATCGCCGAGGTGCACGTCCGCTCCTGGCAGGCCGCGTACCGGGGCCAGCTCACCGACGAGTACCTGGACGGGCTCTCCGTCGAGGAGCGCCTCGAGCAACATCGCCGGAGCCTCGAGGAGCCTCGCGCTCAATGGCGGACCTGGGTCGCCGACGACGAGGGCCGCGTGACGGGGTTCGCCGTCACAGGGCCGAGCGAGGACGCCGACGCCGAGCCGTCGACCGGCGAGGTGTACGCGATCTACCTCGAGCCCGACCGCGTCGGGAAGGGGCTGGGTCGCGAGCTGTTCGAGCACGCGATCGCCGACCTGCGCGAGCGCGGGTTCTCGGTCGTCACGCTCTGGGTGCTCGAGACGAACGAGCGGGCGCGGCGCTTCTACGAGGTCGCCGGCTGGCACGCAGACGGGACCGAGACGAACGAGCGGGTGGACTGCGAGATGCGCCCGACGGTTCGATACCGCGTCGAGTTCTGACGGCGATCGACCTCGCAGTCGATCAGCGGGCGCGGGGGCCGCGGCGGAACACGCTCGTGACGGCGCCCGCGATCGCCGTGAGCATCGCGGCGGCCACCGGCCCGACGACGGCGCCCAGAGGGATCTGCGTCGGGTCGGAGCCCGTTTCCACGACAGGCGTGGCGATGGCAAGGACCGTCGCGAGCGCCCAGACTCCGAGCGTCACGATCGACAGTCCGATCCACGTGGAACGCCACAGGGCATCACCACGCAGCCGACCGATGGCCCACAGGAACACGAGGGTGCCCACCCCGCCCCAGAACCACGTCGCGAAAGCCGCCACCTTCATGTGCTCCTGTTCGGAGCCGGAGACCATATCCGGCGACAGCAGGCTGATCAGGATGACGGCGACCCAGATGCCACCGATCCCGATCGCGGTCCACAGCATCCAGGAGCCGTCCGCCGTCGCGGCTCGGCGGTCCTGGGATGCGAGAGCCTCGTTCGACCCGGGAACGGCCATCGACCTTAGCCTAGACCGAAGGACGCTCTCGGCTCATCCATACGCTCACCATGTGTCTCTGTGTTCTCCCCTGTCGGATCGGGCCCCCGGCCGCGGACTTCCCTACGGAGGCCTGGTCACCCCGGAGCGGTCAGGAGGAGACCTCGCTCTCCCGGCCGGCGAGCGTCTGCCGGGCCGCGAGGAGCTGGTCGATGCGCTCGGGCGGGAGCGGCTTCGCGAAGTAGAAGCCCTGGCCGAGGTCGCATCGCAGGGCGAGGAGCTTCTCGAGCTGGTCGGCGCGCTCGATCCCCTCCGCGACGGGCCTCAGCCGCAGGATCGCGGCGAGCTCGATGATTGCGGCCGTGAGCGCCGAGACCTCACCGCCCTCGTTCACGCCGTCGACGAAGGACTTGTCCACCTTCAGGATGTCGACGGGGAAGCGCCGGATGTAGTTCAGGCTCGAGTACCCGGTGCCGAAGTCGTCGACCGCGATCTTCACGCCGAGCTCCTTCAGCTCGGCGAGCCGCTGGATCGAGAGGTCCATTTCCTGCATCATCACCGACTCCGTGATCTCGGCGACAAGCCTGTCCGGCGAGAGCCCGGTTTCCATGAGGGTCTCTGCGATCTCTCCGACGATCTCGGGCCGCTGGAGCTGGCGCGCCGATAGGTTCACGGACATGTGGAGCGCGGGCGTCTGCGGGTAGCGCTCCTGGAGTCGCCGGGCCTGCAGGCACGCCTCGCGGAGGACCCAGCGGCCGATCGGCACGATCAGTCCCGTCTCTTCGGCGAGCGGGATGAAGTCGAGCGGCGCCACGGTGCCGCGTGCGGGGTGCTCCCAGCGCACGAGCGCCTCGAGGCCCTCGATCCGGCCGGTCTCGAGCTCGATCACCGGCTGGAAGTGCAGGATGAACTCGTCGTTGTCCACCGCGCGCTGCAGGTCCGCTTTCAGCTCGAGGCGGCGGAACGCCGTGTCGTGCATCGCGGGTTCGAACACCTGGTAGCGGCCCTTGCCCGCTTCCTTCGCCATATACATCGCGATATCGGCGTTGCGCAGGAGCTCTTCCGCGCCCTCCGGCCCCGCCGGACTCCCCTCGGCGCTGGCGATCCCGATCGACGCATGGACGAATACCTCCTTGCCCTCGAGGTGGAACGGTCCCTCGAGCGCGGCGAGGATCCGCACCGCGACCTGCGCCGCGTCGATGCCGTCGCCGCCGTCCTCGAGCAGGATGGCGAACTCATCGCCCCCGAGCCGCGCCGCCGTGTCGGCCTGGCGCAGGCTGGTCTTCAGCCGGTCACCCACCTCGGTGAGCAACCGGTCGCCCGCGGCGTGTCCGAGCGAGTCGTTGATCGTCTTGAAGTCGTCGAGGTCCATGAACAGGACCGAGACCGGGACGCTGGTGCGCGCCTGGCGTTCGAGCGCGTGCTCGACACGGTCCTTGAACAGCGCGCGGTTCGCGAGGCCGGTGACGGCGTCGTGGAACGCCTGGTGCGACAGCTGGTCCTCGAACGCCTTGCGTTCGGAGACGTCGCGCGTGTTGAGCACGATCCCTCGGACGTTCTCGTCCTGGAGCAGGTTCGTTCGCAGCGCCTCGACGTACAGCCAGAAGTCGTCCACGTGCTGCATCCGGAACTCGGTGAGCCCGGGCATCCCGTCGCTCTCGTGGCCGCCGGTGGTGAGGAACTGCAGGACGTGCGCCCGGTCGTCCGCATGGATCAGTTCGGTGAGCTTCGTGCCCTCGAGCTCGCTCGGCTCGTGGCCGAGCACGCGTTCGACCGACGGGCTCATGTAGCGGATCGTCGAGTCCGCATCGACCACCATGACGACGTCGGAGGAGTTCTGGACGAGCGAGGAGAAGCGCGCCTCGCTCTGGCGCCGGACGAGGTCCTCCGTGAGCACCGCACTCTCGAGCGCGAGGGCGACCTGCGAGGACAGCGTCTCGAGACCGTCGCACGTGGATCCCGTCAGCGCGTCCGGGCTGCCCACGACGAGCAGGGCGCTGAGCTCGCCCTTCATGAACAGGGGGATCGTGAGGAGCTGCGTCGTCCCGTTCGGCATCGCGAGCGCGACCGCGAGATCGGAGGTTCCGGTCGACAGCATCGACCCCTGTCGCTGCAGCACCTCGCGGTCGCGTTCGGACGGCACGACGTCCACGACCCGGCCGACCACCCCGTCGTCGCCCTCGGACGCGGCGACCACCGTGAACCGATCGGGGCCGTTCGGCTCGAGGCGCACGAGCAGCCGCGCGCGTCCCTTCTCGACGAGGGTCGCGACGGCGCGCATGGCCGCGACGTGGATCGCCTCGCGGTTCGTCGCCGTGACGAGCGAGGCGCCGGCGCCGCGCAGCGCCTTCTCGCGTCGGAAGGACAGTCCGAGCGTGTGGACGAGCCCCGACATCCGGACGACCACGAGCAGGAACAGCGTCGTGGTCGAGACCGTGACGATCCACATATCGGCCCCGTCGCCGCGCAGCAACTGGATCGCACGAACGGCCTGCGGCACCAGCGCCGCCGTGCCGATGAGGATCAGTCGGCCGCGCGTCACGCGGACCTCCTGCTCGGGCGCGGGGGCGGGGGCGGACAGGTTGAGCATCGAGTGGTGCAAGGCGGCCGCTCCCCACAGGACGTAGAACATCCCCCAGCCCGCTTCGAGGTAGCCCGACTGGTCGTACACGATCCCCTGGACCCCGATGAAGCTGTAGAGGAAGTCGGTGAAGAACAGCGAGAAGGCGGCGAGCGGCAGCAGGTAGAAGGAGACCCCACCGCGCCCGGGGCTGATCACCAACCGGACGACGACCGTGAGCAGCACGAGGTCCATGAAGGGGTAGCCCATGCCCACGAGCTTCTGGACGATCGTGGACGCCGAGTCGGCGGCCGTCGGCGCCATGAGGAACACCCAGAAGACGACGAACACGCCGATCGCCACGATGAGCGAGTCGATGAGACTCTCGCGATCGCGGCCCGCGTTCCGCCGACGGATCAGCATCAGCAGCCCGCCGACCAGGCACAGTTTCACACTCAGGTACGCGACGTCGCCCCCCGAGGGGAAGGGCAGCTCCGTCCCGTAGAACTCCTCGTAGGTGTACGTGATCACGTCGGCGATCACGAAGAAGGTCTGCCCGACCGCGAACAGGTACCAGGGCAGGCGGGCCTCCGGCTGCCACATGCGCACGGCGACCAGGATCGCGACCGGCGAGGAGAGCGCGATCAGGTTGAAGAACCATCTCTGCCGCATCCCGGGGACGAACAGGAACACGACGAGCGCGGCGATGCCGCCGCAGAGGTAGACGAGCCAGACTCGCTGCTTCATCGCTGCCTCGAGGACGCCTTCGATCGGCCGAACGTGCTGCCTCAGCTATCGGCGGAGGGTGTGGCGGACCTTAGATGCACGCCGAGCCCGAAACGGGAGGGAGGGGCCTCTGACCTGCGGGAACGGCGGAAGGGTCTAGGCCGGACGACCGGTGGGCGCCATCGACGGCAGGCGCGTCGCGCGGCCCCGCTCGAACGCCTCGATCGCCTCGGCGTTCGCGAGCGTCAGGGCGATGTCGTCCAGGCCCTCGAGCAGGCGGCGGCGCGTGTACGGGTCGATCTCGAAGCGTTCGTCGACCGCGGGCGCGCTCACGCGCAGCTCCAGGAGGTCGACGGTGATCTCGGTGGACGGGTCGTCGAGCACCGCGTCCATCAGGGCGCGAACGGACTCGGCCGGCAGCTCGACCGTCAGCAGCCCGATCTTGCTGCAGTTCGTTCGGAAGATGTCGGCGAACCGCTCGGAGATCAGCGCGCGGAACCCCGCGTCCTCGAGCGCCCACACCGCGTGCTCGCGGCTGGACCCGCTCCCGAAGTTCGGGCCGGCGATCAGCACCGAGGCGCCCGCGTAGCGCGGGTCGTTGAGGACGAACGCCGGATCCTTGCGCCACTCGCCGAACAGGAACGGCCCGAAGCCCGTGCGCTCGATCCGCCGAAGGTGCACGGCCGGGATGATCTGGTCGGTGTCGACGTCGGCGCGATCGAGCGGCAGCGCGCGTCCGGGGTGGGTGGTGAAGGGCTTCATGCGTCCAGGTCGCTCGGCGTGGCGAAGTGGCCGGCCACCGCGGTCGCCGCCGCGACGGCCGGGCTCACGAGGTGGGTCCTGCCGCCCCGGCCCTGCCGGCCCTCGAAGTTCCGGTTGCTGGTCGACGCGCATCGCTCGCCGGGCGTGAGCTGGTCGGGGTTCATCCCCAGGCACATCGAGCAGCCGGCGTCGCGCCATTCGAACCCCGCGCGGGTGAAGACGGCGTCGAGCCCCTCCTGCTCCGCCTGGCGTTTCACGAGCATCGAGCCGGGGACGACCATCGCGCGCAGGCCCTCGCGGACCATGCGTCCCTCGAGGATCCCCGCGGCCTCGCGGAGGTCCTCGATCCGCGAGTTCGTGCACGACCCGATGAAGACGGTGTCCGGCCGGATCTCGCGCATCGGCGTCCCGGGTCGCAGGTCCATGTACGCGAGCGCGCGCTCGGCGGCCTCGTCGCCGGGCTCGGGGACGACGTCGTCGATCGTGACGGTCTGCCCCGGGTTCGTGCCCCAGGAGACGTGGGGCCGGAGCTCGGCGGCGTCGATGGTCACCTCGCGGTCGAACGCCGCGCCCTCGTCCGTCGGCAACGATCGCCAGTCGTCGAGGGCCTCCTCCCAGTCCCGTCCCGTGGGCGCGTGCGGACGACCCTCGAGGTAGGCGAACGTCGTGTCGTCGGGGGCCACCATGCCGGCGCGGGCCCCCGCCTCGATCGACATGTTGCAGATCGTCATCCGTCCCTCCATCGAGAGCGACCGGATCGCGTCGCCGCGGTACTCGATCACGTGGCCGACGCCGCCGCGCGTGCCGATCCGCGCGATGATCCCCAGGATCACGTCCTTGGCCGACACGCCGGCCGGCAGGTCACCGTCGACGGTGATCCCCATCGTCCCCGGTTTCGGCTGGGGCAGGGTCTGCGTCGCGAGCACGTGCTCCACCTCGCTCGTGCCGATCCCGAACGCGAGCGCGCCGAACGCGCCGTGCGTGCTCGTGTGCGAGTCGCCGCAGACCATCACGAGACCCGGCTGGGTGAGCCCCATCTGGGGCCCGATCACGTGGACGATCCCCTGGCCGAGGTCGCCGGTCGGGTAGAGCGTGATGCCGAACTCGGCGCAGTTGGTCCGCAGCGCGCTCATCTGCTGCACGCTGATCGGGTCCTCGGGGCCCGGCGCGGTGGGGACGTTGTGGTCCATCGTCGCGACGGTGAGGTCGGGCCGGCGCACCGTCCGCCCGGCCAGCCGGAGCCCCTCGAACGCCTGCGGGCTCGTGACCTCGTGGACGAGGTGCAGGTCGACGTAGAGCAGGTCGGGCTCGCCCTCGGCCCGGCGCACGACGTGGCGCTCCCAGACCTTCTCGGCGAGCGTAAAGGGTGTGGTGCCGTTCGAGCCGGCCATGCTCGGATGGTCGCAGGGGCGACTGGCTTCGTCCAGGGGGTATTCCACTATGTGGAACAGAGTTTCATATAGTGGACATCCTTCTTCGACCCTCAACGCGGATGCCCAGACGACGACGAGAGCTCGAACGCGTCCCCGACACCGGGGTCGGCACGCTCGACCGGGCGGTCGCGATCCTGCAGGCGGTCGAGGGCGGCGTGACCCGGTTCGCCCGGATCTCGGAGGCGACCGGACTCTCCCGTCCGACGACGCACCGGCTGATCCGGGCGCTCGAGGAGCACGGGTTCCTCGCGCACTACGGCGGCGGTCTGGGCTACCGGCTCGGCCCCAGGCTGCTGCGGCTCGCGTCCGAGGCGATGCGCGAGCTGCCGCTCCGCGATCTCGCGCACCCGATCCTCGAGCGGCTCGTGCGGACGACCGGCGAGAGCGCACAGCTGTTCGTGCGCTCGGGGGACGTCCGCGTCTGCATCGACGCGGTCGAGTCCCCGAACGAGCTCCGGACGATCGTGCCGGTCGGAGCCTCGCTGCCGCTGACGGCGGGCTCGGCGGCCAAGGTCTTCCTCGCGAACGCTACCGGCTCGGAGCGACTGATCCGCAAGGCGGACGATCCCGAGCGCTTCGCGCACGAGGTCGAGCTCGCCCGAGCGCGCGGCTGGGCTTCCAGCGCCGGCGAACGCCAGCCCGGCGTCGGCTCGGTGAGCGCGCCGGTGGTCGGGCCCTACGGGATCCTCGTGGCGGTGGTCTCGGTGTCGGGTCCCGCCTCCCGCATGGGGCGGATCAGCGCGAGGAGATTCGCGCCCGCCGTGCTCGAGGCCGCGAAGGAGCTCGAGCGGTCCGGCGGCTTCGCCTGAGCGTCCCGCCGTCTCGCCGCCCCGCTAGCGGAGGTCGCGACGCAGGATGCGGACGATCCGGTCCTCGATGTCCGAGGCGACCGACTTCGACATCCCGAACGACACGATCGCGAACTCCACCCACGTATCGGTGCCGCGCGTGAGCACCCAGCCGGACAGGGCCGACACCTCGTCGAGCGTCCCGGTCTTGGCGCGGACGGGGAGGCCGTGCAGCCGGTGCACGAGCGTTCCCTGCCCGCCGGTCGGAAGGGCGCGACGGAGGTTCGTCCCCCACGGCGCATCCTCCGCGGCCCAGAGCAACCGGACGATCCCCTCGGCGGTCACGCGGTTCGCGTACGAGAGCCCCGAGTTGTCGTTCAGCGTGAAGGCGGTCCCGTGCGCGTCCGTCCATGCCTGGATCGACGCCGCGCCCTTGGCGATCGAGCCGGGCACGCGCCGCACCTCGGCGCCGAGGCGCTTGCCGAGCATCTCGGCGAAGAAGTTGTCCGAGGGCCGCAGGGTCTTCGTCAGGAGCTGCTGGAGCGGGGCGGACTCGATGGACGCGAGCGTCTGCAGGTCCGCCGGGGGCGAGCCCGCGCCCGGCGTGCCCGCCACCCGGATCCCGAGCTCCTCGAGCTCGGCCGCGAGGACCCCGGCGGCGTCGCGCTCGGGGGCGCGGCCCGAATTGCGCTGGTAGGTGAGCGCGGTCGGACGGTTCACGTAGTCGCGGGCCACGTCGTTCCAGCCGGGGGCGTCCCAGTCGCGTCTGAAGTAGGAGGTGCTCCCGAGGACGCGGCCCGTCACGCGGGTGAGTCCCGCCGCGTCCAGCTCCCGCGCGAGCGCGGCGAGCTTCCCGCGGCCGATGATCGGATCGCCCCGCCCCAGGATCCAGAGCCTGTCGACGACGCCGTCCTCGGAGATCCCCGGCGCCGCTGCGGTCGTCCGCATCCGGAACGCCGGCCCGAGCGTGTCGAACATGGCCATCGAGAGCAGGAGCTTCGTGTTCGACGCGGGCGTCCTGCGGACGTCGGCGCCGTGACGGTACAGGTACGCGTCCTCCTCGCCGACCGCGACCGACACCGCGCGGCCCCCGATCGCGTCGTCGATCGCCTCCATCCATGCCGACTGCGTGATCTCGAACCCGAGGACCGGCGACGAGCTGGTTTCGTTCAGCGCGTCCTGCGCGATCCACCGCACTCGCAGACGGACGACGCCGAGGTCCTCGCCGCCGAAGCAGGGTTCGACCTGCGCCTCCGAGTCCTGGTCGAGCGTCGGCCGGTCGATCGCGACCCACCCCTCGGGGGTCCGCTGCTGCACCTCGACGACCTGGCCGGACTTCGAAGGCCGCAGCGACGCCGTGACGAGCACGCAGTCGCCCACCTCGGTCGATCCCGCCACCAGCCCCGCGTCGACGACGGAGCGGACGCGGACGAGCTCCTCGTCGGAGGTCGCGGCGGGACAGGTCGGGGTCGCGGCGATCGTCGCGCGATACTGCCCGGTGTGGGGCTGGGACCGTTCGAACGAGAACATCCCGTCGGCCCCGCTCGAGCCGGTCGCCACGGTCGCGAACCCCGACGAGTCGGCCGCGCGCCACTGCAGCGTCACCTCGCGGCCGGACGAACACCCGGGGTCGCCGTTCACCGACCCCGACACGACGACCGGCTGCCCGAAGCCCACGAGCGGCGAGGAGACGCCGAGCGTCGTCGCGGCGGTCTCGGCGAGCGCCTCGGGCGCGATCAGCAGCGCGCACAGCAGCGCCAGCTCGGCCATCGCGGCCGTCCGGAGGCGGAGCCTGAAGGAGGTGCGGGCGTCGATCGGTACCCCCCTGCGGAGCGGGGGGAGGATTCTAGCCCGGGTCGTCGAGCGGAGGGGGAGGCGGCGACCTGCGATTTCCGTGTGACAGCCCCCGCGACGGGCGGCAGACTGTCCCGGTGAGCCACGTCGCCTACCGGACGCGACCCGAGCTTTCGCGGCCCGTGATGATCTGCGCGTTCTCCGGATGGAACGACGGCGGCGAGGCCGCGACGACCGCGGCCCGAACGCTCCGTTCGCAATGGGGGGCGCGCCGGTTCGCGGAGATCGATCCGGAGGAGTTCTACGACTTCCAGGTGCACCGTCCGACGGTGCGCCTCGAGGGCGATTCGCGGCGGATCGACTGGCCGGCGAACCGGTTCTTCTCGGCGCGGATCAACGAACGCGACGCCATCGTGTTCCTCGGCGTGGAGCCGAACGTGCGATGGCGCGCCTACGGCGACTCGATCCTGCAGGTGTGTTCGGAACTCGACGTGTCGCTGCTCATCACGCTCGGCGCGTTCCTCGCCGACGTTCCGCACACGCGCCCCGCACCGGTGAACGCCGCGAGCGAGGATCCCCACTGGCTCGAGAAGCCGGGGGTCGTGCTCGCCCGGTACGAGGGGCCCACCGGCATCGTCGGCGCGCTGAACTCCGCCGCGGCGAAGACCGGTCTGCCGGCGCTTTCGCTCTGGGCGGCCGCGCCCCACTACCTGCCGCAGTCGCGCAACCCCAAGGTGTCGCTCGCGCTGCTCGAGGCGCTCCGCGACCTCACCGGTCTCGAGGTGGACACGGGCGAGATCGAGCTCGCCGCGCGGGTGTTCGAGCGCGAGGTGTCCGAGGCGATCGAGGAGGACGGGAACCTCGCCGGGTACGTGCAGCGGCTCGAGGAGGCCGCGGAGGCGATGGGGGAGGACGGCTTGCTCGAGGCCGCGAGCGGCGACGACATCGCGGCCGAGCTCGAGCGGTTCCTGCGCGACCACGGCCGTACCGACGACTAGTCGCTTGGAGGTCCGTCCGTTCGGATCCACCGGCCTGAAGGTGCCGGTGATCGGGCTCGGGACCTGGAGCGTGTTCGACGTCTCGGACGCGGACGAGGGCGACGCGCGGTCGGTCGTCCGCGCGATGTTCGAGGGCGGGACGCGCGTCGTCGACTCGTCGCCGATGTACGGGCGGGCGGAGGCCGTGCTCGGGCGCGTGCTCGAGGGGATCCGCGACGACGTCGTGGTGGCGACGAAGATCTGGGCGCGTTCGGTCCGGGAGGGGCGCGAGCAGCTCGAGGCACAGCTCGGGTTCTACGGCGGGCGCGTTGATGTCGAGCAGGTCCACAACCTCGTCGCGTGGCGCGAGCACCTCGACTGGCTCGAGGCCGAGCGCGACGACGGCCGCGTCGGCGTCCCCGGCGCGACCCACTGGAACGAGGCATCGTTCGACGAGCTCGCGACCGTGATGCGGACCGGGCGGATCGGCTGCATCCAGATCCCGTACAACCCGCTCGAGCGGCGGTGCGAGGACGTGGTCCTGCCGCTCGCCGAGGGGCTGGGGCTCGGGGTGATCGCGATGCGTCCGTTCGCGGAGGGGGCGCTGGTCCGCCGGGTGCCGTCGGACCCCGGCGTCCTCCGCGCGCTCGGCGTCGAGACGTGGACGCAGGCGCTGCTGAAGTGGACGCTGTCCGACCCGCGCGTGCACATCGCGATCCCTGCGACCTCGGTCGTCGAGCACGCTCGCTCCAACGTGGCGGCCGGCGAGCCGCCGTGGTTCGACCGCGAGCAGCGGGAGCTCGTGGCGCGCGTCGCGGGGGCATGAGCGTGCGAGCGATCGTGCTTGGCGCGCCGGGGAGGCCGCCGAAGCTCCGCGACCTCCCCGAACCCGAGCCGGGGCCCGGGCAGGCGCTCGTCGACGTGCTCGCGTGCGCGGTGTGCCGCACCGACCTCCACATCCTGGACGGCGAGCTCGACCCCCCGAGGCTGCCGCTCGTGCCCGGCCACCAGGTGGTGGGCCGGGTCGCGGCCGTCGGCGACGGCGCCGGGCTCGCCGTGGGCGAGGCGGTGGGCGTCCCCTGGCTCGGATGGGCCGACGGGACGTGCGCGTTCTGTGCCTCGGGCCGCGAGAACCTGTGTCCGCGGGCGCGATTCACCGGGTTCGACCTCGACGGCGGGTACGCGGATCGGCTCGTCGCCGACGCCGCGTTCTGCCTCCCGCTCCCGGAGGGTTCCGAGCCCGCGACGACGGCGCCGCTCCTGTGCGCCGGCGCGATCGGCTACCGGGCGCTGCGGCTCGCCGGCGACGCCCAGAAGCTCGGCCTCTACGGGTTCGGCAACGCGGCCCGGCTGATCGCTCAGGTGGCGCTGCACCAGGGGCGGCGCGTGTTCGCGTTCACCCGTCCGGGCGACGCCGAGACCCAGCGCCTCGCGGTCGAGCGCGGCTGCACGTGGGCCGGAGACTCGACCGCGACGCCGCCCGAGCCGCTCGACGCCGCGATCCTGTTCGCCGCCGTCGGCGAGCTGGTCCCGCTCGCGCTCGCGGCGGTTGCGCCGGGCGGGTCGGTCGTGTGTGCCGAGATCCACATGTCGGACGTGCCGTCGTTCCCGTACGAGCTCCTGTGGCGCGAGCGGATCCTGCGCTCGGTCGCGAACCTCACGCGGCGCGACGGCACGGAGCTCCTCGCGCTCGCGGCCGAGATCCCGCTCCGGACCGACGTCCGGACCTTTCCGCTCGAGGCGGCCAGCGACGCGATCGCCGCCGCCCGATCGGGCGAACCCGCGACGCCCGTCCTGATCCCCCGAGGGTTGACCGCCGGGCTACCATGACGGCTCCCGGCGGGGAGGTCCGATGCTCCAGGCATTCGTCCTGATCCAGACGGTTGCCGGTACGGGCACGAAGGTCCGCAATGAGATCGGCTCGGTGCCCGGCGTCCGGCTCGCGCAGAGCGTGACGGGTCCCTACGACCTCATCGTCCGCGCCGAGGGGGCCGACATGGACGAGCTCGGCCGGGTCCTCAGCGACATCCAGACGGTGCCGGGGCTCACGCGGACCCTGACGTGCATCGTCAAGGGGATGACGCACAAGCTCTGAGACCCGGCGGCGCGGTCAGCGCTTGCGCCGGATCGCCTCGATCAGCTCCCACTTGCCCATGCGCGAGCGGCCCGGGATGTCCATCTTCTTCGCGGTGTCGTAGAGCTGCGAGCGGTTGCGGTCCTCGAGCGCTCGCCCGGCCTTGCCCGAACGGGCCCGTCCTCTCGCGGCCTGCCTGCCGAGCTCACGCCGTGTGGACTTCGGAAGGTTCGCGATCGTCCGCTTCGACCGGGCCGCCCGTTGCGCGGCTCGGATGTTCCGTCTCGACGCCTGCGTCTGCTTGCGCGTCGCCATCGTTCGTCACCTCCGAACGGTCGGGTCAAGTGCTTGATTCCCGTTGGGCGCGAGCCGGAAACGGCCGCACGTCAGCGAGGGCCCATGACCGGGTCGGGGAGCCCCTCGACCTCGGAGCCGGCCTCGAAACGGCTTGTGGCTCCGCCCGCGGCGATCACCGTGACCCCACCGGCGCCGAGTGCGGTCCAGCGACCGTCCCGGTACACGGCGGCGGTACGTTCGTCGGGCCCGAGGAGCACGACGCTCGTCGTGGGCGCCGCCTCGAGGGCGCTCGCGACCCAGCGGTTGCCGAACGTCTCGAAGTGCGGCAGGACGGCGACGCTCGGGACGAGGGCGAGCGCCGGCGCGTACCGACGGCGGTCGTCGCCGGGCATCCGCTCGCGGACGAGCGTCCACTCGCCGAACGCCATCGCGCCGGCGGACGACCCGCCGAGCGCGGCGCCGCCCGACCACGCCGCGACGATCGCGTCCCAGAGCGGCGTGCCGGAGAGCGTCTTCGGAACGAGACCCGGGTCGCCGCCCACGAGGTAGAAGAAGCGGCCGGCGCGGGCACGTTCGACGACGGCGGGGTGCTTCGCGTGCGAGCGCTTCGTCGCGGGCAGCTCCTCGACGTCGAGCCCGAGCCCGCGGAACCACCGGACGGCGTTCGCGACCGCCTGTTCCGGGCGCTGCCGCCCCGCCGCCGTCGCGAGGACGTACGCCGGGCCGTCGCCGGCCGCGTCGATCAGGACCCGATCCTGCGGCTCGTTGCCGGGGTTGAGCTCGTCCCCGCCCACGAGCGCGAGCGGGCCGGATTCGGGCATCCCGGCATCCTGTCATGCTGGTGAACCTGTCGATGGCTTGCCCGCCGAGGGGCATCCAGCGCCTGCGTAGCGGGACGTGGCGGACGATCGACAGCGACCAGACGAACGACGACGGCATCTACCGCGAACCGATCCCGGATCGGAGGGGGCGCTATCGGGCGGTCGCCGTTCGCGAGGAGCTGAATGCCGGGCGCGGACGTCTGCCGACGCGACCGCTCGCCGGCCCGGCGGCACCAGCACTGAGCGGGAGGAGGACCTAGCCGAGCGCGGCGACGGCGTTCGGCACGGTGTCCGCTGGCTTCACGCCGTACCACGCGCGCTCGATCCGCCCGTCCTCGTCGATCAGGAACGACGAACGGCGGATCCCGCCGCGCTCGTCGTTCCACGTTCCCCACGCGTCCGCGGTCGCGTGGTCGGGGTCGGAGAGCAGCGGGAAGCCGAGGTCGAACTTCTCGTCGAACGCGAGCTGCTCCTTCGGCATGTCGGGCGAGATGCCGACGACGTCGGTCCCGACGCCCGCGAGCTCCCGGCGGTGGTCGCGCAGGTCGCAGGACTGGACCGTGCAGCCCGGGGTGTCGGCCTGCGGGTAGAAGTACACGAGGACCTTCCGCCCTCGGAAGTCCCGGAGCCGAACCGTCCGACCGTGCTGGTCCGCGAGCGCGAAGTCGGGCGCCGCCGTTCCGGGCTCGAGGATGCTCATCGGCTCACCGTACCCGAAGGGAGGCGTCGGTCCGACGGGCGGCGATGGCCCTGGCCGCCGCCCGCGGAGAAGTCTCGGAACCTATCGTCCCCACAGCGACCGGCGGGTGCCGGCGCGCAACAGCAGCACCAGCACCGCGGCCACGACGATCGAGGCGATCCAGTCGACGCCCTCGGTCTCCGCGAAGACCTCGCCGGCGAGCCATCCGCCGATCACGGCGCCCACGATGCCGAGCAGGAGCGTCCCCAGGAGCCCGAACGGATCGCGGCCCGGGACGATCAGCCGGGCGATCAGCCCGACCACCAGGCCGACGAGGACATAGCCGAGGATCGACTCCACGTCGACGTCGTTCCGGCCGTTCTGCGCGAGCACAACCGGTACGGCGGCGAGCATGCCGGCGATCCCGGGGGTCTGGTCGTTCGTCATGGCGTCACCTCGGGCGGGCTTTACCCCCGAGGCGAGGCCGTCACACCCGATCGCCTAGGCGGGACCCTCCACGAGCTCGGGGAGGTCGACGACACCGGCCCGGCGGGAACTCGGCGAGGTGACGGGTCGCTCTGGTCGGCGCTGTGGCCATCGACGCCTCCTTCGGATGTCATCGTGACGGGCCGTTGCCTCGAGCGCGATGGGACGCTCGGGCGTACCTGCCCGGTGTTCGGGCCGACCACAGCGAGGGGCGTTCGGGCTACATCGGCGGCTCCGGTGGCGGGGACGACCTCGCGTATGGGACGCGGAAGAACGCGAAGATCCTCGGTCCGCCGGGGAAGGACCGGACCGGGGTGGGCGCGTTCGGGTCGGCGAGGCTGAACGACATCGTCACGTCGTCGCGCTTGGGGAGGTTCGGGTCGTACAGGCGCAGGGTGAGGGCCCCGTCTTCCTGGTCGTAGCCGTACGCGAGGACCTGGTGGTTCTCCTTGAGATCGAAGGGGTCGTTCGACTTCACGCGGACGAGCCCGAGCGGCGAGGGGTGGCCGACGTCGATGTCGGCGCGGACCTTCGGCCACTCCTCCCGGACCATCAGCCACGCGCGGCCGTGCGGACGGATCCCGAGGCGGCTGAGGAAGGTTTCCCCGTCGGGCAGGTGCGGGCTCATGAGCTTCAGGTAGCGGGCCGGGCCGAGCGGAAGGTCGAAGCTGTCGAACAGCCGGTCGACGAGGTAGTCGAACAGCGTTCCCTCGCCCGGTGCGTCGCCGAGCCCGGGCGGTGGCTTTCCGGCCTCGAAGTAGTCGCGGGCGGCGAACGCCATGCCGCCGCACAGGCCGTTCGAGGCGTCGCCGATCGGGACGCTCACGATGCCGGGGATGCCGATCCTCCGAACGGGGACGCGCGGGAACCGGTTCGGGAACGCGAACCCCGAGGCGCTCGGGAGGAAGCCGGGGACGGCAAGGGTGATCATCGGTTCGACACCTCGGGCACGATGGCACGTCGCGACGGCCCGTAGGTACGGCCGCTCGTCCTACGGCGGGGAGCGCATACAGTTCGAGGCATCGTGGACGCGTCCTTCGGCGGGCAGACGCTCGTGGAGCCGCTCCGCCGGGTGCTCGTCCGGTCGCCGCGGCCCGCGGACCTCGCCGCCTGGCAGGCGTTCGGGTGGCTCGGCGAGCCGGACGCCGGCCTCGCGGCGAAGCAGCACGATGAGCTGTGCGAGGTCCTCCGGTCGGCGGGCGCTCGGGTGGAGTTCGCCGAGGTCGACGTCGACGGCGATCCGGACGCGATCTACGTGTTCGACCCCGCGATCGTCTCGGACGCCGGGGCGATCCTGCTCTGGCCCGGCAAGGAAGGACGCCGGCCCGAGTCGGCCGCGGCCGCGGCCGAGCTTCGACGGCTGGGCGTGCCGGTGGCGTTCGAGATGGCGGCGCCCGCGACGGCCGAGGGCGGCGACACGATGTGGCTCGACGAGCGGACGCTGCTCGTCGGCCGGAGCTTCCGGACGAACGACGCGGGCGTCGAGGCGCTGCGGGCGGCGCTGCCGGGCGTCGACGTGCTCGCGTTCGACGTGCCGAACCGGCAGGGACCCGACGCGTGCCTGCACCTGCTGTCGCTGCTCTCGCCGCTCGATCGCGACCTCGTCGTCGCGTACGTCCCGCTGCTGCCGGTCCGGCTGGTCGAGCTCCTCGACGAGCGCGGCGTCGGGGTCGTGGCGGTGCCCGATGAGGAGTTCGACACGATGGGGCCGAACGTCCTCGCGCTCGCGCCGCGCGTGGGGCTCGCGGTCGACGGGAACCGGGAGACGCGGCGCAGGATGGAGCGCGCCGGCGTCGAGGTGTTCGTCTACGAGGGCTCGGAGATCTCGCTGAAGGGCGAGGGCGGCCCGACGTGCCTCACAAGGCCGTTGCTGCGCGGCGGGTGATCGCCTCGGACGTCAGGCCGTCGGGGCGTCGGACGCGGCCGCGCGCGGCTTGAACTCGTCGCACGTGTCGCCGGCGTGGATCACGCCGCGGACGTACCGGCATCCGCCGACCGACAGCCTCGGGAACATGAACTTGCATTCGTGACAGCTGAACTTCGGGTTCTCGGCGTGGCGGTAGTTCGCCTGCTGCTTCGAGAGCCCCTGCACCGACGGCATGGTCCGAGCCTAGCCCTGCGACGGCGGTTCGCTCAAGTGGGCCTCGATCACCGACCGACCGCGCGCGCCAGCTGCGCCTTCGTCATGCGCGAGCGACCCCGCACGCCCTTGCGCTTGGCCTCCTCGTAGAGCTGCGGCTTCGTGCGACCGCCCGGCCCGCGGTGCGAACGGAGGCCGCCGCGACGACCCGACGAGATGTCCTCGGTCGACGTCCTGCTCGCCTGCCGCGCCTCGCCCGAGCGCGCCCGCTCCTTGTTCACGGTCCTCGCGGCGATCTCCTCGGCGGTGTCCTCGCTCCGGCCCCGCTTCTTCAGGCCGGCCTTGATGTGCTCGTACTGGCGCTCGCGCTTGTCGCTCCATGCCTGCTGCGGCATCGCTCGCTCCTTCCGGTCGTGTCTTTCGAGGGATACCCGTCCGCGGGCCTGCCTACCCCCGCGCCCGCTAGGGTCCCGTCCCATGACGGCCGATCCCGCGCCCGACCCGATCGACACGGAGCGGTTGCGGCTCCGCCGTTCGGTGCCCGAGGACGCCGAGGAGATCTCCGCGTACCGGAGCGACCCGAAGGTGAACCGCTACCAGGGGTGGGAGCGGACGGACCCGGACGGCGTCAGGGCCGAGATCCGGGAGATGGCAGCGCGGACCCCGGGCGAGCCCGGCTGGGTCCAGTACTCGGTGCTCGAGCGCGACGGCGGGCGGCTCGTCGGCGACGTCGGGCTCGCCCCGGCCGAGGGGGAGCCGGGCGTGATCCGGGTCGGTTACACGATCTCCCCGGCGTTCCAGGGTCACGGCTACGCGACCGAGGCCGTGGGCGCGCTCGTCGACCTCGCGTTCGAGCGGCTCGGGGCCGAGGTCGTGCGGGCACACGCGGACGCGGACAACACGCGCTCGCACCGGGTGGCCGAGAAGGTGGGCATGCGCCTGGTCGAACGTTTCAGACGCTCGGGGGGCGGGGAGACCTGGTACGGCGTTCGGTACGAACGCCGCCGGTGACGGCTGCGCTCCGCGGTCGGGGAAGGATCAGGCATGCACTGTGAGCACGACATGTGTCTGTGCCTCGTCGACACCGCCGAGGAGATCTGCAGCGATCACTGCCGCGAGATGGCGGGCCTGGCCGGCCACCGGGACGCCTGTCGGTGTGGTCACGGGCCTTGCGCGCGCGCGAGCTGACCTCGTTCATCGTCACGATCGCGGGGACGTAGCGGCGGAGGGGTGGAAGAGCGGCACGAGCGGCCGCCGGTCCGAGCGAAGCACGGCGAGCATCGACGGCGGCGTGATGACCTCGGCCGATCCAGCCTTCGGCCGCGGCGTGGGGTCCGTGTAGCCGGCCGGCGTCCACCGGAGCAGCCCGGTGCCGAGCACGAGGTGCGGCTCGCCGTTGCGCAGGACGAACGCGCCGTCGGGAAGATCGTCGAGGTCCGCCTCGTGGTGCCGCTGCGTCCGCGACCGCTGGTCGAACCGCTCCGCGTGCAGCCGGGCGTCGATCGCCTCGGCCCCGACGTCGCCGGGATGGAGCCCGCGCCAGACCTCGGTGAGTCGCGTGTAGTCCTCTCGCCGGCAGAGCGCGCATGGGCGGTGTCCCGCGGCGAACGCCGTCGCCTCGTCGAGGAAGAACAGCTCGGTGAACCGGCCCGGCTGCATCAGCGGCGACCGATGCCACCCGCGGAACCGCAGCCGGCACGCGATCCAGCGCCTCCCGTTGAACCGCCGTCGGATCCGGCCCGACGCGTCGTGGAGGCACCCGCGGTTCCCGTAGACGAGGCCCCGGGCCGGGTCGGCGATCAGCTCGCCGAGCGGCGTCACGCGGTTCTGCAGCGGCATGTCGGCTCAGTATCGCGGCCCGGTACCATCGCTCATCCATGGAGCACAACGTTCGCCCGCGCATGGCCGTGATGTCCACGGTCTTCGTCCTCGTCGTCGCGGGGCTCTGGGCTACCGCCGCGCCCGCCGGGGCGGCACCGCGCTGCCTCGGCAGGGTCGCGACGATCGTGGGCACGGCCGGCGGCGACGAGCTCGTCGGCACCCCGGGCCCCGACGTGATCGTCGGCCGCGGGGCGGATGACTTCATCGAAGGCGGCCCGGGCGACGACCGGATCTGCGGCGGCGCGGGGTTCGACTTCATGGAAGGCGGCCCCGGCGACGACCGGCTCCTCGGCGGGGGCGGGTCCGACACGGCTCACGGCGGTCCGGGCAGGGACCGGATCGTGACGGGCACCGGTTCGGTGGAAGCGCTGTTCGGTGGGCGCGGGGACGACCGGCTGCTCGGCGGGACGGGGTCCTTCGATGGCCTGATCGGCGGCCGGGGCGACGACCTCCTGAACGGCGGACCCGGCCAGGACCTCGCGCAGTTCTTCGAGTCGCCCGGCCCGGTCCAGGCCGACCTCGAGACCGACCTGGTCACCGGTCACGGCGTCGACGAGCTCGTCGGCATCGAGGGGCTCGTCGGTTCGAGCTTCGACGACGTCCTGCTCGGCGACGACGCCTCGAACCTGCTCGTCGGCGAGGAGGGCGACGACCTCATCGAGGCCCGGGGGTCCGGGACGCTCGGGGACCTCGGGGCGGACGTCCTCGACGGCGCCGGCGGCGACGACACGCTCGAGGGCGGCGACGGAGCCGACATCCTGCGGTTCGAGGACTCGCCGAACGCGGTCACGGTCGATCTGGCCGCCGGGACGGCCACGGGCTGGGGCGCCGACACGCTCGCGAGCATCGACGTGGTCATCGGCTCGGTCTTCGACGACGCGCTGCTCGGCGACGCGAACGACAACGCGTTCGTCGGCGGCCCCGGCGACGATGCGATCGACGGCCGCGGAGGCGTGGATCAGGCGGCGTACTTCGATTCCTTCGAGCCGGTCGTCGTGGACCTCGCGGCCGGGACGGCGACCGGCTGGGGCGCCGACACGTTCGTCGGCCTCGAGGACGTTCTGGGCTCCGCCCACGCGGACGTGCTCGCCGGCGACGACGGCGCGAACGCGCTCCTGGGCGGCAGCGGCGACGACACCCTCCTCGGCGCGCCGGGCAACGACGTCCTCATCGGTGACGCCGGCGACGACGACGCCGACGGTGGTCCCGGAGCCGACGCCTGCGACGCCGAGACCGAGACCGGGTGCGAGACCGAGCCGGCGGCTAGACCGGCTGCCAGTCCGGGGCGAAGTCGAACACCCCAGACGTCAGCTTGGTGGCAGCCGACCCGTCGGCCTGCATGACCCAGACGCCGAACCGGCCATTCGGATCCTGCAGGTTGAACGCGATCATCGTGCCGTCGGGCGAGTAGACCGGCGCGGTCTCATTCGCCGGTTGTCGGTCACCTGGGTCACGTTCGAGCCGTCCGATTCCATCGCGAAGATGTTCCTCCCGTTCCTAGAGAACGTGATCGTGCTCCCGTCCGGCGACCAGTCGGGGCGGTCGTGCACCTTGTTCCCGCTCGTCAGGCGGACCGGATCCGAGCCGTCCGGATCCATCACCCAGATGTGGTTCCCGGCCTCGCGGTCGCTCGAGAACGCGATCGTCAAGCCGTCCGGCGACCACTCGGGGAACGCGTCGAAGATCCCGGTCGTGAACGTGAGCTGCAACGGGGTCGGTGCCGTCCGAGTCCATGACCCAGACGTCCTGGAACGCGTCCGACTCGTTCGTCGTGAACGCGATCTTCGAGCCGTCGGGCGACCAGGCGGGCCAGGACTCCTGGAAGGTCGGCGTCGTGGTGAGGCGGGCCTGGTTCGACCCGTCGGCGTCCATCACCCAGATGTCGCAGTTCGAGAACTCGCCGGGACCGCATCGCATGAACGCGATCTGCGTGCCGGTGGCGTTCCAGTCCGCCAGGCCCTCCCGCTTCCTGGGCGTGTCCGTGAGACGGGTTCGATCCCCGGTCTGGGGGTCGACCGTCCACAGGTCGGACTGGCCCCCGGAGTCGCGGCCGAAGACGATCAGGCCGTTGGTGCCGGGGAAGGCCGCCCGTGCCGCCGGTCCCGCGAACAGCGAGACGAGGAACAGCGAGCAGATCGCAAGCATGACGGCGCGTCGCATCGTGGGATCTCCTTCGGATCCGCGGATCCGACCGGTCGGCCGGGGAGCGGGACCAGGGTACCGGAGGTCGCGCTATCCGCCGGGCTCGCGAACGGCCGAGTGCCCCACGCCCTGCAGGATCGACATCAGGGTGATCCCGATCGCGAGGTTGATCCCGGCGGTCGCGATCTGGGACTCGAGCTCCGTGTTCGTCGTGAACGGGACGATCACCGAGATCGCGATGATCAGGCCGAGGATCCAAGAGAAGAAGCGGAACGGCGCGGGCGCGTTCGCCACGAGCAGGAGGTGCAGAAGGCCGGTGGCCAGCACGCCGCCGATGAAGGCGGCCCCGGCGTACCACCAGGAGCTCGGCGTGAAGAGCGCGTCCTGGCGTCCCGGGACGAACACGTTGATGTCGAAGATCCCGCGCGCGATGAGGAGCCCGACGATCGCGACCCCCGCCGCGACGACCCCGGCGAGCAGGCCGCCCACCCACAGGCGAGTGGCGTCCACGGACGGTCGTGGCGCGTGTGCGCGTCCGTAGGACTGGCCGATCGGCCTCGTGGGGTCGTTCACGGCCCCATCATGACCGATTCCGTGCGAACTCCGCAGCGCCCCCTACGGCGTCTCGTCCATCGGGCTCATCAGCTGGAAGTAGTTCCCGTCGGGGTCGGCGAGGGTCGCGATCCACCCCTCGGCGCCCTCGGGCATGCCGTCGGGGACGTACGGCTCGCGCACGACCTCGGCGCCGGCCGCCTTCAGCCGCTCGAAGTCGCCCTTCACGTCCGCGCTCTCCAGGTTCCAGATCACGCGTCCGGGCTCCTTGTTCTTCCCGGAGACCTCGCTGTGGGGTCCCACGGTAACCGCGCCGGAGCCGAGGATCCAGCCCGTGTACCCGCCGTCGTCCCACGTGGGCTCACCGAAGAGCTTCTTGTAGTACTCGGCGAGCAGCTTCGGCTCGTCCGAGCCGATCAGGATGCCGTTCAGGTTCATCGCCGCCTCCTTCTGTTCTCGTGGCCGGTCCTCGGGGTCCTTTCCCCGTCCGTCCGAGATGAGACCTCTGGCGCTGCCCGAACTGAGCGCTCAGCCCGCCTTCTTCGACCGCGACCGGGGGCGCTTCCTGCTCTTGGCCTGCTCCACGCTCTCGCGCAGGGCCGCCATGAGCTCCTCGACCGCCGAGGGGCCGCCGGAAGCTCCGGCCGCCGGCTCGGGTGCGGCCGGCGCCGTCGGGGACTTCTCCGAGAGGATGCGCAGCAGCTCCTCGCGGTAGGTATCCGCGTAGGCGGCCGGGTTCCACTCGGTCGTGAGCGTGTCGATCAGGCGGACCGCGAGGTCGAGCTCCCGCTCCTCGACCTCGACGCCGCCGAGATCGGGGGCGAGAGCGGCCGGGTCGCGGACCTCGTCGCCGAAGAAGAGTGTCTCGACGGCGAGTACTTGGTGCATCGGCCGGACGGCCACGAGATGCGGCTTCGTGCGCAGCACGAACCTGCCGATCCCCACGCGACCCGCCTCTCGCATCGCCCGATGCAGCAGGACATAGGTCTTGGCCGCCTCGGGCGAGGGGATCGCGTAGTAGGTCTTCTCGAAGGAGACCGGGTCGATGTCGGCGAGGTCGACGAAGTCCTCGATGTCGATCGTCCGGCTCCGCTCCGGCCGGACCTGCTCGAGCTCCTCCCGCGAGAGCGTCACGATCTCGCCGAGCTCGTTCTCGCGGCCGCGCACGACGTCCTCCCACTCGACGGATCGAGACGTCGATGTGGGCGGTTCCGCAGACGCCGGCCGCGGCTCGGCCACGTCGTTCTCGATCACCTCGGTCTCGGCGGACCCGTCGGGTTCGACCGGCTCGTCCACCGCCTCGGGCGCGTCCACGACGCGCCCGTAGCGGACGCGGCGGCCCGACCGGTCGTAGAGGTGGAACCGAACGTCCTTGGGTTCGGTCGCGTTGATCAGCCGGACGGGCACGTTCACGAGGCCGAAGCTCAGGCTCCCGGTCCACACGGCCGTCGGCATCCTTCCGAGGTTACCCGGGAGCGACGGCGGGTACCTCCCTCGCACCGGACCAGAGGAGCGACGATGAGCACCGAGAGCGAACCGATCACCGACAACGAGCGGTCCTCGACGGGTCAGCCGCAGGACTCGGACGACGAGATCCGTCGGGACGGCGACACCCAGCCCTCCGGCGGGCAGTTGGACGCCGTCGATGTCGATGCCGGCGACGATGACTCGTCGCGTGAACCGCTGCTCTCGGAGAGCAGCGCGAGCGCCTACCGCGACCGCTGGGAGCAGATCCAGGCGCGGTTCGTCGACGATCCGAGGAGCTCGGTCGAGCAGGCCGATTGCGCTCGTGAACGAGGTGATCCACGACCTCGAGACGTCGTTCGGCTCCGAACGCGACACGCTCGAGGGGCAGTGGCAACGCGGAAAGGACGTCCAGACCGAGGACCTGCGCATCGTCCTCCGCCGGTACCGCTCGTTCTTCGGTCGGCTGCTGGCCGCCTGAGGTCTTCGGGATCCTCGTCGCCCCACGAACTACTATCCCGGGCATGCTCGGGGAGCGGTTCCGCGAGGCGCTCGTCTACGCGGCAGAGGCGCACCAGGACCAGGTGCGCAAGGGCGGCACGGTTCCGTACGTCGCGCACCTGCTCGGCGTCACGGCGTTCGTTCTCGAGGAGGGCGGGGACGAAGACCAGGCGGTCGCGGCGCTCCTGCACGACGTCGTCGAGGATCAGGGGGGCAGACCGCGACTCGACGACGTACGAGGGCGGTTCGGCGAGCGCGTGGGCAAGCTGGTCGAGGAATGCTCGGACTGGATCGACGAACCGAAGCCGCCGTGGAAGCGGCGCAAGGAGCGGTACATCGAGCGGCTCCGTACCGAACACGATGACGCGGCGATCCTCGTGTCGGCGGCCGACAAGCTGTACAACTCGCGCGCGATCCTGCGCGACCTGAGGTTCGCCGACGACCAGCATGCGGTCTGGGACCGGTTCGGCCGCGAGCAGGACTGCGTCCTCTGGTACTACCGTTCGCTCGTGGACGCATTCCGGTCGAGGCGGAAGGACGGGGACCGGCTGCTCGAGGAGCTCGATTCCACCGTGACCGAGCTCGAGCAGCTCGCCGGCGGGCCGTCCGCCGGCTGCCCCGACGAGGGGTCCGGCTGATGCGGACGAAGCGCCTGGGGCGCGACGGTCCCGAGATCTCGGTGGTCGGGTTCGGCGCGTGGGAGGCGGGCAAGAGCGAGGAGTGGGGCGAGCCGCCGCCCGACGAACAGATCGTCGCGGCGATCGACGTGGTCTTCGAGACGGGGATCGGCTGGATCGACACGGCGGAGGTGTACGGGCTCGGCACGTCGGAGGAGTTCGTCGGTCGCGTGACCGCCGGCCGACGCGACGAGATCCATCTGTTCACCAAGGTGGCGCCGGGGCCGCGCGGGACCGGCTTCCGGCCGGAGGAGGTCGGGAAGGCGTGTCGGCAGAGCCTCCAGCGGCTCGGCACCGACCACCTCGACCTCTACCAGCTCCACTGGCCGGACGATTCCGTGCCGCTCGAAGACACCTGGGGCGCGATGGCCGCGCTCGTCGACGAGGGGCTCGTCCGCAACGTCGGCGTGTCGAACTTCGACAAGGGCCAGCTCGAACGCTGCCTCGCGATCCGGCACGTCGACTCGCTCCAGCAGGAGTTCTCGATGTTCGCGCGCGACGACCGCGAGCTGATCCGCTGGTGCGGCGAGCAGGGGATCGGAGTCCTCGCCTACGGGCCGCTCGCGTACGGCCTGCTCGCGGGCGCGATCTCGATGGACACGACCTTCCCCGACGGCGACTTCCGAGGGAGCGGCGAGACGTGGGGGGCGCTGTTCGCGCCCGAGGTCCGGCGGCGCGAGCTCGGCATCGTCGACGATCTTGGGGCGATCGCGGAACGGCTCGGCCTGACGGTCGCGCAGCTCGCGCTCGCGTGGACGTTCCATCAGGACGGCGTGACCGGCGCGATCGCGGGCAGCCGCAACCCCGAACACGTCCGGACCAACTCGGCGGCCGGCGAGGTCGCGCTCGAGTCGGCGACGCTCGACGAGATCGAGACGCTCCTGCGGCGCTGAGCGTCGAGCCGCTCGGCGAGCCCGGACGGCATGCTCCGCACGGTGAACGACTCGATGTCGCTCTGGTTCTGTCGGAGCGAGGCGTAGGTCTCGCCCAGCCGCTCGTTGACCTCCATCGAACCGCACCCGCGTCTTTTCGGAGCGGCCGTGCCTCATCTCCTTCGCGTCTGGCGTGTGATCGAGTCAGCACCGCCGCGAGAGCGGATCGACGCGCCGTTCCACCTACAGCACGTCGCTGCGATCGGCCGCCGCGCATGCCGAGAGGAACCGCGCGGCGACCTCGGTCAGCCGGCCGCGAGCGAGCGACAGGAAATGACCGTCGACGACGTCCCGAACCGACCTCCAGGCGTCCATGAGCATCTCGACCGTGGCGGGTAGCCAGGATGCGTCGACAGGCCGGAGATCACCTCGACGCCGTGATTCACCTCGTGCGCCACGCGGGCGGTCGCGTGGACGAGCCCGCGATACGCGGCGGGATCGCGCTGCAGGGTCTGGGCCTGGGTATCGACGATGTCCGCGTTGGCGGCTGAGATCTCGACGATGCGCGACCGCAGGTACGCGGCCTCGCGCGTCTCCCCGCCTCGATGGGTGTGCGGGCCGCCGGGCACCGAGACGAGGTTCGGATGCCGGCTGACGAGGACGGTGTACCCCTCGGCGCGGGCGACCGTGCAGAACGTCACGATCGAGCGGGCGGGGTCGAGTCGTTCGTCGA
>Ga0209382_10002029_pt1 | contig 30431 bp, 32 predicted proteins | sample SoiMetdeltSBSDD5_FD_187599 | JGI IMG/M metagenome (GOLD analysis project Ga0209382, IMG submission 187599) | Bulk soil microbial communities from a Populus tree surrounding site in Tennessee, USA - Soil MetaG P. deltoides SBSDD5 (SPAdes) (version 2) | ecosystem: Environmental > Terrestrial >...
CCCGGGCCCAGCTACATGCCCCAGTACCGGCTGGCCGACCAGGCCAAGGCCGACGCGCTGGACCGCGAGGCCGAAGCGGCGGCGGCGGCCGGCAACCACGCGGCGGTCGTGGGCGACGAGTACGTCCGGATCACGGTGTTCCTGGCCGCGGTGCTGTTCCTGGTCGGGATCGGCAGCACCTTCAAGCTGCCCACCGTCCGCTACGTGCTCATCGTCGTCGGCGCGGTGCTGCTCGTCCTGGCGACCGTGCTGATCCTGCTCCAGCCCGGGCTCCCCGCCTGACGACCACGTCTCACCCGTCCGGACTCCAGCCCGAGTCGGGTTGCGTGAAGCCGGCCCGGTCAGCCGCTGGATTGCTGGTCTTGCGGCGTTGCCAGGTCGGGGGCGAACTGGGCCAGGGAGACCTCGGTGGCCGCGGCGAGCTGCTCGGCGGTGGCGGTGCCGGAGTCCTTCACCACCGCGGCCCAGGCATGCACCGACTGCCTGGAGAACTCCTGCGCCTGCGGGGAGCTCGCCGCCGCGACCGGGTCGCCGACGGCCTCGCCGCCCAGGAACAGTCCGAGCCCCATGAGCGCGCCGTCCCACCCGGGTCCCACATACAGCGCGCCGGCGCCGCTCTGGGCCATCTCGATGGGGACGGTGTGCTCCAGCTCCAGCGCGGTGTCGCTGTCACCCTGGGCGGTCAGGCGCACCTCGACGAAGCTGGTCGGCCCGCCGAAGGTCACCTTGAGCAGGCGGGGCGGTTCGCAGGTGAGGATCTCGCCGCCGGCGTTGCCCTCGAGCTGGAAGCTCCCACCGGCGCGCAACTGGCCGCTGATGGGCATGAACCAGCGCTTGATGCGGTCTGGCTGGGTCAGGGCGTCCCAGACGTCGCCGATCGGCGCGTCGTAGCTGCGTCGCATCAGGACACTGACGCGCTCACCGGCATCGTCGGCGGGTGGCTGCTGTTCCACCTGGCGGTGGATGGCGTTGAGCTGGCTGACGACGTCGATCATGTGGCCTCCTCGTCCTGGTCGTCGTCGTGGGTGGTGCGGCGTTCCCGCTTGCCGCGCGCGAGCTCGGTGGCCAGGGCGTCCAGGTGCTGGCTCCAGAATCCACGGAAGCGCTCCAGCCACACATCGACCTCCCGCAGGGGCGCGGGGGCCACCGCGTACAGGCGGCGGGCGCCGTCGGCGCGCACGAGGGCGAACCCGCTCTCACGGAGCACGCGCAGGTGCTGGGAGACTGCCGGCTGGGAGATCCCGAACTCGGCGCGGATGACCGCGGTGACCGCACCGGCGGTCTGCTCGCCGTCGGCCAGCAGCTCGAGGATGCGGCGCCGGACCGGGTCGCCCAGAACATCGAACGCGTGCATGCCGATAGTATGTTAGCTGCGGCTTATATAAGTCAATCCTTAGGTACGGGCTCTGAGGGTCCCGGGCGCTACTTGTTGCTCGGTCGGATGAGATCGGCGCCCAGGTAGGGCTGGAGGGCCGCGGGGACCTGGACCGAGCCGTCGGGCTGCTGGTGGTTCTCGAGCAGGGCGACGATGGTGCGGCCGACGGCCACGGCGGTGCCGTTGAGGGTGTGCAGGGGGCGGTTGCCGTCGGGCTCCCTGACCCGGCAGCCGATCCGGCGGGCCTGGTAGTCGGTGCAGTTGGAGGTCGAGGTGAGCTCCCGGTAGGTGCCCTGGGAGGGGATCCAGGCCTCGCAGTCGAATTTGCGGGCCGCCGACCCGCCCAGGTCGCCGGCGGCGATGTCGACCACCCGGTAGGGCAGCTCGAGGGCCTGGAGGATCGCCTCCTCGTGGGCCAGCAGCAGCTCGTGCTCGGCGACCGAGGCGTCGGGGAGCACGAACGACACCATCTCGACCTTGTCGAACTGGTGGACCCGGAAGATGCCCCGGGTGTCCTTGCCGTAGGAGCCGGCCTCGCGGCGGAAGCAGGTTGAGAAGCCGGCGTAGCGCAGCGGCAGGACGCCGGGGTCGAGCAGCTCGTCGCTGTGGTAGGAGACCAGCGGCACCTCGGAGGTGCCGGCCAGGTACAGGTCGTCGTCGGCGGTGCGGAAGATCTGCTGCTCGTCGGTGGGCAGGAAGCCGGTGCCGAACATCGCCTCCCGCCGGACCAGTACCGGCGGGATCATGGGCACGAACCCGGCGGCGGTGAGCCGGTCCATGACGAACCGGACCAGGGCGAGCTCGAGCAGCGCCCCCGGCCCGGTCAGATAGCCGAAGCGGGCCCCCGAGACCTTGGCCGCGCGGACGGTGTCGATCGCGCCCAGCAGCTCGCCCAGCTCCAGGTGATCGCGGACCTCGAAGTCGAACGCACGCGGGGTGCCGACGCGGCGCAGCTCGACCGAGTCCTCCTCGCCGCCGGCCGGGGTGGCGGGGTCGGGCAGGTTGGGCATGCGGGCCTGGACCTCGGCCAGCTCGGCCTCGGCGGCGCGCAGGCTCTCCTCGGCCTGGTCGAGGCGGTCGGACAGCTCCTTGAGGCCGGCCAGGACCTGCTGGCGCGCTCCGGGGGCGGCCCTGGCGACCTCCTTGCCGCGCCGCTTCTGCTCGGCCCGCAGGGCGTCGACCTCGGTGACCAGGCGACGGCGGCCCGTGTCGGCCTCCAGCAGCCGGTCGACCTGCTCGGCGACGCCGGGGCCACGCTTGGCCAGGGCGGCCTTGACCCGCTCCGGGTCGTCGCGGACGAGCCTGAGATCCAGCATGCCCTTAGGCTACCGGACCCCGGAAGCGAGATTCGGGTTGGTCGCGCCCATGGCCATGGCGATGGCGGTGCGCTCCTCGTCCGAGAGGCTGTGCTCGGAGCGGCCGCCGCGGACCGGCTTGGCATAGGAGCGGGTCTCGGAGCGGCCGTTGATGGTCGACAGGACCATGCCGTCCCCGGCCTCGTCGAGGAACGCCGCCGAGTACGACAGCTGGCCGACGGCATCGGGGAGGGCGTCGTAGCGGGTCAGGCCGACGGTGCCGACCAGGCTGGAGACGCGCTGGCGCAGCTGGGCCGTCTCCCGGCCGACCAGGTCGAGCTTGCCGCGCAGGCGCTCGGCGGCCTCGACCTGGCGGGCCACCGCGGCCAAGAGGTCCTCGCCGCGGTCGCCGCCGGCCAGCAGCCGGCCGTAGGTGCGGCGGGCCGCGCGCAGGCGGGCGGCCAGGACGGCCACCGCGACGCCGAGGGCCAGGGTCGCCGCCATGGCGACATAGACGAGGAGGGTCAGCCTCTCTGCCGGCAGCGGGGACACGCGGGTAACCTCCTGCGAGGCCAGCGGGGAAGGCAGCGGCGGCGATTGTACAATGCGGGAACTTTGGATGAAGGTCGGCTTCGACAGCTGCTCGGCGCCGTGGCCAGGGGCGAGCTGTCCACCGAGGACGCGGTGACCCGCCTGGCCGCCCTGCCGTTCGAGGACCTCGGGTTCGCCCGCGTCGACCACCACCGGGCCCTGCGGGGCGGTCCCGAGGTGGTGTACGGCCCCGGCAAGACGCCCGCCGAGGCGGCCTCGATCGTGGCCGCCCTGCTCGCCCAGGACGCCTCGCCGGTGCTGGTCACCAAGGCCACGGCCGGGCACGCCGAGGCGGTCCGCCAGGTCGCCCCCGGCGCCCGCTGGCACCCCCGCTCCGGGATGCTGGTCTGCCGGGCGGTGGACCCCGACGGGTCGCGGGCCGGGGTGGTCGGGGTGGTCTGCGCCGGGACCAGCGACCTGCCGGTGGCCGAGGAGGCCTGGGTCACGGCCGAGGCGTTCGGCTGCCGGGTCGACACCCTGGTCGACGTGGGAGTGGCCGGCGCCCACCGGCTGTTCGCCGAGGCCGGGCGCCTCCAGGCGGCCGGCGTGCTGGTGGTGGTGGCCGGGATGGAGGGCGCCCTGCCGTCGCTGGTCGCCGGGATGGTGGCGGCGCCGGTGGTGGCGGTGCCGACCAGCGTCGGCTACGGGGCCGCCTTCGAGGGGCTGGCCGCCCTGCTGGGGATGCTGAACTCGTGCGCGGTCGGGGTGAGCGTGGTCAACATCGACAACGGGTTCGGGGCCGGCGCCCTGGCCGCGCGGATCCTCCGGGCCCAGGCCCACGGCGCCACCGGCACCTCCGGCGAACCCGACGACGGAGCCCGTCCATGACCTTCGCCTACTTCGACTGCTTCGCCGGCGTGGCCGGGGACATGGTCCTGGGGGCGCTGCTGGACGCGGGCGGGTCGGGCGAGGTGCTGCGGTCCGGCCTGGCCGGGGTGCCGGTCGACCCGTTCGAGCTGGAGGTGACCGGGGCCGAGCGGGGCGGGATCGGCGGCACCCTGGTCCGGGTCAGGGCCGAGCGCTCCCACGTGATCCGCACCTGGGCCTACCTGCGGGGCGCCCTCGGCGAGGCCGACCTGCCGGCCCAGGTGCGCGACCGGTCGCTGGCCATCTTCGCCCGGCTGGCCGAGGCCGAGGCCAGGGTCCACCGCAAGCCGGTCGACCAGGTCCACTTCCACGAGGTGGGGGCGGTCGACGCGGTCGTCGACATCGTCGGCAGCGCCCTCCTCCTGCACGACCTGGGCGTGACCGAGGTGTGGGCGTCCCCGGTGGCCACCGGGACCGGCCTGGTGCGCAGCGACCACGGGATGCTGCCGGTGCCCGCCCCGGCCGTCCTGGAGCTGCTCCAGGACGTGCCGATCTACTCCGGCGGGGTCGCGGCCGAGCTGACCACCCCCACCGGGGCGGCCATCGTCGCCGCCAGCGCCGGCCGCTTCACCGACCTGCCGCCGATGCGGGTGACCGCCGTCGGCTACGGGGCCGGGACCCGCCAGCACGACGAGCTGCCCAACCTGCTCCGGGTGCTGCTGGGCGAGCGCACCGAGGACGGGGCGGCCGGCGACGGCGGGGTGGTGCTGGAGGCCAACCTCGACGACATGACCCCGGAGCTGGCCCCCTGGGTGCTGGAGCGGCTGTTCGAGGCCGGCGCGGCCGACGTCTGGTTCACCCCGATCCACATGAAGAAGGGCCGGCCCGGCATCACCCTGTCGGTGCTGTGCAGCCCCGGCACCGACGGGGCGGTGCGGGAGCTGCTCTGGCGCGAGACCTCGACCCTGGGGGTGCGCGGGCTGCCGGTCCGCAAGTGGATGCTTGAGCGGCGGGTGATCACGGTCTCGGTGCCCGGTGGGCCCGGGAAGGTCCGGGTCAAGCTGGGCCTGGACGGCGGCCGGGTGGTCAACGTCGCGCCCGAGTACGCCGACTGCGCCCGCCTGGCCTCGGCCACCGGCCGCCCCCTCAAGGACGTGATGGCCAGGGCCCAGGCGGCCGCCCTGGCCGCCCTGGACGCCGAGGACCGCGCCCCCTGAGGCGGCCGGGTCTCAGGCGACCGCGACCCGGGCGGGGCTGACCAGCAACGGGTGCCGCAGCTCGACCTCTTCCAGGCCCTCCACGTAGCTGCGGACGATGCCGAGCTGGACGGCCATCTCGACCGGCATCTGGCGGTCGGCGGCCCTGGTCTCGCGCTCGGAGGTGAGGTAGGTGAGCTCGGTGAAGCCGATGCCGTCGGCGTGCTCGGCCACGATGACCCCGAGGACGTGGGGGGCGCGGTCGCGCAGGGTGCGCTCGACCTCGTCCCGCATGGCGGCCAGGCGGACCGGATCGGCCAGGCGGCCCTGGACCACCCGGACGAAGCCGGCCTCGCCGGCGTCGCCGGCCTTCATGGTGTGGATCACCGGGCAGTCGTACCAGCGGCCGGGGCCGGTCAGGTGGCGCTCGGCCGACGCCTGCCAGGCGGCCGGCTCCGGCCGGTCGCGGTCTCGCCAGGCGGCCGCCTCGGTGTCGTAGCGGAGGGCAAGGACCAGCTCGCCGGCGTCCCCGATGCCGGCGGTCAGCCGCCGCCAGCCGAGCACCCCGGCGCCGAGCTCCTGGCGCCAGCGGGCGACCTCGGCCAGCGTGGCGACTCCGTCGTGGGCCTGTCCGCGCAGGATCCGAATGAACATCGCACCTCCCCCCAGGTCGACGAGCGGCTCAGCCTATCCGGCGGGGCGCGGCGCCTCAATTCCTGCGGTCGGCCACCGGCTCGGGCGCGCGCGGCCGGGCCGCGCCGGCCCGCTCCTCGCGGCGCATGCGCCAGCCGACCACGGCCAGGGCGACCGCGAAGGCGATCGAGACCAGGGCCAGCAGGCTGTGGACGGCCTTGAAGGCGGTGTCGTGGGCGGGGTCGCCGAGGATGTTCCAGATGCGGGTCGCCCACACCCAGATGGTCCAGGCGGCCGCGGCCAGGAGCAGGGTGGAACGGCGGCGAAGGGTTCGCATGGCCTCATGGTACGGAATCCAGGGGGTTCGGGGGCGGAGCCCCCCGAACATCGAGCTTCCGCTACCGCGAGGGCTCTTCGAGCCCGAGCGTCCGTGCGATGTTGGTCTTGAGGATCTCGCTGGTGCCCTCGTACAGGCGCATGGCGCGGACGAACCGGGCCCAGCGCTCCACGCCCATCTCGGTCATGTAGCCGTTGCCGCCGAACACCTGGATGGCCCGGTCGGCCACGCGGCCGACCATCTCGGTGGACACGTACTTGGCCATGGCCGCCTCCTGGCGGCCGTCGGCGCCGGCGTCCAGCCGCGCGGCCAGGTCGTAGACGAGCAGGCGGGCCTGGGTCAGCTCGGCCAGGGTGTCGACGATCATCCCCTGGACGTACTGGTTGGCGCCGATCCGGCGGCCGAACGCCTCCCGGACCTTGGCGTACTCGAGCATCCGCTCGTACAGGTGCTGGGCCATCCCGACGGCCATGGCGGCGATCGAGACCCGGCCGCCGTTGATCCAGCGCATGGCCGAGTAGAAGCCGTAGCCCTCCTTGCCGAGCAGGGCGTCGTCACCGACCCGGCAGTCGGTGAAGACCAGCTCGGCCTGGTGCTCGTCGTACATGGTCCGCTGGCGGCGGCCCACCTCGAAGCCTGGGGTGTCGGTGTCGACCAGGAAGCAGCTGATGCCGCCGCGGGCGCCCTTGCCCGGGTCGGTGACCGCGAACAGGATCACGTAGTCGGCCTCGGCCCCGTGGGTGATGAAGTGCTTGCGGCCGTTGATGACCCAGCCGCCGTCGACCCGCTCGGCCCGGGTGCGGATCCGGGTCGCGTCCGAGCCGGCGTCGGGCTCGGTCAGGGCGAAGCAGGCCTCCCGCTCGGCCCGCATGGTCGGCTGGAGGTAGCGCTCCTGCTGCTCAGGGGTGCCGTCGAGCAGGATCGGGGTCGGCCCCTCGACGCTCGGGAGCACCCCGCCGGGCATGGCCAGCAGCAGGCCGTGGCGCATGCACTCCTCGACGCACAGGACCAGCCCCAGGTAGCCGACCCCGCCGCCGCCGGCCTCCTCGGGCATGAACAGCGAGTAGTAGCCCTCGGCGGCCGAGCGCTTGCGCAGGGCCTTCTTCTCCTGCTGGAGGGCGGCGAAGGTGCCGGTCTCGGTGATCTCCTGGGCGTAGGTCGCCTCCTTGGGGGCGACCTCCCGCTGGATGAAGGTGCGGATCGCCTCCCGCAGCGCGACCAGCTCCTCGGGCAGTTGCACGACGGTCATCTGGCACCACCTCCGCTACGGACACCGTGTCCAGCCTAGACCACCCGGCGGCCGCCCTGGAACACGGCCATGGGGCGCTGGAGGGCATCCACATCGGCGGCGACGTCGCCGCCGACGACCAGCACGTCGGCGGCGGCGCCCTGGCGCAGGACCCCCCGGTCGGCGACGCCGAGCAGGTCGGCGGCCTCGGCGGTGGCCGCGCGGACGGCCGCCAGGACGTCCAGGCCGGCCTCGACCATGAAGGCGACCTCGCGGGCCACCCCGCCATGGGGGTTGTCGGGGGTGCCGGCGTCGGTGCCGGCCACCGTCCGCACCCCGGCCTGGACCGCGGCCCGGAACGAGCGCGCCTGGGCCTCGGCGGCGGGCCGGGCCCGGTCCTTGATCCAGCCGGGCACGCTCGGCCCGCTCAGGATCCCGTGGGGAGCGAGGAAGGTGGCCGAGAGGCGGGCCCCGGTCTTGAGGAACAGCTCGATGGCCGCCTGGTCCAGGAACATCCCGTGCTCGACCGAGTCCACCCCGGCCCGCAGGGCCGCCGCCACCCCGCCCTCGCCGATCGCGTGGGCGGCCACGGTCAGCCCCAGCCGGTGGGCCTCGTCGACCAGGGCGTCCAGCTCGGCCTGGGTGTAGGCGGGCTCTCGCGGGTCGACGCCCATGGTCAGCACCCCGCCGGTGGCCACCACCTTGATGCATCGGGCACCCAGGGCCAGGTTGGCCCGGACGGCCGCCCGCATGGCGTCGACCCCGTCGGTGACACGGCCCAGGTAGGGGATGTGCCCGCCGGTCATCGTCACCGCCGGCCCCGAGGCCACCACCCGTGGTCCGGCGACCGTGCCCGACTCCACCGCCCGTCCCACCAGCACCGCCTCGGCCCCTGGAGCGCCCAGGTCGCGGACCAGGGTGACGCCCGCCTCCAGCTGGCGGCGGGCATTGACCACGGCCGCCAGGGTCCGCTCGGCCTCGCTCCTGGGCACGTCGGCGGCCAGGTCGGGCCCCCCGCTGGCCACCAGGTGGACGTGGGCGTCGACCAGCCCGGGCAGCAGCGTCGCCTTGGGGAAGTCGAGGGCCGGGACCGCGCCGGCGCCCTCGGGGAGGCCGGCGGCCGGGCCGGCGTAGGCGATGCGACCGCCCTCGACCAGCAGCGCGGCATCGGGGACGGCCGGGGTGCCGGTGCCGTCGAGCAGCCGCGGAGCACGCAGCACGACGGGGTCGGGGGTCGCGGGGACAGTCATCTGAGCTGTGGGCGAAGGGGGACTTGAACCCCCACGTCCTTGCGGACACAGGAACCTGAATCCTGCGCGTCTGCCAATTCCGCCACTCGCCCAGGGGAATCGAGCGGGGATTGTAGCACGGCCGTGACCACCTCAGCCGAGGAACCCGCTGGTCACCGACTAGAGTGGGTACACTGCCGCGAGTCGGTTCACGGACAAGGCAAAGGAGTGCCTGAGGGCTCGACGATGGGGATCCTGCGAGACTTCGAAGGGCGCCTGGAGGGCGCGGTCGAGGGGCTGTTCGCGCGCTTCTTCCGCTCCGGGGTGCAACCCGTCGAGCTGGGCAAGCGCCTGGTCCGGGAGGTGGAGGACGGGCGCACGGTCGGGGTGAACCGGGTGTACGTGCCCAACGTGTACGTCTACAAGCTGTCCCCGGCCGACCGGGAGCGCTTCGCCGACTACGAGGTGGCGCTGGCCCGGGAGCTGGCCGCCCTGGCCGTGGACACGGCCAGGGAGCGCGACTGGGCCATGCTCGGGCCGGCCCGGATCGAGTTCGAGACGGGCGAGGACCTGCCGGAGGGCCGCTTCCGCCTGGGCAGCCGGGTCGAGCCCGACGAGCAGGAGCGGGACTACGCCGCCGGCCAGGCCGGCCCCGCGGCCCAGCCGGTCGGCCCCCATACCGCGATGCTCCCCGGCCAGCGCCGCCGGCCCAAGGTCCAGGCCCCGGCCAGCCTGGTGCTGGTCCAGGGCGGCCAGCCGGTCCGGACCTGGCCGCTGGCCGCGGCCGAGCTGACCATCGGGCGGGCCGAGCAGTCCGACATCCCCCTGGCCGACCCGGGCGTCTCCCGCAACCACGCCCGGGTGGTGCGCGAGGGCGACGACTTCATCGTCGAGGACCTGCGCTCCACCAACGGGACCGAGGTCAACGGCCAGCCCATCCGGCGCCGCCGGCTGGCCAACGGCGACCTGCTCAAGCTGGCCAGCTCGACCCTCCAGTTCCGGCGGGAGGGCTGATGCCGCCGATCTTCCTGCTCGCCGTCAAGATCGCCTTCCTGGTCATCCTGTACCTGTTCGTGGCCAGGGCGGTCCGGGCGGTGACCCTGGACGTGTTCGGGCCCAGGGCCGAACGCCGGCGGGCCAGGCCGGCCCGGGCGCCGACCCGCCCGGTGCCCCGGGCCGGCGGCCCCGGCCGGCCGCCCAGGCGCCTGCCCCGCGAGCTGGTGGTCACCGACGAGGGCGGCCGGCGCACGGTCCCGCTCAAGGAGTCGCTCACCGTCGGACGGGCCGCCACCTGCGACGTCGCCATCCGGGACACGTATGTGTCCAACGTCCACGCCCGGATCTACCAGCGCGAGGGGGCCTGGTGGCTGGAGGACCTCGGCTCCACCAACGGCACCTACATGAACCGGACCCGGGTGCAGCAGCCGACCGCGATCGGCCCGGGCGACGAGGTCAAGCTGGGCAAGGCCACACTGGAGCTGCGCCGCTGATGCGCCTGGTATCCGCGGCCGCCACCGACGTCGGTCGGATGCGCAAGAACAACGAGGACAGCTACCTCAGCTCCACGCCGGTGGCCGCGGTCGCCGACGGCATGGGCGGCCACAGCGCCGGCGAGGTGGCCAGCGCCATCGCCATCGAGGAGCTGGCCGCCCTCGGCGACCGGGGGCCCTGGGAGAACGAGACCGCCGCCACCGACGACCTCAAGCAGGCCATCCTGCGGGCCAACCGGCGCATCCGCGAGATGGCGGCCGGCGACCGCAAGCTGAACGGCATGGGCACCACCCTGGTCGCCCTGCTCGAGGACGGCGACATGGTGCACGTGGCCAACGTCGGCGACTCCCGCGGCTACCTGCTCCGCCAGGGCGAGCTGTCCCAGGTCACCGTCGACCACTCGCTGGTCCAGGAGCTGGTCGACGACGGCCGGCTCTCCCCCGAGGACGCCGAGCGGCACCCCCAGCGCAGCGTCATCACCCGCGCCCTCGGGATCGAGCCCGAGGTCGAGTTCGACCTGTTCACCTACAAGCTCCAGGTAGGCGACCGGCTGCTGCTGTGCTCGGACGGCCTGACGGACGTGGTCGGGACGGCCCAGATCCGCAACGTCCTGCTGCGGGTGCGTAGCCCCCAGAAGGCGGCCCGGCAGCTGGTCACGGTGGCCAACGAGCAGGGTGGCCCCGACAACATCACCGTGATCGTGGTCGACGCCGTCGACGAGTCGGCGCTCCCGGAGGTCGAGGACGACGAGACCGGCGACCTGACCGCCGGGGCCGCCACCGGGGCCATGCCGCTGGTCGAGGGCGACGGCGCGCCCGGCCGGCGGGGCGGCCGCGCGGCCAGGGCCAAGGACCGCTCCCTGGCCATGCACCGCCGTCTCCAGCGGGTCCTGGTCGCCGGGATCGTGGTCCTGGTGGCGGCGGCGCTGCTGGTCGCCGGGCGCAGCCTCCTGTTCAGCCGCTACTGGGTGGGGTTCGACGGCGACACGGTGGCGGTGTTCCAGGGCGTCCCCGGCAACGTGGCCGGGCTGCGGTTCTCGCGCCTGGTCGAGCGCAGCCCGGTCAGCCGGGCCCAGGTGCCGCCCGGGTACGCGGCCCGCCTGGACGACGGGGTCCAGGCCGACGACCTCGACGACGCCCGCAGCATCGCCCGCTGCGCCCCGCTGGTGTTCAGCCCGGGCGGCTGCACCGGCCAGGCCCCGGCCGTCCCCGCGGCCACCCCGACGACGGCCGTGGTGACCACCAGCACCCGGGCCGCGGGAGGCTGAGGCGTGGAGTCCCGCCGCAACGTCGAGCTGTCGCTGCTGCTCCTGGCCCTGATCCTGTCGGTCGGGGCCTACGTGATCGTCGGCCTGGCCGCCGACAACGAGGTGCCCTCGGGCAGCGCCGGCTACGGCGCCACCCTGGCCGGCCTGTTCCTCGGCGCCCACCTGGTGCTGCGCTGGCGGGCCCCCCAGGCCGACCCGATCCTGCTGCCGGGCGCGGCCCTGCTCAACGGCCTCGGCCTGGTCATGGTGCGGCGGCTCGACTACGCCGAGGCGGCCAAGGACAGCTACCGGCCCGAGGCCCCGGCCCAGGCGCTGTGGACGGTGCTCGGGGTGGCGGTGTTCGTGGCCGTGATCCTGGTCGTGCGCGACCACCGGGTGCTGGACCGCTACCGCTACACCTGGCTGCTGCTGGGCGTGGTCCTGCTGGTGCTGCCGGTGCTGCCGGTCCTGGGCCGCGAGATCAACGGGGCCCGGCTGTGGGTGCGCATCGGCCCGTTCTCCGGCCAGCCGGCCGAGGCGGCCAAGATCGCCCTGGTGGTGTTCCTGGCCGCCTACCTGGCCGAACGCAAGGAGCTGCTGGCCACCGCCACCTACCGGGTGGGGCCGTTCCTGCTGCCGGAGATCAAGTACTTCATGCCCCTGCTGCTGGCCTGGGCGGCCAGCCTGTTCGTGCTCTTCTTCGAGAAGGACCTCGGCTCCAGCCTGCTGTTCTTCGGGATCTTCGTGGTCCTGCTGTACGTGGCCACCGGGCGCTTCTCCTACGTCGCGACCGGCCTCGGCCTGTTCATCTTCGGGGCGGTGGTCGCCTACAACCTGTTCGCCCACGTCCAGGTCAGGGTGGCCACCTGGCTGGACGTCTGGAGGTACTACAACGACCGCGGCTTCCAGCTCGCCCAGGGGCTGTTCGCCCTGGCCACCGGCGGCATCCTCGGCCAGGGCTGGAACCAGGGCCGGCCCGACTTCATCCCGTTCGCCTCCACCGACTTCATCTTCGCCGCCTTCGGGGAGGAGCTGGGCCTGCTCGGGGTCACCGCCATGCTGCTGGTCTACCTGCTCATGGTGTTCCGGGGGCTGCGGATCTCGCTGGCCGCCCCCGACGACTTCGGCAAGCTGCTGGCCGTCGGCCTGGTGACCAGCTTCGCCCTCCAGGTGTTCGTGATCGTCGGCGGGGTGACCCGGCTGATCCCGCTCACCGGCATCACCCTGCCGTTCGTGAGCTTCGGAGGCTCCAGCCTGCTGGCCAACTACGCGCTGATCGCGCTGCTGTGCCGGATCTCGGACGAGGGCACGCCGGCCCCGGCGGCCGGCCGCAGGGTCCCGGCCGACACCGGGGAGGTGACGGTCGTCCGATGAACCGGCAGATCCGGCGGGTGGCCGTGGTCGTCCTGGTGGCCTTCCTGGCCCTGCTCGCCGCCCCCCTGTACTGGCAGGTGCTGGCCGCCCCCCGGCTGGCCAACGACCCCCGCAACACCCGGGTGCTGATCAAGGAGTACTCGATCGAGCGGGGGCCGATCGTGCTCGCCGACCGGTCCGAGGTGGCCCGCTCGGTCCGCTCCAAGCAGAAGGGCGACCCGCTGGAGTTCGTCCGCCAATACCCCGAGGGCGAGCGCTACGGCATGGTCACCGGCTTCTACTCGCTGGTCTACGGCCGCACCCTGGCCGAGCAGGAGTTCAACTCCTACCTGCTCGGGCGGGCGCCCGAGCAGTTCGGCCAGAACGTGACCGACCTGCTCACCGCCCGCGAGACCCCCGGGGGCACGCTGGTGCTGACCCTCGACAAGGCCACCCAGGAGGCGGCCGAGTCGGCGCTGGGCGGCCGCAAGGGGGCGGTGGTCGCGCTCGACCCCCGGACGGGCGCGGTGCTGGCCATGACCACCTTCCCCCGCTACGACCCCAACCAGCTGTCCAGCCACAACCCCGAGGCGATCCGGCGCAACTGGGACCGTCTGGTCAGCGACGAGGACGCGCCGCTGCTGAACCGGGCCGCCGGGGCGCTGTACCCGCCCGGGTCGACCTTCAAGGTGGTCACGGCGGCGGCGGCGCTGGAGAACGGCGTCACCATGACCCAGGAGCTGCCGTCCCCGCCGGTGCTCGACGTGCCCCAGACCTCGGCCGACATCCGCAACTTCGGCGGCGCCAGCTGCGGCGACGGCAGCCTGACCCTGACCGAGGCGCTGGTCATCTCCTGCAACACCACCTTCGCCGGCCTCGGGATCGAGCTGGGCAGCCAGAAGCTGGCCGACGAGGCGGAGAAGTTCGGCTTCAACAGGCCCAGCCCCTACCAGCTGCCCGCCGCCACCAGCGTGATCCCCCCCAGGCAGGACGTGCCCGCCACCGCCCAGAGCGCCATCGGCCAGCGCGACGTGCGCGTCTCCCCGCTGCAGATGGCCACCGTGGCCGCGACCATCGCCAACGGCGGCCGGCGGATGGGCCCGTTCGTTGCCCAGGAGGTCGTCTCCGACAAGGGCAAGGTGGTCAAGCGGTTCGAGGGCGAGGACTTCGGCCAGGTGATCCCCGAACGGGTGGCCGGCGACCTCAAGGACATGATGCTCCAGGTGGTCGAGCGCGGGACCGGCACCTTCGCCCAGATCCCCGGCCTCCAGGTGGCCGGCAAGACCGGCACCGCCCAGCACGCCCGGGGCGAGGCCCCCCACGCCTGGTTCATCGGCTTCACCTCCTCGGGCGACCGGTCGATCGCGGTCGCGGTGGTGGTCGAGAACGGCGGCGACGTCGGCAGCGAGGCGACCGGCGGCCACGTCGCCGCGCCCATCGCCAGGGCGGTCATGGAGGCCTACGTTCGAGGTGGCGGATGACCCGCGTCCTGCTAGCCTGCTGCCCCACCACCCCCACCACCCGCGCCACCCACCCGGGGGACGACTGATGGCCACGACACCGCGCGTGCTGCTCGACCGCTACGAGGTCGGACGGCTGCTCGGCGCGGGCGGCATGGCCGAGGTGTTCGAGGGCCGCGACCGGCTGCTGGCCCGCCGGGTGGCCATCAAGGTCCTCCAGGTCCAGTTCGCCCGCGACCCGAGCTTCCTGATCCGCTTCAAGCGCGAGGCCCAGGCCGCGGCCAGCCTCAGCCACCCCAACATCGTGGGCGTGTACGACACCGGCACCGAGGACGGCACCCACTTCATCGTCATGGAGTACGTGGACGGCCGCACCCTCAGGGAGGTGATCCGGGCCGAGGGCCCGCTGTACCCCGAGCGCGCGGCCGAGATCTGCGCCGACGTGTGCAGCGCGCTGGCCGCGGCCCACGCCCGCGGGCTGATCCACCGCGACATCAAGCCGGGCAACGTGATGCTGACCCCCGAGGGCAAGGTCAAGGTGATGGACTTCGGCATCGCCCGGGCCACCACCTCCGAGACCATCACCCAGACGGCCGCGGTCATCGGCACCGCCCAGTACATCTCGCCCGAGCAGGCCCAGGGGCAGACGGTCGACTACCGCAGCGACCTGTACTCGCTCGGCTGCTGTCTGTACGAGATGCTCACCGGCACGGTGCCGTTCACGGGGGCGACCCCGGTGGCGATCGCCTACCGGCACGTCCGCGAGGACCCGACCCCGCCGCGGATGCTCAACGGGGACGTGCCGGCGCCGCTGGAGGCCATCTGCCTGAAGGCCATGGCCAAGCTGCCCGACAACCGCTACCAGACGGCGATCGAGATGCACGACGACCTGGAGCGGTTCCGCAACGGCCAGCCGGTGCAGGCGACTCCGCTGCTGGCCTCGGCCGCCACCACCCAGGCGATCCCCCGCGGCGACGGCGCCGACCAGACGGCGATGATGAGCGGGGTCCCGGCCGACCGGGCCACCCGCTACGCCGAGCCGTACGAGGAGGAGGAGCGCCGGACCTCGGTCGGCTGGATCGTGGTCAGCCTGCTGGCCCTGCTCGGGGTCGGGCTGGCCGCGTTCTTCATCACCCAGGCCCTGACCGGGAACGACAACCCGACGCTGACCACGGTGCCCCCGTCGACGGTGGCCCAGACCACGGCCACCACCGAGGAGCAGACCACGGCCACCACCGAGGAGCAGACCACGGCCACCACCGAACGGCAGACCACGGCCACCACCGAACGGCAGACCACGGCCACCACCGAGCAGCAGACCACGGCCACCACCGAGGAGCAGACGACCAGCGAGCCGACGACCCAGACGAGCTAGGCCGGCAGGGCGGCCGCCGGGGTGCGGACCCGGAGGCCGGTGAGCCAGTTGGCGAGCAGCTGGTGGCCGGCGTCGGTGAGGATCGACTCGGGGTGGAACTGGACGCCCTCGACCGGGTGGCTGCGGTGGCGCAGGGCCATGACCAGGCCCTCGGCGGTCTCCCCGGTCACCTCCAGCACCTCGGGCAGACCGGGGCGCTCGACCACCAGCGAGTGGTAGCGGGTGGCCGCGAACGGCGCCGGCAGCCCGGCCAGCACCCCGACGCCGTGGTGGTGGATGGGCGAGGTCTTGCCGTGGACCAGCTCGGGGGCGCGGCCGACCCGGCCCCCGTAGACGTGGCCGATGACCTGGTGGCCGAGGCAGACCCCGAGGACGGGCACCTCCCCGCCCAGGTCGCGGACGATGTCCACCGACAGCCGGGCGTCGCGGGGATGCCCCGGCCCGGGCGAGATCACCACCGCGTCCGGGCCCAGCTCGCGCACGTCCGCCACGGTGCCGGCGTCGTTGCGCCACACGACCGTCTCGGCGCCCAGCTCCCCCAGGTACTGGACCAGGTTGAACACGAACGAGTCGTAGTTGTCGACGACCAGGATCCGCAGGCCACCCCCCGGGTCGCCGAGCACGGGGTGGGTCATGGCGTCTCGGCCCCGCTCTCGGCCGTCTCCTTGGCCTGCCTGGCCTGCTCCTCCTCGACCAGGGCGCGGCGCAGGACCTTGCCGATCAGGGTCTTGGGCAGCTCGTCGCGGAACTCGACCGACCGGGGGACCTTGTAGGCGGCCAGGCGGGCCTTGGCGAACTCGCGGATCTCCTCGACGCTCGCCTCCTCGCCCGGCCGCAGGACCACGAACGCCTTGACGATCTCGCCCCGGTAGCTGTCGGGCACCCCGGCCACGCACACCTCGAGGATCTTGGGGTGCTCGTAGAGGACCTCCTCCACCTCGCGCGGGTAGATGTTGTAGCCGCCGGCGATGATCAGGTCCTTCTTGCGGTCGACGATCGAGAAGTAGCCCTCCTCGTCCATCACCGCCATGTCCCCGGTGAACAGCCAGCCGTCCTGGAGCGCCTGGGCCGTCTCGTCGGGCTGGTTCCAGTAGCCCGGCATCACCTGCGGCCCGGCCAGGGCCAGCTCGCCCGGCTTGCCCACGGGCATGGTCTGGTCCGGCTGGGACGGGTCGGCGACCCGGGCCAGGGTGTCGGGCAGCGGCATGCCGATGGTGCCGGCCTTGCGCTTGCCGTAGAGGGGGTTGGCGATGGCCACCGGCGAGGACTCCGAAAGGCCGTAGCCCTCGACCAGGCGCCCGCCCGAGAACCGCTCGAAGCGCTCGGCGACCTCCAGCGGCAGGGGGGCCGCCCCCGACAGGCAGGCCTTGATGCTGGACAGGTCGTGCCCGCCCTTGGCCACGGCGTTGTTGATGGCCACGTACATGGTGGGCACGCCGGGGAACAGGGTCGGCCGGTACTTGTCGACCGCGGCCAGCACACCGTCGAGGTCGAAGCGGGGCAGCAGGACCAGGGCGGCGCCGATGCGCAGGCCCAGCAGCAGGCAGACCGTGAGCCCGTACACGTGGAAGAAGGGCAGGACGGCCATCATGACCTCACGGCCCGGGTCGGCGTCGGGGAACCAGGCCCGCACCTGCTCGACGTTGGCCCTGAGGTTGGCGTGGGTCAGCATCACGCCCTTGGAGACCCCGGTGGTGCCGCCGGTGTACTGGAGCAGGGCCAGGTCGCGGTCGGCGTCGACCTCGGCCGTCTCGGGGGGCGCCGGGGCCGAGCCGAGCACCTCCCGCCAGCGCTTCACCGGCTCGTCCTTGCCGACGCTGGCGCTGGCCGCCTTGCCCTTCCTGGTGTAGGGGGCCAGCATCCGCTTGAGCCCCGGCAGCTCGTCCAGCACCGAGGTCACGATCACCTCGCGGATGGCGGTCCGGGGCCGCAGCGCCTTGATCCGGTCGTAGGCCAGGTCGAGGCAGACCAGCACCTCGACCCCGGCGTCGGCCAGCTGGTGGCCGAGCTCGCGCTCGGTGTAGAGGGGGTTGTTCTGGACCACGGTGGCCCCCAGGCGCAGCGCCCCGAACAGGGCCACCACCGCCTGCGGGCAGTTGGGCAGGATCAGGCCGACCTTGGTGCCCCGGCCGACCCCGAGCGCGGCCAGCGCGCCCGAGAAGCGCCGGGCCTGCTGGGCGAGCTGGGCGTAGGAGATGGTGCGGCCCTCGAAGTGCAGGGCCGGCGCGTGCGGGAAATCCCTGGCCGCGTCGTCGAGCAGGCCGGCCAGGCTGGCCTTGGGCAGCTCCACGTGCTCGGGGACGCCAGGCGGGTAGTTGTCGAGCCAAGGCGTCGGCGTCTCGGGCATCGTTGACCACCTCGTTCTCTGGCACGCACGGGGCGCGCGCAAGCCGGCTTGGCAAGCAGTATCGGTGTCGCTCGCCGTCAGGACAATCTACCGGCGCTTCCGGAGCAAGCTGGGGAGGTGGTCAGAAGTTCTCGGGCAGGACCCGCTCCAGCCAGGGGAACACGTAGAACCAGCACACCACCATCACCAGGACGATCCAGGAGACCACGGCCACGATCCGTGGCCAGGCCCTGGCCTGGCGCTCGCCGGCCGGCCGCTTGCGCCGGCCCTCGGCGGGGGGCCACACCTCCTCCGGCTCCTCGACCGGCATCGGGGCCGGCCCGGCGGCCCTGGCATAGCCCGCCTGGCCCTCGCCGGTCGACGTCCCGGCCCCCAGGGGCACGCCCGGCTCGGCCTCGACGGCCTCGTCGGGCCGCCACGCCCGGGTGGCCGCGCCCGGGTGGCCCGCCCTCCTGGCCGCCGGCACGTCGGTGGGGATGGCCGAGGCCCAGTCCGCCGGCGGCGGGCCGACCGCCGGCGAGGCGAATGGCTCCGGGTCCGCCCAGGCCTCGGGGGCCGGGGCCGGCCAGGCGGCCGTCTCGTCGGGTGCCGCCGGGGCGGGCGGGTCCGGCCGCGGCGGGGTCGGGCCGTGGGCGGACGGGGCGGCGGGCGCCTGCGGGCTCGGGTCGTCCAGCCAGGACGGCGGGGCTGGCTGGTCCCACTCGGCCTGGGTCGAGGGCAGCTCGTCGGCCGGCCAGATGAAGGACCGGTCGCTCGGCTCCCAGGTCCCGGTGGTCTCCTCGAACGGCCAGCCGCCCGACGGCGGGTCGGTCTGAACCTGGTCGGGCAGCGGCTCGGCGGCCGGGGGAGCCTCCCAGATCGGCTCCTGCCGGCCGGCCCCGCGCCGGTACAGCTCGCCGAACAGCGCCGGGTAGTCCGGCTCCCGGCCGACCGGCTCGCCCGGCGACCACGCCCCGGTGGGCGTGTCCACGCCGGCCGGCTGCCAGCCCTGGTCGCCGCCGCTCCCCCGCGACCCGTCCCAGTCCTGCCCGGGCCCCTCCGGCGCCGGGCCGGCGGGGAGCGGCCCCCGGAGGTCCTCGAAGGGGTCGGCCGAGGCCGGCCCCTGGGGGGCATCGAACGGATCGGCGGAGACCGCCCGCGGGGACGCGTCGAACGGGTCGGCGGCGGGTTGACGCCACGACGACCAGTCGGGCTCGGGTGCCGGGGGCTGGTCCTGGGGCGCGGGGTCGGCGGACCAGGCGCCCGCCCCGGCGCCCCCCGGCCCGGCGCCGTACAGGGGAGCGTCGGCGGACGGGTCGGGCGGCGGGGCCCAGCCGGGCTCGGAGGCGGGCGGGGCCGGGGGTGGAGGGTCGGGGGAGCGGCGGCCGCGCAGGGTGCTGGCCCAGTCGTCCTCGTCCTCGTCGTCGCCGGCCTGGGCGGCCTCCCGCTCCAGCTCGGCCAGCCAGGCGGTGTTCTCGAGCTCAGGGTCCTGGCCGCCGCGGCGCCCCTTGGCCCGCCTGCCGCCCTGTCCCCGCCAGCTCATCGCTACGCCGCCACCTGGCCGCTGTTGACAGAGGTGAAGGTGAGGTCACCGAACACGATCAGCCGCTGGCGGGCCGAATAGCGGGGATGGCAGGTGGTCAATGTGATCGTCGCCTTGGGCTTGCCGTCCGGTCCATCGACGTTGTCGAGCACCTGGGTGTCGGTCGGCCGGACGATGGCGGTGCGGGTGACGGTGTAGGTGTAGATCGCTTCACGGGTGATGACGGTGATGGTATCCCCTTTGGCCAGCTCGTTGAGCCGGTAGAAGGGTGCGCCGTAGGTGGTGCGGTGCCCCGACACCCCGAAGGTGCCGTCCTGCCCGGGCTGGACCGTGCTCGGGACGTGGCCCGGCCCCTTGCGCAGCTCGTCGCGGCCGACGCCTTCGATGATGACCTTGTTGTCGACCCGGATCTTGGGGATGTCGAGCACGGCCAGCGGCTTGCCCTGCGCGACCCGATGTGGCACCACCTTCTTGGGGTCCTTGGGCTCGCGGCCGGAGGCCGCCGGGGCCGACCACTCCCGCTGCAGCTCGTTGCGCAGGTCGTCCTGGCCGCGACTGGTCACGGCGTTGGTCCCGACGAGCTGGTAGACGAGGAAGTAGAGGACGAAGCTCCCCATCCCGATGAACGTCCAGCCCGTTCCGCGCAGCAGCCTCCGCACCATCACCTCCGAACAGCCGGCGGCCAGGTCGAGGTCGGCAGCCATCCTACGCGGTTCACGGCGGCAACCTCTCCTTCGGGCGGCGCCGTCCCGGCCAGAGAGCCATCGTTCCCTGCCGGCGGGCCGGGCACACCACTCAAGATCCGGCCAGCAGCTCGTCGACCCTGGAGCGCAGGTCGCCGACCTCGAGCCGCCCGGCGATGCGGCCGGCGCGGCTGCCGTCCTTGGCCACGAACCAGGTCTGGGGCAGGGCCGTCACCGACCAGCTCGCCGCCACCCCGCCGCGCAGGCCCTGCTGGTCGTACACGGTGGGGTAGGTCACCCCGACCTCGCTGAGGAACTTGGCCGCCTCGCCGCGGACGTCGGAGGCGTCCACCCCGATGACGGTCACGGGCTTGCCCGCCTCCGTGTAGCCCCGGCTGGCCTGCTCGAGGGCCGGCATCTCCTGGCGGCAGGGCACGCACCAGCTGGCCCAGAAGTTGACCACCACCACCCGGCCCCGGAGGCCGTCCAGGTCGCGCTGGAACTGGGACTGGTTCCGCGCGACCAGGGGCCGCGCCCCCAGGGCCTCGGCCGGGGCCGCGGTGCCGCCCGAGACGCCCCCCGATCCGCCGCCGCACCCGGCCAGGCACAGGCAGGCAACCAGCGCGACCGTCGCCGCCAGGCGGCCGGCCGGGGTACGATCGTTGGTCGTCGCCGCCCTCCTCCGCCCGGACGGGCGGCGCCCCGGGAAAGGAACACTCCGAATGCCGAAGTCCCGCTCCAAGCGCCGGCGGTACCAGCCGCCGCCCCGTCCCAAGCCGAAGCCGTCGCCGCCCTGGGTCGGTCCCACCATCGTCGTCTGCCTGCTCCTCGGCCTCATCTACATCCTGCTCTTCTACATGAACATCCTGCCGTCGTTCCTCGACGACCTCGGCAACATCAACCTGGCGATCGGGTTCGCGCCCCTCATTGTCGGGCTGCTGCTGGCCACGCGCTGGACCTGAGCGGCCGGCGCGCTGACCTGCCGAACTACATTCCTGTCATTTCTTCCCCAGTTGGGGATAAGGCTGGGGACAACCCGACCGGAGACGACCGCATGCCCGTCTACGAGTATGCCTGCCGAGCCTGCGGGGAGCTGGAGGAGCACCTCCAGCCCCTGGGCAGCGACGCCCCCGGGCCGTGCCAGGCCTGCGGGGGCGAGCTGCGCCGCCGCTGGTCGCGGGTGGCCGTCAGGTACCAGGGCTGGGGCTTCACCAGCACCGACAAGCTGCTCCCCGAGGACCGCCGCAACCAGGACTTCCGCGAACTCCGGGACCGCGCCGAACGCATCTCCGACGGCGACTAGCCCGACCATGGCACAGGCGATCTTGGGGGGCCGGGCCGCGGGGGGAGCGAGCTCCCCCCACATGGATCAGGGGCCGCGGCTCGGTAGGCCGCCAGCCGCATCCCTCGGATCAGCTGAACCACGGACCGGGATGCGGCGCAGGACCATCTTCTCGGCGCAGTGGCGGGGCGGGACGTCGGTCCCCTTGCGCAGCAGGACCAGCTGCTCGCCGCAGGTCTCGCAGGCGAACACGAGCAGGGTGCCGTCCTCCTCGACGTCCACCGGCGGCCCGGTGGGGCCCTTGGTGGTGTTGTAGCCGCGGAACACCGCCCGCCCGGTCGCCAGCACCAGCCCACCCAGCAGCAGCGCCACGACCACGTCCCCCCGCCCCAGGGCGAACAGCACCACGGCCACGACCACCGCCGCCACCAGCCCCAGCCGCACCCAGCCCCGCCGCATCTCCTACCTGTCCCGTGTTCCGGCCCGTCCCGTGCCGGGCCTATCGTCCTAGCCGTCCAGCCGTTCCAGCACGGTGGCGTTGGCCATGCCGCCGCCCTCGCACATCACCTGGAGGCCGTAGCGGCCGCCGCCGCGTCCCAGCTCGGCGACGAGGTCGGTCATGATGCGGGCGCCCGAGGCCCCGAGCGGGTGCCCGAGGGCGATCGCCCCGCCGTTGGGGTTGACCCGCTCCCAGTTCGGCTCGACCTCGCGCCCCCAGGCCAGCACGACGCTCGCGAACGCCTCGTTGATCTCGATCACGTCCAGGTCGTCCAGGCCGAGGCCGGTCTGACGCAGGACCCGCTCGGTGGCCGGGATGACCCCGGTGAGCATCAGCACCGGGTCGACCCCGGCCAGGGCGAACCCGGCGAAGCGGGCCAGCGGCCGCAGGCCCAGCCGCTCGGCGGCGGCCCGGCTGGCCAGCAGCAGGGCGGCCGCCCCGTCGGAGATCTGGCTGGAGTTCCCGGCCGTCACCTGGCCATCGGGCTTGAACGCCGGCTTCAGCCCGGCCAGCTTCTCCATCGAGGTGTCCCGCCGCACCCCCTCGTCCGCCCGCACCCAGGCCTCCTCACCGTTTGGGCCGGGCGCCTGCACCGGCACCAGCTGGGCGTCGAAGCGGCCGGCGTCCTGGGCGGCGGCGGCCCGCCGGTGGGAGCGGAGGGCGTACTCGTCCTGCTCTTCGCGGGTCAGGCCCCACTTCTCGGTGATCAGCTCGGCCGAGATGCCCTGGGGGACCAGGCGCCCCTGGTACCGGTCGTGCAGGGTCGGGCCGAAGGGCACCCCCGGCGCGCTCATGGTCGAGCCCATCGGCACCCGGGTCATGTGCTCGACCCCGCCCGCCACGACCAGCTGGTAGCCGCCCGCCATGATCCCCTGGGCGGCGAACTGGACCGCCTGCTGGGAGGAGCCGCACTGCCGGTCGATGGTGGTCGCCGGCACCTCCTCGGGCAGCCCCGCGGCCAGCCAGGCGTTGCGGGCCACGTTCACCGACTGCTCCCCGACCTGGGACACGCAGCCCATGATCACGTCGTCGACCAGCACCGGGTCGACCCCGCTGCGCTCGACCAGCGCCCGCAGCGCCACCGCTCCGAGGTCGACGGCGTGCACCCCCGCCAACCCGCCGCCGCGCCGTCCCACCGGCGTCCGTACCGCCCCCACCACCACCGGCTCCAGCTCCGGCTCACGCTCCCGCCCAGGCCCTGGCTGTGATGGCCGCGCCTGCCCCTGCGCCTCCATGTGCTGCCCCTTCCGCAATCCCTGTAGCGAAGGTGGCACCGCCCGGCGCCCGGCGTCAACCAGGCGTCGGGGCCGACGGTGGACTACCCGGCCTGCTCGATGGTGACCCGCTCGAGGCGGAGCTCCTCGACCGGACGGTCGGACGCGTCGGTGTCGACCTTGGCCATGGCGTCGACGACCTCCATGCCCTCCACGACCTCGCCGAAGATGGTGTGCTTGCCGTCCAGCCAGGGCGTCGGCACCTGGGTGATGAAGAACTGGGAGCCGTTGGTCCCGGGACCGGCGTTGGCCATGGCCAGGTACCCGGGCCGGTCGAAGCGGTGGGGACCGTCGACCTCGTCCTCGAACTGGTAGCCGGGGCCGCCCCGGCCGGTCCCCAGCGGGTCGCCGCCCTGGACCATGAAGTTGGGGATCACCCGGTGGAAGACCGTGCCCTCGTACAGGGACCCCTGCTCCTGGGCGCCGGTGGCCGGGTTGCGCCACGGCTTGGCGCCGGTGGCCAGGCCGATGAAGTTCTCGACCGTCTTGGGGGCGGTGTCGGGGAAGAGGCGGACCCGGATCGGGCCCTTGGAGGTCTCCAGGGTCGCGTAGGTGTCGGCCACGCATCACTCCTCGCCGTCGCGGCTGGCCCCTCGGGAACGACCAGCTCTGGTTCGGCGGCCACCCTACCGAACCTGGCCCGGCGGCTCACCCCGGGGTCCACAGCCCTGCCGTGACCAATTCGAGTCGGGAGCGCCGCCGCAGGGATGCGCGCTCGCATCCGGGCCGTGACCACGCCGGCTCCGGGCCGTGACCGCGCCGGCGCATGCTCTGGCCAGCAGCTTCCAGAGAAGGTGGTCAGCATGCGGCTCGTCCGGACCCTCCTTGTCGCCAGTCTCGTCGCCGTCGTCCTGGCCCTGGCGGCCACGCCCGCCGGCGCCCAGTCCAGCCCGACCCTGACCGACGTCCGGGCCGCCGGCCACCCCGGCTTCGACCGGGTGGTGTTCGAGTTCCAGGGCGACGTGCCCGGGCACACCGTCCGCTACGTCGACCAGCTCGTCGAGGACGGCTCGGGCGAGCCGGTGTCGGTGGCCGGCAAGGCCGACCTCGAGGTCGTCTTCCACGGCGCCAACGCCCACGAGGAGGACGGCACGCCCAGCGTCGGCCCACGGCGGTCCTCGCCCGGCCTGACCGCCGTCAAGGAGATCGCCCGGACCGGTGACTTCGAGGCCGTGGTCGGCTACGGCATCGGCCTCGACCGCCGGCGCCCGATCACCGTGTCGACCATGTCCGGGCCGTCCCGGCTGGTCATCGACGTGTCCACCGCGGGCACGGGCGCCACCCCGGCCGGCGCCGGCGACGACTCCGGCTCCCTGCCCTTCACCGGCTCGCGGACCCGGACGCTGCTGATCACCGCGCTCGCCCTGCTGGCCACCGGGACGACCGTGCTCCTGCTGGCCCGCCACACCCGCGCCGCATAGGTCGTCGCTGGGGGACCGGGGGCCTCCGGCGACCACCCGAAGCAGCCGCCCACCACCGGGCGGCTGCTTCGCTGCCGCCTCTCCCGTCCCCCGCGCCGACGCCCGGTGCCTTACGATGCAACCGGCCACCGGCCCCGGCGCGGAGACGAGCACATGAACGGCCACGTCCAGGACGAGCTGCCGGCGCTGCTGGGCGGCGAGCTCTCGCCCTCGGCGGCGGCCGCCGTGCGCGCCCACCTGGCCACCTGCGACCGCTGCCGGCTGGAGCTGGCCGCGGTCGCGTTCGCGGCCGGCGAGCTGCGCGCCACCGCCCGGCTGCCCATCGCCGACCAGGCCGAGCTGCCGCCGCTGGTCCTGGACCCGCCGGCCGGCGCCGACCTGGAACGACCGCCCGAGGTCGCCAGGCCGCCGCTGGACCTGCCGGCCGGCGCCGGCCACACGGTCGGGCCGGCCGCGGTCGTGCTCGCCGCCACCGACGACGGGCTCGACCCCGCCTACCAGGCGACCCGCCGGGCCGCGTTCGCCGTCGCGGCCCGTGAGGGCGCCCGGGTGGTGCTGTTCGACCGCTCGCCCGAGCTGTACCTGGTCGACCCCTACGAGCGGGCCCGCCGGCACAACGGCGGCCGGCCCCGGAGCTCGCTGCTGAACCAGCGTACGGCCAGCCGCCTCGGCCGGCCCTACCTGGCCGAGCAGCTGGCCGAGGCCCGCCAGCTCGGCCTGGACGGGGCCGCCTGGGTGGCCCGCGGCCACGGCCCCGAGGCCCTGGCCGCCGCCTGCGAGGTCCTGGACGCCGAGCGGGTGGTCCTCCCGGCCGTCCTGGCCACCCCGCCCCTGATCGACCGGGTCCGCGGCCACACCCTGGCCGCCTTCCGCGGCCGCGTCCCGGCCCGCATCACCTTGGCCGACCTCGACGGCACCCTGGCCGAGATCGACTGATGGAGCTGCGCGAGGTCGTGCGGCGCCGCCGCATGGTGCGCCACTTCGACCCGCGCCCCCTCTCCGGCGAGGTTCTGGACCGCATCCTCCACAGCGCCACCAGGGCCCCCTCGGCCGGGTTCAGCCAGGGCCTGGAACTGGTGGTCCTGGAGGGGCCGGAGGCGGTCCGCGGCTTCTGGCGGGCGACCGCCGACCCGCGCTTCGCCACCCCCTACAGCAGCGCCGAGCCGGCCGTGATCGTGCTCGTCCTCTCCGACAAGCAGGCCTACCTGGACCGCTACCGCGCCCCCGACAAGGCCGGGCTGGGCATGGACACCGAGGAGGGCTGGCCCGTCCCCTACTGGGACCTGGACGCGGCCATGGCGGTCATGCTGATGCTGCTGGCCGCCGTGGACGAGGGGATCGGGGCCTGGTGGTTCGGGGTGTTCCACGGCGCCGGGGCGCTCCTCCGCGACCTGGGCGTCCCCGAGGGCCGGCGGCTGGTCGGGGCCGTGGCCCTCGGCCACCCGGCGGCCGACGACCGCCCTGGCGGCTCGGCCCGCACCCGCCCGCGCCGGCCGCTGGACCAGATCGTCCACCGGGGCCGCTGGTAGCCGGCCCCGACCCGACGCCGGGGCCGCGGTGTCGGATACTTACGGCATGCTCCCGTCCGATGACCCCGTCGCCGACCCGACGCCGTCCCCGCGGCCGCTCCCGGTCCAGCGGGAGCTGTTCGACATCCCCGAGGACGTCGCCTACTTCAACTGCGCCAGCCTGGCCCCGCTGCTGAAGGCGGCCGTCGAGGCGGGCGCGGCCGCGGCCGCCCGGCGGGCCCAACCGTGGCTGATCGGGGAGGATGACTGGTTCACCGAGGCCGAGGAGCGGCGGGCGCTGTTCGCCCGGCTGGCCGGGCTCGACCCCGAGGGCGTCGCCCTGGTCCCGACCACCAGCTACGGCCTGGCCGTGGCGGCCGCCAACCTCGAAGCCCGCCCGGGCCAGCGGATCCTGGTCATGGCCGACGACTACCCGTCCAACCGCTACACCTGGCAGCGGTTCGCCCGGCGCACCGGGGCCGAGCTGGTCGTCGTGGAGCGGCGGGACGGCCGGTCCTGGGGCGAGGCCGTGCTCCAGGCGCTGGACGAGCGGACCGCGGTGGTGACGGTCCTGGCCGCCCACTGGACCGACGGCGGCGCGGTCGACCTGACCGCGATCGGCGCCCGGGCCCGCGAGGCCGGGGCCGCCCTGGTGGTCGACGCCAGCCAGGCCCTGGGGGCGATGCCGCTGGACCTGGCCGCGGCCCGGCCCGACCACCTGGTCACGGTCGGCTACAAGTGGCTGCTGGGGCCGTTCGCCCTCGGGTACCTGTACGTCGACGAGCGCCACCGCGACGGCGTCCCCCTGGAGGAGAACTGGATCTCGCGCGCCGGGTCGCAGGACTTCGCCGCCCTGATCGCCTATCAGGACCGCTACCAGCCGGGGGCCCGCCGCTTCGACGTCGGCGGGCGCACCCACTTCGAGACCACCCCGATGGCCGTGGCCGCCCTGCGCCAGCTGCTCGACTGGGAGGTCCCGCGGGTCGCCGCCACCCTCGGCCAGCTCACCGACCACATCCAGCGCCGGGTCGAGGCCATCGGCCTGCGCCTCACCTCCAGCGACCGGGTTCCCCACATGCTCGGCATCGCCCTGCCCGACCGGGCGCGCGCGACTGCGGCCAGGGCGCTCGCCCAGGCCGGGGTCTTCGTCGGGATCAGGGGTGCGTCCCTGCGCGTCTCCCCGCATCTGTGGACGACCGACCAGGACGTCGACCGCCTGGTCGGGGCCCTGGAAGAGGCGACGAGGAGGACGGAGGTCTTGTGAACACCCTGGCGACCTACAACATCAAGGGCGGCGTCGGGAAGACCACGGCCGCCGTCAACCTCGCCTACCTGGCCGCCGGCGACGGCCGCCGGACCCTGCTCTGGGACCTCGACCCGCAGGGCGCGGCCAGCTACCTGCTGCGCATCCGGCCCCGGGTCAAGGGCGGCGGCAAGGCCCTCATCCGCGGCAAGGCCTCGCTCGACCAGGCCGTCAAGCCCACCGAGTTCGACGGTCTCGACCTGGTCCCGGCCGACTTCACCTACCGCAACCTCGACCTGGTCCTCGACGCCGCCAAGAAGCCCACCCAGCGCATCGCCCGCCTGCTCGGCCCGCTCGCCGACGACTACGACCTGGCCATCCTCGACTGCCCGCCGGGCATCTCGCTGGTCGCCGAGAACGTCGTCCACGCCGCCGGCACGCTGCTGGTCCCCATGATCCCCACGACCCTGTCGGTCCGCACCCTCGAGCAGCTCACCGGGTTCGTGGCCGAGCTCGACCGGCCGCCGGCCCTGTTCCCCTTCTTCACCCTGGTCGACGGCCGCAAGCGCCTCCACCGGGAGGTCATCGACGACCTCCGGGCCCGGCGCACCGACCTGGCCGCCACCGTGATCCCCGCCCTGTCCCTGGTCGAGCAGATGTCGGTCCAGCGCGCCCCCCTGCCCGTGTTCGCCCCCCGCAGCCGGGTGACCCGCAGCTACCAGGACCTCTGGGCCGAGGTCCGCGACCGCGCCGCCGCCCGGGCCTAGCCGAGGCCTAGCCGGGCACGCCGGCGTCGCTCGGAGGCTGCAGGCCGGCCAGGGACGCCGAATAGCGGTCGGCCTTGGCCTCCAGCTCGCCCTTGAAGGCGGCCAGCCGCTCCAGCTTGGCCTGGACCGCCGCCTGGAGCCTGGTGTTGATGTCCAGCGCCTCGGCGACGATCGCCCCCTGGGCGGCCAGGTCGTCCTCGGCGTGGTAGGCGGCCCGCAGGTCGCCGAGGCGGTCCTCGGCGGTCAGGACGGTCCTCACCTCGTCGAGGTTGAACCCGAGCAGGTCCTTGAGCTCGCGGATGCGGGCCAGGCGGGCCACGTCCTCCTCGGCGTAGCGGCGGGCGCCGCCGGGGCTGTGGGCCGACGGGGTGAGCAGCCCCAGCTCCTCGTAGTAGCGCAGGGTCCGGACCGACACGGCGGCCCGGGCCGCCGCCTCGCCGATGCGCAGCCGCCGGCCGGTCATGCCGGCTGCTCCTCCCGGGTGGCCGCGCCGGCCCCGGAGGCCCCCAGCTCCTCGTGGACGTAGCGGCCGCCGCGCAGCCAGGAGGCGCCCGCGGCGACCAGCGACATGGCCAGCGCGGCCAGGAACACGATGGCCAGGCCGTGCTGGAACGGCGCGGCGATGAGCCGCGGGAAGAAGCTGGTGCCGGTGAGGTTGGCGGCCTGGGCCGGGCTCAGGTGCTCGAGCCCCGCCGGGCCGAGCAGTGTCCGGATCGGGTTGTAGCCCAGGAAGGCGGCGAACAGGCTGCCCACGGGCGGGAGGTTGGCGATCCGTTCGGCGGCCGCCGGGGGCACCCCGTTGGCGGTCAGGCCGGCGTACAGGGCGGTGGGCAGCCGCGCGGCCAGGCCGGCGATCATCAGCGAGAAGAACAGCCCGATGGACAGCACGAACCCGGCGTTCTGGAAGGTGGCCCGCATGCCCGAGGCGGCGCCGCGCTGGCGGGCCGGGACGGCGTTCATGATCCCGGCCGTGTTGGGGGCGGCGAACAGCCCGGAGCCGATGCCGTTGACCAGCAGCAGGATCGCGAACACCCAGTAGGGGAAGTCGATCGGCAGCAGCATGAGGGCGGCGAAGCTGACCGCGGTGAGCAGCATGCCGCCGGTGGCGAAGGGCCGCGCGCCGTAGTGGTCCGACAGCCAGCCCGACACCGGCCCGGCCACCAGGAACCCCAGGGTGAGGGGGATCATGTAGATCCCGGCCCACAGCGGCGTGGAGGCGAAGCTGTAGCCGTGCAGCGGCAGCCAGATCCCCTGGAGCCAGATGATCAGCATGAACTGGAGGCCGCCGCGGCTGACCGAGGCCAGCAGCCCGGCCAGGTTGCCGGCCGAGAAGGCGCGGATCCGGAACAGGTCCAGGTGGAACAGCGGGTCGCTGGAGCGGTGCTCGACCAGCAGGAACAGGCCGAGGAGGGCCGCCCCGCCGAGCAGCAGGGTCAGGACCAGCGGGCTGGTCCAGCCCATGGTGTGCCCGCCGTAGGGCTGGATCCCGTAGGTGATGCCGACCAGCACGGCGATCAGCCCGACGCCGAAGGTGAGGTTGCCGGCCCAGTCGAAGCGGCCCTGGCCGCGCTGACCCACCTCGCGCAGCTTGAGGTAGCCCCAGACGGTCCCGAAGATCCCGATGGGGACGCTGACCAGGAAGACGGCCCGCCAGTTGGTGTCGGCCAGCAGCCCGCCGATGAGCAGCCCCATGAAGGACCCGGCCAGCGCCGCCACCTGGTTGATCCCCAGGGCCATGCCGCGCTCCCGGATCGGGAAGGCGTCGGTGAGGATGGCCATGGAGTTGGCCACCAGCAGGGCCCCGCCCACCCCCTGGACGATGCGCAGCCCGATCAGTTCGAGCGCGCCCGCCGAGCCGACGTTGGGCGTGAAGGCCAGGGCGATCGAGGCCATGGTGAAGACCAGGAAGCCGAGGTTGTACATCTTCACCCGGCCGTAGATGTCCCCCAGGCGCCCGAAGGCGACCACCAGGACGGCGCTGACGACCAGGTACCCCATCAGCATCCAGAGCAGGTAGCTGACGTTCCCGGGCCGCAGCGGGTCCAGGCCGATGCCGCGGAAGATGGCCGGCAGCGAGATGATCACGATCGAGGAGTTGATGGTCGCAACCAGCATCCCCAGGGTCGTGTTGGAGAGGACCACCCACTTGTACCGCCCTGCCGCCGCCTCCCGGCCCCCGGGTCGTCCCGCCGGCATCCGGTTCCTCCTCGCGTGCTCCGGAACCTTACGCTTACGTAAGGATTATACTCTTTGGATTGCCCCGTAATGT
>Ga0209382_10002030_pt1 | contig 30429 bp, 29 predicted proteins | sample SoiMetdeltSBSDD5_FD_187599 | JGI IMG/M metagenome (GOLD analysis project Ga0209382, IMG submission 187599) | Bulk soil microbial communities from a Populus tree surrounding site in Tennessee, USA - Soil MetaG P. deltoides SBSDD5 (SPAdes) (version 2) | ecosystem: Environmental > Terrestrial >...
CGCTCGCAAGGACGGCGGGCTGCACCACGCCGCTCCACCGCTGTTCGATCTACGGCAATGCCGACGCGGGAAAGCGCCTCAAGACAACGCTCGAGATGGGCGCCTCGCGCCCGTGGCCGGACGCGCTCGAAGCGTTAACCGGCCAGCGTGAAATGGACGCGAGCGCGATGGCGGATTACTACGCCCCGCTCAAGGCGTGGCTCGACGGGCAGAATCAGGGCCGGCCCTCCGGGTGGTGAGCGGAGGCGCGACGCGGGAGAGCAACTGATACGCGGAGCGCGCCAGCGCAACATACCAGGCCGGCGCCGGCATGGCGTCGGTGCCTGCTCCGCTGCGCCGGCGATCGAGCTCCGGCGCGATATCCTCGCGATACTCGGACGGGTGGGCGACGATGGCGGCAACTCCCTGCACTGTGGTCGCCATGCGGCGATCGCCATGCGGAAAGAGGCGGCAGAACTCGTCCACGGTGTCGATCGCGTCAAGGCCAATCACGTTGGCGTAGCCGCGAATCCACGCGCGCGCGTAAAGTCCACGCGGCCATCCGGACAGGTCGTTCCGCTCGAAGGCCTCGAACAGTTCGGGCTTCACCCGCGTCGTAATCGCGATCTGCTGGATGGAAATCTGGTTGCGTTCGCGATGCCGGCGAAGGCGCGCGATGAAGGTTTCCTGGGCGACTAACGTTTCCTGCGAGGTCATGGGGGTCTCCAGAACCCCCCTACCCCAGCAATTCTCGCGCCTCGGTCGAAGCGCCGCGGCTAAACCCGCTACGCCTTGAGCTGACAGAACTTACACGTTCGCGACAGAAATGTGATCCAGATCGAGGTGTCTAAATCTGATCAACTCGATCACAAAAGTCGCGAGGCTGCTCTGACCAGCCGTCACGAAAGCGGCGGCACACTCCCGTTCAAAAAGACACCCAGGCTGGCCGGCGCGAACTGCAGCCCCGTGAAAAACGGACCGAATTCCGCAAATTTTGCGCTCGCCTCGTCGAACCGCATTTCGTAGATCAATTTCTTGAACACCAGCGGATCGGCCGCAAACAGATCCACGCCCCACTCCCAGTCGTCGTAGCCGATCGACCCAGAGATGATCTGCGTGACCTTCCCCGCGTACTGGCGTCCGATCATTCCGTGCTCGCGCATCAGCGCCGCCCGGCGCTCGAAGCTCTCGCTGTACCAGTTCAGCGCCTCGCCCCGCCGCTTGTTCATCGGGTAGAAACACACGTAACGGGCTTTCGGCAGGTCGAGAAACAACCGGTTCATCACCCGCTGCCGCTGCGTCTCCATCTCGGCGTCGAACGCGTGGTCGAATTCGTCGCTGCCCGGCTTGTGCTTCGCAGCGAGCTGCTCGTGAATCTTCGCGGTCATCTCGTACATCCCCAGTTCGACGACGGAGACATACGACGAAGTGGGCTCGAGCGATTCGTACAGCTGCGTGCGCGAGAGCGCGAGCTGCGCCTGCGCCAGTTCGTCGAAGCTGCGGCGGAAGCAGATGAACATGAGGTCGGCTTTGTGCCCGAGCACCTGAACGACAGCCGTCGATCCCGCATCGGGCACCGCCAGGGCGCGCATGGCGTCCTCGGCCAGATGGTCCACCTCTTCCGTGCTGTGGCCGCGAAGCCGCTCCCAGCGGACGCGGTACATCAGGTGAAGAACGCTCCAGCCTTCGAGCGTTTCGGGAACGAGCGGATTGTGCATCAGGGAATCCTAACCTAGAGGCATGCGGAGATGGCCGGCAGAATCTCTTCCGCGGCGCCCTGAATGGCGACATCGACCGCTGCAGACGCCGGTGTCGCTTCGAGATTGATCTCCGCAGTGAACGCGCCGTGGCCACGGGCTTCGTGGACGAGCCCCGCGGCCGGATACACAATCGCGGACGTACCGACCGTGACGAACACGTCGGACGCGGTTGCCGCGGTCGCGGCCTCGACGTCTTCACCGCGCAGCGATTCGCCAAACCAGACGACGGCCGGGCGCGCCAGCTGCCGGCAATACGGGCAGCGCGGCTGATCGAGTGGGACGCGATCGTCGCGCCAGGGGGTCGCGCCGCGCGCGCATCGGCCCGAGCACGATAGCTCCCAGATCGAGCCGTGAATGCGAATGAGTCCGTCGGTTCCCGCGGCCAGATGCAGATCGTCCACGTTCTGCGTGATCACCGTGGTCCCCGGCCGCTTCGACCAGGCGGCGATGACGTCATGTGCGGCGTTGGGGCGGCACCCGGCGATGAGGCCGCGCCGCCAGTCGTACCATTCCCAGACGAGCCGCGGATCGCGCGCGAACGCCTCGGGCGTCGCAAGGTCCTCGGCGCGAAACTGCCGCCAGAGTCCCTCCTGGCCGCGGAAGGTCGGCACACCGCTGGCGGCCGACACGCCGGCGCCGGTCAGGATGGTGACACGCGTCGCCTGTCGAATCCGCTCTGCGATCAGGCGAATCTGGTCATCGATGAGCAGTTAAGTCTTCTCCAGTCGAAACGCCCGATGTATCGCCCGTACCGCCGCGGCTGCGTCCCGTTCGGTCACGACCAGCGAAATGTTCCGCTCCGAGGATCCCTGCGAGATGGCGATCACGTTGACGCCCGCGTCGCCGAGTGCGCCGAACACCGTCGCCGCGATCCCCGGACTGCCGCGCATGCGATCGCCGACGGCGGCCACGATCGCCACCTGCTGCTCCGCAGAGATCTCCTCGATGTGGCCGCGCATCAACTCGAACTCCAGCGCCGACCGGAGCGCAGTGACGACGCGCGGGGCCTCGGCTGCGCTCAGCACGAAGCAGATGTTGTTCTCCGAGGATGCCTGCGAAATCATCAGCACGTTCGCCTGTTGAGCCGCGACGACGTCGAAGGTTTTTGCGGCGATGCCGGGGATGCCCTGCATGCCCGTGCCGCTGATGGCGACGAGAATCACGCCGCGAATCGAGGTGACGGCCTTGACGCCCTGTGCGGACGGATTTCCTTCGACGGTGACGCGCGTGCCGGGATGCGTCGGGTTGAAGCTGTTGAGAATGCGGACGGGAATGCGCTGGCGAAACGCCGGCAGGATTGTTTTGTAGTGCAACACCTTGGCGCCGTAATACGCGAGCTCGGACGCTTCGCTGTAGGAAATCTCCGCCAGCGTCCGCGCCTCGGGGACTTCCGACGGGTTCGCCGTCATCACCCCGTCCACGTCGGTCCAGATCCACACTTCGTCGGCATCGAGTGCGGCGCCGACGATCGACGCCGAGTAATCCGACCCTCCGCGTCCGAGCGTCGTCATCACGCCGTCGGCGGTCGCGGCGATGAATCCGGTGACAACAGGGATGTCGCCGCGGTCGATCGCCGGCCGGAGGCGCGCGCCCGTCCTGGCGCGAGTCTCGTCCATCAACGGCTCGGCGCCGCCGTACTGGTCGGTCGTGACAATCAACTCGGTTGCATCGACCGCCTGCGACGCCTTGCCGCGCGCAGCAATCGCCGCGGCCACGAGCGGAGCCGCCAGCATCTCGCCGGTGCCCGAGATGGCGTCGAGCAGCCGCGGCGTCAGCTCATGAACCATTGACAGGCCGAAGCAGAGTTTTTCGAATCGGTCGAGCCGCTTCTGCAGCGCGTCGAGGACGTCCGCATGGCGCGGCGGGTCGGCGCCGACCAGCGCGTCTGCGACGACGTTGTGACGATCGAACAGCTCCTGCCTGATGCTGGAGTTCCACCACCCGGTGGATGCCTGGCGCGCGGCGGCGATCAGCGAATCGGTCACCTTGCTCATCGCCGACGTCACGACGACGACCTGGTGGCCCTGGTTGGCGGTATCGACGGCCAGCTGCGCGGCCTGACCGATGCGTTCAGCGGACCCGACCGAGGTCCCGCCGAATTTCATTACGATCAGCATAAGCGGTAGATGATAGCTCGATGAAACTGGCGACGTGGAACGTGAACGGCATCCGCGCCCGCCAGGCGCACGTCCAGGAATTCATCGAACGCGAACAGCCCGACGTTCTGTGCCTGCAGGAGATCAAGGCCTCGCTCGATCAGCTGCCGGTCTGGCTGTGCGAGCTCGAGGGCTACTGGTGCTACTGGCACGGCGGCAAGGGCTACTCCGGCGTCGGGCTTCACGTGCGCAAGGCATTTCATCCCGAGCGGCCCGCGTTTCATCACCCTGAATTCGATTACGAGCACCGCATCGTCACGGTGCGCCTGCCGCAGGCGACTGTCGCGTCGATCTACGTCCCCAACGGCGGCAAGGATTTTCCGGCGAAGATGCAGTTCCTCGAAGCCCTCGACGCGTACGCTGCCGGGTTCCAGAACGCGGGTCTGCCGCTCGTGCTGTGCGGCGACATGAACGTCGCGCGGACCGACATGGACGTGCATCCGAAGGAACGGAAACCGCGCGCGATCGGACAGCTTCCGGAAGAACGGGCGCTGATTGAACGCATCATCAGTCGCGGCCTGGCTGACGTACACCGCCAGTTCGAGCCCGACAATGCCGACCTGTTCACGTGGTGGGCGCCGTGGCGCAACATGAAACAGCGGAACATCGGCTGGCGGCTCGACTACGTGTTCGCCTCGCACTCGGTTGCCTCACGCGCCACCTCCTGCATCGTCCAGCGTGAAGTCGGCACCAGCGACCACGGTCCCGTTGTCGCGGTCTTCGACCTGGGACCAGGCGGCAGCCAGATCCTCGCCGACCGCCAGGTGGTTGAGGACGAAGTCGGTCCCGCGGATCGCCTGTTTTAACAGCGCCCCGTCGAGCAGACGACCGGCGTTCCGGCATTCGCGGGCCGCTTCGATACGCACGAACGCCAGCGCGGCTTCAAGGCCGCGCACGATCGACAGCACGCCCCGCCCCTGGTAGGCGGTCCAGTTCGCAAACGCCTTGGCGGCGAGGAATCTGCGCACCGGGGCCTGCCAGGCCTCCCACTCCGGCACGACGAGCCGTATGAAGGCCTCCTCCAGCCCCGCATCGTCCCGCTCGGGCCGCACATCGTCCGGGACAGCGTTCATGACTTCGGCGTGCAGCAGGAGGCTTGCGTCGAGCGAGAGCTCTCCCGGTGTCTCGACAGGCTCCGCCGGCAGCTGCTGCACCGCGGCCGCCAACGATTCGTTTCCCGGCCTGTAGGAGCGGAGCAGGCGCGCATCACGCGCGAGCGTGCCGATTACGCTTTCCCCCGACAGATCGAGTGCGCACCGCGCCACCATATGACGCTCCCATGCGGAATAGCCCTCGAGGTCCATCAGCATTTTCGGATGCAGCAGGGGCGGCCACGCGTCAGGATGCACCGTGAGGCCCTCGTACTCCGCGGGCGGAAAGGCGGCCGGATTCTCGACGATTTCGAGCGGCACGTCATCGCGGAACAGCATGCCGGCGGCAGTCGGACAGTAATGCGTCAGCGAGATGAAGGTGCCGCGCCAATCGCGCACGGCGAGACGCGGAAAATGGCGGCACGTCAAGGGGAGCTGCGGTTCGCCCAGATCACGATGGATGACGCAGAGCCCGGATCGTGAATGGAAGAACACACAGTTGCCCGACGAGGTGCGCCCGACCATCGCGGCCGCCTCGTCTGGAAGATCCGGTTCGAGCAGAAACGTCGGATAGCCGTCTTCCGGGATGGCCGCCGGGCTGAGCTGTCCTGTGGCGATCGCGTCGGTCAATGTTCGGTAGAGCGGGACCTCAACTGGGACGTCCCAGTCCGAAGTGCAGCAGATCCCCGATTGCTGGCACTTGTAATCGGCGTGAATGCTGAGCGCAAAGACCACACGTCAGGATAGGCGACCGGACCGCCATTTGCAGCCGTCTCCTTCATGAGAATCACTCACGAAATTCGTCGCGCCGGTTGGGCCTTCGGCCTCGGCTTCTGGACGGTCGCCTGCTCTGCCGTATTTGCGGCACAGGCCCCGGTGGTCAACGACGTTACGGCCGCGCAGGTCATGCTCGATCGCGCGGGTTTCTCGCCTGGCGAGATTGACGGACGTGCCGGGAGCAACATGCGCCGCGCCGTCATCGCGTTTCAGCTCGCGAACGGCCTGCCGGAAAGCGGACGAGTTGATTCGGCTACATGGGAACGCCTCTCGGCCGGCGGTCAGGCTCCGCTCGTGGCCTATACCCTGACCGCCGAGGACGTCGGCGGTGCGTTCACACCGGATATCCCGGCCGATATCGTCGAACAGTCGAAGCTGAAGGCGTTGAACTACCGCACACCGCTCGAAGCCATTGCTGAAAAGTTTCACGCGAGCCAGGCGCTGCTGAAGCAGCTGAATGCGGGTGCGACCTTCGATCGGGCGGGCGAACAAATCATGGTGCCGAATGTCGAGGTGATTGAGATGCCCGCGCCCGCGCCCGAGCCGGCGGTGGCGCGCGGCCGCGGACGACGCGGCGCTGCGCCAGTGGGCACGGCGGGGGCGGCGGACCCGCAGGTCACCATCTACGTCACCAAAGCGACCAGCGCGCTGACCGTCGAGGACGCGATGGGCAAGGTGCTGTTCCACGCGCCGGTCACGAGCGGCAGCCAGCATGACCCGCTCCCGATCGGGCAATGGAAGGTGACCACGGTCCAGCGCAATCCCACGTTCAACTACAACCCGGATCTGTTCTGGGACGCGAACCCGACGCACGCGAAAGCCAAGATTCCGGCGGGCCCGAATAATCCCGTGGGCACGATCTGGATAGACCTCTCGAAGGAGCATTACGGGATCCACGGCACGCCGGAGCCGTCGAACGTCGGTCACACGCAGTCGCACGGCTGCGTCCGTCTGACCAACTGGGACGCGCAGAAGGTAGCGCGGTGGGCGAAGCCGGGCACCCCGGTCATCTTCAGATGAGGCGATTCGAGCGCCGCCGCGTCGATCGGTTGCAGCGCATCGCCACCGTCATCGGCCTGAGCTTTGCCCTCGGGGCGCTGGCGGACGCGACGCTGACCTGGCGCCTGTACGGGACCAGTCCGGGCACTCCGGTCGAGGTCGTCATGACCGCCGCGGATCCCGAACCGGCCCACAACCCGTCGGAACCGCGCCCGGTCCAGCGGCCCGGCGAAAACGGGGAGCGGCCGCCGGTGGCCACGACCGGCGTGGTTGCGCACGAGGAAGCGGTCGACACGCTGCGCAAGCGCGATCTGAAAATTCCGGTCCAAGGCGCGGACGACGATGACCTTCGTGACACGTTCTTCGATACCCGGGGCGGCGGACGCGCACACGAGGCGCTCGACATCATGGCTCCGCGGCACACGCAGGTACTAGCCGCCGATGACGGTGTGATCGCCAAGCTGTTCAACAGCACAGGGGGCGGCGGGATTACGATCTACCAGTTCGATCCAACCGAGACCTACTGCTACTACTACGCCCACCTGGATCGATACGCAGCAGACCTCAAGGAAGGACAACGCGTGCGCCGCGGTGACGTCATCGGCTATGTCGGCAGCACCGGCAACGCCTCAGCAACCGCGCCGCATCTGCACTTCGCGATCTTCCGCCTGACACCGGAGCGCCAGTGGTGGAAAGGCGAACCGATCAATCCCTACCCGATCCTGAAGTAGCTGGGTGGCTCGGTCGCTGGGTAGCTTTGGGGTCGTACAAACCCCAGCTACCCAGCTACTTAGCAAACCCAGCTACCTATTACAGAAGTATTACAGAGGCCCGCGGCGCCAGCTGCTATCGTGCTGAAGCCCCATTCGACATTTCAGGAGGCACAGCGAATCGATGGCGACGACTGCGACGCGTCTGCTCATGTACGGCCGGAAGCACCAGACGGGTGTGAACTGGATCACCGCGATCGCGATGATCGGCTTTCACATCGGCGCGGTGGCCGCGCTGTTTTACATCGACCTCGGCGCCATGTTTGCTGCCGTGGTCCTGTGGATCATGGCCGGGTCGTTCGGCATCGGCATGGGCTACCACCGGCTGCTGACGCACCGCGGATACCGGACGCCACGCTGGGTCGAATACTTCCTGACGCTCTGCGGCACCCTCGCCCTTGAAGGCGGCCCGATCTTCTGGGTCGCGACGCACCGCATCCATCATCAGAAATCAGACAAGGAAGGCGACCCGCACACCCCGCGCGAAGGCGGCTGGTGGGCCCACATGGGCTGGATCCTGTTTGGCGAGGGCCTTCATCACGATGCCGAAGTGCTGAAGCGCTACGTGCCGGACCTCGCGCGCGATCCGTTTCACGTCGCGCTCTCCACCTGGCACTGGACGACGAACGTCGTCGTCGGCCTGGTGCTGCTGGCGTTCGGCGGCATCCCGTACGTGCTGTGGGGCATCTTCTTCCGCACCACCTGGGGCCTCCACTCGACGTGGCTGGTGAACTCGGCCACCCACCTGTGGGGCTCGCGCCGCTTCCAGACGCGCGATGACTCGACCAACAACTGGTGGGTCGCCCTCCTGACGTTCGGCGAAGGGTGGCACAACAATCACCACGCGCACCCGACGTCGGCGCGCCATGGCCTGGCGTGGTACGAGTTCGACTTCAACTGGATTGGCATCAGCATTCTCAAAGCGCTGGGCCTCGCCTGGGACATCAAGCTCGCGAAAATCGCGCAGCCCGTGCCCCACGACGAGAACGAGCGTCCCGTCGTCGCCGACGAAGCCGTAGCGTAAAATCGCCATGTGACACGACGCCAGAAGGCCATCGCCTTCTTCGTCGCCCTGTGCGTCCTGCTTGTGGCGGCGGCGCTCTCGCTGAACATCGGCTGGATCGTCATCAACGCGCGGCGGGTCACGCCGCTCATCCTCGGCATCATCTCCTTCGCGCTCATCATTGCCGGGCTCATCGTCTATACGGTGTTCCTGGTGCTCGAAATCAAGCGCAATGAAGACCACGACGCGTTCATCAACGCAGTCACCCATGAACTGAAGACTCCGATCGCCTCGATGCGCCTCTATCTGCAGACGCTGCAATCGCGGGACGTGGACGAGGCCCGGCGGCGTGAGTTCTACGCCATCATGCTCGAGGACGCGGAGCGTCTTCACCGCACCGTCGAGCAGGTGCTCAAGGCCGGGGCGTCTGGCCAGAAGGCGAAGATCGTGGCCCGCGCGCCAGTCGACATGGCGGCGCTCGCGCAGGAGACGGTTCGGCTCGCGTTGACGCGCCACCATCTGGATGCGGGCGCCATCGCGCTCGAGTCGCACGCTGGCTCCCATAACGGCCATCTGATGGTGAGCGGCGACGCCGAGGAGCTGCGCACCGTCCTCACGAACCTGCTGGACAACGCCGTGAAGTACTCTGGAGCGTCGGTGAACATCACCGTCTCGGTGGCCGCGCCGGCGCCCGACACGGTGTGGGTACGGGTACAGGATCGGGGCGTCGGCATTCCGCGCAAGCAGCTCAAGCGCATCTTCAACCGCTTCTATCGCGTGCAGGCGCGCGGTCTCAGGCAGATCACCGGCACCGGTCTCGGTCTCTACATCGTCCGGTCGATCGCGCGGGCGCATGGCGGCCGCGTCTTTGCGCAGAGCGAGGGCGAAGGACGAGGCGCGACCTTCACGCTGGAGCTGCCGCGTCTCGCTTCATGAGCCGGATTCTCATCGTCGAAGACGAGCAGCACATCGCCGACGGCCTTCGATACAACCTCGAGCAGGAAGGCCATGAGGCATCGATCGCGCCTGACGGAAAGCGCGCCCTCGAGATGCTGCTGAAGGAACACCGCCCGGCCGACGTCGTCATCCTCGACGTCATGCTGCCGGGCAAGGACGGTTTCACCGTCGCCGCGGAGCTTCGCGCCGCCGGTCACTTCGTTCCGATCCTCATGCTCACCGCGCGCGGCAGCGCCGAAGATGTGCTGAAGGGCTTCGAAGCGGGCGCCGACGACTACCTGCCGAAACCCTTCGAGCTCACGATCCTGCTGGCGCGCGTGCGGGGCCTGCTGCGGCGGCACCGCTGGAATGGGCCGAGGGAAGCCCCTCCCGCGGACGTGTATGCGTTCGCGGGCCGCCTGATCGACTTTGCGGCGATGGAAGTGCGGTCTGGCGACAAGTCGTATCCGCTGACCGTGATGGAGTGCGACCTCCTGCGCTACCTGGTGAAAAACGCCGGGCAGCCGGTGTCCCGCCGCGCCATCCTGCAGGACGTGTGGGGACTGCAGGAAGGGGTCGACACCCGCGCGATCGACAACTTCATCGTCCGGCTCCGGCGCTACATCGAAGATCGTCCTGCCTCGCCAAAATACCTGCAAACCGTCCGCGGCGTCGGTTACCGGTTCGTGCCGCAGCCGTAGGCGATCTGCCGGGTAGAATGGCGCCATGGCCGCCAGCGACACCATCGAGGCTCAGGGGCACCTGATCGACTCGGGGCTCCTCTCGGCGATCTTCGACAAGATCATCGAGTTCAAGGCCTCGTACGAAATCCTCACCTTCGACATCGGGCGCACCAACGACGACCCGTCGCGCATCGAGATGCGCATCAACGCGGCCGATGGCGCGGTGCTCGACGAACTGCTGCAGCAGCTCACGACGTGGGGCGCGCATCCGATTCGCGAGCGCGACGTCACCGTCAAGCCCGCGGAGAAGGACCGCTGCGTCCCGGATGACTTCTATTCGACGACCAACCACCGCACGCACGTGCGGCTGGGCGGCAAATGGGTGGAGGTCGAAGGACAGCGCATGGATGCCGTGATCGTCGCGGGGCACGGGCGCGCCGCCTGCCGGAAGCTCCGCGACGTCCGCGCCGGCGAGCCGGTGGTCTGCGGCCACGAAGGGATCCGGGTCACGCCTGAGTTCCGCGAACGCGACCGCCTCGGGTTTGCGTTCATGAGCAACGACGTCTCGTCCGAGCGCCGCGTCGAAGGCGTCGTCAGCAAGATCGCCGAGATGATGCGCCAGGTGAAGACCGGCGGCGGCCGTATCGCCGTCGTTGCCGGGCCGGTCGTCGTGCACACCGGCGGCGTCGAGCACTTCTGCGAACTGATTCGCCACGGCTACGTCGATGTCGTGCTCGCGGGGAACGCGCTGGCTGTGCACGACGTCGAGTTCGCGATGTCGGGCACGTCGCTCGGCATCGACCTGATTGCCGGCGCCGCCGTCGAGCAGGGACACCGCAATCACATGGCGGCGATCAATTCGATCAATCGTGCCGGCGGCATCCGCGAGGCAGTCGACTCGGGCGTGCTCAAGTCAGGCGTGATGTACGAATGCGTCAAGCACGGCGTGGACTATGTGCTGGCGGGAAGCATCCGCGATGATGGCCCGCTGCCGGAGACGCTGATGGACCTGATCGAGGCCCAGGAACGCTACGCCGCCGCGCTGTCCCAGAACGTGCAGCTGGTCCTGATGCTGTCGTCGATGCTGCACAGCATCGGCGTCGGCAACATGCTGCCGTCCTGGGTGCGGGTGGTGTGCGTGGACATCAATCCCGCGGTCGTCACCAAGCTCTCGGACCGCGGCTCGGCCCAGACCGTCGGCGTCGTCACCGACGTCGGCCTTTTCCTGCACAGGCTCGCCGAGCGCCTGCGGGCCTAGACCACTGCGCGCGCTGGAAGCGCGCGATCGGCCAGCGTGTGGACGATACGCGTCAGCGCTTCCTCGAGTCCCGCGCGCGTTCGCGGAGTCCCCAGACAGAGCCGGACTGCCCGTGGGTGCTGGTCGGCGATCGCAAACTCACCCGCGGCATTCACGTAGACGCCGCGGGCACGCGCGGCCGCGACGAAATCGTCAGAGTCCCACCGGCCGGGCAGATGCATCCACACGTGCGGGCTCGCCGGATTGGTCTGCAGCCGCTCACCTTCGAGCAGGCGCCTCGCCACCGCCTGCCGGGCAGTCGTCTCATGGCGCTTCCACTCGGCAATGCGCGCGGCGGTGCCGTCCTCGAGCCATCCGCACAGCAGATCCGCCCCGATCGGCGACGGCATGATCATCGTCGCGTGGATCGCATCGCAGATCTTTTCCAGCACCGTTTCAGGTGCGACGACGCAGCCGAGGCGAAGGCCGGGGAACAGGCTCTTCGACAGACTGGTGATGAAAATCGTCCGGTCGGGGATCAGCGTCATGAGCGGCGCGGTGTCCGGCGCGTGGAAACCGTAGACATCGTCTTCGATGACGATGAGGCGGTATTTCGCGGCCACCGCCGCAATCTGGCGGCGCCGCTTGTCCGACATGATGGCGGAGGTCGGATTCTGCAGCCGCGGCATGCAGTAGAGCACGCGCGCGCGGCTGGCCCGGCACGCTGTCTCGAGCGCGTCGGGCCGCAGCCCCTCGGCGTCCATCGGCACGCCGCGGACCTTCAGATGCATCTGCTGCGCGAGCCGTTTCATTCCTGAGTACGTCAGCTCCTCCGTCAGCACCGTCTCACCGGGCCGCGTGATGGCGCTGAACGCCGTGAACATCGCGTGCTGGGCGCCGGCAGTCAGCGCCACGTGTTCGGGGCGCGCCGGCAGTCCCAGCCGGCCAAGCCACGCGGCCATCGCCTGGCGATGGCGGAGATGCCCCGGCGGCCGGACATAGCCGAGCAGCTCCGTCCAGGGCAGGACGCGACGCTGGAAGAGGCGCGATTCGAGCACCGCGACCTCCCGATCCGGCATCAGGATGTTCATCGTGAGGTCGATCACACTGTCGTCGCGGGATTCGTGAACTTCCGCGCCGCGGATGAAGGTGCCTCGCCCGACGTGGCCCGACGTCAGGCCGCGGCGCGCCGCCTCGGTGTAGGCGCGCGTGATCGTGGTAACCGTCACGCCGAGGTGACCGGCCAGGTCACGGTGCGGCGGGAGTTTCGTCCCCGCACGCAGCGCGCCATTCTGCACGTCCTCGTCGATAGCGTCGGCGATGACGCGGTACTTGGGCCCACGCCGGCCCTCGAGCCGTGGTAACCACATTGTCATCGGCGCAATATATGGAATGTCTTGGTCTGATGCAACTTGATTGTCATACAATCCGCCGACGCGCGTGATATCCTCGACTCATCATGGGCAAACGAATTTTTCTGTTTCTCCTAACAAACCTCGCAATCGTCGTCACGCTGTCGGTCGTCCTCAGCGTGCTGGGCGTGGGTCGGTACATCAATCCCGACGGCGGCCTCAACATCCAGACGCTCGCCATCTTCTGCTTCGTCTGGGGCATGGGCGGCGCATTCATCTCGCTCCAGATGTCGCGGTTCATCGCCAAGCGGGCGACCGGCGTCAAGCTGGTTAATGGGCAGACGGGGAACGCCGAGCTGGACTGGCTCTACGCGACCGTTGCCCGCCTGACCCAGCAGGCGAATCTGCCGATGCCGGAGGTCGGTGTCTATGACTCGGGCGAGGTCAACGCCTTTGCGACCGGGCCAAGCAAGAGCCGGAGCCTTGTCGCCGTCTCCAGCGGCCTGCTCCGCGCGATGCGGCACGAGGAGGTCGAAGGCGTCCTCGCCCACGAGGTCGCCCACATCGCCAACGGCGACATGGTGACGATGACGCTGCTGCAGGGGGTGATCAACGCGTTCGTGATGTTCTTGGCGCGGATTATCGCGTTCGCGCTCGCCAACCGCGGCAGCTCCCGCGACGACCGGGGCGGCGGCGTTAACTACTTTGTGGTGTTCGCACTCGAGATCGTGCTCGGGATCCTGGGATCCCTGATTACGGCCTGGTTCTCACGCCAGCGCGAGTTCCGCGCGGATCACGGCGGCGCCACGCTGGCCGGCCGCGATCGGATGCTCGGCGCGCTGCGCCGGCTCGCCGCCAACCGCGAGCTCGTCGACACGCGGCACCAGGCGCTGGCGACGCTGAAAATCAATGGCGCCAAGAGCTGGGCGATGTTCTTCTCGACCCATCCGCCGCTCGAAACGCGCATCGCGGCGCTCGAACGGTTCCAGTAAACACGAAGGACACGACGGTAACGAAGGACACGAACCAGATTTAGGTTTTCGTGTCCTTCGTCGACCGTCGCGTGCTTCGTGGTTGCCTTATCGCACGGCCACAACGAAGTTGCGGCCGGCGTCGAGGTCGCCGGCATCGACCTCGGTTGGATCGGGCTGCGTCGCCAGCGCTTCGCCGCTGCGCAGCTCGACCTCCAACCGGTATGTGCCCGCCGGGACTCTGACGGTATAGCCGCCGGCCGTCGTCGTCGACACGTCGAACCGCGCGCCGGTCGCCGTGTTGATCGCGCTCACCTTGCGCGCGCCGAGCGCGGTCGCGCCATCGTTCGCCGTGACCGTGCCCGAGATGCTGCCGCCGACGTCAGCCTTCGGTCCGGGATCCAGCACCGGACGATTGGGATGGCAGCCCAGACTCAGCAGCAGAGCCGCCGCAGGAACCAATAGCCGGAATGTCATACGTTGCTCCTGCTCCGGCGGCTGCAATGACTATGCTAGGGACCTGATGTTTACCACTCTGATCTCAACAGAAACGCTCGCCGCACACCTCGACGGTTCCTGCGTCATCGTCGACTGTCGGTACGACTTGCGCAACGAAGGCTGGGGACGCGAGCAGTACCTGATCGGCCACATTCCAGGCGCCGTGTACGCCAGCCTGTCGCACGAGCTGGCGGCGCCGCCGAGCGGGAGCAACGGCCGTCACCCGGTCCCGTGCGTGGAAGAGATCGAGGCGACCTTCGGGCGCCTCGGTATCGGGTCGGACGCGCAGGTCGTGATCTACGACCAGGACACCGGCATGTTCGCCAGCCGCATGTGGTGGATGCTGCGCTATCTCGGACACGAGGCCGCTGCCGTGCTCGACGGCGGATGGGCGAAATGGACACGCGAAGGGCGGCCGGTCCGTGCGGGCGATGAGCAGCGGCCTGCAGCGGTCTTTGCGGGACACCGCCAGAAGGATCTGCGGCTCCCGCTCGACCAGGTCAAGGCCGCTATTGGCGATCCTGCGGTGCTGCTCGTCGACGCCCGCGCGCCCGAGCGATTCGAAGGCAAGAGCGAGCCGCTCGACCGCACGCCAGGCCACATCCCCGGCGCGGTGAACCATTTCTACAAGCGAAACATCTCGGACGAGGGCGTCATGCTGCCGCCCAACACGCTTCGGCGCCAGTTCGACGAGGTCCTTGCCGGCCGCCGGCCGGATCAGGTCGTGATGTATTGCGGCTCCGGCGTCAGCGCCTGCCACAACCTCCTGGCGATGGAACACGCCGGCCTGACAGGCGCGAAGCTGTATCCCGGTTCGTGGTCCGAGTGGAGCAGCGATCCTCAGCGGCCGGTCGAAACAGGACCGGGCAAGTTAAAACTTGAAAGTGAAAAGTAAGAAGTAAGTTCGAAGTGCAACGAGCCCAGTTCGACACTTACTTTCCACTTTTGACTTCTAACTTCTAACTTGCGGCAAGGGTCACGAGGAAGCCATCCTGATTGGGCGCGGCGTATTGCCGGTGCTGGCGGATGCGGGCGTAAGGAATCCGTACGAGGACGGACATGTGCTCCCGGGGCTCGGCGTGGACGCGGACCGTGACATCGGCCACGGAGTGTTCGATCTGCCGCGCCGTCTCTGCGTCGGCATACGCGATCACGAAGACCTCACCGCTCGTGAGCTTGTGCGTCTCGTAGCTCCGGAAGCGGCGCGCGGCAAAAAGCGGCGCGTTCGGCAAGCCCGGTGAATACGTGTAGCCGTAGACGCCGCCCGGCAGCGCGTTGACGCCGGTGCCTTCTTCGCGATCGGCCACGATGCGCACGCCGTGCGACACGCGCACCGCTTCCTGGTCGATGCGGTCCGGCGTATTGGTGTAAGTGACTCTGCTCATTGCGGCGCGATTATATGACGCCGGCCGGGCAGCTCACGCCCGTTCCGCCGATGCCGCAGTAGCCGCCGGGATTCTTCGCGAGGTACTGCTGGTGATAGTCCTCGGCGTAGTAGAAGGGCGGCGCGTCTGCAATCTCGGTCGTGATGCGGCCGAAGCCGGCCGCTGTCAGGCGATCCTGGTAGGCCGCACGCGCCGCTTCCGCCGCGCGCCGCTGCTCCGGCGAGAGCGTGTAGACGGCAGACCGGTACTGCGTGCCGGCATCGTTTCCCTGCCGCATGCCCTGCGTCGGATCGTGGTTCTCCCAGAAGAGCCGCAGCATCGCGTCGTACGACGTCTTCTTCGGGTCGAAGACGACGAGGACGACCTCGGTATGGCCCGTCAGACCGGAGCACACCTCCCGATACGACGGATTCGGCGTGTACCCGCCGGCGTAGCCCACCGCGGTCGTGTAGACGCCCGGCGCCTCCCAGAACTTGCGCTCGGCGCCCCAGAAGCAGCCCATGCCGAACACCGCCTGCTCGAGGCCGGCCGGGAACGGGGGCGAAATGGGATGACCGTTGACGAAATGGGACTCCGGGACCGGCATGGCCTCGTGGCGGCCAGGCAGCGCATCCTCGGGGAGCGGCATTCGCATTTTCAACGCAGTTGAGCCAACCATATGTCTACTGGAGCGTCCGAACAGCTTGAGAGTCGCGTCAGAACGAGCCGTCGCGTGGGATCCTGTGGCCGCGACAACGGAGCGGCCATCCTAACCTACAACATAGTCACCAGTAAGATGCCCGAAGAGCCCGGTGGGTTTCAATCGCGGCCGAGGCGGCCGCCGCCTGAGCCGGAACCAGTCGCGATCAGCATTCTGCACGAAGACGACTCGCTGATCGCCATCGACAAGCCGCCCGGCCTGGTAGTGCACCCGACATACCGGAACTGGTCGGGCACTCTGTTGAACGGGCTGCTCTGGCACGTCCGCGGCCGGCCTGGTATCCAGCCGAGCATCATCACCCGCCTCGACAAGGACACCTCGGGCATCGTGCTCGTCGCATTGACTCCCGAAGTGCACGCGCGGGTGCAGCGTGACGCAATCGCCGGCCGTTTGCGCAAGCAGTACCTTGCCGTCGTGCGCGGCACGCCGGCGTCCGCTCGCGGCGTGATCACGCTGCCGCTCGGACGCAGCCTCGAGGATCGACGCCTCGTCGTCGTCACGTCTGCCGGTCAGCACTGTCACACGACCTACGAAGTGCTGTCATCGGCGAACGGGCGATCGGTGGTTCAGTGTGAACTGTTCACCGGTCGAACCCACCAGATCCGGGTGCATCTGGCTGCGCTGGGATACCCGATCGTGGGTGATCGCGTCTATGGAGAGGCGGACGCGGATATGCCGCGCCAGGCGCTGCACATGCGGCGGCTGACCCTGCCCCATCCTGTCACACGCGAAACAGTGGAATTCGAGGCGCCGTTGCCGCAGGATCTGCGCGACCTGATTACCGGACTGTCGTAGCCATGGCTGGGCTCGCACCTCTCCGTGCGGCCGTGAGACAATCGCTTTAGCGGTCGCGGCAGCCTCGCCGATGGCCGACTCCAAAAATTGAACGACCTGTTCTGGGGAAGGTGCACTATGCGTGCTCAGGGAACCCGCCTGCGCGCAAGCGCGGCGATTTATCTCGCTTTGTTGCTGTGTATTCCGATCGCGGCTCAAACGGCCGGGCTCGCGCCGGCAATCGACAATTTTGGAACCGTCAACGAGCATTATTACCGTGGGGCCCAGCCCACGGGCCGCGCGTATGCCGACCTTGCCGCAGCGGGCGTCAAACTGATCATTGACCTCCAGGAAGACGGTCTCGCGTCCGAACCGACGCTCGTAAAGGAGGCCGGGATGAAGTTCGTGCGCATTCCGATGAACACGCGCGTAGCCCCGACATCCGACCAGGTCGCGCTGTTCCTGAAGCTGGTCAACGACCCGGCGAACCAGCCAGTGTACGTGCACTGCGCCGGAGGGCGGCACCGTACCGGTGTCATGACCGCTGTGTATCGGATGACGCAGGAGGGCTGGACCGCGGATAAGGCGTTCCAGGAAATGAAGCAATACCGATTCGGCGCCGATTTTCTGCACCCGGAGTTCAAGCGGTTCGTCTACGCCTATCGCCCCGAACCGGCCCAGCCGGCCGAAATCCTCGTCGCTGGCGCCGCGACTCGCTAGTTGCGTGACGAGGCAGGCGGGCAGCGTCTGCCTCGCCGCCTGCCTCGCCCATCCCTCCTCAGCGCTTGACGTCGTCCGCGATCATGCGCGTCGAAAGAGCGGACGGGCTGCAGCCATGCCGATCAGCGCGAGGCCAAAGGTGCAGACGATGGTCGCACCGGTCGGCAGGTCGAACTGAACTGAAAAGTACATCCCGAGCATCGAGACCAGCACGCCCATCACCCAGCCGATCGCCAGCCTCGGTCCGATGCGCGCCGAGAAAAGCATCCCGCCCACCGACGGCACGATCAGATAACAGAACACCAGGAGCACGCCCGCGATGGCGACTGAGCGCGTGACGACAAGGCCAAAGGACGCGTAGAAGAGGAAGTCCCAGAACCGCACCGACACACCACGGGCCGCCGTTGCAACCGGGTCGAGCGAGATTTCGAGAAATCGGCGCCTGAACACATAGTGAAACACGCCGATCGCCAGGTAAATCAGCGCCGTCAACCCCACCTCTGGCCACTGCACGGAAAGGATGTTGCCCACCAGCATGTCGCGCAGATGCTCCGCCTCGCCTGTGGCCTTGCTGAGCGTGAGAATCACCGCGGCGGACGCAACCGCGTACGAAATGCCGATGAACGCTTCCTGGGGTATCCGCGCTTCGTGGCCCTTGATCACCGCGAAGATGACGGCGCCGATGAGCGTGAAGGCCAGGCTCATCCAGTAGATCACCGATGAGTCGTGCGGGTCGTACCCCTGCCACACCGCGATCGCGGCGCCGAGCGACGCGATCTGCGCCAGCGAGAGATCGACGAAGATGACGCCGCGCTCGACGACGTGCAGGCCGAGATAGGCGTGGATGCCCGCGATGATGAGGCTGGCGGCGATGGCAGGCGCGAGGAACTGAAAGATCGACCAGTCCACGCGGCCTACTTTCCGGTGATCTGCTTCAACGCGCCCGCCAGGAGATTGACGTCGTACTCGAACAGCTGGATGTAATCGGTCACTTCCTTCACACCACCAACGGAAGGCGCCAGCACGAGCACCTTGGCGCCAGGGACCTGATTGGCAATCGCCTGTGGTGTCTTCAGACTGAAATAGGGCTCAACCACGATGAGCTTGATGCTGCTGCGCTTCATCTCCTCCACGAGATCGATCGTGTGCGAGGGTGACGGCGGGATTCCGGGCTTAGGCTCGACGTAGCCGACCACCTCGAGACCGAAACGCGCCATGAAGTTCGGCCATGATCGGTGATACGTCACCACCTTGGTGCCTTTGTACGGGGCCATCGTCGCATCCCACCGCTTTTCGGCGGCGGCAAGCCGTCGATCGAAATCGTCGTAGCGCTGCGCAAAGTAGGCCTTGTCCGCCGGGGCGAGCTCGGACAGCTTGTTTCGAATCGCCTGGGCGATCAGGCGTCCGTTACCAGGCTCCAGCCAGTAGTGCGGGTTGCCGAGCGGGTGGACGTCGCCCATGGCGCGCGTGATCTGCCCGGTCGGAATTTCCAGGATGCGGACATTCTGCGACGCATCCAGGTAGCCCGGGGCGCCCGGCTGAATCTTCGCGTTGCGGCTGCTGGTCAGCAGCGGCGGCAGCCAGCCGATTTCGAGCTCGCGGCCGACCGCAATGTAGAGGGCTGCGCGATTGACCGCGAGGATGAAGCTTGGCTTGGGTTCGACGAAATGCGGATCCTGGAAGCCCCTCGCGAGAGCTGTGACGTTCACCTTGTCGCCGCCGACTTCCCGGGCAATCGACCCGAGATCCTCGGTCGACGTGACCACATTCAGCTTGCTCTGAGCGTTCGCAACCGTGCCGGCAAGGCTCGCGGCCAGGATGCCTGCGACGACCAATGTTCTGACATTCATGCTCACTGAATTTATGAAGTTCATGTAGATTCCTCGTCCGCTGAAACTAGAACGGGTGCGCGCCATGCGCGCCGATCGAGAACAGGAACTGAAACAGCAATTCATTCGCCGTCGGTCCTTCTCCGTACTTGATACGCCGATATTGCCCGCGGATCTGGCTGAACTCGCTGGGCCAGTAGGTCAGCAGCACCGAATGCCCGCTGTCGCGCAGTGCGGCATCCTCGGCGCGTTCTGACCGGTCGTAGCGCGCGCCGGCAAACCATCGTCGCGCGAACTTGTAGTCACCCGATACGTAATAGCCGAACGCGTGCTGGCGGCCTCCTGGCTGCTCGCGCCGGCTCCACAGCATCTCGGCGCGGCCGAGGAACGAGTTGTAAATCGCGCGCTGCAGCGGCCGCCAGCGAACGGTGGCATCAACGCCCCACAGGTCCGTCACGAAGCGCCCTTCATCGACCTCGTCTACGACCCCGGTCGCGTTGTGCCCTCGTGCGTACGAGGCGCCGAGGTCGACGTTGGTGTTGTCGGTAAGGTCGTGATAGCCGCGAAGGTGCCCGACGTAGCTCAGATCGCCGCGTTTGCTTGACGCGAACAGCCCCTCTGACTCGCCGCGGTACACCTCGCCGGTCGCCTCCAGGAAGACCCACGGATTGGAAACCAGCCGGGCAACAGAAATTCCGGCGTCGCTGATCCCTTCTTCGCCGGCCACGAGGTTGTTGGTGACGATCGGCCGATCGGTCCAGGGCAGAATGTGGTTGTGCAGCGTATTTACCTTGCCGAAAGCCGCGCGCATCTTGCCGACTTTGACGAGCAGGCCTCCCGGTACTGTCGGAAACGTGAGGAAGCCCTCCTCCACCTCGGCGCCTTCGGCGCCGAACGCCAGAAAGAAATCGGCGCGCGCGTACGGATCGACGATGGCCTGGAACGAGGCTTCGGACTCGTGCATCTCGAGCGCAGGAGACGGATTTACAGTGTTCCTGCCGGCCGCGCCGAGAAAGTCGCCAATCACTGCGATATCGGGATTGAAGATCTTCGAGGCCGCGGATGCGGTGCCATAGATCGGCAGCGATCCCGTTGGACCTCCTGCGCCTGCGGCCCCGGGAGGAACCTCTACGGTGGGCTGCTGCGGCTGCTGCTGCACAGCGTCCGGCGCCGCCGGCGCAGGGACGCCCTGAACGCCGAGCTTCGCCTCGAGTGCGCTCAGGCGCTCGCCGTATTGCCGCTGGATCGCTTCGAACTCTTTCCGCAGTTGTTCGATCTCCTGCTGTAGCGCCTGCACGTCCGTCTGGGCCGACGCCGGGCCCACGGGACCTAACAAAGCGGCAGCAAAGATCGCGACACAAGAGCGTCGTACACGCATCGTCCTATCTCCGGATGACAGAAAAATCAGGCGCGAAGCCGCCTGAGTGATTTACAGAAGATCCGGCGACGAGGGCGGGGAGCGGAGCGGCGGCTGCGCAGCCGGTGCGTTGGCGGCAGCCGTGAAGTATTCGAAGTGAAGGGTAACGCCCGGCTCCGAGGCCGGCGTGTTCAGGACGCGCGCTTCCGTGCGGGGACGGAAGGACCGCGCCCAGTGACAGACGAGGCAGTGAATCGGCTCGGCGCCCACGCCTGCCGGGGCGCCGATTTGATGAGCTGAGGCGTCGTGCTGAACCGCCGTGCACGGCGCGTCGTGGCAATCGTCCTCGTGCGGCGCGATCGACGACCCAATGGCCGCCGTCAGCGCGACGCCGGCGATGGCCGCAATAGACGATGCCCGCGCACGGAACCAATGAAGCATCGGCAAGGTTCAGCGTAGTGAGACACCCCGCGAGTGTCAAGCACCGGAGCAGTCGTGGCCGCCACTGAACAGGTAATATCAACCATTCCTCGGGATCCGGTCACTCATCCGCGTCACGCCGCCATCCTCGACACCTTCGTGCGTCGGGCTGTAGCGGTTCTGGTTTTTGCCGTCCTGAGCGGGACGCAGGTGGCGTCAGCCCAGGATGCCCCGCCGACCATTCAAGCCACGCGTCTTGGTACCGGGGATCAAATCGAGCTGGATGGAATGCTGGACGAGGCCGCCTGGATGCGGGCGAGTCCAATCTCCGAGTTCCGCCAGCAGGACCCGCTCAACGGCGAGCCGGCCACCGAACGGACGGAAGTGCGAATCGTCTACGACGAGCAGCGCCTGATCGTGGGCGTCATCTGTTTCGATTCAGAGCCCGGGCGCGTCATGGGCAACCAGATGCAGCGTGACCAGTCGTTCGGCGCCGACGACCGGTTCATCTTCACGATCGACACCTATCTCGACGGCCGATCCGGCTATTACTTCGAGGTGAATCCATCGGGCGCCATGGGCGACGGGCTGATCGCGCCCGGTGGCACCACGACCGTCGGCGCGATTTCGATCAATCGATCGTGGGATGGGAACTGGAATGCCCGGGTCGGGCGACGGCCCGATGGGTGGACTGCGGAAATCGAAGTGCCCTTTCGGATTGTGAATTTCGATCCCAGCGCCGCGACCTGGGGGATCAACTTTCAACGCACGGTCCGGCGCAAGAACGAAGAAGTGCTCTGGGCCGGCTACGCGCGCAATCTGGGTGTGACCTACATGTCCGCGGCCGGCCGGCTGATGGGTCTGTCGAGCCTGAGCCAGGGGCTCGGCCTCGACGTCCGTCCCTACGTCGTCGGCTCCTCTGGCGCCGCGCCTGGACGCAACCAGCCTGACACCGCCAGCAAGGGATCGTTCGGCGGCGACATCTTCTACAACCTGACGGCCGGTCTGCGGGCCAATCTCTCCATCAATACTGATTTCGCTGAAACCGAAGTCGAGCAGCGCCAGGTCAACCTCACGCGCTTTCCGCTGTTCTTTCCCGAGAAGCGCGCCTTCTTTCTGGAGGGATCCAGCTTCTTCGATTTTTCGCGTGAACCGGGCAACGCGATCCTGCCGTTCTTCAGCCGGCGCATCGGGCTCGATCAGGATGGTGTTCCGCAACCGGTGCTCTACGGACTCAAGCTGACCGGCCAGGCAGGGGTGTTCGACATGGGCGCCCTGCAGGTCCGCACGCGGGAACATGGCGGCAATCCGTCAGAGGACTTTACCGTCCTGCGCGCGCGCCGCCGGTTCTGGCGGCAGTCATCCATTGGCGCGCTGGTGACCAGTCGCGGCGCGGCCGGCGCTGACGCCCGCCGGACGGCAGGCATTGACACAGCGCTCGCGACCTCGAGTTTCCTGGGAAACCAGGTACTCGAAGCCACCAGTTTCTATCTCAACACCACCAAGAGACCAGGCTCGCGCGGCGGCGCGGCGTTCGGCGGCCGCATCAACCTGCCGAACGACCCGTGGGCGTTCAATGCATCGCTGCAGGAGGTACAGGACGGCTACGACCCCGCAGTCGGGTTCGTCGAACGATTCGGCTACCGGCGGGCGACCGGAAGCGCGCGCTGGGGAATACGGCCCGAGCGGCATTTCATCCGGCGCGTCAGCTGGCAGACCGACGCCGACGTGCGGTACGACCTGGAGGGGCGGCTCGAATCGCGGCTCTTCGACGTCCAACTCATCCGCGTGATCTTAATCCCCGGCGACACCGTCGAGTTCCATCTTCGGCCGCAGTACGAGTACCTTCCCGTGGACTTCGAAATCTTTCGGGGAGTCGTGCTGCCGGCTGGAACCGATTCAAGTTTTCTGCGGCGCCACTTCCAGCTGCAGTCGGCGCCGCAGCGGATCCTCGCTCTCCGGCTGATCTACGAGGATGGTCCCTTCTACTCAGGGAACCGCCGCCAGAACAGCGGCACCCTGGACATCCGTCCGGGCCCCGGCCACTTGATTTCGCTGAGCGCCGATTTCAACGCCATCAGCCTGGCCGAGGGCACGTTCAGGACGCGGCTCTGGAGACTTGACGTGAACACACAGTTCAGCCCGTTCGTGTCGCTCGTGAACCGTACCCAGTACGACTCGGTGAGCGCGCAGCTCGGATGGCAGTCGCGCTTCAGGTGGATCCTGAAGCCGGGCGACGACATATTCTTCGTCTATGCGCACAACTGGGTGGACACGGCGGGTCTGACGACGATCGATCGGAAGGCGTCGTTCAAGGTGGTCAGGACGTTCAGCTTCTAGCGCCAGCGCCGACGCGCTACTCCAGGCGGCGGACGTCGATGTAATAGAGGTCGGTCGCCACCACGAACACATCCTTCGCAGCCGGCGACCGCATCGTCTTCCAGTCCGTTGTGGGTTCCAGGATCTGGAGCGCGCCTGGCGCGCCGGCTCGAACCGGCATGGCGAAGTCCCGTTCGTCAGCTTTCCATCGATACGCGAGCGTTCCCTCATCCTGGAATTTCAGCTCGAGCACCGGAATTGCCGGTCGCCGCAGGTACTGATTGAAAATCGGCGTCAGGTCCTGCCCGAGCTGCGCGTTGAAGAACTGGACCACATCCTCCGTGAGGATGCTTCGGTACTTGAAGCGCTGGTAGAAATCCCTGAGCAGCTTCTCCCACTTTGCATCGTCATTGACGACGCTTCGGAGCGTGTGAAGGAACAGCGCCCCCTTGAAATACTGGTCCTGGGTCGGCTCGCGGTGGATGCCGCGCTGCGTGACGACGGGGGCCTGGTTTCGGACTCTCGGCTTTTCACCGTTGATGTAGTTGATGGACGCTTCCCTGCCGAATCGCTGCTCGACGTAGAGCCCTTCCAGATAGGTGGCGAAGCCTTCGTGGATCCACATGTCCGAGGCGTCGGCGGCCGAGACCGCATTGCCGAACCATTCGTGGGCGCTCTCGTGAATGATGATGAAATCAAACTGAAGGCTGATGCCGACGCCGGTGAAATCGCGGCCGAGATATCCATTCGCGAACTTGTTGCCGTAAGCCACCGCGCTCTGATGTTCCATGCCCAGATACGGCACCTCGATCAGCTTGTAGCCGTCCTTCGCAAACGGGTATTCGCCGAAGTAGCGCTCGAAGATCTCGAGCATGGGCTTTGCCTGGGCGAACTGCGGCTTCGCGCGCGCGAGATTTTCAGGCAGGACGTAGAAGTCCAGCGGCAGGTCGCCGAGGCGGTCGCTGAAGTGCGCATACGCGCCGATGTTCAAGGCGACGCCGTATGAGTTGATTGGGTACTGCACGAGCCAGTCCCAGCGCGTGTATCCGTCGCCGAGCTTGGTACTGCCGACGAACTTTCCGTTCGAGACATCCATCAGCCCGTCAGGGACCGCGACGCTGATCTGCATTCCGTCGGGCTCGTCGCGCCACTGGTCCTTGTTTGGCCACCAGGTGCTCGCACCTTCTTCTTCGCAGGCGGTGGTGATCCAGGGTCGTCCGGCGGAATCGGTCCGGAACGCCATGCTGCCGAACCGGCCCTGCTCGAGCGGCATCCCTGAATAATGGACGTCGATGGTGTAGGTCTCGCCCGCCCTCAACGTCGCGGGAAAGTCGATGTAGACGGCACTGAGCTCACGTGCGTACTTGAGCGGCGCTCCCTCTGACAGAATCCGGTCGACATTCAGGCTCGGATGCAGATCGAGCTGGATCCGCGTGTCGTCCGACAGCATGCGAAAGCGAACTTCATTGCTGCCCGAGATGGACTTCCGGGCAGGGTCCACGCGCACGTCGAGGTGATAGAACAGGAGGTCGTTGTTGGCGCGATAGCGCCCGTATTCCCCGCGCAGGATGTCGGCCCGCGTCGGCGGGAGCTCGGTCGACTGAGCGGCGGGAGCCGCCGGCGGTGCGGAAATCGCTGTGGTCTGTGCGATGGCGGCGGACGGGAGTCCGGCCAGCACCAACGCGAGCACGAGGCGGCATCCCTGCCACATAGGCGTTGTTGTACTACAATCGCTGCCGGTGTCTCTGACGCGACGGCAGTTTCTCTGGAGCGCCGCGGCAACCGCTGCGGTAGGCGCTCCTCACCTGCGTGAGCCCTGGTCGGCCGCTCTGCAGGCGCAGGCCAGTCCTGAGTCTGTAACCAAGCTGTTCCGGCACGGCGTGGCAAGCGGCGATCCGCTCATCGACCGCGTCATCCTGTGGACCCGTGTGACTCCACTCGACGAGGCGGCGGCCACCGCCGTCGATGTCCGCTGGCGCGTGGCCAGCGACGAAGCGCTCTCCCAGATCGTTGCGCAGGGCACGGCCCGTACCAGCGGCGAGCGCGACTTCACCGTCAAGGTCGATGCCGGGGGCCTTCAGGCCGGCCGCCCGTACTACTACGCATTCGAGGCCGGCACCGACCGATCGCCGGTTGGCCGCACGAAAACGCTGCCTGCAGGAGCCGTCGATCGCGTCCGCCTGGCATCGCTCTGCTGTTCGAATTACCCCGCGGGCTTCTTCAACGTCTACCGCTGCGTCGCCAACCGCGACGACCTCGATGCGGTGGTGCACGTCGGCGATTACATCTACGAATTCCAGAACGGCATCTATGGCGATGGGAGCGGACTGCTCCGCATCCCGGAACCGCGCAAGGAAGCGGTGACGCTGAGCGACTACCGCGTGCGATACGCGACCTACCGTAGCGATCCCGATCTGCAGGAGGCGCACCGGCGCCATCCCTTCATCGCCGTGTGGGACGACCACGAGCTGACCAACAACGCGTGGCGCGACGGCGCCGCCAATCACAACCCGGAGCAGGGCGAGGGCGACTGGCCCACGCGAAGGGCCGCGGCGTACCAGGCCTATCTTGAATGGATGCCAATCCGCGAGTTCGCCGGCGGCGGCATCCATTTGTACCGGAGTTTCAGATTCGGCAGCCTGCTCGATCTGGTCATGCTCGACACGCGCGGCCTGCGCGACCAGCAGGTGGCGACGACCGACATTGAAGGGCTGACCAATCCGGCGCGCTCGATTCTCGGGGCGCCGCAGGAAGCCTGGCTGTTCGACGAGCTGCGCGCATCGCAGCGCGCCGGAACGGGATGGCGCGTGCTCGGCCAGCAGGTCATGTTCTCGCGCATCGCGCAGCCGGGGCGCGGCGCGTTCGTCGCTGACACGTGGGAGGGTTACCAGGCGGCCCGCGACCGCGTGTTCGATTTTCTGGCCGCCGAACGCGTGCAGGACGTGGCCGTCCTGAGCGGCGACATACACAGCTCCTGGGCGTTCGATTTACCCCGCAACCCATTCGATGGATACGAGCGCGACGGGAAGGGGTCTCTCGCTGTCGAACTGCTGACGCCGGCAATCAGCTCGGCGCCGCTATTCACGGACCCTGCCACCCGGGACCGCGCCGTGCTGCTGCGTGCGCTGCTGCCGCACCTGAAATTCCTTGAAGGGGAAACCCGGGGGTATGTGCTCCTGGACATCACGCGGCAGCAGTTGCGTGGTGAATGGTACTTCGTGCCCACCGTGATGGAACGCTCACCCGCCGAAACCCGCGCGGCCGCATTCGTCTGCGAGCGCGGATCCGCCCATCTTGTCGAAGCGTAGGCGGATCTACCAACCGCCTCGTGGAAGACCGGGCGTTACGCGAAGCGCGTTCTGGTGGTACACCTTCCGCAGCACTCCGTCCGGCAGATCCAGCCCATAGAGCTTCCAGAAAGCGTGATAGTCGCGGTAGTAGTCGAAGTACTCGTCCTTCGTTTCAAGAACTCGCCAGTAGTACGGAAATTCTTCGGCGGCGAACGCGTCCTTGCCGAAGAGAATGCGGTCCTGGTACTTCACGAAAAAGTCGTGGGCCGCGCGCGGCTGACGTCCGAGGTCGTAGAGGATGGCGCCCATCTCGGTGACCACGTTAGGGTAGGTGTAGAGCAGCTTGCCAAGCCGGCCAAGATTGTTCGCGTGCCATCCCAGGTGCGCCATGATGAACTGCGTTTGGGGATGTTTGCGGAACAGGTTGTCGCGCTGGGTGTTGAGCTCTTCAAAGCTCACCTGCCCCGGCAGGTAGTTCCGACGGTCGTTGAACAGGGCCAGCTCGAGCCACCGTTCGTTCTGAAAGGTGAGCGGTTGAAAGAATGCCTCCGGCTCCCCGGTGTGAATGAAAACCGGGAGCCCCATGCGGGCCATCGCGTCCCAGACCGGATCCAGCTCGGGGTCGTCGATGCGGAGCCGGCTGCCGTCGGGTTTCTTGATCGTCATCCCGAACGATTTCGATATTTCCCCGACGCCCACGGCGCCCGCCTTGATGTCCGCCTCGAGCTGCGCCACCGCCTTCGCGCCCCAGCCTGGCCCGACGTTGTTGAAGTCGATGCCGGCCATCACGCGGAACCGATCCTTGTGGGCACTCTCGCGTATCGTCGCGAGCTGCTGCCGCAGCCGGTCGCCTGACATGTTGCTCGCGATGACGAGTACCCGCAGGTTCAGCGCGTCCATCTCCTTCACGAACTGATCGATCGTCTGCGCCGTCGGCGTCACGTGGCTGTGGATGTCCACGACCGGAAACCTGGCGCGCGGAACGGGATGCTGCTCGACGACAAGCGTTGTCCTGGGGCGATAGTCGACGATCGAGGGAGGAGGAAATTCCGGAGCCTGGCAGACGCCGACGCGCACGAGCGTGGTGCCGGCCGGACACTCGTCGCCCGGCTGAATCTGAACGCCGCGGCCGCGGCCTGAGGGCAACGTCGGGTCGGCCGCACCCTGCCTGCCTCGACCCGCGGGCGCCTGTGCTCCAGCCATGGCGGCCGCCAGCACCGCCGCTACCACCGCCAGCGCCACGCGTCGCATCAAGAGCGCCTCCACGCGACAACGTTACCGCAAGAGCCCGGCTGATAAAAGGAATGCCGTTAGGCATTCCGGTAGACAGAGCAGGAACGCCCGTTAAGGCGTTCCGGTAGACCAGGGCAAAGGACGCTAAGATCACACGCATGAAATGCGCGGTTGTCCTCCTTCTACTGGCCGGCGTGACGGGGATCGCCGCGCAGGAACCCGATTTCCTCGCTCGCGCGCGGGCGCTGCACCGCGACACGCCGCTGATCGATGGCCATAACGACTTTCCGATGGCGCTGCAGGAACAGAACGCACAGCGTGATCTCGACAAGCTCGACATCCGTCTTCCGCAGCCGAAGCTGCACACCGATATCGCGAGGCTGAGACAGGGCGGGGTCGGCGGGCAGTTCTGGTCTGTCTACGTGCCCGCGACGCTCCAGGGCAGCAACGCGGTCACGGCGACCCTCGCGCAAGTCGACGTCGTCTACCGGATGCTGCGCAAGTACCCCGACACGTTCGAGCTGGCGACGACGGCGGCGGACGTCGAGCGGATCTTCAAGGCCGGGCGGATCGCGTCGCTGATCGGGATGGAAGGCGGACACTCGATCGACAACTCGCTCGCCACACTCCGCATGTTCCACGCGTTGGGGGCCCGCTACCTGACGCTGACGCACAGCACGAACATCGCCTGGGCGGATTCGGGGACCGACAAGCCGAAGCTCGGCGGCCTCTCAGCGTTCGGCGAGGAAGTCGTTCGCGAGATGAACCGGCTGGGCATGCTCGTCGATCTCAGTCACACATCACCTGACACCATGCTGGACGCGATCCGCGTGTCGGAAGCGCCGGTCATCTTTTCGCATTCCGACGCGCGCGCGCTCAACGATCATGGCCGGAACGTGCCCGACGAGGTCTTGCGGCTTCTGCCAAAGAACGGCGGCGTCGTGATGGTAACGTTCGTGCCGGGCTTTCTGAAGGCCGACGGTAAAGCGACGCTCGCCGACGCGGCCAACCACATGGACCATGTGCGGAAGATCGCGGGACCCGATCACGTCGGGATTGGCAGCGACTTCGACGGTGTCACCACGCTTCCCGTGGGGCTGGAGGATGTCTCGAAATATCCAGCCCTCACCGCGGAGCTCCTGCGGCGCGGCTGGCCGGACGCTGATATCCGGAAAGCGCTCGGTCTGAACGTGCTGCGGGTGATGCGGAACGCCGAGGGCGTTGCAGCGCGCCTCCAGAAGGAACGCGCGCCGTCTGTCGCGACAATCGAGCAGTTCGATCGCCGGTAGACACGACCGGCAGACATCAAGCCACTAGGCTCAAAGTACAAGGCACAACGCACAAGGGAGGCGGCACCAATGTCGGCGTTAGAGACGATCAAGGCAGCGTACGCGGCGTTCGGTCGGAACGACCCTTCCGTGCTATTTGCTGCCATGGACCCTGCCATCCACTGGAACGACGCCGAGGGCAGTCCTTTTGCGGACCGAAACCCCTACGTTGGCCCCCAGGCCGTGGGCGAAGGTGTGTTCGGGCGCTTGCTGGCCGCGATCGACAACTTCACCGTTGTGCCCGACACGTTCATAGACGGCGGTGACCATGTCGTTGTGCTCGGCCGCTATGGCGGCACGATGAAGGACGGCGGGGCGAAACTCGACGCTCCGTTCTGCCACGTGTTCCAGTTTCGCAGCGACAAGGTTGTGGCGTTCCAGCAGTACACCGACACTGCGCAGTGGACGCGCTTGATGGCTTGACCGAGAGCGCAGGAGACCTTATTAAAGAGACGCGCGCGGATTGACCAGCTCCGGATGCCGCGCGGCAAAGGCCCGCAGCGGCTCCTCCGGCAGCCGCCCGTAGCCATCGGTTCCGCTGAAGCTCCACGGCCACGCACCCGCATACCCTCCGCCGACGGCAAACTCCAGGTACTGTTCAAGCGTCGTCGGCGGCGGCGCCGTACGGTCTGGATGCTGCTCGGGACCATTCCCCGGGAACTCGCCAAGAATCACGCCCTTGCGCACGCCGAGCGCCGACGCCGGCGTGCCGAAGACATCAACATCAACCTCGGGATGCCTGACGTTGGGATACGAGTGCAGCTGCAGCACGTCGAGCCCGAGGCCCGGCTCGTCCCAGGCCCACAAGTTATGAAGACGGGCGCAGCCGACGGTCGTCATCGCCCCGGCATGCACGGTATGC
>Ga0209382_10002031_pt1 | contig 30427 bp, 28 predicted proteins | sample SoiMetdeltSBSDD5_FD_187599 | JGI IMG/M metagenome (GOLD analysis project Ga0209382, IMG submission 187599) | Bulk soil microbial communities from a Populus tree surrounding site in Tennessee, USA - Soil MetaG P. deltoides SBSDD5 (SPAdes) (version 2) | ecosystem: Environmental > Terrestrial >...
GCGCGACGCGCCGGCGCCCGTCGTTCCGGGCTGCGACCGGATCAAGGTGCGCGTCACCTCGCGCTCGAAGGTGGCCGGCGAGCCGTACGCGCTCAAGGGAGCGCCGGACATTTTCATCTGGGCGGTGATCTCCGGCGGGCCGGCGGCGCCGGTCTCGGCCGGTGCCAGAGCCATGAACGCGCCGGCCGATAGCGCGCCGGCGCCGGTCGTCAGGAAGGCTCGGCGATCGAGCAGCCCGTTGCCCGCGGTCTCACGAGTCTGGTCGACACGGCGGTGGCGTGGACGCATCGCGGTCCTCCCCGTCGGAGTGTGGGTCGCGGCGTCGAGCGTAGCCGCGCGATCTCACAGGGTCAAGCCGCATGCGGGCCCCGGCGTCGTATACTCCGACGGTCATGACGGCGCGCAGTCTCGCGAGCGTGCTGCTGGGACTCGCCCTTCTGTCGACGATCGCGGCGCACCCGGCCGCCGCAGCAGTCAGCCGCGTCACCGTCCAGTCGCGTCAGGACGTCCTCGGCGGGCGTTCCTTCGGGGCAGTCGGCAGCTACGAGAAGCTGACCGGCGTCGTGGAGTTCGCGCTCGACCCCGACCATCCGGCGAACGCCGCGATCGTCGACCTCCGGCGCGCTCCCAGGGACGCCGCGGGTCGCGTGGTCGCCACGGCGAATTTCATGGTCTTGCGTCCCAAGACTGTGCCGCGCGAGCGCGGAATCGCGCTGCTCGAAGTCTCCAACCGCGGCGGCAAGGCCGCGCTGCCCTACTTCGCGCGCGCAGCGTGGAGCCGGGATCCCACGGCCGACGCCGAGTTCGGCGATGCCCTTCCGCTGCGCCTGGGGCTGACGCTCATCTGGGTCGGCTGGCAGTTCGACGTCCCGCCCGGCAGCGGTCTCCTGCGCCTGGACGCACCCGTCGCCACCGAGGGCGGCCGTCCGATCGAGGGCCTGGTGCGCTCGGACTGGACCGTCGACGAGCGAACGACCACCTTGGCGCTCGGCCATCGCGACCACCGGCCCTATCCGCTGGCGGATGCCGACCACCCCGACACCGTGCTGACCGAGCGCGACGGCCGTCTGGCGCCCCGGCGCGTCCTGCCGCGCGATCAGTGGCGCTTCGTCGACGGCGACACGCGCATCACGCGCGAGCGCGGCTTCGAGCCGGGCAAGATCTACGAGCTCGTCTACCGGGCGCGCGACCCGGTGGTCGTCGGCCTCGGTCTGGCCGCGGTGCGCGACATGATGTCGTACGCCAAGTACGACGCCGCCAGCCTCTTTCCGGTCCACGCGGGCATCGGCCTCGGCATCTCGCAAACCGGCCGGTTCCTGCGGCACTTCGTCTACCAGGGCTTCAACACGGACGAGGCGCGACGGCAGGTCTTCGACGGCCTCTTCGTGCACACCGCCGGCGCCGGGCGCGGCAGCTTCAATCATCGATTCGCACAGCCCTCGCGCGACGCCCACCGGTTCTCCGCGTTCCTCTATCCGACCGATCTGTTCCCGTTCTCGGGCAAGAGCCAGCGCGACCCGGAGACCGGCGCGACGGACGGTCTGTTCGCGCACGAGCCACATCTGCCGAAGATCTTCTTCACGAACACCGGCTACGAGTACTGGGGCCGCGCCGCGTCTCTGCTGCATACGACGCTTGCCGCCGACGCCGACGTGGATCCGGCGCCCAACGAGCGCATCTATCACCTGGCGGGCGCGCAGCACTTCGTGGTCGATCCACCCGCGGTGTCCGACCGCTCGCACACGGTCGCCGTGTATCGCGGCAGCCCCGTCGACTTCCATCCGGCGCTGCGATCGCTCCTGACGCGGCTGGTCGAATGGGTACGGGACGGGCGCGAGCCGCCGCCGAGTGCCCACCCGCGGCTCGATGCCGCCACGCTCGTCGCCGTGAATCGCGTGCGTGCGGCGTCGATCCCGGGGGTGTCGTGGCCGCGCGTCGCTCACGAGCCCTACCGCGTCGACTACGGCCCGCGCTGGGCGGATGGCGTGATCACGCTCGAGCCGCCGCGGCTCGGGAACGCGTTCCCCGTTCGCGTCCCGCAAGTCGACGCCGACGGCAACGAGCTGTCCGGTATCCGGTGCCTCGAGCTCCTGGCTCCGCTGGCGACGTATACGCCGTGGCGACTGCGCGGCGGCACGACCAATCCCGGCGAGCTCGTGGATTTCTACGGCACGTTCATTCCGTTCGCCCGCGACGCCGCAGAGCGCGAGCGCCGGCGCGATCCGCGCCCCAGCGTGACCGAGCGGTACGGCGACCGGGCCCGGTACATGGAGATCGTCAAGCGGCACGCCGATGCGCTGGCGCGTGCGGGGTTCCTGCTCGCCGAGGACGTGCCTCGCGTCGTCGAGCGCGCCGAGCGCTCATGGCTCTGGCTGATGGGACCGGCTCCCGCTGCGAAGCGAAGCTTGACATCGAGTAGATACCCGACCGATTCTTCCCCAGCGGGCTACCCGAGATGAGCGAGCCGCCTCAACGACGCAGCGTGTCTGACGAAGCGCCCGCGCGCCGCACCGTCCTGAAGCTGGCACTGACGGCAGGCCTCGCCTTGCCGCGGGTCGCCGTGGTGGGCGCGCAGGACGACGACCGCCGCAAGGCGCGCCCCCAGCCGAACGATCGCTTCGTGTTCGCCCGCGGCGATCGCAAGGGCCAGGTCATCACGCTCGCGGATCTGCCGAGTGGAGGAGCACCTCTCACCGCCTTTCCTATGGACCCGGCGTCCCGGATCGTCCGAGACGATTCACGCCTGAACCAAATCCTGTTAATCCGTCTCGACCCGAGCCGGCTCAACCCCGATACCCGCGCCCGCGCGGCGGACGGTGTCGTCGCCTACTCGGCAATTTGCACGCACACCGGGTGCGACATCTGGGATTGGCAGCCTGGGGCGAGCACGATCAAGTGCCCGTGCCACTTCTCGGAGTTCGATCTCAAGGAGAGCGCGCGGGTCCTGAACGGACCGGCACCACGGCGCTTGCCGGCCCTGCCGCTGCAGGTGATTGAAAACGTGCCGGCGGTCGCGGGCGCATTCATCGGGCGCCCAGGCTTCGAGACGGGAGGTTGATACGAGTCGCGACGGCATCGCACCGAGCAGTCGAGGCGTCAACACGAGGGAGACGAGGACGTCTATGAAGAGGCTTGCGATCCTGAGTTTCGCGCTCCTGGTAGCGCTCCAACCTGTGGCACTCACCGCGCAGAGCCCGGTGAGCTACACGCCGGTGACCGAGCAGCGGCTACTCAACCCCGAGCCGCACAACTGGCTCATGTACCGCGGCAACTTCGATGGCTGGGGCTACAGTCCGCTCGAGCAGATCACGCCGGCGAACGTGAAGAAGCTCGTGCCGGTGTGGAGCTTCTCGACCGGCGTCAACGAAGGACACCAGGCTCCACCGCTCGTCAACAACGGCGTCATGTTCGTCACGACGCCCCAGCAGCAGGTCTTCGCGCTCAACGCCAAGACCGGCGACCTGATCTGGAAGTACAAGAAGGATTTGCCCGAGGATCTGCTGCAGCTGCATCCGACCAACCGTGGCGTGGCGATGCTGGACGACCGGCTCTACCTCGCAACGGTCGACGCGCACCTGATCGCGCTCGACGCGAAGACGGGCGCGGTCGTGTGGGACACCACCGTCGACAACTACAAGAACGGCTACTACTTCACCATGGCGCCGCTCATCGCCAAGGGCAAGGTGATGATCGGCACCTCGGGCGGCGAGCTCGGGATTCGTGGTTACATCGCTGCGTTCGACGCTAAGGACGGCAAGGAAGCCTGGAAGACCTACACGATCCCCGGGCCGGGCGAGAAGGGTCACGACACCTGGCCGGGCGACACGTGGAAGACCGGCGGCGTCTCCGTGTGGCTGACCGGCCACTACGATCCGCAGCTCGGCCTGAGCTTCTGGGGGACCGGCAACGGCGCGCCGTGGATGGGCGACATGCGGCCGGGCGACAATCTGTACTCGTCGTCGGTGATCGCGATCGACGTCGACACCGGCAAGATCCGCGGCCATCACCAGTACCACTGGAACGACTCGTGGGACTGGGACGAGGTCTCCACGCCGCTGCTGATCGATTTCCTGAAGAACGGGCGCACCGTGAAGGGCCTGGTGCATCCCGGCCGCAACGGCTATCTCTGGCGGCTCGAGCGGGGCGCCGACAGCATCAAGTTCGTGGACGCGCAGCCGTTCGTCACCCAGGAAGTCTTCACCAAGATCGATACGGTCACCGGACGCCCGACCTATGACATCGAGCGTAAGCCGGCCGCCGGCAAGACCGTGACCTTCTGCCCCGGACTCTGGGGCGGCAAGGACTGGACTCCGGCCGGCTACAACCCGAAGACGCAGTACCTCTACATTCCGGCCAACGAGAACCTCTGCACCACGCTGGTGGGGCAGCCGAAGCCCGATCCGTACGAGCCCGGGAAGCTCTACCTGGGCATCGAGCGCCCGAAGACCACGATGAGCTGGAAGCAGGGCGCGACCCACATCGGCGAGCTCCAGGCCTGGGACATGAAGACCGGTCAGAAAGCGTGGACGCACAAGTTCCCCTTCATGAACTGGGGGCCGATCCTCACCACCGGCGGCGGCCTCGTGTTCCTCGGCGGCACCAACGACCGTAACTTCTGGGCGTTCGACGCCAAGAGCGGCGCCGAGCTGTGGAAGTTCAAGACCAACTCCGGGATCACCGGCGTGCCCAGCTCGTACGCTGTCGACGGCGTGCAGTACGTGGCCGTGCAGTCGGGCTGGGGCGTCGACGCGCAGCGCATGCAGGCGCGCCTGGACACGTTCCGGAACACCAAGACCGAAGTGCCTCAGGGCGGCGTGATCTGGGTGTTCGCGCTCAGAGACTAGGACAAATCTGACGCGAGGCCGACCCTCACGGCGATCACGAGTCGCCGCGAGGGCTCGGCCCGGCCGCTTGCTGTGAGCACTATCGTTCGCTGACCGTGTAATCGTTACCGGTAACTCTTGCTCGCTCTGGCCATCTCGCCTCCGCGGTCACGCCGATCACCTTCTTGGCCCGCGCAAAAGCGCCCCAACTCGGGCAGAAGCCGGCGGCACGACCCTTGCGTAGATCTCGAACTCGTCGGTCACGAGCAGCCGACGAAGGAGGGATGCGCGCGTGAACAATGTCTTCTACATCGTTGGGGTCGTGGTCGTCGTCATGCTTGTCCTCGGCTATCTCGGGTTTCGTTAGGAACGGGAACCGATCCGCCGGGCGGAATCGCCGGGCGAAGCGCGAGGATGAGCGGGAAACACCATACGTCGGGCGCCTCTAGCGGGGCGGTTGAGGGAATATCATGCACATAATCGGATGGATCGTGTTCGGTCTGGTCGTAGGTCTCGTGGCCAAGTTTCTAATGCCAGGCCGCGATCCCGGTGGTTTTGTCATCACCGCGATCCTTGGAATCGTGGGCGCTGTCGTCGGGGGGTTCGTGGGCCGTATGATCGGCCTGTACGGCGAGGGCGATCCCGTCGGGTTCATCATGGCAGTCGTCGGCTCGATCCTCTTGCTGCTGATCTATCGCTTCACTTTCGCGAGGACTGCAAGCGCCTAGCGCCGCCTCAGGACGCCCACTCTCCGAGCGTCGGAAACGGGGAGTGGGTCTCTACCGTCGAGCTGTAACCGTCAACGGGAAAGCATCGGCAGGATTTGATGGAGCTGCTCGCGCGCCTCGAGCAGGGTGGAGCTGACGAAGGTCGCGCCCGACTCGACGATCGGTTTGGTCTCCTGGTCGGCCAGCGAAGGCGGCGCCCAACGGCCGACGAGGATCTTCGCCCGGGGGGCCGCCGCCGCGAGACGTTTCACTAGGTAGCGCGCTTTCGACGACGAGCCCGGCGGCAGATCCGCAATGCACACCGCGGCGTGGCGTCCTTCGGCGAGCATGGCGACCGCTTCGGACGACAACGCGTGGACCGAAGCGACCTGCAGGGCGAAGGGCGTTCCCTCGAGGAGCTGGGCGAACATCTCGAGCGCAACCCGGTCCGCCTCCGTGTGCGCGGGCAGCCCCAGGAGCATGACGCGTTCGGTCGCAACTCCTTCGACTGAGGGAGACGTTTCCGTGCGCGAGCTTCGTCGCAACACCTCGGCGTCGCCGATCAACTCTCGGGTGGCTTCCACGACGCCGCGTTCTTCCTCTTCGGTCAGTCGTCCTTCGACCCGGTCCCGCTCGGCGTACGTGAGCGCTGGAAGGAGCAGGGCGTCGTACACGGTCTCGCCGGCATGCTGGGTCACGTGCTCCTGGATCAGATCAGCTGCCTCGCTCTGGTCTCCGGCGAGCAGTCGCTGGTAGTAGGCGACGTCGGGGGCGAGGACGGCCATGTCGGACATCAAGGTCGCGATGAGCTCCAGGCCGGGGATGTGCTTACCGAGCACGACCACGCAGACCGTCAGCGGTGTCGCCATCAAGAGGCCGAGCGGCCCCCACAGCCAGGTCCAGAAGGCGACCGCGACTAGAAGACCGACCTTCGAGACGCCGGCCGCCCCGGCGTAGAGCGGCTTTTCGAGGAAGAAACTCGTGACCAGCTCGAGGGCGACGAAGAGCCCGACGACGAGAGCGGGCCGCGTCCAGCCTTCGAGTACAGCAAGACTCACGAGAATCGGCACGATGGCGCCGACCCAGGGCCCCACATATGGGATGAATCGCAACGTGCCCGCCAGAACTCCCCAGAGCAAGGCGTACGGGACGCCGATGAGCGTGAGCCCGACGGCCACGCCGACCCCGAAGGTCAGATTGATGAGCACCTGTCTCTGTAGATAGCGGCCGACTCGCTCGGCCGCCTCGTCGAGCGCACGAGTCGTCAGCGCAAGGTGTCCGTGACCGAACACGCTGAGAACGCGGTTTCGCAGGTCCTGACGCTCGAGAAGCATGAACACGATGAGGACCGCGACGATGCCGGCGGTCGCGAGATGCGCGAGGAGGGTGGCGGTTGACGGGAACCACGACCCCGCCGGCGGTGCGGGCTTCGTCACCACCGGATCACGAGTGGTGCCCGATGGGCGCTTGTCCCGTTCGATGTCTTGCTGAATGCCCTCGACCGTCTTCTGAAGCTTCTCGACCGATCCACCGCGACCCGCCCCGCGGATGTCGCGGACGCGCTGCCGGATGTTGTCCCGGTACGCGGGAAACTCGTCGAGGACGCTCGTGATCTGCGTGTTGAGTCCCCACCCCGCAGCCGCGAGCAGCACGAAGACCGCGATGGTCACCATCAACAGGCCCGGGAGGCGCCCGAACCACCGCTGAAGCGGCGTGACCACCGGCGTCAAGACGAAGCTCAGCAGCACCGCCAGCGCCACGGGAACCAGGATGGCCTGGGCCCAGTAGAGAACAGCGACGATCAGGACCCAGCCGGCAAAGACGACCCAGGGGTAGATGCTCTTGAGCACGTCGCGCATCGTTGATATTCACGATACGCGATTCTTCGGCTCGCGCTCGCGACGCGCTCGACATCGACAACCATTCGAGCGTGTAACAATTACCGGGTAACGCCTGCACGAGCACCGCCCCTGCGGCGGCTTTTCAAACGCACCTGCAGCCGCTCCAAGCGGTAAACGCCGATCAGAAACAGCGAGCAAGGAGAGCAAAGGTCGGCGATCCGAGCTTGTGGTGTGTCGCTTGCAGAGATTCACCTACAGGTGCTTCGGGAACCATGCCGGGGCGCTCGAACCCAAAGGAGAGACTTATCGTGGACAGATTGCGCGAAGCCGTGATCGCCGTCGCCGTGATAGTGGGTGTAGCGCTCGTCGCTGGGTGCGAACAAGGACCGGTGCAGAAGACCGGTAAAGATGTAGATCGGGCGTTGAATCAGGATCGAGTGTTCGGCAAGGGTCCAGTCGAGAAGGCCGGCAAAAAGGTGGACAACGCGGTCGACGACCTGAAGCGCTAAGCGCTTACGGCGCCTCGCCATCGTCCGCGCGCGAGTCTGCCGCGGACAGGGGACTTATAATCCCCGGGTGAACTCGAAGCGGAACGACCGCGACGCCGTAGTTCCGTCCCGGCGGCGACGCTCGCTGGCGGTGCTCGTCGCGATCGCGGTCATCTGGGAAGGCGGCAAGGCGTTGTTCGCCCTGCCCGACTACCAGCTTCCTCATCTGCACCAGATCGCGGCCGATTTTCTTCGCGAGGGCGCCGGCGGGGAGCTGTGGCTCTGGATCATGACCCAGAACGCGGCCTACACCGCGCTCGAGAGTCTCATCGGCTTCACCCTGGGCGGTGTCACCGGTCTCGTCCTGGCGGTCGGCTTCGCTCACTCGCGATGGCTCGAGCGCGGACTCTCGCCTTACGTCGTCGCCTCGCAAACGGTCCCGATTCTCGCCATTGCGCCCATGGTGGTGGTCTGGCTCGGAACGTCGTGGTTTTCCAAGGCGGTCATCGCCGCGTACCTGACCTTCTTTCCCGTGACCGTCAACATGTCGCGCGGGCTCCGGGCCGTCGATCCCGACGCTCTCGCCCTGATGCGCGCGCTGGCGGCGAGCTCGCGCCAGATCCTCTTCAAGCTCCGGTTCCCGGCATCGCTGCCGTACCTCTTCACCGCGCTGCGAGTCTCGGCCACCGCGAGCGTCGTCGGCGCGATCGTGGGCGAGCTGCCGGTGGGCAGCCGGTACGGCATGGGCGTCGTCATCATCAACGCCGCCCAGTACTACAACTGGCGACCGGCCAATCTCTGGGCCGCGATACTCGTGTGCGCAGTGATCGGAATCGCCTTCTATCACGCCGTCGCCGCGGTCGAGCGGCGGGTCGTCAGCTGGTCACGCACCACGGCGTCGATCTAGAGACGTCGATGGCCTCGCCGATCATCGAGCTCGCCGGCGTCGCCAAGACGTTCGAGAGCCGCGCCGGCGCCACCGAAGCGCTCCGAGCGATCTCGCTCGCCGTGGAGGCCGGCGAATTCGTCTCGATCATCGGCCCCTCGGGATGCGGCAAGTCTTCGCTGCTCCGCATCGTGGGCGACCTCGTCGAGCCTTCGTCTGGAACGGTGCGCGTCAACGGCAAGAGCGCGCGTCAGGCCCGCCTCGATCGAGACTACGGGATCGTCTTCCAGACACCAGTGCTCTACGACTGGCGCACGGTGCTGCAGAACGTGCAGCTGCCGCTCGAGCTTGCCGGTCGGCAGCGCGCCGAGCGGGAGCAGCGGCCGCGCGCGCTCCTTCGCCTGGTCGGCCTCGACGAGTTCGCGCGGCACTATCCCTGGCAGCTCTCGGGCGGCATGCAGCAGCGCGTTTCGATCGCGCGTGCGCTCGCGTTGAATCCGTCCATCCTGTTGATGGACGAGCCCTTCGGCGCGCTCGACGAGATGACCCGCGAGCGTCTGAACCAGGAGCTGCTGCAAGTCTGCGCGGAGACGGCCGCCACCGTCCTGTTCGTCACCCACAGCATCGCCGAGGCCGTCTTTCTGTCCTCCCGGATCGTCGTCATGAGTCCGCGTCCCGGCTCGATCGAGCGCGTCGTGCCGGTCGACCTGCCGCGGCCGCGCGGCGACAAAACCCGGGCGGAGCCGCGGTTCTTCGAGCTGGTGACCCTCGTGCGCGAGTGCCTCCGGGAGGACCGCGCCAGAGCGTCGGCCTAGCGATGGGCTACGTGCGCGACTACGCGCCGGCGGCGCTCGTGCTGGTGCTGGGACTCGTCCTGTGGGAGGCGATCGTCTTCGCGTTCTCGATCGAGTTCTATCTGCTGCCGGCGCCGCACGTGATCGTGCAAAACCTGCGCGAGACGTATCCCCTGCTGGTGGAAGCGGGCCTCTACACGTTCACGGAGGCCGTGCTCGGCTGGGTTCTCGGATGCGGTGGGGGGATCTTCGCCGCCATGGCCGCCAGCCGCTCGCCGGCCCTCGCCGCCGTGGTCCTGCCGTACGCGGTGGCCTCGGCGTCGGTCCCCATCATCGCGCTGGCGCCGCTCGCCATCGTGTGGTTCGGCGTCGAGCAAGGCTCTAAGATCGCGATCGTCGTAGCCATGACGTTCTTCCCGACGTTCGTCGGCGCGCTGCGCGGGCTCCTCGGCGTGACGCCGCAGTCGCTCGAGCTGATGCGGAGCTATGCGGCGACGGAGCGACAGATCTTTCTGAAGCTCCGGCTCCCCCACAGCTTGCCGATGATGTTCACCGCCTTGCGGGCCTGTGCGACCCTGGCGATGATCGGCGCGGTCGTGAGCGAATTTTTCGGGGGGCCCGTGAAATCGCTCGGCGTGTACATCAAGAGCACGGCCAGCCTCTTTCAGACGCGACAGGCCTGGTCGGCGATTCTGGTTGCGTGCGCCCTCGGACTCCTGTTCTACTTCGCGGTGGCGTTGATCGAACGGCTCGCCATGCGATGGCACTTCGACCGAAGTGACGCGTGAACCGAGGAGGAGGAATCATTTCATGGTGAAGCGACTGTCTCTGGCGTCGGTCGTGGTTGCGCTCTCCATGGTGATCATGCTGCCCGATCACGGTCTGAGCCAGGCCGCCGACAAGATCACGCTCCAGCTCAAGTGGGTCACGCAGGCTCAGTTCGCCGGCTACTACGCCGCGAAGGCCAAGGGCCTCTACACGGCAGAGAAGCTCGACGTGACCATCCGCCCCGGCGGACCGGACATCGTGCCCGAGCAAGTCGTGGCGGGCGGCGGCGCTCAGTTCGGGATCGACTGGCTGCCGAGTCTGCTCTCCGCCCGCGACCAGGGCGCGCCGCTCGTCAACATCGCCCAGGTGTTCGCCTACAGCGGCATGCGCGAGGTCGCGTTCAAGTCATCCGGCATCAAGGGCGCCGCCGACCTGAAAGGCAAGCGCGTCGCCGTGTGGTTCGGTGGCAACGAGTTCGAGCTCTTGGCCACGCTCGAGAAGCACAAGATCGACCGGAACAAGGACGTCACCTTGATCCAGCAGCCGTTCGACATGAATCTGCTGCTCCAGAAGAAGGTCGACGCTGCGGCGGCCATGACCTACAACGAGTACAAGCAGGTCCTCGACGCCGGCGTGAAGCCCGACGACCTCGTCGTGATCGACTTCAACAAGGAAGGCACGGCGATGCTCGAGGACGGCATCTTCGTGAAGGCCGACTGGATCGCCGACGCCAAGAACAAGCAGGTCGCCGCCCGCTTCCTGCGCGCATCGCTGAAGGGCTGGGAGCTCTGCAAGGACAAGCCGTCCGAGTGCGTCGAGATCGTCGTGAAAGAGAGCCCGGTGCTCGGGCGCGATCATCAGACCTGGATGATGGCCGAGATCAACAAGCTCATCTGGGGGCCGCCGGCGCCCAAGAGCCCGCTCGGCAAGATGGACCCAGCCGCGTTCAAGCAGACGGCCGACATCGCCTTGAAGTTCGGCGTGATCAAGAAGGCGGCCGGCGACAGCGCCTATACGCACGAGATCTGGGAGCTGGCCCAGAAGAAGTAATCGCTAGTCGGGGCTGGCGTCCACGAAGTCGACGTCGGCGTTGTCGACGCCCGCGAGCGCGCGGTAGCCGGAGCCGCGATCGAAGAACGGTTGGCGGCCTCGTGCCGCCCGGCGCCGCTCGCGGAGCGTCGCGGTGCCGGCAGCGTCCACACGCGGTCCGTCCTCAGGGCCTGCGAGGACGACGCCGTAGTCCTCGAGCGCGGCTCGGGCGCTGATCTTCCCCTGGAGCACATCCAGTGCGACGAGCTCCGGCTCGCGCTCGAGCGGATCACCCCACCCGCCGCCGCCCGTCGTCTCTACGCGGACCAGCGTGCCGGCCGGGATGGGCTCGTCGTCGACGAGCCCCGGCAGCACACGCTCGTTCGGGCCGCCGGGATCGACCGTGACACGGAACGGCGCACCAGCCTTGCCCCCGCGCAGACCCCAGCACGAGAGGATGGCGCGGTCGGCCACGCAGAGAAACGCGCTGTCGCCGAGCACGCGGAACTCCTTGAGATAGCCGAGCCCGCCGCGCCTCGTACCGGCACCGCCCGAATCCGTCGCCAGCGCGAGCCGCTCGATCACCAGGGGAAACCGCGTCTCGGTGAACTCGACGGGCAGGTTCTTGCTGTCGGGGACGATGTGGATGGTGTCCGAGCCGTCGGCGTAGTAGCGGCCGCCCGAGCCGCCGCCCAGGACCTCGCGCATCAAGAAGAACTGGCCGTCGCCGTCGACGCCGTGGAACCCCGTGTAGCGGATCGTCTCCTGGTCGGCGGGCATCCGACCCCCGACGGCCTTGGCGATGACGCCAGCCAGGATACCGAGCTGGCGCAGGATGACGAACGTCCGCGCGTTGGTCGGCGCCGGGAACACGGGGGTGAGCAAGGTCCCGGGGGGCGGGAAGCGAAGCTCGATCAACGGGACGACCCCCTCGTTGACGTCGAGCTCCGCCATGCGCTCGGGCGAGTCGGCCAGGTTTCTCAGGATCGGCGCCAACCACTTCTTGAGGAACACGCCATCGGCGTAATCGCCCGCGTGATTGATCGGGCCTTTCGCCTGGGGGCTGGTGCCGGCGAAGTCGATGATCAGGCGGTCGTTGCGCTTGGTGAGCGTCATCCGCTGCGTGTGCAAGCGTGGCGGGTCGACACCGTCGTGCTCGGCGTAGTCTTCCCACACATACGTCCCATCGGGAATCTTGGCCAGGAGCTCGCGCCGGAACGTCTCGGTGGTGCGCTCCAGGATGGCGTCGAAGCACGCCTCCACCTGCTGCCGCCCGTAGCGCTGGAAGAGATCGGCGAGCCGCTCGGCCCCCATCCGACAGGCCGCCACCTCGCTGTCGAGATCGCCGCGCAGGCTGTCCGGCAGCCGCGAGTTGCGAACCATTACTTTGACCAGATCGTCGTTGACCACTCCGGCGCGATAGAGGCGCACCGGTGGGACGATGAGCCCTTCTTGGTACGCGCTGGTCGCGTGCGAGGGCATGGAGCCGGGCACGGCGCCTCCGATGTCGTCGTGATGGCCGAAGGCCTGGACGAACGCGACCACGATGCCGTCCGCGAACACCGGCACCGTCACGCAGAGATCGGGCAAGTGACCGATCCCGCCCTCGGAGCCGTAGACGTCGTTGTGGAAGAAGACGTCCCCGGGCCGCATCGTCTCCAGCGGGAAATCGCGCACGATAGGCTGGACGAGCGCGGAATACGAGCGTCCGGTCAGCTTGCGGCACCGCCGGTCGTGGATCCCCGCGCGGAAGTCTCGCGCCTCGCGGATCATGGGCGAGCGCGACGTGCGCTCGATCGCCGCCTCCACCTCGGTCTCCACCGAGGCCAGCGTGCCCTCGACGATCTGGAGAACGATGGGGTCGAGCGCGGGCTCGACGGCGCTCACGTCGCGCGTCACGCGGCGCTCCGGGTGAGGATCAGGTTCCCGAAGCGATCCGCCTCGATGCGCTGGCCGGGATACACGACGGTGGTCGCGCCGTACTCCTCCACGATCACCGGCCCGTTCAGCGTATCCCCCGGCGCAAATAGGGCACGTTCGTAGACCGGACACTCGACGGGCTTCTCGGCGAAGACGACCCTCCGCGCTCCGGTGCGGGCGCGCTCGGGCCGGCCGTCGCCCGGCGGCCACTCGCGCAGCTTGGGCCGCCTGATCGGCCCGATGCCGGTGACCCGCAGATTCACCCACTCGATCGTCTGGCGCCCCGTCGTGCCGCGGTCGGCCGACTGGCGATAGCTGTAGCCGTAGCGTTGCTCGTGAGCGTCGTGAAAGCGCTGCGCCGCGATGGACGCGCCCGGCTCATCGATCTCGCCTGGTGGCAGCTCGACCGCGACCTCCCAGGCTTGTCCGAAATACCGAAGGTCCGCGCTGCGCGCGATGCGGATCTCGTGGTCGCCAAAACCCTCCGCGGCGAGCGCGGCGCGGGCGAGCGTCTCGAGCCGCGCGAGGAGCGTGCTCACCATCGCGTGGTCGAGACGGTCGTGGCGCTGGACGAACGTCTGGACGTAGTCGTTCTTGAGGTCGACGGTGAGCAACCCGAAGGCCGACACGTTGCCCGGTGATACGGGAATCAGCGCGGCTCGCAGTTGCAGAAGATCGACGAGACGTCCGGCCAGCAAGGGGCCGGAGCCGCCGAAGGCCACGAGCGTGTACTCGCGCGGGTCGAGCCCGCGCTTGACCGACACCTGCTGGATCGCGTTGGCCTGATTCCATGCCGCGATCTCGAGAATGCCCTCGGCGGCGCGCGCGGGCTCGAGGCCCAGACGCGCCGAGAGCGCGGCGATGCCTTCCCGCGCGCGCTCGATCACGAGCGGAATCTCGCCGCCCAGCAAGCGCGGAGGGATGCGGTTCAGCAGGAGGTGGGCGTCGGTCACCGTGGGCTCGGCGCCGCCTCGGCCGTAGCAGAGGGGGCCGGGGTCGGCGCCTGCGCTCCGCGGGCCGACCTTGAGCCCGCCGTCGGCCGCGATCCACGCGATGCTGCCACCACCGGCGCCCACCGTGACGATGTCGATCATCGGCACCTTGACCGGAAACCGTCCGACCGCGCCGTCGGTGGTGAGACCGGGCCGGCCGTGCTCGACGAGGCAGACGTCGGTGCTCGTGCCACCGGCATCCGCGGTGAGCACACGGTCGAAACCCGCGGCACTGGCGAGCAGGCTGGCCCCGAGCGCACCGGCGGCGGGACCGCTCAGGATGGTCGTGATCGGCTGGGCGGCGACCTCACGCGCCGAGATCACCCCGCCGTTCGATTTCATCACGTAGAACGGCACCCCTGCCCCGAGCTCGGCGTCGAGCCGCGTCTGGATGGCGCCGACGTAGTCGGCCACGCGCGATTTCACGAAGGCGTCGACGAGGGTCGTCACCGTGCGCTCGAACTCGCGGTACTCCGGGAGCACCTCGGAGGAGATCGACACGTGCGCGCCCGGATGCTCTCGCTCCAGGATCGTGCGCATGCGCCGCTCGTGATCAGGGTTGGCGTAGGCATGGATGAAGCTCACGCCGATGGAGTCGACGCCGCGCTCTCGGAACCAGCGCGCCGCCTCCAGCGCAGCCGCCTCGTCGAAGGGGCGCAGCACCTCGCCGCGAAAATTGAGCCGCTCTGGCACCTCGCGCACGAGGTGCAGCGGAACGATACGCTCGGGCTTGACCCAGAAGTAGGAGTTGCCGTATCCGCGCGGCACCGCCTGCCGCGCGATCTCCAGCACGTGGCGGAAGCCCTGCGTGGTGACGAGTCCAAGACCGGGAAACCGTTCTTGAAGAAGCGCGTTGGTCGCTACCGTGGTGCCGTGGGAGACGGCCGAGACGGCCGGGCGAGACACGGCCGCGCCCCCGGCAGACGCGGCGTGACTCACGAGGCGCAGGATCTTACGGATGCCGTCGAGCACGCCGATCGATGGATCGTGGGGCGTCGACGGTGTCTTGGTGGTAAAGATCTCGCCGGTGGACTCATCGATCGCCACGACGTCGGTGAACGTGCCGCCGGTGTCGATGCCGATTCGCAGGAGACGATTCACGGACAGTTCAGGCGGACGGCAAGATCCTCCAAATCCTCGGCGAGGATGTCCCACCCCGACTCCGGCTCCAGGTCGGTCTTTTGTCCAGGACCGTATTCGAGCGGGCGCGGCACGAACGCGGTCGCCATCCCCTCGGCGCGTGCCGCCACGAGATCGTAGTTATGAGCGGCTACCATCATGACGCTCTGGGGCGGAAGGCCCAGAAGAGAGATCGCCGTTCGATACGCTTCCGGATGGGGCTTGTAGCAGCGCGCGTTTTCCGCGGTGATAATGCAGTCCCACGGTAAGCCGGCGAACCGGGCGAGCTCGACCATTCCGATGAAGCTCGCGTTGGACAGGGGCGTGACGATGTATCGGCGCTTCAGGCGCTGAAGACCGGAGACCGCGTCGGGCCAGGGCTGTAGCCGCCACCAGACGCGCGCAAGGTCGTCGATCTCTCCCGGCGTGAGCCCGGTGATTTTGTAGGCGACGAGGAGCTCCTCCAGGCGCCTGCGATAGATCGCGTCGACGGTCGTCCACGGAACCTTGCCCCGGTTGACCTCCTCCATGCCCGGACGATAGGCCGCCTTCCAGTCGTCGAGGAATTGGGTGCAGTCGAGCGCGAGCGTCTTCCGCTCGGCGAGCGCTCGCAGCTCGGCAAGGACGCTGGTTCGCCAGTCGACGACCGTGCCATACGTATCGAAGGTGAGGGCTCGAATCACGGATGCCTCAGCGGAGGAAACCCGTCACCGCACGGACGAAGGCATCGGGCTGCTCGTAGGGCAGCATGTGGCCGGCGTCGCCGATCATCTCGACGCGCGCGCGCGGGATCAGCGCCTTCCAGCGCTCGGCGTAGGCCGGAACGATCAGCCGGTCCGAGGCGCCCCAGATCACGCACGTCTCGGCCGTGAGCCGATAGAGGCGCTTCGAGAGCCGTCGGTTCGGGATCGGGAACAGGATCTTGCCGGCCATCGAGAGCCGCCGCTGACTGCCGATGTAGAACTCCTTGAGCGCCTCCATGTCCGACAGATCGGCGCCGCCGGTGAGCAGCGCCTGACCTTGCTGCGGATCGTGAAACAGCACCTCGGCGATCTGATACGGAAGCAGCGCGAAGATGTCGGGGATCGGGTGCTCGTCGATCCAGAGGCCCGCCGGGCTCACCAGGACGACCTTGGCGACGTCGTGGGGCGCGACGCACGCCATCTCGGCCGCGATCATGCCGCCCATCGAGTGGCCGACCAGATACGGCGTCGTGAGGCCGAGCGCCTCGACCAGGTCCCAGCCGTGCAAGGTGAAGTCGAGCATGTCCTCGAGCAGCTCCTCGCCCGACGATTCGCCGTAGCCCGGCCACTCCGGTGCCAGGACGTGATAGCGCTGCGCGAGCTGATCGAGGAACGGATTGTCGCGCAGGAGCCCGCCGGCCCCATGTAAGAAGACCAGCGGCGCGCCGCTGCCGCCCTCGAGCACACGGCACGACGTGCCTTTCTTCGTTGCGATCGTCTGCCACTTCATCGCGGCCACTCGGCGCCGGTCTTCGCGGCGCCCGGCTGCCGCTCTTCCGGACGGATGCGGTCGTCCATCGGGTGCATCCACCAGCGCTCGTCGTGCTTCCACTCCGGCCACATGTCGCGCAGGTGCGGCATGACCTTCTCGGCGAAGAGCTTCGAGGAGTGGCGCGTCTTCCAGTCCGGCATGTTGCCGTTGTGGAACAGGCAGAACAGATGGCCGATGCGGAGCCCCTTGATGCACTCCTCGAGCTGCTGGCGCACGGTGTCGGGGCTGCCGGCGATGATGAAGCGCTCGTCGACCAGCTGCTTCCACGTGAGGTTCTCGAGGATCTTCTGGCGCGCCAAGGTGAGCTGGGCGAGCGCGCCGTACTTGATCGTCGCCATCGTGCGGTAGCCCGCGGGGTCGGCGAACGGCGGAAAGACGTGCAGGCACCGGTTGAAGAAGTAGAGGCAGTGCTCGGCGTAGAGCCGCTCGGCCTCGGCGTCGGTGTCGGCCACGCAGATGATCTGGGCGAAGGCCGCGCGATAGGGCGATTCGTCCTTGCCGCGCTTGGCCACGCGCTCCCAGTAGCCGTCGAGTAGCGACTTGCCGCGCAGGTAGCCGAAGAATGACAGGTACGAATAGTTGTAGTCGTAGTCGAGGCAGAAATCCCACGTCTCGATCGAGCCACCGCCCGGAATGTAGATCGGCGGATGCGGCTTCTGGATCGGCTTGGGCCAGCAGTTCACCCAGCGCAGCTGGTTGTACTTGCCGTCGAACGCGAACGGCTCGTCGCTGGCCCACGCCTTCATGATCAGCTCGTGCGCCTCGCGATACTTGTCGCGCGTGAGCGCCGGGATCTGGCCGTAGCAGAAGTTCGTGTCCATCGGCGTGCCGACCGGAAAGCCGGCCACTAGCCGCCCGCCCGAGATCACGTCGAGCATCGCGAACTCCTCGGCGACCCGGATCGGCGGGTTGTAGCTGGCGATCGAGTTACCGATGACGCACAGCGCCGCCCGCGACGTGCGCCTAGACAGTGTCGCGGCGATCAGATTCGGCGACGGCATGAGACCGTAGCCGTTCTGGTGATGCTCGTTACAGCCGATCCCGTCGAAGCCGAGCGTCTCGGCGTACTCGAGCTGGTCCAGGTACTCGTGATAGACGTGGTGGCCTTTCTTGGGATCGTAGAGCGTGTTCGGAATGTCGACCCACACCGAGCGGTGCTTGGACCGAAAATCGTCCGGCAGGTACGGCCACGGCATCAGGTTGAACCAGGTGAATTTCATGACCACCTCCGGGCGACGGTTCTCGGACCTCGACGCTCGAACGTTACCACGACCTTGACCGCCACGGTGCCACCGGGTAGCCTCGCGGCACCGAGATGAACGAGCTGTTCTATCTCGTCTCGAGCTTCTGGCTGGGCGCGCTGCATGCGGCCACGCCGGGCCACGGCAAGACGATCGCCGCGGCGTATATCGTCGGAGCGCGCGGGCGCCCGGTCGACGCGCTGGTGCTCGGGATCTTCGTCACGCTCTCGCACACGAGCGGGATCGTGCTGGTCGCGGCACTCGCCACGTTCGGCTCGTCGTGGTTCCTGCCGCAGCGGGTCGAAGCGTACGTGTCGGTCCTCACCGGATTGCTGGTCATCGGGCTGGGCGCGTGGCTCCTGTGGACCCAGCCGACGAGCCTGGTGCCGCATCATCACCACCACGAAGGCGAAGGTGCCAGCGGCTACCATCGGCACGGCTGGGGCCCCGCGCACACGCACGACGTCCCCTTCGAGTCGGGGCGGCGCCCGAGCCTTCCGATCCTGCTCGGGCTCGGTGTTGCCGGCGGACTGCTCCCGGACCCGGGTGCCCTGGCCATCTTGCTGGCGGCGCTAGCGAGCGGCAAGGTGATGCTCGGCCTGTTCACGGTGCTCGTGTTCAGCGTGGGCTTCGCGAGCGTGCTCGTCGCGGTCGGCATCGCCGCGGCCGTCCTCGGCGATCTCGTGGTGGGCTGGCTCGACAGCCGCTGGATCGGTCGGCTTCAGGTCGCGGCCGCCGCGCTGATCATCCTGGTCGGGATGGTGCTGACGGCGAACGCCGCGCGCACGCTCAAGACGCTCGCGTGAGCCGCGAGCCGGCGGAATCGCCGCCGAGCTCGGGATGAAGCGTCGGCGCTAGCGGACGCGCGCGCGGTCCGCGTCGAGGCGCCCGATCCAGCCGCTCAGGTCCGTGTACCAGACGTTGTTGCCGGCGTCGACCGCGATCCCGAAAGGCCGCGCGTCGGGCCGCGGCAGCACGTACTCGGTGATCGCGCCGGCGTGCAGGCGCCCGAGCTTGTGGCCGCGCAGCTCGGTGAACCAGGCCGCGCCGTCCGGCGCGACGGCCAGGCCGGTGAGACCGGCGCTCGGCGTCGACACCGCGAACTCCTCGAAGCGCCCATCGGCGAAGCGGCCGATCTTGTTCGCCGCGAGCTCCACGAACCAGACGACGCCGTCGGCGCCGACCGCCACGTCGCCGAGCCCGCTGCCGCGCGTGGGCACGTCGAACGCGCGCTTGTCGCCGCGCGGCGAGATCTGCAGGAGCTTGTTGGCCTTCTGGAGCGTGGCCCAGACGTGGCCGTCGCGCGACACCGCGATGCCGAACGGCGCCGCGTCCATCGGCTCTGCCGGATTGAGCGCCCCCAGTACGTGACGGGTGAGGCGTCCGTCGCTGAGATGCGTCACGCTGACGAGGCTCGCCTCAGCGAACCACACGCCGCCGTCCGGCGCGACGGCGAGGCGGCCGAGTCGGGCGACGGGCGTTGTCAGTGAGAAGGTCGCGATCGAGCCGTCGGCCGACGCGCGCGCGACCCGTTGCTTGGGCGCTTCGGTGTACCAGGCGCGGCCGGCCGCGTCGAGCGCCAGCCCCAGCGGCTCGACGCTGTCGGCGCCCTTCGGGATCTTTCGCACCTGACCATCGCGCACGAGCCCCAGCGCGCTGGCTCCTTCCAGCGTGAACCAGACGGCTCCGTCGCCGGCGACCGCGATACCAACCGGGATATCGCCGGACTCCAGCTGGATCTCGCGAAAACCCCAGGAGCTCGGCGTTCCCGGCCACCACAGGAATGCGCCGGCCGCGAGCGCGATGGCCGCGCACACCACCAGCGCGCCCACGAGCCGGCGCGTGGCGCGCGGCCCCATGCTCATCGCGGCACCGAGCCCGGCACACGATAGTGCGTGCGGGCCAGGCGCTTGACGACCACGCCGCCCGCGATCAGCAAGAGCGCCATGAAGGCGAGACCGCCGCCGATGCTCACGACGTCGAGTCGGCTCAGCGCGCCCCGGCCTTCGGCGGCACGGCGAAGCAGCTCGTGCCGGGGCGTCAGCGCGAATCCGGCGTAGATCGTCGCCGGACTCTGCGGCTCGTGCGCCAGGAGCCCCGCGTCCAGATGCGCCGGCAGATTGTCGCCGACGAGCGACCACTGCGCGCCAGAGTCGGCGCCGCGGTACACGCCGCGGTCGGTCGCCACGACGAGTACGCGATCGACGACGGCCACGGCGTGACTGACCAACGGCTGGTCTGGCAGCGGGACGCCCACAGTCTGCCAATGTCGTCCGTGGTCGTCGCTGCGGAACACTCGCCCCGCGGCGACCGACCAGACGCGATCGGGCTCCGCTGGATCCAACGCCACCGCCTCGACCTGGTACCCGGACAGTGCGTCGTCACGAGCCTGCCACGTTCCGCCCGCGTCGGCGCTCGTCCAGAATCGACCGGCGGCCACGGCGCCGACCACCTCAGGGCGATTGCGATCCACCACGACGACGGTCGCACGCCCGTTCGCCAGGCCGGCGTCGACCGGTACCCAGGACTCGCCCCAGTCGTCGGTTCGATAGAGTCCCGCCGCGCCGGCAACGTAGGCGCGTCCGCGCTGGGCGGTCGCCACGATCGAGGACACCATCGCGGCGGGAGCTTGAAGCGGCCGCCAGCGATCGCCGTCGGCGCGAAAGAGCCCGGAGGCGCCGGCCGCGAGCGCACGCTCGCCGTCCACGTCGAAGGCGACCGCGAAGACGGGGCCGGCCAGTGCTGCTTGCGCCTCGAGAACCCAATCGCGGCCGCCGTTGCGCGAGCGCGAGAGCCCGGTATCCGTGCCGAGCAGCAGATGATGCGGGTCGACCGGGCTCACCGCGACCGCGAGCGCCCCGCTCACGAAGCTCGCAGGGTTGACAGACGACCACGTGGCACCGGCGTCGCGACTGCGGAAGAGACCGCCCCACGCGCTGGCGTCGTGGGCAAGGCTTTCCGCGCACGACAGAGCGAGCAGCAGCGGGAGCACCAGGACCGAGAGCGATGAGCGCGTCGTGCGGGGCATGAGGCAATGCGGGCCTGGAGCCCGCCCGATCGGGCGAGCCCCAGGCCCTCGCGCCAGATTCCTACGCTACGGTCTGATGACGTGAGGCGGCGGCGTCGTGTTGACGCACAGCACCCTGTCCGGATTGCCGGGGACGTGAGTCGTCTTGCCCGGAGCCAGGATGAGCTCGGCCGCCCGCGAACAGTTGCCGTTCGGGATATTCCACCAGTTCGCCGTGAGCGGATAGGCGCTGGTGTACGACGTCGGCTCGTGCGCCGCGACGCAATTGTTGAAGCTGTTGAGCCGCGAGGTGAGGACGTAGCACTTCTCGTAGGCGAGGAACTGCTGGATCGTGTCCGTCTGCTGGATGTTCGCCACGAGCCAGTCGCGAATGCCCGTCCACGAGGAGTAGGTGTCGCTGCCGAACACGAGCTGCCCGCGCGCCGTGTTGACTTGTAGCAGCTGCGAGCCGTACGTGTGGCCGCGGAACGCCGGATGGATCACGAGGCCCGGCGCGATCTCGTGGCGCCCGTCGACGATCCTCGCCTTGCCCGAGAGCACCTTGCCCAGGATCTCCTGGACGGTCTGGGGCGGATAGCCGCACACCGGCGTCCGCGCGCAGGCCTGCTCCGGCGGGCCGACTTGCGCGCCGGTGAGCGGATCGACGGTGTTGACGGCGCGGATGTGGCCGGCGTTGAAGTCGACGGGATAGTTCAAGAAGAAATCGATCTGCTTCAGCTCTTCCTTCTGGATGTAGACGACTGCATCCGGAAAATCGCTCAGCTGACCGGCATGATCCCAGTGCGCGTGGCCGAGCACGATCTGGGTGACCTTGGAGGGATCATGACCAATGGCGGTGAGCTGGTCACGGATGCCCTTCCAGCAGCAGGAGGTATTCCAGTCGAAGATGTACGCGAGCTGCTTCCAGCCGCTGTCGTACAGCGTGAGCTTGTGGTCCGGACCCTCGATGATGCCGACGTTCACCGGGAGATTCACGGTGGTGTTGAGGCCGGCCTTGTCCGGCTGGAATCCGCCGAACGGCACGTTCATGAAGCGACTGCTTTCCACGATCCACGCAGAGTAGAGAGGCGCCTTCTCGGCGCGCTCGACGTCGCGCAGGAGCCGGTCGGTGCTCTCGAATCCGCTCTGGAGTGTCTGGGGCGGCCGTTTGTTGTCGTCGTCGGCCCGGAGGACGTCAGCGCGTCCAAGGCCTCCGACGAGAGCGATGAGGGCAAGTATCGTGGTGATACGCAGCAATTTCTGGATCATCGATGCGACCTCCTCACGAACGCTTCCGATTGCTGCAGTACTGCTTCAGGATCGAAGCGGCGCTGCCTGACCCCTCCTTTCCTCAGTTCGGCGGGAACTCGCTCGGCCAGAACTTGCCCCCGACCTCTCTGATGAGATCGCTCGCCTCCTGGCTCTTGGGATAGGCGGCGAGCAGATGATCGTCCTTCCCGTCCTTGAACATCTTCAAGCCCTCGACGGCGGACTCCTGTAACAGGCGTACGGCGGTGATATAGCGCTCGTGGTCGCGAACGAGCGAGCCCGGCGGCTCGAGCGCGCGCAGGCCCGTCTCGGCGCGGCCGTAGGTCGCCAGCGCTTGCGTCATCCGCGTCTTGAGCTCGGTCGAGCTCAGATCGTTGGTCTTGTAGAGGATCTGCCCCAGGCTCGCGCGCATCAGGCTCCTCTGGACGTCGGCGTGGATCGGCGTCATGGCCTTGATGAACGCTTCTTCGGCGGCGGTCAGCGCCGGGCGAGTTGGTCGCGCGGGCTGCGGCGCGACTGGGGCAGGCGTCGTGGCACGGCCAAGCTCGCGCATCGTCGCGAAACTGAGAACGCCGACCAGACCGAGGACCAGGAGGCTGAGGACGATCGTCTTGGGAGTCATCCAGAGCTGCAGCAGAACGCTGGCTCGGGACATCACCGTCTCGGCTGCTGAGCGCCCTACTTCCATGGCGACCCCGACGGGAAGATCGCTGCACCGGACTTCGATGTCAAGGCGAAAGTGCGCTGAACGCTTGATGCGTCGCCCCTTGACCAGATTCGCCGCGGCGGCCTACGCTCGATGCGCCGTGGGGAGCCGCGCTTTCGCCGTCGCCGCTCTGCTGCTGGGTCTGTCGTCGTGCCCCCCTGTCGAGGCTCAGGCCCCGCTGCCGATCTTGCGCGGCATCGTCGTGCTCCCGAACGGGGAATCGCGCGCGTACATCGAGGACGCGGGGACGGGCCATCTGGCCGGCTACACCGTGGGCGAGACCGTCGGTGATCATCGGATCGCCGAGATTCGCGACGATCGGGTCGTGCTGGGACGCGACGGCGAGGTGGTCCACCTCTTCATGGGTGCAGCGTCCGCGGCGGCCGATCAGGAGCTGCCTGCGAGCGCGGCGCCGGTCCCCTCGCCGCCCACCGCTGACGTCCGGCCCGCTCCGGTGATCGAGGGCGGCGCCGCGTGGCTCGAGCATCTGGGCATTCCGCCGAAGGGTCTCTCGCGGGCGATCGAGCGGACGCCCTCGAAGGGCTCGGACAACCTGGACGACGACTAGGCGCGGGTCAGGCGCCGAGCGCGCGCGCGACCGCGTCGACGTCCGCTCCGGTGTTGTGCAGGTGGAACGAGAGCCGTACCGCGCCGGCGCGGATCGATGCTCTGACATCGGCGGTGCGCAGGCGCTCGAGGCCGTCCTTCGCCGCCACCGTGACGATGGCCGAATCTCCCTTCGGCAGTCGCAGCCGCTCGCGTAGCGCGTTCGCCAGCCCGACGTCGTGCCGGTGGATCGCCGCGATGCCGACCTCACTCAGAAGCTCCAGCGCGGGAACGGTGCCGGCCCACGAGAGCCACGCGGGCGAGATGTCGAGGCGGCGCGCCTCACCGGCCAACCTGAGCGGCGGCCCGTAGATCGACGTCCACGGATCGGCGCCGGCGTACCAGCCCGCGTAGAGCGGCCGCAGCCGGCCGAGCCGCTCGGGCCGCACCGCGCCGAACGCGGTCCCGCGCGGCGACATGAGCCACTTGTAGGTCGCGCACGACACGAAGTCGAAGCGGCCGGCGTCGAACGGAAGCCAGCCCACCGCCTGGGAGGCGTCGACGTACGTCATGGAGCCGTGGCGAGCCGCGGCCGAAGCCAGCGCGTCGAGCCCGCCCGGAACGTGACGGCCGTCGGCGGATTGCACCGCGCTGACGGCCACCAGGTCGACGCCTGGGCGAATAGACTCGACGAGCCGGTCGAGCGGCACGGTCTGCACGCGCACGCCGCGGTCGGCGTGGACCATGAACGGGAACAGGACCGAGGTGAAATCTTCCTCGGCCGCCAGCACGGTGGCCCCGTCGGGCAGCGCGGCCGCGACGAGCGCGGTGAACGTGGAGACTTGATTGCCGATCGCGACGCGATCGGGCGTGACGCCGACCAGCGCGGCGAATCCGCGGCGCGCGCGCTCGACGAGCGCGTCGTAGTCCGCGGCTTCGGCCCGGCCCGATCGCCAGGTGTCGATCGCCTGATCCAGCGCGTCGACGACTCGCCGCGGCGGTAGACCGATGCTGGCGGTGTTGACGTAGACGCAGGCCGGCTCGAATTCTTTCTGGGCGGCTTCGACGGTCAGCACGCGATCCCCTCCTCGACCGAGAGAGATCGATCGTGCCACATGAGCTCGCAGGCGTCCAACCGGCGCCGCGCCGACACGCGGCGCCTAGACGCCAGCGAGCTTGGTGATGAGCTTCTCGGCGACGTCGAGCGCCTTGGCGACCTTGGAGATGACCTGGGCGACGTTGCGAATCCGCTTGTCACCGTCACCGATCGCGTCGATCGCGCCCTGCACGCGGCTGACCGCGTCCTTGTATTTCGCGTTCGTCGCATCCATGTCGAGCGCGATGGCGACGAGCGTGAGCTTCGCAAGCCGGTCTTCCTGCTCCTCGAGCGTTCGGCTGTCGTCGCCTTCCGTCAGATGCGACAGCGTGTCGACGCGCGACGCGAGCCCCGCCAGACCTTCGACCAGCGCGTGGTCACTCATGGCAATCCCCTTTGGCCGACATTCGAGCCGCTATTTCAGCGACGCGTTGATCCGCTGCAGCCGCTTGACCTCCGCCACGAGCGTCTGGAGCTTTTCCAGGATCGCCCGGTCGTCCCGGTCGAGCGCGTCGCGGATCTCAGCGTGGGCGGGGACGATCGCGTCCGCCGCGGCGCTGCCTTGCTTGAGCTGGGCCAGGACCGCGCTGCTGTCACCGATCATGCCCTCGACGACTTCGTTGAGCTGAAGGCGCGCCGGGCCGTCGGCGACCGTGAGGCTGTTCGCGCGTCGGATCACCTGATCCCGCATGGTCGTGACCGCGGTACCCGCCAGCCCGTTGATCTCCTTCACGAAGGCGACGATCGCCGTCACGCCGGGGGCCGCGTCATCCATCGCCTTGCGCAAGGTGGCGCGGCGCATGCGCTCGGTCACCTCGTGGCCGAGCCCGTTGACCACCGTCGCCAGAACCCCGGCGCCCTGCTTGACGGCGGTCGATGACGAGGCGTGGCCCGCGAGGAGCTGGGCGCTCGCGCCGAGCGACTGCGTCGCCTGGTCGAGCTCGCCCTGATAGTCCTTTCGCGCGAAGGCGGCGAGCGCCTCGGTGTAGGCGGCCAGGACGCCGAGCGCCGCCTGGCGGGGCTCGAGTCGCGGACCGAAGTCGAAGTCGACACGGGTGCCGCCGACGTCGACGACCGGCGCGAAGCTGTCGGCGCGGTAGGGCCCCGGCGCGGGCGAGAACGTCATGAAGCGGCGGGTCAGCTTGATGAAGTCGGCGTCGGTCTGAGCGGTCTTCGATTCGACGCCGCGACTGGCTTCGGCCAGCGCGTCGAACCGCCCGGTCGGCACGGCGGCGCCGCAGCCGGCAGAGACCGCGCCGAGCACGACGAGCACGACGATGAGCCGTGCGCACGGCGGCGCAATGCGACGTTCGGTGTTCATGGCGTCACCTCTCAGGCTTGCAGATGAACGAGCTCCGGGAACTCGCGAATGGCCTTCGCGCGATTGTGCGCGAGGAGCTTCTGCCCGGCCAGCAGCAGCGCTTTCTGATTCTCGTTGATCAGGGGCTTCGTCGCCTGGAGCACCTGCGCCACCGTGACCGCCTTCGTCGGTGCCGTCGGGACGTCGGTGCGCGCCTGGGGCGCCAGCACGCTGGAGACGCTCTCGATGCCCTGGTCGATGCGCCGGTTCACGTCGTCGGAGTAGGCGCGCCGATCGCCGGCGAACTTCTCGGCGAACAGCTGCAGCAGCGAGGTGTGGTCGAGGTTGCCATGATATGAGGCGCCGCCGCGCACGAACGGCGAGGCGATCAGCGCCGGCACGCGCACTCCGGTGGTCACGAACGCATCCTGATAGAGCGCGCCCGGCGGCACCGGCATCTTGACGGGCAGCGGGGCCACGTGATCGAAGAAGCCGCCGTGCTCGTCGTGGATGACGACCAGCATCGTGTGAGCCCAGCGGGGGCTCGAGCTCAGCGCGGTATAGATGTCGCGCAGAAAGTGCTCGCCCGGGCCGATCGGGTCGGGCGGATGGTTGTCGCACGGCGAGAAGCCGAAGTGGACGGGCGAGTCGCTGTACTCGGGCTCGATGAAGACGACCTGCGGCACCTCGTTGTCGTCGTCGGTGGCGATGTCGGCCGCGAGCTGTCGCATGCTGTGGAACTTGCCGCCGAGGATGTGCTCGAACTCGCCGAACAGCGGGAAAAACGAAAACCCGCAATGGTAGGCGCGCCAGCGCACGCCGCGCTTGGTCAGCCAGTCGAAGACCAGATTACGGTGCGGGATGATGCGCGAGTGCGTGTCGTCGACCGTCGCGGATCCGGTGAACGCCATCACCCGGTTCGGGTGCGTGTCGGTCGGGAGCGGCGCGAACCAGCGGTCGCAGACCAGATAGTTCCGCGCCAGGAAGTCCGACATGAAGACCGAGTCGGCGGTCAGATAGCCCAGCGGCGGCGGCTGCTCGACGATACTGTGGTTTTCCTCGACGTAGGCACGCACGAACCCGCTCATCGTCGGCGTCGTCCCGCTCATCGCCAGCTGGGTCGCGACCTGCCGCCGGCCGTGCGGCAGATCGTGCAGAAGCCGGCCGTCGCCCATGGGAAACGGCCGGTAGATCTGCTGATCGTACTCGCTGGCGAACCGCGGGTCGGTCGCGAGATCGACCAGGCCATCGACGTCACCGCGGCCGCCGTACTCGGGCAGCGACAGGTAACCGAGCACGTGATCGAACGACCGGTTCTCCATCATCACGACCACGATCGTGTTGATCTGATCGAGCACAGCCATCGCTAGTCTCCGCACCCGAAGCCGACGCGGAACGTGAGCCGATTCGCCACCGCCCGCAGCGCGTCCTCGCAGCTCTCGCCCGGCGCCAGATCGGCGCGGAGCGTCCAGGTGCCGGCGACGGGCTCACGGTCGAACTCTGCGGAGCGGCCGCGCGACGGGATCGTCGCCTGGCGACTCCCCTTGGCGAGCACGATCGCGCGCGGGTTGGCGTTGGTGACGGATGACACCGTGAGCGTCGACGACACCTGGCGCTCGCCCAGCGGCACGCTCAGCGTGATCGCCCGGTCGGCCGGGGAACAGGCCGCGATACCGCCGTACTCGCGCGCCGCCGGCAGGATCACGACGTCGGCCTCGGTCCGCTTGCACGAGAAGAATCGGCTCGCCTTCATGGTGAACCGCGTGTCGCGCTCGACGACGAATCGCTGCGACCCGGTCGACGCCTTGGACCCGATGTCGGCCACGGCCGGCTCGGAGCCGATCGTCACGTCGCCGACGGCCGCCCACGTCACGGTGACGGCGTCCCCCGCGCACGCCGTGCGCGGGTTGGCGCTGAACGACTCGATCGAGGCGCAGCCGGCGCAGAGCACCAGCATCGGCACGATGCTGCGCACGGCCAAGAACAGCTGGGTTCGCATGTCGACCTCCCATCCCTCCGCATGCGGGCCTAGCCCGCGTGCCCGTCCAGGCCTCTAGAGAGGTTAGCCCCGTTCCCGCGCGATCTCGGCAATCCGAATTACGCGCGGGCGCGCTTGTCATGTCGGTTTGACTTGCTCGGCCCGCTTTGACAGGATCGATGCGAGCTTGACTCACCGATTCGGCACGCCAGAGTCCACGCGCGCCCCCGTCGCCGGGGGCGAACACACGAAGACCATCAGCCCCGGGAGGCTCACCATGATCGGACGTCGCCTGGCCGCGTTTGCGGCCGCCATCGTTCTCTGCGCTCCGGCGCTTCTGTGCGCCGCGCCCGCGCTCGCCCAGGAGAAGCTGCCCCCGCTGCGGACCGGCGTCGACGGCACCTTCGCCCCGCACGCCATGCCCAAGCTGGGCGGTGGGATCGAAGGCTTCCAGATCGATCTCTTCACCGAGGCGGCACGTCGCATGAAGCGCGAGATCGTCATCGACGCGGTGAGCTTCTCGACGCTGATTCCCGGCATGCAATCCGGCCGCTACGACTTCATCGCCGCGCCCACGACCGTGACGAAGGAGCGCGCCGAGAACATGCTGTTCACCGCGGGCTATCTGTGGACCGCCTACCAGTTCGGCATCAAGAAGGGCTCGGAGCCGATCAAGGACTGGGCGGATCTCAAGGGCAAGTCGGTCTCGGTCAACAAGGGCACGCCGTACGAGACCCTGTCCAAGGCCAAGGGCGCGGAGCTCGGCTTCACGGTGCAGGTCTACGACACGCAGCCGGACGCGACGCAGGCCGTGCTGTCCGGCCGCGCATACGCGACGCTCGGCGGCAACACGACGATCCGGTACGCCGCGTCGAAGAACCCGCAATTCGTGGCCGACCTCGAGCTCAAGGACACGCGCGCCCACTGGGCGGCGCCGGTGCCGAAGAACAATCCCAAGCTCCGGGCCGAGCTGCAGGACGCGCTCGACTGCATGAAGAAGGACGGCACGATCGCGAAGCTCTCCGAGAAGTGGTTCGGACGCAAGCCGGCGCCAGACGACCTCGAGCTCGTGATCACGCCGGGCTACGGTCCGCCTGGGATGCCCGGCTACGATCCCACGCCGCACGAGCTCAAGTGCAACTGATCTTCCGCGAGTGAACCGCCCGATCGTCGACGCGCGCGGCCTGCACAAGCACTTCGGCGCGCTTCACGTGCTGAAGGGCGTCGACTTGACGGTGGCCGAGCGCGAGCTGGTGTTCGTGATCGGGCCGTCGGGCTCGGGCAAGTCGACGTTGCTGCGCTGCCTGAACCGGCTGGAGGAGCCGTCGTCCGGCCAGGTCGTGGTCGACGGCATCGACATGCTCGATCCGCGCACCGACATCAACCACGCCCGCCAGCGTATCGGGATGGTGTTCCAGTCGTTCAACCTCTATCCGCACATGACGGCGCTCGGCAACGTGACCCTGGCGCTGCGCAAGGTGGCCGGCAAGTCGCGCGGCGAGGCCGAGGCGCTCGGCCGCGCGGCGCTCGCGCGCGTGGGGCTCGCCGACCGCGCCGAGCACACGCCCGGCCAGCTCTCGGGCGGCCAGCAGCAGCGCGTGGCGATCGCGCGCTCGATCGCGCTCGAGCCTCGCGTGATGCTGTTCGACGAGCCGACCAGCGCGCTCGATCCCGAGCTGGTCGGCTCGGTGCTCGAGGTCATGCGCTCGCTGCGCGAGAGCGGGATGACCATGATCGTCGTCAGCCACGAGATGGGCTTCGCTCGCAACGCCGCGGACCGCGTCCTGTTCATGGACGCGGGCGCGATCGTGGAGGAGGGCCCGCCCGCCACGATCTTCGAGCGCCCGGCCCACGAGCGCACGCGCAGCTTCGTCGGCCAGATCCAGCGGCATTGAGCCGCCTCGCGTAAGGGACCGCATGTCCGGCTGGGCCCGCTTCACCGAGACGTTCTTCAACGGCAAGGTCATGCTGAGGTACCTGCCGGACATCCTCTGGGGCGTGGTCGTCACGATCGAGCTGGCGCTGCTCGTCGTCGTCACCGGCATCGTTGCGGGGCTGGCGCTCGCGCTGCTCAGAAGCCTCGGCATCCGGCCGCTGAACTGGCTGATCATCGGTGTCGTCGACCTCTTCCGCTCGCTGCCGCCGCTGGTCGTCATCGTGCTGATCTACTTCGGCCTGCCGAGCGTCAACGTCTCACCCTCGGGCTTCGTCTCGACCTGGCTGTCCCTGGCGCTCGTGCTGATGGCCTTCTCGGAGGAGATCTTCTGGGCGGGCATCACGTCGGTGGCCAAGGGCCAGTGGGAAGCCGCGCGCTCCACCGGGCTCACGTTTGGCCAGACGCTATTGAGCGTGGTCTTGCCGCAGGCCTTCCGGCTGACGATCCCGCCGCTCACCAACCGCAC